>Ga0137401_10001249_pt1 | contig 10883 bp, 10 predicted proteins | sample CZOMad1_1_16fung_FD_108286 | JGI IMG/M metagenome (GOLD analysis project Ga0137401, IMG submission 108286) | Vadose zone soil fungal communities from Angelo Coast Range Reserve, California, USA - CZOMad1_1_16fungal (Illumina Assembly) | ecosystem: Environmental > Terrestrial > Soil > Vadose...
CAGCGACTCCTCCTGGGAGGGAAAGCGGGAAACACTCTCCGAAATGGGGTGGGGCATGGCGGTGATTTACGTGGGTCAGCAGACCTGGGGACGGACCCCGGGGCAGAAGGTCGCCCTCACCCGCTACATCACGAAACGTGTTCGCCAGGTCAAGACACGCAATGGCAAGCGCGTCGTGAGCTACGTCAACAAGCGTGTCCCTGTCAAAGTCCTCGTGTCACCACGAGCCTCTCCCGGCTCAAGCTGTTCGACACAGCTCGTTGGCGCGCCCCGTGGAACTGCCGATGCCAACGATGCGATAGCGAAGACCGCGGCCGAGGGATTTGCGAATGGCACGGTCATCTTCCTTGACATCGAGCGGATGGAGTCGGTGCCAAAAGCGATGCGCGACTATTACGAAGCGTGGACAAAGCGAGTGGTCGAGGACGGACGCTTCCGCCCGGCGTACTACGCTCACAGCTTCAACGCGGATCTCATATATCGCGATGTGAAGCAGGTGCTCGCCGCGGCAGGCATCTCGAACGATCCGCCATTCTGGATCGCGAGCGAGCGCGGCTTTGCGATTGACAAGGCGCCGACAGAGGTCGGCCACGCGTTCGCGCAGGTCTGGCAAGGTGTGCTCGACGTCGTGGAGACGCACAACGGCGTGAGACTGCCGATCGACGTCAACGTCGCACAGCTTCCATCTCCGTCCGAGAATTATCCCGCCGGAGAATAGTCAGGCTATTTGACGCGAGTAATGAAGTCTTCGCGATGCGGCGGTCTGAAAATCAAGTCGACTGCCAGCCAGATCGTCTTCGCGAACGGATAACAGAAAACGGCGCCCAGAATGGACAGCACGACCCCGCCGTATTCCAAAGCGTCCCACGGCGGATTGGGCCAGGTCGCATACATCACGACCACAAATCCGAGCGCGAGCAATGCTTCGACGGCAATGAGGTTAAGCGTGTATGCGCCAAGGAAGTAATCCGATTCACCGCGCTCGAGGAGGATCCCGCAGTTGGGACATCTCTCCTTGATATTGAAGAATCCGGTGAACAAGCCTCCGTGCCCGCAGTTGGGGCACCGAAGAAGGAGCGCACGGCCCAGCTGACGCCACGGCGATTGACGCGAAATGTCAGGGTGCGCTGGGTCAGTCATGGCTCCGTTTTCGTCTTCGATTATGAATCCTCGGGGCACGATTCACGCCCCTGATAGTGCTGACTGCGAGCGACCGACTACGCTATATGCCGCGCACCGCGTGAGGTTGATACGGCGCTTCGACTGTTAGGATCTGCTCTGCGGTCAGCACGACATCCAATGCGCGAACGGCGCTTTCCAAATGCTCGATCTTGGTAGCGCCTACGATCGGCGCGGCGACGCCGGGCTTCTGAAGCAGCCACGCGAGAGCAACTTCGGAAGGCTGAATGCCCAGCTCCTTCGCGACTCCGCGCACGGCCTCGATCACCTTCAAGTCGGACGGAGAGTCGTAAAGGTCGACCGCGTATGGATCGTTGTCGGCTCGAGTCGTACCCTGAGCCGGCGACGGCGTTGTACGCGCGAGTCGTCCGCGCGCGAGAGGAGACCATGGGATGAGTCCCAGCCCCTCTTCGAGACAGAGGGGAATCATCTCACGCTCTTCCTCGCGGTACACGAGGTTGTAGTGATCCTGCATCGAGATGAAGCGCGCCCATCCGCGTCGCTCAGAGATGCTGAGCGCACGCGCCAATTCCCACGCGTAACCTGAGCTCGCTCCGATGTACCGTACTTTGCCCTGGTGAACGAGGTGGTCGAGCGCGGCGAGGGTTTCTTCGATGGGAGTAGTCCCCTTGAAGCGGTGAATCTGATAGAGATCGATAGTCTCGACGCCAAGTCGCCTGAGACTCGCCTCGCAACCCTGTACGATGTGCTTGCGGGAGATTCCACCCATGTTCGGACCGTCGCCCATCGGGAAATGCACTTTGGTTGCGAGTACGATCTCGTCCATCTTAGCCATCTCCCTGAGGGCGCGGCCTGTCACTTCCTCGCTGACGCCCACCGAATACATGTCGGCGGTGTCGAAGAAGTTGACCCCGAGCTCGAGAGCTTTCTTGTAGAACGGCCGCGCGTCGACCTCGTCCAGAACCCAGGGACGCCATTTTGGCGTTCCGTAAGTCATGCAGCCGAGGCAAATCCTCGAAATAAGAAGTCCGCTTTTGCCAAGCTGGGTGAATTTCACAAACCTCCCGGGCGAGATGGTCTCGCTTTCTCGGACATCCACATAACCGAAGCAGGGAGCTTCCGGCTGACCAAAGCTACTAGGCTTGGAGCTTTCATACACGCGTTAGAGGCGTGGGCGAGTCGCTGGCGCGCGCTCTTTACGCCACGAGAAAAGCCTTTAGCTATAAAGCTGCAAAGCTTACAGCTCCCTGCCTCGGTTCCGTGGATGCTTCCCAGGCGCCCCGAACTCTACTCCGAGGCCTCAACCCTTTTCGAGCAACGGTTGTCAGAAGGTCGACAATGCAAATGGTTGCCTACGAGTCTCGGAGCTCGGTGAACGATATCCAACTCATCACGCGTGTGGTTGCCGGCGATGCGGCCGCTGAGCGCGAGCTATACGAGATGTATGTCGATCGCATTTACCGCCTGGCGTTTCGCTTGGCGGGTGATGACGAGCTGGCGCGGGATTTCACCCAGGCGACCTTCATCCGCGCTTTTGAAAAGATTGGGAGTTTTCGTGGCGAGTCGTCGCTTTCAACCTGGCTTCATTCCATCGGCGTTTCAGTTTCGCTGAATGGGTTGAGAAAAACGAAGCGGCAGCGAAATCGTGAAGCACCGATGGAAGAGGGACTAACAGTCGGATCGACCCGCATTGAGGCCGATCCCGATCTGAAAGAGAGATTGGCGAGGGCGATCGACTCGCTGGCCGACAAATATAGGACGGTATTCGTGATGCACGACGTGGAAGGCTATACGCACGAGGAGATCAGCGGGACGCTCAATATCCCTGTTGGAACGTCGAAGTCTCATCTCTTCCAGGCTCGAAGCAAGCTGCGCGTCGCATTGGCCGATTTTGCACCGGAGTGGGCGTCATGACTGAAGACAATTTCGAGGAATTCCTCAAGAAGGCGGCGCAGAGCTACAACGCGCCGCCTGCTCGTACTCCCCGCGACGAAATGTGGAGCGCGATCCAGGCGCAGCGCGCCGCGGGACCGCGCGTCATATACGGCGGAGGTTCGTTACCCCAAAGGCCTGCTCGGCGCTTCGGCTCGCGAATCTGGATCGGTGCCGCGGCGGCAGCAGTTCTGCTACTCGCGACCGGTGTCGGAGTCGGGCGGTGGAGTGCTCGCTCGAATCGGCCGAGTGCGAATGCGGTTGTTGGTTCGGCAAAGGCGGGCTCCGGTGCCAATGAAGGCGCTGGGACACCGGACACCGCCGTATCTGGAGGTACGAACGCGGTTGCATCGACTCAGACGGATGATGCCGGAGGAGGCGAAACCTCGCCCTCGCGCGAGCCGCCCCGGATTGGCGGAACTCGTAGACCTGCCGCGTTTGACGGGACTGGGAAGGTTGCCCTGGATGCACCCCCACTCAATACCACTTCCAACCCGAATGGCAATTCCGCCTATCAGATCACGACGGTTCGCCACCTCAGTGAAGCCGAAGCGCTTCTGACTTCGTTCAGGACACGCTCGGCCGCAGACCAGCAAATGGACGCGCAACTGGGATCCTGGGCGCGTCAGCTTTTGAGCAACACCCGTCTGTTACTGGATTCTCCCGTCGCCAACGATCCGCAGCGTCGTCCGCTGCTGGAAGATCTCGAGCTCGTGCTTGTCCAGATCGTCCAGCTATCGCCCGGAAGCACGCCGCAGGATCGCGAGATGATAGAGAAGACGTTGCGGCAGGATCACGTAATGACGAGGCTGCGCACCGCGATTCCCGCGGGCCCGCAGCGCGGTAGCTGAGACCACTTCAATGACAATGAGAACACTACTCACGGCAGCAGCAATAATTTCCTCGGCGTTCGGGGTCAGCCAGTCTCCGAGCGTCCACGATTCCTTCAACTCCAACGTCGCTCCGTTCGCGCTGGCTGGCGCGGACGCACAATTGAGCGCGGCCTTCACCGCGCTCGACCAACAGGCCAATCCGGTGCTGCCCGAGCCGTGGGCGAAAGCAGATCCGGCAGATTCACTGTACCGCCTTGCGCGTGAAGCGCTCTCGCGCGGCGACTATAAGCGCGCTGCCGAGATATTTCACGGGATCCCCGAACGCTATCCGCAATCGGCATACACAACATCTGGACAAGCGCTCTACTACGAGGCGTTCGCCCTTTACCGCAGCGGTGACCTGAACGCCGCCCGCGAGCGGTTGAATCAGTTGAAGACCCGTTTTCCCGCAATGGCAAAGAGCGACGGCGCGAGTTTGCTGACGCGCGTGTGCGGGGAATTGGCCAAACGAGGAGATGAATCCTGCGCCATGTCCATCGACAGTACCGCCCGCGGTGGAAGCGACCTTGCGACGAGAACGGGATCCCAGGGACGCAACTGCTCTCCGGACGCCGACGAGGACAGCGATGACCGCATCGCTGCGCTCAACGCGCTTCTACAGATGGACGCGGAGCGCGCGATGCCCATTCTGCAACAGGTTCTTGCGCGTCGCGATCCCTGCTCGGTGGCGTTGCGCCGGAAGGCAGTGTTCCTGGTGTCGCAGAAGCGAACCGACCAGACCGCGAACATTCTGATGAGTGTCGCGCGCAGCGACCCCGATCAGGAAACCCGTGAGCAAGCCGTGTTCTGGCTGTCGCAGGTGCCAGGGTCTACTGGCCTCCTCGAGGAAATTCTCAAGGGTAGCGGCGACGAGAACATCAAGGAGAAGGCCCTGTTCTCGCTCTCCCAGCAGAACGAGCCGAGGGCGCAGCAAGCTCTCCGGGACTTCGCAACGCGCGAAACCGAGAACAGCGATCTCCGAGAGAAAGCGATTTTCTGGCTCGGCCAGAATCACTCGAAGGAGAACACGGAGTTTCTGCGCACTCTTTACTCCCGGCTCACCAATGAGGATCTGAAGGAAAAGATTCTGTTCTCATTGTCGCAGCAGAAGGGAGCAGGTAACGAGCAATGGCTGATGAACATCGCGGTCAATTCCAAGGAAGACATCGAGCTGCGCAAGAAGGCTCTCTTCTGGGCGGGGCAATCAGGGGTCCCGATATCGGAAATAGCGCAGCTCTACGATCGCATGAGTGACAGCGAGATGCGCGAGGCGATCATTTTCGCCTTGTCGCAGCGGCAGAGCGACCGAACCGCGATAGACAAGCTGTTCGATATCGCCAAGAACGAGAAGGATCCGGAGCTGCGGAAGAAGGCAATCTTCTGGCTTGGTCAATCGCACGATCCGCGTGTGCAGCAATTCCTCCTGGACCTTATCAACCGATGAAAACATTCAGAATTACATCGCTTGCGGGGACGACGGCCGTCGTCCTCGCAGCTCTGGCCGGTGCGGTGGAACCTGCGCGGGCGCAGAGTATCGCCAGCAGAGTCGCCCGCGTCTCGAACGGCACGGTACGCATGACATTCGCGGCCAGGCCGGAGATCTGTGGCAGCGGCAACTCGATCTCACATTCGAATGGCAGGGGTAGGACAACGTGGGGCGACAACTGGAGCTCGTCGCGCGACGTCGAGTGGGAAAGTGATTGCGGCCATGGACCGGCTCGTGTCGTGCTCGATCGGCACAATGGAGAGTTGACCGATCTCCGGTTTTATGTCGGTGGCCGGTGGCGGCCAGCCGGATCCGATGTCGTCGATCTCGGCACTGTGCCCGCGGGAGAGGCGGCGAACTATCTGGTTTCGATAGCACAAAGCGAGAAGGGAAGTATGGGTGAGAAGGCGATCTTCCCTGCAACTATCGCGGACAGCGCCGAAATTTGGCCGGCGCTGATCAAGATCGCACGCAATCCCGATTTGCCGCGGAACACGCGCTCACAATCCGTTTTCTGGCTCGGCCAGGCGGCGGGAGACGCGGCAACGGCGAATCTCAATTCGCTGGTTCTCGACAATAGCGTCGACCGCGAGGTTCGCGAGCAGGCAGTGTTCGCGCTGTCGCAGCGCCCCCGCGACGAAGGCGTCCCCGCGCTCATCGCGGTCGCGCGAACCAACAAGGATCCGGAGATTCGAAAAAAGGCGTTGTTCTGGTTGGGCCAATCTCACGACCCGCGCGCGCTCGACCTGTTCGAGGAGCTGTTGACGAAGAAGTAGCGGTCGGTCGGCCCGCACTGATTGCAAATAGGGATGCTCCCAAATAGCATCCCTCTTCTGCATTCAGGCCAATCGTGGATTTCACTCACATCTCGACACAACTCTCATCCAGTCCTCTCACCGCGCTCCCGATTCTGTTTATCGCGGGCGTGCTGACGAGTCTCGCCCCTTGCATCTACCCGATGATTCCGATCACGGCAGCGATAGTGGGAGGAAGCGCGGTCGGAGAGGCGCCGCGCGCGCGTGCCCAGACCGTCTTACTGACGTTCGCCTACGTGCTCGGCCTTTCTCTGGCGTACGCGTCGGTTGGCTTGTTCGCGGGGCTAACGGGCACGCTGTTCGGCTCGGTGAGTACGAATCCGTGGGTGTACTTCGCGATGGCGAATCTTCTCATAGTCGCGGCGCTCGCGATGCTCGAGGTCATTCCAGTGAGAGTGCCTGCCTGGCTTCTGACTCGGGCGGCGACCGCGGGCAAGGGAGGGAGCCTGTACGGCGTTTTCGTCATGGGCGCCGCTTCGGGACTGGTCGCGGCACCATGCTCAGCGCCCGTGATGGCAGCGGTGCTCACGTGGGTCAGCGCGACGAAAAGCGGCGTGCTCGGATTCATCTACCTGTTCGTGTTCTCACTTGGAATGTGTACGCTGTTGATAGTGGTAGGGCTCTTCAGCGGGACTGTGGCGCGCTTGCCGCGGGCGGGCGCATGGATGGTCTGGATCAAGCGCATCTTCGCGCTGATCATGTTGGCCGTTGCGGAGTATTACCTTGTGCAGATGGGGCTGCTTCTCATCTGACTCCAACCACTGACGCCGAATCCAAACCCAATGACCGTTAGATGTCTGTTCCGATCGCGGAAGATCGTATTGACGCTTCTCTCACTTGCGTTGACATCAACGCCTGTTCTCGCGCAGGATCTGGGCATCGAGGTGGGCGCCCAGGCGCCCGCAGTTACAGTCCAATCGCTCGACGGGAAGCCAGTCGATCTCGGGAGCTACATCGGCAAGACGCCAATGCTGATCGAGTTCTGGGCGACGTGGTGCCCCAACTGTAAGGAGCTGATGCCGTCGCTGCTCGACGCCGAAAAGAAGTTTGGGAAGCGGGTGAAGTTCGTGGCGCTAGCGGTGGCGATCAATCAGTCGCCGGAGAGGGTGCGCAGATGGCTCGCCGCGAACCCGCTGCCGCATGACACCTACTACGACGCTCAGGGAAAAGCAGCCGGCGCGTTCGATGCTCCCGCTACTTCGTACGTCGTAGTGCTCGACAAGAATGGCCGCGTGGTCTACACAGGCCTCGGCGGGAAACAGGATCTCGAGGCGGCGCTGAGGAAGGCACTGTAGCCTTTGCGCTCACTGCTGGTCGAGTCCTCATGAAACAAAGAGCCGCGGATAGGTCCGCGGCTCTTTGTTATTTCGTCGAATCCGGTTTTGGTGGAGGGGCAAGACTGTCCACTATGGCGGCAAGTTCTGTGTACGCGGAAGGCGTAAGGACCTTGAACGGCTTTGTCACGTATGCAATTCGTCCATCGGGACCCACAACGAACAGAGACCGGTTGTCCAGTTTGTTCTTGGCATCGTATGCGGCGTACAGCTGCCCGACTTTGCCGCCCGGGTCGCTGGCGAAAAGAACGGGGAAGTCCTCCTCCCGCGCCCACGACGCGAGCGTGGTGTCGGCATCCACACTGATGCCCAGCACGGTGACTTTGCGTCCGTTGTTGAAGAGCGTGGCGTACTGATCACGGTACGCCTCCATTTGGATGGTTCAGCCTTTTGTTCGCGCCTGATAAAAGAAGGCGAGAACCACCGTGCTCCCTCTATAGTCCGAAAGTCTGACCGGAGTTTTGATGAGGCCGTACCGATCTGCGCCCTGCAGGGTAAAATCAGGCGCGACGTCATGGACCACCGGGCCTGCAGCGACCGCGGCGGCGGCGGCGGCGGGTGCGGTTTGCTGTGCGCCGGCGAAGCGACCGGTGAGCGCAAGCGATGTCCCGGCCGCAATTGTCAGAGTCGCAAAGCTTGTTCGAGCGAGCATGCTCAAATCCCCGGTGCGATATTGGAAATGAAATGCAAACTGCAACTGAACGGAATGCGAATTGTCGGTCCCGCAACTCTTCGTTGACGGTTTGCTCAAAGGGCACGACGTCACTCAGTCTACATGACGAACCATTCCACGGCTAGCCACTCACGTTGAAATACGTTTCGTCCGTTGGTCTCCGCAACCTCGGGAGGGTATCGCGCAACCCCACATCTCTTCGACTGCTGTGGGCGAGTTTGCGATGCGCATTGCTGCTCCCCGCAACATCAGGCGCACAGATGAATGCCACCGCGCCAAAATCTTTCGAGATAGGCGCACAGGCTATCGGCGTGCTCACTCGCGAATCACCAGCAGTCGGTGGACGTGAGATCACCGAAGGCTATCTGACACAGCCAGCGATGATGGTGCAGCTCGATCCGTGGGGCGAGCTACTATCACTGAAGGGAACGCTCAATCTGGAAGGAATTACGCTCAAGAGGGGAGAGCTTAACTCCGGCATTGTCGGCGAGGGATATATCGATCGCCGCCACCCCCACACATACCTCCATGAGCTTGTGCTCTCGTCCGCGAAGCGATTCGGAACGGGCGCGACCAGCGGCGTTTCCATCTCCGTGGGAAAGGGCTTCTCGCCGTTTGGCACCGACGACCCGATGGCCCGGCCGTTCGAGAAGTATCCGGTCAACCACCATCTCGCTCAAATCCTCGAGCGCGCCGTCGCGATCGGTGCGCTCCGGGCAGGTCCATGGATTCTCGAGGCGGGGGCGTTCAACGGCGATGAGCCCACCGGTCCCGGAGGCACGCCCAACCGAGACCGTTATTGGGATTCGTGGTCGGGGCGAGTCACCTTCATTCCGTGGAGACAGGCGGAGCTCCAGACCAGTTACGCGCGAGTAAAATCTCCCGAGAATCCGGACGGAGGTGGCGCTGATCAGCGCAAGCAAAGCGCGTCGGTCCGTCTCGAAGATCCTCAACATACCGGCTATGCACTTTTCGAATGGGCGCGCACCGGTGATTACATTGGATCGGCGCGCTCTTTCACGTTCACGTCACTTCTGGCAGAAACGTCGGCCAGCTACGATCGGTTGAGTGGTGCTTTCAGAGTAGAGAGGACTGAGCGGCCGGATGAGCCTCGTCTCGTTGACGTGTTCAGAACCCAGATTCCGTCGACGGATCTAAGCATCGCGGGGCGCTCGCGCTGGACGATCGTAACGGCCCGGGTCGCGGTCTCCCTCCCGAATGCTGGCGCGGTATCGGCCGAGCCTTTCGCCGAAGTGGCGCGAGCTCACGTCGGTGAGACTTTGTACCCTTCTGGGTTTGATCCGCGACAGTTTTACGGTTCGGACCGGATTTGGAGCTTTTCGATCGGGCTCAAGGTCGCAGTCGGCATGTCGCACATGCGCATGGGACGCTATGGCGTTGCGATTGCGGGAGAACGTGATGCTAAAATGGGCGGTATGAACATGGGAGAAATGTAGAATGCGTCTGACGATCTTCGCGTGCGCGTTGTTCGTGATCGCGTGCGGCTCGGATAACCCGCTGGAGCAGCGGAAAAACTCATCAGATCTCACTGTCTTTGGCGAAGGGCTCGTCGAGGAGCGTTACACAGGGGAGATCTGGGTCCAGGGAAACGTCGCGTACACGACGACCTGGGGAAATCGCGGCGCGCCGGGTAACGCTGTCAAGATCTGGGATGTTTCTGGCGACGTGCCGACGCTCGTCGACTCTCTCCTCGTTCCGGGTGCGAGCACGCTCGGCGACATACAGGCGAGCGACGATGGGCAGCTGTTAATTGTAGCTACCGAGTTTGCTCCCGGCGGATCGATCATTATTTACAGCCTTGCCGACCCGATCAAGCCTGCGTTCATCTCGCGCTACAGCACGCAGCTCACAGCGCCCGGAGTGCACACCGCGGAAGTACAGCGAGTAAACGGCAAGCTGTACGCGTTCCTTTCGGTTGACCCACAGAGTGGAAATCCCGCTCGCCTCGTGATCGTCGACCTTTCGGATCCGACCTCGCCCACTCAAGTCTTTACGGCGACGATGGGTAATCCGTTCGTCCATGATGTCTTCGTTCGCGACGGAATCCTGATCACGGCGCTTTGGAACAACGGGATTACCATCTGGGATATTGGTGGTGTCGGGTCCGGCACGGTAGCGAATCCGATTCCTTTGGGCAGCATCACCTCGATCAGTGAAGCCCACAACGTCTGGTGGTTTCACAACGCGGCAACGGGTGAGAAACGCTTTGTCTTCGTCGGTCAGGAAGGACCGGGAGCGGTCGGAGTCCAATCGAGCGGCGACATTCACGTCGTTGACGTCACCAGCTTCGCCTCGCCGCACGAGGTTGCGTTCTTTCACGTCGATGGCGCTGGCACGCACAACTTTTCCGTGGATGAGCAGCGCGGCATCCTCTACGCTGCCTATTACAACGGCGGCGTGAGGGCGATCGACGTCACCGGTGACCTGTCCAGCTGCGCTACCACGGAAAAGAGCGCCGACGGACGGTGCGACCTTGCGAAGATGGGCCGGGAGCTCGCGCACGGGCCCACTGACAGAGGGTCCGTCTATATCTGGGGAGTGCAGCTCGTCGGTCTGCGGCTTTACGCGTCGGACATGCTCAACGGCATCTGGAAGCTTGGCCCCGTCTCA
>Ga0137401_10001251_pt1 | contig 10870 bp, 12 predicted proteins | sample CZOMad1_1_16fung_FD_108286 | JGI IMG/M metagenome (GOLD analysis project Ga0137401, IMG submission 108286) | Vadose zone soil fungal communities from Angelo Coast Range Reserve, California, USA - CZOMad1_1_16fungal (Illumina Assembly) | ecosystem: Environmental > Terrestrial > Soil > Vadose...
AGTGGCGGACCGCCGAATGTACCGGTAGCGATTCTCGGCGCGAACGTAGATATTCCAACCAACTCAACTGGTTTATTCTTCTGCGTCGCGCCGGCGGGCACTACCAGCTTTGCGGTGCCGCCTTACATATTGGCGAATATTCCCGCTACGCGATCGCGCCCCATCGCGTCCAAGGGAGTGCTTTACGTGGGAGCCATGACGTTGGCGTCGCCAAGCAACTTCAGCGCGCCCGGCCTCGATCTGGGAGTAGCGGCGGCGACAACCTTCGCCGCCCGGCCGGTGATTTTCAAATAGGAGATCTTATGAAACGGAAGACAACTGCCGCGATGCTTTCGATTCCACTCACGGGATTCGTGCTGCTAACCACCGGCTGCGACGAAGTGATTAATTTGCTGGACCCGCGTTTCTCCTTCAAACACGATCCGCGACCGTTCGTAACCATCATCAACGCGGAAGACCCCACCAATGGCAAGCTGATTCGCGTTCAATTCAACAGCTTCGGAACGGGCTACAAGATTTACCAGTCCAACATACGAATTCCCGGCCGTCGAACGGGCAACAAGCCGGGCGATCCGAGATTCGGCGGCGGCACGTTGGATCCCGATCCGGACGAACACTTTATGTGCCCGGATCTTTGGCCGGACCCGGACGATGAATTCCCGCTTCCAGACCCGCCTTTGCCGATGCCGGATTATCCCGATGAAGATCCGTTCGACGGCCTGCCTGAACCTCCGCCCTTCGATCCCGACGATCTGGAGTTCACCAACCTGTCGGACGGAACTGAAACGATCGTCAATACCGGCGGCACCGACAATGCGGTTCCGCAGAATACACCTGAATCAAACGCGATCGCTGTTCTCAATCTCGGTGCGCTTCCGGCTGGAGTGGGCACCAATGCCGATGAGTCGATCACTCTAGTGGCTATGAACGGCGAGGATAGCGTAAAAATAATCCAGAACCGGACAGTGGTGGGAACCATTCCGCTTCCGGGCCAGACGCAACCATACGGTATCGCTGTTTCGCAGGATGGCACCCGCGCGTACGTCACAAGTTTTATACGCAACGGAGGCGCGGTGCTGGCGCTGGATGTTCCGAACCGCAAGGTGATTGCCACGGTGCCGATCGGCAATTTTCCGCCGTCCATTGCGTTTTCTCCCGATGAGTCGCAGGTTTGGGCGACGGCTTTCTTCGATGACAGCGTGTATATTATCGACACGCTGACAAACACTCTGGCCACGCGTGTGACCGGCATGTTCAACGCGTGGGGGATCGCATTTAACCCGAACGGCACTCGCGCATATGTTACGGGGGCCACCGATACCGCCGGCAGTCTCTATGTGATCGATACTTCGACATACCGGGTGATTGCCACGGTGGGAGTGGGTGACCGGCCGAGATGGGTGAAAGTGAGTAATACGGGCCGGCACGTGTTTGTGGTGAATCACAACTCGAATTTCGTGTCGCAAGTGGACGCGCGCACTAACAAGCTGATCCGCAATATTGTGGTGGGTCCACAAGCGGAGGCAATTCGCTTCGTAAAATAGAGGTTGGTGAAATCTATTTCGAGACTTTCTCTGTGCGCCGCAGTTCTGCTTTGCGCGGCGACCTATTCGCGCAAGACGATAAGCCTAAGGACGCCGAGGGCTGTAAGGACTCGCCTCTGATCACTCGCTTTCCCGGTAGCATTATCAATTCCTGCGATAACAAGGAGTATGAACAGGCGGACCTCCTGCTGGGCGACGACAAAGTAAAGCACGTCGAAGGGGAATTTCACTCCTGGGACATCGCGACTCGCGAAGGGACAAGCGAGATCCAGGTATTCCGCAACTTCCAGACCGCGATCAAGAATGCCGGTTTCACGATTGACTTCATACTTTCGCCGTCACAGATTGTCGGACACAAAGCGCGACCTGGATATTCATCGATAATCGCGGCACCAACTATTACCCAAACTATCGTGACCAAGAAGGAGATGCGGCTCCCCATAACGGTTCCCGAGGGTTACTTAGGGCGTTGTGAGTTACCACTTGTGCCTTCTTTCCTCCAGTTACCGACGCTCAGCACGCTCATAACCCAAAGGTCGGTGGTTCAAATCCATCCTCGCAACCAAACCTTTCAATCAGGTGCCATAGTCGGAGAACTTCGATTCAGCCTCGATTTCGTATTGATTACCTGGATTTTCCCAAAGCCGAGGCAGCTCGCCCGACACACTGGTAGACTGCAGGTCATTGCGGTATCAAACATGATACCTGCCAGACGTACGTTGGCCTATCTCCCGAAAAATCGAGTAGGTGAGAACCCGTTATTCTGACGCGCTATTCTAGATTGAGGATCTCTTTACCGTCCAGGCTTTCCTTGGAGAAATAATTCCATCCGCGATATAGAAGCGGCTTACGTCCCTTATCTGAGCATTCAAGCCAAATATCGTGACCTTTTTCAACGTGCCCAATAATCTCGAGCGGATGGCCCACATGGCTTGACGCGGCTTCGCTAGTCCATCTGCCGCGAATGGTTCCAACCAAAGAAAAATCACACCCGGCATCGAAGAGGATCTCCAACGATGCTACCTCAATGAGATGACAAACCCTTTCGACAATCGGGGGAATTCTTAGCGAGGATACATGCACGACAAATGCGCATTGACTGGCCTCGCTCAGTTCGGTGAGACATTGGCCAACTCCGTCGGTATTGTCCATGCATGCCCCACATTCACCCGATGAACCGAGCGCGTGGCCGAGAGCAAACATAGGCTCCATCGCGGTAAACTGCAGCTTCAGCGTCGCTTGCTCACTGGCCGAGAGCGATCCTGCTAGGCCCGCCAATAATACTCGAAGCGCCGCATGCGCCGTGCCAATTGGCCGGCTAATGAAAATACTGTCGCCTGGCCGAGCGCCGCGCCGTGTTAGGACATTGCGCTGGGCAACACGACCAATGGACGTGGCGCTGATACTCAATTCGGCCGCATTAGTCATATCGCCGCCCAACACTCGGGCACCATGCCTTTCAGCACACGACTTGAAGCCACGGCACAATTCCTGGACGCGATCAAACTCGATATCATTGGGCAATCCAAGATTTAACAAGAGCCCCGTCGCAGTTCCTCCGCATGCGGCGATATCGCTGAGGTTCAAACGCGCTGTGTAGTCGCCAAGGCCGTAGTGATCGAGGATGCCGTAACGATACGCTGTTAAATCGGCCGGCACGCGATCAGTCGAAACTAATGCGAGCTCGTCGCCAAATGGAATCATGGCGCAGTCGTCGCCCACGCCACCGGGATCATCTTCCGCGTTGAAGAAGGGTTTGATGAAGTCCCTAATGAATATCTTCTCTCCGACGTCCGAAAGTTTTTTGTGTCCGGTGTTCATGATGAACGAGTCCAGTTCGAGATATGACTCAATGCACTCTCTACGGTGCCCAGCATTGTCCCCTCGCTAGAGTCACGGAGTGCATGCGATTTCGACGTAATAGGTTCGCCCTGACCTTTTCCCAACTCATCCCAAGCGAACCCAGCCTTTGTTGCTGCGGTCTGCAATTGACTCCTCACATCGAGCCCAACTACTGCCACTGGGATTGTTTCATAACGTTTATGAATTTCGCGAACTTCAACGGCAATATAACTATTTCCGTCTTTGGCGCGTTTGATGTATTCGCACGACGCGAGAACCAATACGGCTTTCGCGCCACGAATTAGCTCTTCACTATTCTCCCGAGCGGTGCTTCCGATCCCATCGAGTGGTCGAAGGAGAAGCCGATACGGAACTCTCTTAGCAAACAGCACACGCACGATGCGGACGACTGTCTCAAAGTCACGGGTGTAATACGAAATCCCAATTTCTGGAAACCCTTGTCCGAACATCTTGCGGGTATCGCTCGGATGAGTGAGAGTCCGGGCAGCATGTTCGTAGGCAAGTTGTCGATAAATAGTCCCCTTTTGAAGAGCAGCGTTGATGTCATTCCAACGTTCCCCAACTGGCTTCCGCGGCATGAAAAGATAAAAGCTGTCAGGGACGAGGCCCGGCCCATTTTGATCCGTGAACAATGGGGCCAATGCACCAGTACACTCCTCGATGGGAAGTTCGGCCGAGATCTGCGACAAAACAGATTGCCTCACGCGCACACTGAGAGGGCGGTATAGCCGTACGTCGTCCGCGTCTCTCAAAAGGTCAAAAAACAGGTCGCGAGGTAAGTCATCAATGGGGTGATCTTCAGACGACGAGTCACTCCGTTTCAGTACGCGAAACTCATAATCGAGAGTATCCTGGAGTATTAAGTCCTTTGCCATCTTCCGAAATGCCTTGAGATGAGTTGTATCTAGACTCTTGACACACGACATCAACGATTCGTCATCCAGCTCCAAAAAGGCTTTGTAGGATATTGTGGAAGTGAATGGGACCCCTGGCTTGATTTCAACACTTTCAAAGGCTTTCAAGGCTTCCGGATTGTCCCACCGGCCCTCTAATACGGCATGCAACAGGGAACGGCGAAAACGCACATCAGGCGACATGTAGACAAACGTCCAAAGGCGCATGCGCGTGCTCAAAAAATCCGCAATTGGCCGGGCGTCGCTCACGACGACATGGTCGGGTTTATAAGCCGCTACGTTTTCGATCACGCACTTGGGATCACCCAAACCTCCGATTGTGACCGAGGCATCGCGAAAGACGTAGTCGAGACGGTCGGCGTCTATGGCGCCGTCCATCATTTGGCGTAACGCGCCTAGGTATTTTGCGCTGTGAGACGTTCCATCCCCCGTAATCAAATAGCAGATAAACTCTAGGTTGTAAATACGGAGTTCGGGGGCGAACAGGGTCCGATAGTCGGCCAAGAACGCCAAGAGAGTAAGCTGCTCTTTGAGTTTCCATCCTTGGGGCGTTACACCACGAATATCATTCGCGATACTCTCGATTTCAGTTTCCACTGGAAAAAACAGTGAACTTGTTACCTTGTGGAAGGGAAGTTCCCCCGCATCTTGATAGAGCGCTGCCAAAAGTAGATGGCATCGAACGAACGTCTTCAAATCGGGAAAATGTGTTGTCGCAGTCCGATAGCACGCCTCAGCTTCAACATACACATCGGGGGAAAGGCCACCCCTTCCGTCGATGTGCTGAAACAATCTATTCATCACGAGCATCGTGCCGACGGCATGGGAAAATCTAGTCTGCGTGGCTGACAAGAAACTTAAGGAAGTATGCCCCAACTGGCTGATGCGTTTGAGGCGAGCTAGCGCGGGTGACGCTAGAGCCGCTTTCAGAGCTGGATGAAACTCAGTTGGCAGGTCGTCGAGCGAGAAGTGGCCATGAATGGTGTCATGGAAATGACCGAAATCTTCTGGATGGAGAATTGCGGCGGTATTGTGTGGATCATTCATGACTTAACTTGTTATCCAGAAAGGACAGAGATCGCACAGGACTTCGACGATGGTTGTATTTCCCCGAATAAAAAACGCGGCGGCCACTCGTCCGCCAGAATGTGATCTGACCGATAAGCATACCAGGGAAGACACGGACGGGTTGAACGCAGTGAAGTTGAAGAGTCATTTGGCCCACGTAACCGAGGTCGATGAGGTCGGCCGTAATGTGGATGAAAAGACCCAACCGGCCTGTGGAAGAGCGCCCGCGTATGATCGGCACGTATTTGGTGCTGCCCATAGTTTCCTCAGTGTTGATGAGATAAACGCGACGAGGGCTCAGAACTATCCCGTCCGGCGGGATCTCAGTGACGCGGGTGGGATTGTCCTTCGAGGCGTCGAGCACATTGCGAGTGTATACGCAGCAGCGATTCCCAAGCCGAAAATCATAGGAGTTGGGTGCCAGTTGCGATTGGCGGAACGGGCGAATGATGACTTCCTTTCGTGCGACAGCGTTTTCGATCTGGGTGCCGGTCAGAATCATCAGAAAGTGTTCGCAAGGTGCGGATCACGATTGGGCGTTGGTTCGGAATCGCGATGGTATCTTCCCGTGTAGGGAGCGTGGCTGTTCGGCTCAGTGAGCCAAAAAGAAACTTGCCCAATTTTCATTCCGGGATAAACGCGCACGGGTTGCACGGCGCTAAGTTCTAGCGTCCAATGGGAGCAACTGCCGCAGTGTCCCAAATCAGCGGTGATGTTTAAAAAGAGGCCGAGGCGTCCGATCGATGATCGTCCGAGAAGTAACGTGACGAATTTGTTGCTTCCAATTTTTTCCAACGTAGTGGCGAGGTAAATCATCCCGGGTTTCACCACGCAGCCAGCTGGTGTCAAATCGATCTTCCGTTGCTTTTCCCTTTTGGGGTTCAGCGCGATCAGTGCCTTCCCCAGCCGATAGTTATAGCTGTTAGGATTCAGATTCTTCTCATCGAATGGCTCAATTGTGATTTCACCGAACTTGACAGCTTGCCGTATCTTTGGACCCGTGAGAATCATGGTTGTGACCTAATCTTGGGAGAATTCGATCATCAGACGCACTTCTATTGGCAAATCAAATTTCGCTTTCGGCGCGAACCTGGAATAGTGACAGCCATACTTTCGATATTCGCATGAATGCGGTGTTTCAATCGAAAGGACCTCCCGCTGCGACCGCAAAAGCGAACTCACGACGAAACATGCGCCAGCCGGGTACCGGAGCGCACGTTTTTCGGTCCGCTGACGACGGGGTTGTTCGGCTAGCGCTCGCAATCGTTCGTCCGGTGTCTTTTTGGATGCGGTAGCGATAGCTCCTCGATTCATTCCAACAGGCCGTAGACCCGCCCTTCGCTGACCAAGAATCGCTCGCGCAGCCAAGGTCTTCTCGATACTCACACTACGGGCTCCATCCGTTTTTCGTTCTCATCCTGCCAACTGCCGAACGCGGCTTTATTTATGTCCGTGCCACCGAACTTCGCCTGCCAGCGACACAACGTGTCCTGGCTGTTCCTATGCTTTCTACCCACCTCGCGAGCCAAGATCCCAGCGTTAGGCTCCTTGAGAATACCAATAATCTGCTCTTCCGAATGCAGCGTCTCCATGTGTCCTCCTCGCCCTAACCTGGATACCTAGGCCAAGTGCTCTCATCAAGATTGGCAGGCCTTTCATGACTTGATGTAGCTGCTCCTTCGATGACTAGCGAATAGGCGCGTGGATGATGTTCTCAGCACCAAGCCCGGCCTCGACCTAAGTGGAGCAAGCGCGGAGCCGCGGATTCCGGAAAACCATCGAAGCTTGTCAAGACTCCTCACAAATCTTTTTGCAGCCCTCGATTTGGGCAATTTTGGGTAATGTAAGTCGGCAACTATCGTAGAAACGGCAATCCTGGCAACGAACAATCCGTAAGTTAAAGAGCGCGAATCCCATCGCAAAGTTCGAATCCCACCCTCACCGCCAGTTGTTTTCTGTTTGCTAGGCATGGTCAGAACATAAGCAAGAGCGGGCACGTCACGGTGTACGGTATTCATTTCGATACCGGCAAAGCAACCATTCAGCCCGACTCTGAGAACGCGCTCGGCGAGATTGTAAAACTCCTGCAACAAGAACCTGAATTGAAGCTGCGCGTGGAAGGGCATACGGACAGCCAGGGCAATGCCGCGGCGAATCAAGCGCTCTCGGAGAGGCGGGCGCAGGCCGTGGTAGTGTGGCTGGCCGCAGATGGCGTCAGCGCCTCGCGGCTTCTGACCAAAGGCCTTGGCCAAACTTAACCCATTGCTGACAATTCAACCGAGCACGACCGGGCGAAGAACCGACGGGTCGAGTTGGTCAAGCAATAGCGGCCCGGCAGGACTAGCGCCAAATTGCAAGGGTTAGCATCATACCGCTCCCTATGGTCGCGGCTCGGAAAGGCTTACTACTACTCTGAGACCGCATGTATTTTCTTCCACTTAGAATGCCCTGTAACTGCGGTCTCTTGCCGTTCAATCCGGCACAACCGGAGGCGTCGCCGAGCCGCAACCGGCACTCGAACTTTTGCAATTTGGTACTGGTCGAACACGTCGTCGACAGCTTTGTTAGTACATGGTACTTGTTGATGAAGTCCTAGGAAACTACATTACCAGGACAATTCATATCGTACTGGTAGTAACAGCATCTTCCCGATAGAACTTTCTCCCCTTAATCTGAGCTTGGCAGACGAAAGGGGATGAAAGTCATGTTTGGGAAGCTGAATGCCTCGCTTGGGGTGATGGTTCTATGTGGCGCTTTTGCAGGTCATGCCGCCACGATTAATTTCTCGACCGCTTTCGCGGCGGGGAATCTGGCCCAGTCGGTGACTACGGGCGGATTAACCATCAGCGGGTGGGATGTTTCCAAGGCCAACGGAACGTTTTGGTCGAACAACGTTATCTTGAATAATCGCAGGGAGGCTCCGGACGACCTGGGGCTCGGCGTGTGCAGCGTACCAACGAACTGTCCTACTACCGGCCACGGCGACAATAACGAGATCGACAACAACGGGAGCAAGTTCGAGGTGATCCGGCTCGATTTCGGATCGTCAACTTTAGTGACCAGTATTGGCCTGGGTTCTCTTGATGGCGGGCTCAAGGATGGATTTGCAATCTTCGGAAGTAATACCGCGCTGCCGAATCTTTCGCTTCTGACTGCGTTGGTTCAAGGCACGAATCAGAGCGCTGGGTCGGTGGATCCGGTGCTTAGTATCAACCAGTCGTTCCGGTACTTTTTTGTTGCGCCGAAGGATCGGGGCAGTTACAGCTCTGACTCTGACTTTCTGTTGAGGAGTGTTAGCACGGGGGTTACTCCAGCGGGTGTGCCTGAACCGCTTACTTGCGGCATGTTGGGTGTGGGGCTGGTGGGGTTAGGGATATTGCGTGCGTGCGCCAAAACAATGGGGTGACAGTCACCTCATTGTTTTAAGAAAAAAAACAACACAGGCTAAAGCCTGTGCCACCTTTGTATCCTTGGTGGCATGTGATTTTTTTCACAGTTTGAGACGGTGTACTAAGTTAATGGGAATGAATTATTTTGTGATTGTTGCTAAGGGTTGTTTTGGGCACTCGACTGTGATTGGCGGATCTTTCGGGAGTGGAAATTCAATTGTGACCGCCAAGCCCGGATTTGCGTTGCGCGCAGTCAGCTTGCCTTTGTGTAGCTCTACCGATCGGCGGGCAATCGCCAAGCCCAGGCCGAGTCCGCCGCTTAGACGATTCCGGTCTGAATCCACACGGTAGAACGGGTCGAAGATCCTGGGCAGCGCATCTTCCGGCACACCCGGCCCGTAATCGCGAACGCACACCTGGGCCATGCCGCCGGATTTTCGAAGCTCGATATCCACGGCCGTGCCGCGCGGCGCGTACCTTATGGCGTTGCGGATCACGTTCTCGACGGCCCGCCGGATCAACTCCTCGTCACCGGTTAGAGTTACCGGGACGGCGGCCTTCAAGAGCAGCGTGCAATCTTTCGTCTTGGCTTCGAGCAGAGAATCGTACACCAGATCGCCGAGCATCTCATCCAAGCGAACAGTTTCGGCGCGCTGCATGGAAGGATCGCCCTCGACGCGCGTCACCTGCAACAGCTCGCCCACCAATTCGTTCAGCCGGTCGGCTTCTTTCTGAATACGGTCGAGCATGTGCTCGCGATCTTCGCCGGACCTGGCCAGCTCCACGGCCACTCCCAAACGCGCCAGCGGACTCCGCAGCTCATGCGAGATGTCCAGCAGCAAGCGGCGTTCAGCGGCCAACAGGGTCTCGATGCGCTCGGCCATATCGTTAAAACTTTTCGCAAGCTGGCCCAGCTCGTCTTTGCGGTTCACAACGGCGCGGGCGGAAAAGTCGCCGCGGCCAAATCCCTCGACCACTGTGCGTAACCGGCGGACGGGCGACGTAAGGTGATAGGCGAAGGCGTAGCACAGGAGCACCACCAGGCCGATGATCCACAGATGCTGCGGCTGCAAGAAAAAGAACGTCAGGTTGCGACGCTGGTCGATCATGAACAGCCAGTATTGTTTGCTGGTGTCCTGACGGGAAATAACGGGCCGTCTGCTGGTAAATGGAAACGGCATGCGCCAACGGCTGCGTCCCGGGCTCTTCAGCAATTCCGCGCGCGACTGGTCTGTCAGCAGATCCTTACCCTGCGCATCGGTGAAGACAACTTGGATTTGCGTCACGTTTTGAAGCTTCGCGAGCACCGTTTTCAAGGCCGCTTTCCCGCCGGTTTCGTAAGCGTGCCGGGCCTCTTCCACGTGCAAGTTCAGAAGTGTCGCAAATGGCCCGCGCGGCTCCGTGTTTGAGAACATCAGTGCGGTGGTAATAATGATGCCGGCCATCGCGAATGCGGTGGTGGCCAGGAACCAAAGCAGTGTTTTTGCAAAAAGCGATCTCATGGCGCGTCGGCATCCTCCGGACTTTGGCAGAATTGGTAACCCACTCCGCGAATGGTTTTGATCACCGGACGCCCGCCTTCCAGTTTCCGGCGAAGATGGCTGACGTGCATATCGATGGAGCGATCGAAAGGCGTGGCCTTGCGGTTGTACAAACTTTCCATCAGTCCGTCGCGTGAAACCACGTGGCCGGCGTTGCGCATGAGCTGTTCCAGGATGTCGAACTCGAGCGTGGTGACATCCACCGGCTTCCCGTCGCAGAGCACGGCGCGAGTGCCTGGGTCGAGAGCCACTCCGTTCACTTCCACGCGCCCGCGATTCGATTTCGTTTCGGTGCGGCGAAGAATTGCTTTCACGCGCGCCGAAAGCTCGCGGGGGTTGAATGGCTTCGGAAGATAGTCGTCGGCTCCGAGTTCCAGGCCCACAATGCGGTCCACATCCTCGCCGCGCGCGGTGAGCATTAGCACGGGAACTTTGCTGCCGGTGCGAAGACGCTTGAGAATTTCGAAACCGTCCATGCCTGGGAGCATAACGTCCAAGATAATCAGATCGTAGCTGCCCTGCTGCGCCTGTTCGAGCCCCTCACGGCCCTC
>Ga0137401_10001255_pt1 | contig 10862 bp, 8 predicted proteins | sample CZOMad1_1_16fung_FD_108286 | JGI IMG/M metagenome (GOLD analysis project Ga0137401, IMG submission 108286) | Vadose zone soil fungal communities from Angelo Coast Range Reserve, California, USA - CZOMad1_1_16fungal (Illumina Assembly) | ecosystem: Environmental > Terrestrial > Soil > Vadose zone...
CTGCGTTGAAAATCCTGCCAAGTGGGGAAGGACAGGGGACCGTACCGGCAAAGGGCATAGTCGGCGATGTCGAGGAAGCGGAGGAATTGCTCTTTCATTCGAGGGGATTGCGGCCGCAGATTGGTGCTGGTCCTTGATTCAACCACAAAACTCGATCCGGGAACCACATGGCGTGTGCCTTCGGGCGAGCGTTCAGCCAGGTGGGAAGCTCGAGATTGAAGATCTTGGCCCAACCGGATAGGTATGACGGTCTGTCCCCGAGCCAGATGCCTTGCCGGCGCCACAGGCACCATCTTGGCTAGCGGCCGCAGGTGCTATTGGCGTCGCCGCCAGAATTTACGTCCTTGTTGTCCCGAATTTCTACCTCTCCCTTGTTTTGGGAGGTGTCGAACACGCAGCCGTTTTTGGTGTCCAGGCTATTGGAATGAATCGACAGTGAGTTCAGTTTGCCGATCAGCACGATGGGTTTCGCGCACCCCGTGACGATGTTGTCATGCACGCGGCTGTTCATCGGCCCCAAACTTCCGCCGGAGATGAACATGCCGTATCGGCCGCAGTCCGTGATCTTATTGTTCTGGATCTCCACATCGCTGGCCTGATGACCGACGGTATAGTCCACATGGATTCCGTCGGCGGCGCTGCCCTTGATTGTGTTCTGCGAAATGACGATATGCTGGCCGTCATTGATCCAGATGGCGGACTGCTCGCCATTCGTCTCGTGATCGTCCGTCAGTATGGAGTTTCCCGTGATCCGGATATTGTAGGCGCGATCCTCTACATGGATTCCCGCATTCCAGGCCACGCAATCATTGCCGGAAACCTCAATGTCGTGCGCACCTGCTATGCCTACGCAAAATCCGGCTCCCGCTCCGGCTCCCGCATGTTTCGGAACCCTGAACGTATTGCCCCTGATGGTGACATGTGAGGCGCGCACGTCCCCAAGGCGGATGCCGCAGCAGTCGTTGGTGACCGGATTATTCAGCTCGATTGCGTCAGCCCAGACGTTGGAGAACGTATTGCGGTCGATCAATACGTTGGTGAGGTCGGCGGCATGCACATTTTGCAAAATCCCGAACTTGACGTCCTCGAAGACGTTGCTTTCGATCGTCACGTCGTGAATATCGGGCGTGTCGATCAGGATGCCGTGCGCGTTGTTGTTGCCGTTCAGGTGATTGCGCAGCAGGGATATGTCCGAAGAGTGCGGACCCAACGCCAGGATCACCGGAGTGGCGCTCGAATAGATGCTGCAGCCCTCGATATGCACCCCTTTCCCGGTGATCTGCAGCAGCGAATTCAGCTTGAGCATGGGGGCTTCGGACAATTTCACCCCCGAGTCGCAAGTCAACTGGGTATTGGACGGGATGATCAGGGTGTGATTGAGCTGGTAAGAACTCGTGAGGTGGACCTTTCCCCCCTTGGAGACGAGCGCATCGATGGATTGTCCCAAAGCAGCGCACGCGAACAGCACCAGCACGGGCGCCGACAACTGGAATTTTCGCATGACTGAAGGGTAGTCGAGGCGCCAGGCGATGACAAGAACATGATCAAGAAGCCACGCTGTCGCGACGCAGAAACGATTCGTCAATTACTCTACGGCGCAATCGAATGTCAGTCGCCGCCTACAAACCAACGCCAACGACGTAGACCGGCGCGTTACCCAAGCTCAGCTTGAGTGCCCCATTGACGGCGCTGCTGGTTTGGCAGTTGCCCATCCAATCGCAGACTTTTGCGGTCGCCGCGGACACCGGAACATTCATCGTGGTGTTGGCTGTGTAGTCCCACAATGCAAGGATCGTCTCTCCGCTGCGTGTGAAGCGATATCCCACCTGCGTCCCGCTGAGGTTTGTCAGCGGGCCGACCGTGGTGGTGCCGTCGAGCCAGTAACTCATCGCGGCAAATGCCGGGACGGCGGGTTTCGGGCCCACTTTGTCCGTGCCGAATTTGATGTTGGGATTGAGATTCCAGTAGTAGCCGAAGGTATTGTCGGTTGCGCTCGAATCGTGCGCCCAAAAGTCCGCGATGTAGAACGCGACATCGACCTTGAATCCCTCGCCGAGAAGGATGATCGTCGATCTCACATTGGCGAGAGCTTGCTTGAGTTCATTACCCGCCGCATACGGGCCCGGGATGCCGGAGCTATACCCATGCTCGGTCCCCAGAAAGGGGATGCTGTGTCCTTTCGCGGCCGTTGCCAGTGCCATTTGCGTGCGGATACCGGTAATCAACCCGTGCTGCTCCGGAGGATACTTCACGTAGGGATGCACAGACACAGCGTCGAGATACTTGGCGAGGCCGGCGGACCAGAGCTGCTGCATCGGGACGGGGTCGACCGGGAAAACGGTCGGGCCCATGACCATTGCTTTTGCATCCGCCTGGTGAATTGCGCTGTAGGCCACTTGAAAGTACTGGACGAGTTCAGCCGGCGTGCCGCCGAAAAGCACCGGAATCGCCGGCTCCCAGGTCATTTGATAGTAGTGCGTGGATTGGGCGGGGAAATCCGCGGCAACCCCGCTCGCCCTGGCTTTCGTGAACTCAGGGAACCCTATAACGCCTTCGGCGTTCAGCGGGCCCATATACGGCCGCAACACAGTTCCCGTCCCCGCATTCATCGCCCACGCCGGGATTTCCCCCGTGGTTATCCGCGGTATGGCGTAAGTGGGCCAAGCAGCGTGGTTATTGACAGTCGACGTGGGGTACTTCAGTCCATCGGCGACCGCTACACTGTGTGCGGTTGCAAATTCGCCCGCTTGATGCGGTTCAAGAGTGTCCCAGCCTGGACCTGCCAACAAGTAACGGACTCCTAGATAGCTCATGACGGGGCCCATGGCGGAGCTGAATCCGCCTTGCATGCCGAAGCGGCTGCCCGAATCTCCGTAATTCTGGCGGGTCGCCGGATCGGGGACCACCGCATAAGTAATGAAACCCGCAGGGCGCGTGCCCAAACGAGCCAGGGTGGTGCCATCGGGCAGGGAAGCATCAACTCGGTAATATCCGTACTTGGAGGCAGGAGGCGAATACACCACCGTGGCATTTCCCGATGAATCCGCGCTCAGGGACTGTGAAGCCGTCGCCACTTCGGAGCCAAACCCATCGACTACCTTGATGGCGAGTGTGGTGACGATTCCGGCGGTGAGACCGGTGGCTTTGAAATTCAATCCGACGTTCTCGCCCAGCACGAAGGTGCTGTTGTTCGCCCGGCTGGTGTCGCCGCTCAACGACGGAGAGGGCCCCAAGGAGGGGCTGCTCGAAGCAACGGGCGGTGTGCTATTGTTAGTCGTGGTCGGCGGTGTAGTGACCGCGCTCGGGGGCGGTGTAGTGACCGCGCTAGGGGGCGGTGTAGTAACCGCGCTCGGGGGCGCTGTAGCAGCTTGTGTGGAACCGCTCGACGAGCCGCAGGCCGCAAGCATCATCGCAGGCGCCGCCAACATGAGAACCGCCGAATATTTCTTGAACGCGAGATGCATAGGTGATCTTCAGTCCGTGTTGCGAGTTCGGGACGAGTATGGGCAGGGGAAGTCGGCGCCGCATCGTGTCTCCTTCGACGGACGTGTCTCCTTCGACGGACAGGTACCGATTTTACTTATCCCGGTCCGCCGCAAATCCGGCGCCAATACAGCGATTTTGCAGAGCGCGGTTTAACACTTGCGTGGCGCGCATTTTTGAGGAATCGGTTTTAAGATAGGGTGCGGCGGAACCGCGCATTGGTTTAGGAAGCGCCGTTCGCAAACTGAATGGGCGGCTTCTGTGAGATGATTCTCATCGTCAACATCTATGTCGGGCGCGAATGAAATTGCAGGACACGGCATCGAACAACCTCCTGACGCAGCAGCAAATTGACGACTTCGGACGTCAAGGCTTTCTCATGCTGCCGATTCCGCAGATTCCGGGCCCGGAACTACAGTGGTGCCGAAATGTCCTGATGAAATTGATGACTGCCGGCGTGGGACGCGATGAAGGCCGATATTTCGATCTAGTCGAGCGTGATGGCGGCGGTGAGGAAACCTCGCCGCAGATCTTGAAGCCGTCGCTGTACGCCAAGAAACTCCGCGAATTCTCTTATCGGGAGACAGGATTGGCGGTGGCCCGGCAGCTGATTGGCCCGACGGCGGCGTTTGTCGGGGATGTCGCGATATTCAAGCCCCGTGAAACGGGCGGCCGCACCCCTTGGCATCAAGACGAGGCATTCCGCGAGGCCAATTTCGACTACGACGAGGTCAGCATTTGGATCGCATTGACGGATACCACTCACGAGAACGGTCCGATGGCCTACATTCCCGGGTCGCATCGGCTCGGGATACTCCCCCACCGGCTGCAAGGCGGGTCTCACGAAGCGAACTCGATCGAGTGTTGCGGAGGTTTCGAGGAAGGTCACGCGGTCGTGTGCCCGATTCCGGCCGGGGCGATGATCATCCATCACTGTCGGACCGTGCACGGATCGCTAGCCAACAAGACCAATGCCGAGCGACTTGCCTACGTGCTGACCTACAGCACGCCTATCAAACTGCGCAAGGAGTACCGCGAGTTCCCATGGCTGGACAATTTGCGCAAATCGGTCCTGAACGAGCGCAAGGTCTCGTTGCTGCGGGGAGGTATCTTCCGCGAACTGCTGCGCGTATTCAGATCGGATCGCATGGTCTCGCGCAACGCAATAGTGGCGTTCTCATTGAGGCGGCTGAATCAGTTGCGGCACTTCTTCAAGTTCTAGGCGTGCCAGGCAGCGGTTTCCACGCATTTCATCACTGACTCGGCGATGGTTGCCGGTTGATATCTGTCGCGCACCGCCGCGGCGGACTCGGCAAGGTGCTGATGGGCGCGGGATGCACGCAATTGCTGTGCAATGGTCTCGGCCCATGTGCCGACGGGCGAATTCGGCTCGACGTAGATGCCGCGACCCATGGTGACCTCGGGCAACGAACTTCCATTCGTGACGATCACCGGCACTGCGAAGCCCATCGCCTCCACCGCCGGCATGCCGAATCCCTCGTACTCGGAGGCCAGAACGAACGCCTGGCAGTTCATGTAGAGATGCCCCAGATCGGCATCCCGAATGAATCCGGTCAAAGATATTCTCGCGCGCACGCCGGCGTCATCGACAGCGGAAATCTGCTCGGTGACGGCTTTCGATCCGCGGCCGACCAGCACCAGGTGCAGATCCGGGAATTTTGCCGCGATGGCGACGAAGGCCTCCACAACGGTCGCGGTGTTCTTGTGCGGATATTGGTGGGATACGCTGAGAATGAAACGCTTCTCGGACAGCGCCCGGGTCGCCTCACTGACGGCGCCGACCGAGTAGCGGTTCCAGTCCACTGGGTTATAGACCACCGTACAGCGGGCGATACTGTCGTCGCCATAGAAGCGTGCCAGTTGCTCCTTCTCGAATTCCGAGATCAAAAAGACGCGGGCCGCGCTCCGCAAGCTGCGCTGGAATATCCAATCCAGCCACAAGCGCTTGCGCTGCGAAAAGTATTGGGGGAATACCCGATGCTGGCAATCATGGATGTAGGTGAACGCCGGTGCGCGCCGCCCCGGGATGCCCGGCGGAATGAAATAATTCGGGAATATAACCGGATCCCGCGATTTAACAATATTATAATACGCCGTCTCCTCGACGAACCGCGTCCACATGCCGCCATCGACGCACGGATATTTTTCGGTATGGATTAGCGGTTGTGTTTCAGTCCAGCGCACGAAATCAGGATTGAGGCGCTGGAGCGACGCGTAGGGCAGCGCGACCCGCGTACCCGTCAGGAGAATACCGGATATCAGATTGGAAACGGCCGATTCGAGACCCGCGGCCTGACCGTGACGGACACAGAACAAGGGAATCTGCACATTCATTGGATCTCCATGGGTGCCGTGCGATCGCTCGCGGTACACGGATTTTGAAAATTATGCCTATTGACTTGCCGCTGGAGCTGGGGCAGCTTCAAGAAAGTCCGTCCCGGAGCGCCCAAATTGTCTAACATGACCTCCATGATCGAAATTATGCGGCACTCCCCTGCAAAGGTATAAGCGTCATAGTGAACTCATGACTTTTCCCACGCTTGCGCGCATAACGATTTACCACAATATTCTTTGGTCCAAGTATAAAGGCGGTGTCTTCTCGCACGTCCACTCTCTGGCGCTCGATCGCGGTGTCGATGTATCGGTGACTCAGATTGCGGAAACCGAGGGCCAACGGATCGAGCTCAGCGGCATCGATCTTTCCTATCACACCTATCCTTACCGCCTGCTGTTCCGCGGCTCCCAGGACAGCGTGGTCTGGTACAAGCGCATCTTCGCTGCCAGCAAGGACATCTACAACAATCCGAGCGATTTGGTCGTGCTGCCCGGGTACCATCGTATCGAATATTGGGCGATGCTCATCATGTGCATCGTCCTGCGGCGCAGACGCGCGGTATTCTCCGACTCGACGCCTTTCGACAAGCCGGAAGTGCGCTGGCGCGAATTCGCCAAGCGCGTGTTCTTCGCGCGATGTCATGGCTGCTTCACGTACGGTGAGCGCAGCAAGGAATACTTGATGAGCTATGGCGTCGACGAGAGGAAGATTCATATCCGCCGTCAAGCCGCCGCCCTGCCGCATGACTATGAACCCTCCGCCGTCATCGAGCGCTATGAGAGGATGAGCTCCGAGAAGTACCGGCAGCCACGCTTCGTCTTCATCGGGCGGCTGGCGGTGGAGAAGGGCCTGTTCGACTTGTTGCGCGCATTTCGCCTGGTGCGGACCAAACTGCACAATGCGCGCCTGGATCTGGTCGGCGCTGGACCCTTGATGGAGGATCTCAAGCGCGAAGTGGCAACCCTCGGTCTCGAAGACTCGGTCAATTTGCTCGGCTCCAAGGATCTTGACGCGTTGGTGCCGCTGTTTTACGACAGCGTGGCCATGGTACTGCCGAGCCACAGCGAGCCGTGGGGACTGGTGGTGAATGAGTCCTTGAGCTACGGCTGCCCGGTCGTGGTCAGCGATCTATGCGGTTGCGTGCCGGAACTGGTGATCGACGGAGTGACAGGCTACAGATTCTCGACCGGGAACATCGACGCGCTTGCCGCTGCGATGGTTGCGGTGACGAAAATGTCCGAAGACCGGCTCTCCGCCGCCAGAGAATGCCTGAACGTCATCTCGTCGTTTACGCCGGAACGGGCTGCGGCTCAGATTCTCGATGGCTGCATGACCATCCTCGGAGACGGACCTTCGAGCGGCAGGTCTGCCGCGGCTTAGTCCTCAAACCTCGGCCGTACAGGACGCGCTGGGGAGCCGAGACAAATCATCATGGCAGGCATGTCGCCGAACACGGAGCTTCGCGAGCCCACGACTGCGCCCTGATGAATGGTCACGCCGGGCGCGACAAACACATCCGTTGCGACCCAGACATGGTCTTCGATGACGATCGGATGGCTTTGGATGTCGAATGCGCGGCTGCGATAGTCGTGCGTTCCGGCGCAAAGGTACGATTTTTGGGAGATGACGACATTAGTACCGAGCGTGATCGGCGCAAAACTGTACAGGACGGCGTCGTCGCCAATCCAGGAGTAGTCGCCGATCTGAATTTTCCACGGATAGGTGAAAGTAGCGCTCGCCCGTACGCGTACTCCCTTACCGATCCTTGCGCCGAATAGTTTGAGCAGCCATCTGCGAAATCCATAGAGCACCTGCGGCGAGGCACGAAACAGGGTCGCTTGAACCAACCACCACAATTGCACCATCACGGCCGAGCGGCCGCGAAAATTCGGCGGCAAGCTGAACGCACGGAGATCTTGGAAATTGCGGGTTTCTTGCTGCATAGCAGGGCGCAGTATATGCGAACTATCGCAGCCTCAGCCTCTCTCCATATCCCGTAAGCTCCAGATATCCACTGCCGACCGTTGCACCATGCTCGTATGCGCTCACGGCACCTTCCCAATAGATCGCGCCGGTAGACAGGCGCGCGTCATTTTCTTGATCCTCCATCAAGGGTCGGAGCGCGATTTCGCGTCCGCCCAGCCGGACCCACCATTGCACTGGATACGCGGTGCCCGTGCGCGGCGAAATCCATTGCCTTCCGGCGCGAAATTCAATCTCCTCCGGCCGCAGAATCTGCGTCGCCCCGTCGCCGCTGCGCACGCTGCCCCCGGCCCATAGCTGATTACCCTTAAGGTCTCTCACCCGAAACGCCATGAGCGCGCCGCCGTCAGCGCGGTTGATGCCGATCCAGTCCCACCCGACCGCGTCGGCGTCCAGATACTCGCTCGACCATTCGTGGTCCAGCCAGGCCTCGCCGGTGACGGCGTCGCTCTGTCCGTCGCGTGCCACCGTGCCCGAGACCTTGAGATGCGGTACGCTGTAGTAGTAGCTGGCCGCGTGAGGATCGGGGCCCTTGCGGCTGAACCCCTGGTCGCCGTTCAACATCACCGGCTGTGTTTCGCGCAATCCCAGGCGCAGCGCAAAATCCTCCGCAACAATGTTGGCCTCGTACGTCCCGCCGGCCGCGCCGGCATCTGCCTGGGCGGTGCCTCGTGACGCGACGTGCCGGAGCGACCAGTCGTCGATCCACATCCGGGTGTCCCCCTCGGCGGCTTCCGCCAGTCCCATTCCGGCCCTCCGAATCCGCTGATCGTGTCTCAGGTGCCCGAGCTTCGGGTCGCTGATGGCGCAATGTGCGATCAGCAATTGGCGTGGTGCAAATGCGCTGGGGTTCTTCTCAGCGATGTCAGTCTTGGTACGAAAAAATGTGACCTGAAAACCCAGCGATTCCCCGCGTTCGGTGCTGAGCCAGCCGGTGACGTACCACCACTCGGTTCGAAACTGCGGGTGGCTGCCGTAGTCGGCCGGGAATACCAGGGTATGGTCGGGCGTGACGGGCGCGTAAGCGGGTCCTGCGTCGGACGCGGCTGCATTCCCTGCGCCCGCCACGGCGAGCGCCCAAGCGGCCCATTGCCTGCGCACCGCTCTCATGGCCTCACCAGTCCTCGCGAACGGCCTGCACCGCGTCTTGGCCGGTCGCTGCGCGACCGCTCCATATTGCCGTAATGGCCGCGGCCGCGATCAGCGTGACACTCAAGATCGTGAGCTGCCCTGTCGGAATTGCCAAGTCGATGCTCCAGTTGAAGGATTGGCGATTGACCACATAGACCAAAACCAGGCTCAAGGCACCGCCCAGAATGAGGCCGTATACCACGCCGAACGCGCTGGTGAGGATGCCCTCGCTCGCCAGCATGCCGATCACTTGCCTGCGCAGCATGCCGACGTGGCGCAACATGCCGAACTCGGCACGGCGGGCGAGGGCGGTGGAACTGGCGGCGAAGCTCACACCGGTGAGGCCGATAATGACCGCGATGGCCTCGAGCGCATAGGTAATGGCGAAGGCGCGATCGAAAATTTTCAGCGAGCGGTCGCGCAGGTCGGTGCCGGTTAGAATCTCCACAGAATCGCCGCGGGCGAATGGCGCGCGCAGCGCCGCCTCGGTGCGTGCCGCGCTGGCGCCGGCTTTGAGCCAAATGGAGCCTTCGTTGGCGCTGACATCACCGGTAGCCGCCCGATAGGCCTGGCGCGAAATCACGATGGCCCCCGCGGGTCGCGCGTAATCGCGCCACACTCCCGCGACCGTGAAACGCTGCCGCCGGCCGTCGAGCGGTAGATTGATTTGACTGCCCAGCGTGTATCCGTAGATATCTTGCAGCGCCTCGGAGATCCAGGCCGGTTCGGTCGCTCCTGCCGACGGCAGCCGGGCGCTTCGAAGCAGCGGCAATTCCCCTGCCGCCTGCGCGTCCGTCGCGCCGCGTGCGATCAGCCACACCGCTGCGTGCGAGGGGTCGAGCAGCACTTGGCGTGTGCGCCGAAACTCGATGCGTGCAACGCCGGCCGCCGCAGCGAGCTTTGATTGATCCTCCTGGGACCAATAGGCTGTATCGCTGCCGAAGGGCTCGCGCAGTTGCATGTCGGCGGGCAGGAGCTTGCCGAGCCACTGCTCGAACGACAGGCGGAACGAGTACACCATGATGGCCATCGCCACCATCAGGCTGAAGCTCACGATGATGGACGCCAGACTCAAAGTCGACAGGCCGACGTTTTCGCGCAGCTGAGCGACGGCGGTGTCGAGGACCACGCGGTGCGTGCGCGGCGCCAGGCTCAGGCCCCTCAGGGTGAGTGTCGGCACCAGCAACACCGCCCCGAATAGCAGCGCCGCAATCGCGGCGTAGCCCAAGATCGGCAATCCGCCCAGCGGCGGCAGCCGGGACAGCACGGCGCCGAGGCACAGCAGGGCCACGCCCGAGAACGCACCCGTGCGCGCCGCGGCGGCGTAGTCGCCATTACCCCCCTTCAATGCGCGGGCCGTCGGCTGGCGTGCCGCGCCGCGGGCCGGCAGCCATGCGCCCAGGCTCGATACCGCCGTACCCACGGCGAAGAACGCCAGCATCGGCAGCGGCGCCGCACGCAGCGACCCACCCACTGCATGCAATTGGCCGTTGCCCAGATCGCCAGTCAGGAAGCGCAGTGCCACGGCTGCAATGAGTGCCCCCAGAATGATGCCGAGCAACGAGCCGGCGAGCCCCAGGGCGGCGCCCTCGCCGACGAGCGCGGCCTGCAATTGGCCGCGGGTCACGCCGAGCGCCCGCAGTAGCGCCAAGGCGCGGCGCCGCCGCAGCACGGACAACGATTGAGTTGAAAAGACCAGGAACGCGCCGGTCCACAGCGCGACCAATGCCAGCATATTCAAGTTCACCCGATAGGCGCGCGTCACTGTCACGGCGCGGTCGCGCTCGATTTGCGGGGCGACGGCGAGCACGCCGCTCGGCAAGGTCTGGCCGAGGGCGCGGCGAAAAGCCTCGGCATCGGTGCCCGACCGCAGACGCAGGTCGATTCGGTTCAATCGGCCGATCCGATC
>Ga0137401_10001256_pt1 | contig 10860 bp, 5 predicted proteins | sample CZOMad1_1_16fung_FD_108286 | JGI IMG/M metagenome (GOLD analysis project Ga0137401, IMG submission 108286) | Vadose zone soil fungal communities from Angelo Coast Range Reserve, California, USA - CZOMad1_1_16fungal (Illumina Assembly) | ecosystem: Environmental > Terrestrial > Soil > Vadose zone...
TTAGCCGCGAGGCAGAATGTCTTAGTGCCGTTAGGCGCAGAATATTTAGTCAGTGGGAATTCTGCTAATTGCGCCGAAGGCGCAAAATGTAATAGCCCGGGCCAACGGCCCGGGTAGAGGCGCGCATATTGATTCGGAGCGCTGAAAGCGCGGCATGCATGATTCGGTCGCAAAGTGTTCGGCGAACATATTCTTGAAAAAGACCATAACATTTCGCGCCTTCAGCGCTCTGTTCGTCTCAGCCTTTCACACCCGGCCCGCTGGGCCGGGCTATTACATTTAGCGCCTTCGGCGCAGTCCGACATGTTATTGCCTTTTTCTTCGTCTTAACCTTCTTGCGCCACAATAACCTGTGACCGAAACCAAAACTCCCAACAACAAACTAGTCAGGAGACTCGAATTCATTCCGCTGGTGCTCGCAAAGCTCCGCGGGGCATTCGCTGGTTCATCCGTAACCGTAAAGTAATCGCCCTTGCCATCACCCGTCCGCAGCATCCGTTGAATTTCTTCAAAGGTGAAAGGGCGGGCCCCACGACGGCCAAAGACGGCAATCTGATTGCCACTTTCGTCCGTTGCCCGGTCGCGATCCAGAGGCTTCGAGACTGCCAGTGCTTCGCCTTTCGTTTTGAACGTCGCAATCAGTTGCGGCGCTGGTCGCGGACTGAAACCCGCGTAAGTAGGCATGGTCTCAGGTGAAGTCAGTTGCAGCACGCGCAAACCGTTCTTTCCGTCGGCGACATAAGCAAACAAGCTCGCGTTGGTCATGGCGATCTTCACCTGTCGCGTGTCGCTCAATCTTCCTTCAGCATTGTAAATTTGGTCGAGACGTGGTTTGTCCGGCTGCTTCACATCAATAATCGCGACCCCATCTTTGCCATCAGCGACGTAAGCGTAAGTTCGCGCCACATAAATATCGCGAGCCTCTCGGAGCGGAACTGTCGCGCCATTTATTATTTGTGCGGTCTGCGGAGTGGTGATCTCAATTACTTTCAAGCCGTCGTCATCAACGACAAGGCCGTAACGAAACTGAATAGCGATCGAGCGCGGGTGATTGAACGAGATCCGATTTACGATTTTCGGATTCAATGGATCGTCGAGGCTTACGATCACCAGCTCGCGCTCTGTCGTAATGTATGCGTTAGCCCCGGCGATCGTGATGTTGTTAGAGCCGGTGAGCGCACCGTCCGGATTGAATGCGCCGTTTGGATACTTCTTGTCGTCCAGTTGGCGCTTCAGATAATTATTCAGCGGATCGCCATCGAGGAGGGTTGCGGCATTGATCAGGATTAGTCCCTCGAACTTATCGACCACGTAGAGATATGCATACAGCGGATGAATCGGCTGCTCTTCGTTGATCAATTTGTCCGCTCCCAACCGTCTCGCGGTTTCCGGATCGACCATCTTGCCGTCAACGGTCATGCGCCAGCGGGCCGGATCGACCGCCAGCGTCGAAGGCGCCGCCACCGCCGATGCGTATTTCGTCTTCACCCAGAATTTCTGGCCAAACCGCGACACCGGCGCTGTCGTAATGCGTTCCGAAAATCCTTTCTGATCGATTTGCGCCACATCGTAGACTCGCAAGCCCCCTTCGCCCGCTGCGACGTAGGCGTACTCGCCGCGCAATTGCACTTGCAACGCGCGCGGATTGCCCTTGTGCTCGTATGCTTCGCGCAGCTCGCGCCCGCCGTTCACAAAGTTCTGATAGTTGCTCGGGTAAGCGATCTTTTGGAGCGTGCTGCCAATCACGGCCTGCGGCTCTGTGCGCTCAGTCGCTACCACCGCCTCAAGCGCATCGTCGGAGGCAACGTAAACATAACGGCCCATGAAGTTGACGAAGTTGGTTCCCTGTAAAAATAACTGGGCCATCCACGCGTTGTTGTCGTTACTCTTCGCGACATGACAGTCAGTGCATGTCTTGGTTTCCGTGGCGCGCACTGTGTGCGGCACATGCGTATTGAAAGTCTGACCTGAGAAACCTTCGGCGGAAACTGTCTGCTGTTGCGAATAGATCCATTCGCGATTTTGATTTTGAGAGCTGACCAAAATCGCGCTCGATGATCGCACCGGCGCCACGCGATTTCCGGTTACTGTTCCATCGCGTCCAAGCATGAACACATCATCGCGCAGGACTTGATAGTTGTACGTCGTGAAGTTGCGTGTATCGCCGCCTTCGTTATGACGGTTCGGCATCTTGCGATTCGCCTGCATCGAGAGATGACAACCAAAACAGCTCGTCATCCACGACGAGTGACAGGCAAAGCACGTCATATTCTCATCACGATGCGCCAACAACTTGTCATCCACAGGAACGTCACCCCAGGTAGCATTGTCCGTCTCCATCGTCTTCGCATACCGGGACTTGACACTGTAATCCTCAGGATGAGAGGCGTTGGGATTTATCGTGTCGGTGGTTTGCTTGACGCGCCACCAGCGTCCCGCCACAACCATCGAATTTTGAATGACGTCTCCGGCCTTCAGAGCAACTTCGTTTCCGCTCTCGTCTTTCTTCCTGGTATCGGCCCTGATTGTCTGAAACAGCAACACGCGTCCGCCTTCGGGATCGCGAAAGCGAATCGTCGCGAGATTACGCACCACACCCTGATCAAACTTGTCGTCTTTGACACTCAAGCCCGCCGCAAATCCCGACGCTGTTAGCGTCGCTTTTTTCCTAATCGTCCCGTGACAGTCAATACATCCGATCTGAATCGCCGCCCGCGGTTCGTTATAAAGCAATCCGTTGCCGTGCGCGTCCTGACGAAAGTGACAGTCAATGCAGTGCATTCCTTTTTCGAGATGAATATCGTTGAGATGGACCGCTTTCTCGAATCGATCCGGATCGTCAGGCGAAACTATTGCGTTCCTGGCGTCGAGCAAATTCCCTTCTCGATCGCGTTTGAAGACCTGGCGAAAGATCCAGCCGTGTCCGTGAGAATCCGCGAACTGCGTTCGTTTCAATTGGGCATTGAATTCCGGAGTGCCGGTCTTGTTAAGAAATTCCTGCTCGGACCAGAGCCCGCGCAGGCTCGCTGCCTCGGGATTGCGATTTAGCTTTGGTTGCTCTTCCGATTGAGATGGATCGTGTTGCTGGGCGGGATACATCTTGTCACCGTCGGTTTCGTTGTCCCACCATGTCAGACCCATAAAAGACGCGACCATGTTCTCGCCCGGATGCATGTGACAGATCATGCACTGCGAAGTTGGAATGCGGCTGGTCAATTGATGTCTGATCGGATGACCGGATTCGTTTTTCGGAATACTTATGTCGGCCGACTGTGACCTGCCGAGATTTCCCGCCGCACCGTAAAAAGCCGAATGCCTCACATCGCGATCATTCGCATAGATGACGTGGCAAGCAGTGCACCCCGAAGATCGATAGTCACCGGCGTGATCATTGGTGCCGAGGAAGTTCAACGTCGGATCCAAAAGACGCGTTTTCTGCAATCCCAGATAAACCGGATCGGTTCGCTGCGCTGTTCCCAGTCCGCGCGCGCTCAATCCTTTGTCGGGCTTGCCGGCGTCTTCGTCCTTGTCGGGCAGTGCCGTTTCCAAGCGTCGCTTGCCGCCCCGCTCAAACACGCGCAGGACATTTCCCGGTTGTGAAATTTCCCAGCGCGGCAAAGGATCGAGAAAAGATAAGACGCCTTTGAATCTCCTTTGCTCCGCGGTTGGTTGTGGAATTTGCACGAGGCTCTGCGGCGCGCCCTTCGCGCTGTAGCTCTCGCCAAAGTTCGCGTCCTTAATTGGAAAGCCGCCGTTGTTGTAAAGCGCGGCGCCCCAAAGCATCGCGCCGTGCGTCATCATGCTTTTGCCGACCGCGTTCGTTTGGGTGCTGTGGCATTCTGAGGCGCCACAGGTCTTCGCAGCTATTCGCAAGTCGCCGGGGTTGATGAAGCGCACGAACTCCAGACTCTCTTTTTCAAGCAGAGGCCCGGAGCGTTCCGGAATGCGAAACTTTCCATCACGCAACCACTCGCGCGGCCAGCGCGGACGAACATGGGCCTCATCTTTCGTGATCGCCGCCGGATTGCCGCCATGACACGCAGTGCACGTCAGACCCAAAGCGTCCTTGCCGTTATCAAGCTTGTCGAGCGTCGCCGTCGGTCCGTACCGGTGCATCGGCTCGATCTGGTCGTGACACTTGAGACAGCCTTCAAGTGGCGCCAACGCGGCAAGCTCCGAATTACTTAACGACCTAACATCGTTTAGAGGCGGCCCACTGCCTGACAATCTGTTCTTTGGATTGTTTAGAGGCGGGCTACTGCCCGCCATCCTGTTCGAACCAACTAGCAACAAAACAACGATTGCGAGAACAATGACAATCGTGATTCGAGTATCTTCTCGATGCTTCATTAACAAAACTCTAATGACCGTTTAGAGGCGGGCTACTGCCCGCCCGTGTTGCGCGAATCGAATCTATGGCGGGCGGTAGCCCGCCTCTAAACATGTGAAGCTTTTTCAGCTTCGATCTCTTCCTCTTTCCAAAAGGCTTGCCAATCAATTTCGATCGGCACATCGCCCGGTTTGTGAGGTAAGTACGCCCGACAGTTTGACCATTTCCAATCCGCTGGATGTTCGCACAAACCCGCTCTCACTGGATTCAAATGCAGGTAGTTTAACTTTTGTCTGATGAACTTCGGACTCCAGAGATCAATTACCGAGGGATCTTTTTGCCAAACTGCGTGCGTGTGATGGCGCTTCTGAGGAATCGTCAGCTCAAGTTTCTTGAGCGACATTAAGTGTTGCTCCGCTCGCAACCAATCGAGAACTTGTCGAGCTGAGTTCCCGCGCACGCGTCGCAACCAATCACTGATCGTGCCAGCGGCATTGTTGACGATTGCGTGTGCGTGGTCAGGCATGACCACATAGCCAATTAGCTTATAGGGAAATCTGTCGCGAACCTCACGAAGCGTACTGACGAAAATTTCACACGCCTTATCGCTACGAAACACTGGTACGCGGTTGTATGTCACCAGCGTCACGTAATGAAATGTATTAGGCTCGTTTGATTTGAAAAGTTTCATTCGTTAAGCATGGCGGGCGGTAGCCCGCCTCTAAACGGTCGTAGGGGGTTCTTATTCCCCATCTCAAAAAACAAATTTCACCTGCGCAAATAAATTGAACAAAGGCTTGCTCGGATTAATGACCGTGTTATCAGTCGTACAGAACTCTCCTAAGTTCGCCGGACAATCCGTAGTTGCCGTTGTATAGATATCGCGAAAGCCGCGCCCGGGTTTCAAGGTCGCCGCGCCAAACGTGAGCGTCACGTTGTTGATTAGCAACGGCCGGTATGCGACTCCCAAACTGTAATCCCAACCAATCTCGTGTCGAATGTGCGGCTGAAACAAGATGTATTCGAGCGATTCCGTTCGATGAAACCGCAGGTAGTTCACATTGAAGACTGCTTTCAAGCGCTGCGTCACTTCAACATCGACGCCTCCGTTGTAAATGAAGATCCCGGGATTGACGAAATTCGCCTGGCCCTCGATCTTGCTGCTGCGAAGCGACGGCAGAATGCTGTTCGCTTGAACTAAGCCGACCCCGGTCTGGGTCAGACGGATTCCGTTGCGGTTCCAAAACGAAAACTGTCCGCCAACGAAATTCGGATCGTCGAAGATCGCGTCAAAGCCCGTCGCCTTACCGTCAGTTGGATTCTGGTCCCCCTGTGCGAAGAAAAACGATCCGCGAAAGCGCAGATAGTCGTGATCGACGGACGCTTCAACCGCTGCCATGTTTGAGCTGACATGAACCGGCCGGCCCGCAATTGGATTCTGATCGTCACGGCCAAAGACGTGGTAGTAACTGTTGGTCAGATTCAGACGCCCGATGTGTCCATCGCCATTTACGCCGAGATAACCGACTTTGATCGCGTGCGGCCGCACATCGCCAATCAGCGCGGGTCTGACGAGAAAACCATTGCGATCGAATTTGCGGCCGCGCCGATCGTCGTTGTAGAGTCCGCTGGCCTGAATCGTGTAACCCTTCCTGATGAAGTCCTGCCGAAAGATATTCGCGACGTAAACATTCTGATGGCGCCGATCGAAGCGATTCAAACCACTGTTTGTGTCTTTCTCAAGCTGTGCAAAATACGCCGCGTTATATTGATAACGATTATTATTAAACGACCCGAAAACTCTAGCGCCCAAATTGTTATCTGAGAAGATAAATCCGCGAAAATCAGAGACGAACGGTTGAATGCCCACTCGCGCCGAGATGAAGTCGAAGTTTCTGTCCACGTCTTCGAATTTCTTTTCGACGAATGCTTCCTCTAACGAAAACTGCGTATCGGTACGATTCGTCCCGCGGCGCACGTCGATGTTCACCACGCCCGTCTCACGAGCGTCCAGGTAATTCGGCAGACTGAACGTCGGCGATATTTTGATCGCCCAATCGCGAGGCTTGTAGGTCGAGTCGCCATGAAACAGCTCGAACGTAAATTGAAAAATCTGATTGACCGCGAGCGCTTCAGGCTTGCCAAAAAACTCTGCGCTGCCCGGCCGCGCGCTACTCACGTCGGAAGGCTTCGGCGTTCGGCTTAACTCGGTGGTGGTGAAACTCACCGCGGACAAGATCATGAAAACCTCGTTGCCGAAAATTGGATAGTCGCCTTTCAGCCAGCTTTGATTGTAAGGATCGAACCAGCGACCCTTTCGAAACGGAATGTCGCGCCCGCGCGCGCCCTTGTCGCCATATCGATCGTATTCAGGGAATCCGATGCGCCAGCGATCGCGGACTTCCCTGGCGTCGGACTGAGTCTGCGGCGCTGAAGCGACGCTGGCTTTTCCGGCAGCGCCCAGAGGCTTTCGCTCGGGAATGTTCACGATCGGCTTTGCTTCTATCTTCTCGACCGCAAAATCGATTTTGGTTTCCTTACCTTCGCTGACAATTACATTCTCCAGCGAATCTTCCCGGATCAGCGCATGCTCGCCATAGGTTTTTGCGTTATCGAATTTCGCACGATAAGGCCGGGCAACACTCAAGCGGTAAGCGCCAGGGTGAACGCGCAATGAATAGCCTCCATCGCCACTGACTGTAGCGGTGGTAACCTTGCTCGTGACTTGATTGGTGACGATGACAACGAGGTTCGCAGCTGGAGGTGTAACCACGCCGGTGATGTCGCCTTGCGTCTGCGCAACGGCGACCCAGGAGGCTACCAGCAAAAGGGCCAGTACGCGCGCGGTTCGGGCAATTGATACAAATAGATTCCCTCTCATCGCTGCGCGTGAGTATAACAATGTCGGTTGGATTCCCAACGACCTTTTAGCGCGTCTGATTCGACAAGGCGACCTGCCCGAGCGCTGAAGCGCTCGCCAGTCTCAGCCCAGGGCAACGCCCTGGGTTACCAACACAAGATTTGTCTTAAAACTCTGAAAGAGTTCGCGGGGCTAACGGTTTATGGTGAAGGTCATTGGCGAACACCTTCGGTGTTGAGGATCAAATTGTGGCCTTCCAACCCAGGGCGTTGCCTGGGCTCAAACTAACGAACGCCTTCGGCGTTATGAACCCAAAGGAATCGTTGTTCAATCCCATAGATACCGTTCGTCGTATTCGATCTCATACCTTTTCAGGAATGCGCGAAACTCATCTTGGAATGTCTTTCGGCGATGATGTTGTTCTTGATGCAATATGTAATTGCGGACTTGATTGACATGAGATTGACTAACCGAGAAGGCGCCATAGCCGTTCTGCCAATGAAATTTTGAATAGCGTCGCTCGACTGTCTTGATCCAAGCGGAGGATGTTCGCTTAATTTCTTTCACGATCAGCGCGATCGAATGATTCCGCGACAACGCGAACAGCGCATGAACATGATCGGCACACCCTCCGACTTCCAGCGTAAGACAGTCATGAGTCCGAAGAACTGTGGCCAGATATCCGTGCATATCGGCGCGGACTGCCGGCTCAGAAAGAAACGGGTAGCGCTCCTTGGTACCGAAAATCAAATGCGTCCAAAGTCGTGCGAGTGATTGTGCCATTGTGGAAGTCCTCCATGGTGATCTCTCAATCGTTACGTCCTTCCAGCACACGCACCGTTTGCTATCAATTAAAATCTAATCGCCCATGATCTGCAAAAGAATTTGTTTCGCCCGCCGACAATTGGTGATAGATTTCCGAAGCCTTCCCCAACGAAACGTCAAATGACAGCAAAGTCTTTCGGCAGGCGCTGGCGCTTTTCTTTTGCGGCATTCCTTTGGGTGCTGGCCATGGCCGGCCTCTCATCTCTTTTGCAGAGCTCGCGCGCCCAGGCAAGTAAACTAGTTCTAATTAGCCAGGAGACCTCGACTCGGGGCATCGCGCTCGATTCCGTTACATTGAAACGCGAACCATTCGATCCAACGTCGGAAGTATCCTGGGGTAACGACAATCAAACGCGGATCATGCTGTTCGCAATGGGACTCGATCCGAAAACATCGGCCACTTCGATCACAGCTAACGCGGAAGACGGATCTAACAAAACTTACTCGCTAACAGTTGAATACGTAGGCCCGGTGCCCGAGCAGTCCTGGGTGACCGCAATTGTCGTCCGCATCAACGAACAGATGGCCGACGTCGGTGACGTTCTGATAGGGATTAGTTACCAGGGCATAAACAGTAACCGGGTACGCGTGGGAGTTGGTCATGTCGGCGATGGCCCGCCCGATGACGTCGGCGCGGCGCCGACCCCGGGAACGATAGCGCCACCCGTCGGAGCGACGGCCACCGCAGGCACGTTAACCACTTCCGATGTTCAGACCATCATTGCGCAGGCAGTTTCGGCCGCGGCCTCTCTGAATCGTGCCGTCACCGTCGCGGTGACTGACAAAGAAGGAAACGTGCTCGGGGTTTTCAAGATGACCGGCGCGCCCGCGACGACGCAGTTTCGCGGCGGTGGTCCGGGACCTTCACAAACTCCGAATCCGATAACTGGATTTGTCTCCCTAGGGTTCGACGGCACGGTTGTGCCGGCGAAACTCGCGGCGATTTCGAAAGCGGGTACGGCAGCTCTTTTCAGCACGCGCGGGAATGCGTTCACCTCGCGCACGGCTGGCTTCATCATTCAGGAACATTTTCCGCCGGGCGTGGATTTCAAATCAGGCGGTCCGCTTTATGGCGTGCAGTTTTCTTCGCTGCCATGTTCAGACATCAAGATGCCGGGCCTGCCGCTCGGACTCAGCGGCGATCCCGGCAGTGCGCCGATTTATAAAAACGGAGAAGCTGTCGGCGGCGTGGGCATCGAAGGCGATGGCGTCTATACCGTCGATCGCGATCCGACGGATTTCGATCAGCCATTCGAAGAAGTAATCGCGGTTTCAGCCACACGAGGCTTTGAATCTCCTTCATTAATTCGCGGCGATAATATTCTGGTCGACGGGATTCGGCTCGCTTACCTGAACGTGACCAGCGCGCCGAATCCTGCGACGATCGCGTTTGGAAGTCTGCCGGGCGCCATCGATCCGCTGCTTCCAGTTCGCGCTGCGCAGCCGTCGCAATTCACCGCGGCGGTCGTTGGCGGCATCGCCGGCGAAGTCGACCCGCGTTTCTTTCCCTTCATCGCGAGTCCGACCCTGACCGCGAACTCATTGACGGCCGTGGAGGTGAACACGATCATCTCGCACGCAGCGCAACAGGCGAACATCACACGGGCCGCGATTCGCCAACCTCTCGGCAGCAACGCGCGCGTTTCAATCGCGGTCGTCGACACCAATGGAGTTGTGCTCGGCGTCTTTCGTCAGACCGATGCGCCGGTATTTGGCTTTGATGTATCGGTGCAGAAGGCGCGCACGGCGGCGTTTTATTCAGGGGCGAACGCGGCGACGTTGCTGCGCGGCGCGGGCTTTGGATCGTATGTAGATCGCGCTGCGGCCGATGGTTTGAAACTCGACGGCTCAGTTGCGTTCACCGATCGCGCAGGAGGATTTCTGCATCGCCCGTTTTTTCCGGACGGGATTAATAATAGTCCGGCCGGGCCTTTCAGCCGTGAAATTAACGAATGGAGCGTTTTCAACGTCGGCCTGCAACTTGATTTGATCAAGACGAATTTGCAAACAGTTTTGAGTGGCGGCGCGGCGCCTTGCACTTCGATTCCAAGTCTGCCGAATGGGATTCAGATCTTTCCGGGCAGCATGCCTTTATATAAGAACGGAGTGCTGGTGGGTGCAATCGGCATCAGCGGCGATGGCGTAGATCAGGATGACTTGATCGCGGCCGGAGGCGGCGCCGGTTTCGCGCCACCGGCAAGTATTCGATCAGATCAAGTCTTTGTCCGCGGCGTGCGTCTGCCGTTTCTTAAGTTTCCGCGCAGTCCGAATTTGTGAATACTGGCGGGCAGTAGCCCGCCTCTAAACAACCCATGTATTTTTCGTTTAGCGGCGGGCTACCGCCCGCCGGCGGTCGATTAGGTCGTCAAACGCCGATCCGGACCGCCCTGGTGATTACGGCTTTTGCGTGCTGCTTGATCGTGCCTGGCTTCGTCGCCCACACGCAAACTCCGCCGGCAAATCGCGGCGCTATTCGCTTGAAAGTGAAATTCAAATCGGGTGACGTAACCAAAGAGCTGGCCCGCAAACGTTTTTTTCTCATCAAGGGTTCGCTCGACGATAACAAGTCTCTGATTGAAAAGCTCAAACAAACCGAAGTGATGTCGCGCGAGTGTTACTACCGCAGCAAAGGCGCGAGCGACGCGTTGATTAAGTGGTTGACGGACAATGACTGCGATTCGGTTTACTGCCGCGAAGTTGAACTGAAACATGTAACGGGCAATGAAGCAGTTCCGGAATTTAAAGCCGCGTACGACGAAGGGTTGCGCGATTTCAAATCTCCTGAACTGGCGCGTCGCTGGCTGACCGTGAACCTGGCTGCTGACATTCGCGACGGCTACTACAA
>Ga0137401_10001259_pt1 | contig 10850 bp, 13 predicted proteins | sample CZOMad1_1_16fung_FD_108286 | JGI IMG/M metagenome (GOLD analysis project Ga0137401, IMG submission 108286) | Vadose zone soil fungal communities from Angelo Coast Range Reserve, California, USA - CZOMad1_1_16fungal (Illumina Assembly) | ecosystem: Environmental > Terrestrial > Soil > Vadose...
AGCTGGGCGATTCCTTGTGCGGGAAGAGATGTCTATTACACCCGGCATCGAGCCCAGTGGCTGGCAAAGATCCGGGAAGTCGGTGGGCGTCGAGCCGAACGACTCTATGAACAACTGGACATGTTGCAATACTTGCGTCAGCCAGCGCGGCGGGAACTGCTAGCGGAAAGTCGCAAGCATGCCATCACCGCGAAGCTGCGCCAGATACCATATCTAGGGCCGATTCGATCGGCACTGGCGGTGGCCCTGATCCAGACTCCGCATCGTTTCCGCAGCAAGCGACAACTATGGGCCTATAGCGGACTGGCCTTGGAGACCCACATCAGTGCGGAATATCGCTTGGTCGCAGGTCAAGTACGACGTTCGAAGAAACTGCTTTCCATTCGGGGACTGAACAAGGACCACAACCATGATCTGAAAGGTCTATTCAAAGGCGCGGCCACCATGGCCAGTGTCCGTCCTGGACCGTTCCAAGATTTCTACCAAGCGGCGCTGGCCAAAGGCATAAAGCCGACCATGGCGCGTCTCACGCTGGCGCGCAAGATCGCAGCCATAACGCTGACTCTTTGGAAGAAGGGGGAAAACTTCGACGCAGAAAAACTGAAATCACAAGCCGCTTGAGCGTCTCGGGTGAAGAGCCCTTCCATCTCCGGTGATCCTCTCTGGTGGTGGCCAGTCGGTTCTTGAGACGCTCGGGTTCGAGGGTGAGTATGACAATGGCCTGTAGACGACACGGTGCCTGTGGCACCCAGTCTCTGTGAAATCCCTATGCCCCCTCGGATAACCCGAAAAAGCACTAGGCCCCGAGCCTCAGATAGATCCATGGTTGACACCGTACAACCGCACGGCTTGTTCAGTTTCGAAACGGATTGGCGTCGTCGCTACTAACGAAGATGCTGCTGCTGAGATGGAATAACCCACGGCACGACACCCACACGAGCGTCTTCTCTGGTCAGAGCGGGTTGGAGGTCACGAACAAAACCCGCGCCTCCGGCGGAGGGAGAAAAATGTTCTTGACATCCCCTTATATGATCGAATGTCAATTGACGAGAACAGGCCTTAGCACTCAAAACCCCAGTCAAGGAGCGTAATGATTTTTCACCAAGTGTTGGAGAGCGGCTAGGATATCGGAACGCGCTCTCACGTAGTGCCCATGACGGATTTCGGAAAGGAGTCTTATACGCAATGAGTTCAAAATGGTTGCTCCTCCTTCTGGGTACCCTCATTTGTGCGGCTCTTCTCCTGGTCCCAAGATTTGGGAGAATGGACCGATTCCTATGTAAAGGGCTTGGCTCCTGCCAAACATTTTCGCGGGACAATCGTGGTCGAACTGAACGGCCAAGTGATCCTCCAGAAGAACTACGGAATTGCAGTCGAGGGGGGACCCCGGATTCACAGCTTTCGAAGCACCTGCTTAATAATTGAGTGTTGATGTTCCGGTAGTGGGCTGTTTTGTATTATTTCGCGTGATGCGGTTGGTGGCGTAGGGTTTCAACGATCAGACCGACCAGCGCATACGTAATGGCATTCGCCGCGAGAGCTTCATAGAGACTAATAGGATAATGTCTGCCAGCTATCGCAACGGGGCAGGTTAAACTGACGAGGGTCCAGACATCCCGCATTCGTTCGTTTGTAGATGGGAAGGTTGCGAGGGCAAAAAGTGCCCAGAAGCCCGCAACTAGAAAGCCTGCACTCGCCCACATCGCCATTCGGTATTTCATGGTGCCGCTCCGAACCACCATCATTCTACGACTTTCCGCTCTCAAAGCGTATCTGTTGAGAACAAATTTCACTCACAACCCACGCGCCCCATGCCCGCCCGCGCCCCGCCCCCCAAGCCAGCGAGCGCCAGCGTCTAAAATGTTTACCATTCGGTAATGAGGGCAGTTTCAGATCGCTCTACCTCCTATCCCGCACTCGCCTTGACGGGGTTATATGGGATAGGGAGAAATTCTAGTACACCCCTACTGAGCTGACATGTGTTTTCGCCAGTGTTTATGCGGCGACGAGCGCCATGGCATGCGTTTAACCCGCGTCAAATGATGGTTTGCGCGCTATGGGCGATCCGCGTACGCGGAGCACGGGGAGAGCGGGGGTGCGGGGCGGGCGTCGCGAGCGGGGAGAGGGGGGTTAGAGGGAGTGAAAACCCTTGGTTACAGCAACAAACCTATCGGAATTCACCGTTTTTCTAGTTTTAGAATGCGATTGGTATCACCGCGCGGTCAGCCGACCTCGCTCGGCTACTGGCCGTGCGTGGCCATCCAGGACTGAAAGGCCGACGACAAGATGACCAGAGAATCATCAAGGCTGTTTGGATCGTTGGTAGTTGGTGAGGATCTCAGCGGCCGCGCGCTCTCCGGAGCTGATCGCCCCGTCCACGTAACACATCCATCGTGTCGAAGTTTCCGTACCTGCCCAATGAATTCGCCCGTGCGGCTGGCGGATCACTCTTCCCAAGATAGTCATGACTCCCGGTGGCATGGAAACACTGAAGCAGCCCCGACTCCATAGCTCCGCCGGCCAATCCTGGTCCTCGTAATCGATGGGATGGGCGGCCTCCGATCCAAGAAAACTGACGAGTTGGTCAATGATGGCTTTCTTGCGCTCCTCGATAGGGCGTCCGGTCCACTTCAGAGCGTTTCGACCGTCAATAAAACCCACCAGGAGACCGGGGTGCCCCTCCGTGGGAGTTCCATCACAGAATGCGTCGCTGGGCGGGCACTCACTCCACACGAGTCCATTTAACCCCCTCTCCCGCCAAAACGGTTTCTCGTAAGCTACCCAGCACTTGATCACCGAGCCCATCGGCGCGTGCTGCGTGAGAAGATCGCGCTCTGCCGGTAACGGAGGCTGATACTGGATTCGCTCGCAGAGCGGGAGTGGTACCGCCATAACCACATAGTCGACCTGCCACGAACCCTTATGGCAAGTTACGGTCACTCGTGTGGAATCTTGGGAGATGGCGCTTACCGGCGCTTCCTGCACGATGGCGTCCCCAAGTTCCTCAGCCACACGCTGCGCCACATGATAGAAACCTTCCTTCACTACAAAAGCTTGCGCGCCATTCTCAAACCCATTCAAGACGTCGAAATTGTCACCCCGAACGAAGGTAAGTCAGGAAGTACAAAAACGATATCTGGGACGGATCCGCCGTGAAGTCCGTTCGAGTGGTCAGCTGAAAAATTGACCGCAACGCCTTGCTGCGAGTCTTCGCAATAAACCATTCCTCCGCATTCATGGCATCGAACACCTCCGCCTTGGGCATCGTCCACGGTGCGTCCAATGGCACTTGGTTGGTGAGATGGTTCAAATCCGTGATGACGCGTTCATATTCCGCCAGCGTTTTCGCGTCGAGTCCGAGCCTCTCCCGATCACCGGTGGTACGCTTGCCGTCGAGTTCTGCTATGTTTCTGCCGGTTTCGAACTGAGGTATCGTGTGCAGACCGTATTCCTTGATCAAGTCCAGCGCTCGGGTCTGTGTAGGTCCCACCCACATGGCGCCTACATCGACTGTCCGCCCAGCAATTCTGCCCGCTTTGACCCGTCCACCGATACGATCTTGGGCCTCCAGTACCACTACTCTCTTGCCGGCGCGCATAAGATTTTTCGCTGCGATCATGCCGGCAAAGCCAGCGCCGACAACCGCCACATCGGCGCGCTGAACCAAGCATTCCTGATCTGAAGCCCACAATGTACGAGGGATCAGCGTAGCCGCCGCGCTCGCCCCCAGGAACTTCAGAGCGTCGCGGCGAGTGATGTTCGCGTCCTTAATGGATTTGCGGTGACTCATAAGGAAAAGCTGGGCGACGCTCTGAGGGAATGGCTACGCAGGCGCAGAGGGCGAGTCGTTTAGACTACGCCCCTCTTGCGCGTCAAGACTGGGTTAGGCTAAGGCTGCGCTTCATAAACAATATTAAAGGGTGTCTCCGCGGCGCGGCGGAAACGACTGAAGCCGGCCGAGGTAACTACTTCTCGAATCCGTGACTCCCCTGCTTGGGCTCCCAGGCAGAGTCCAACTTCCTGGGACCGTGAGCAGGGCGTGCACAGAAGAGTGGAGAATGAGTAATAGACTCGACCTACCGGATTCAGGTTGTCCTTCAACTGATCGTTAGCGAAAGGCTCAACGATCATCCAAGTGCCATCCTCGGCCAACGATTGCAGAACATGTGCTGCTGCACCGACGGGATCCCCCATGTCATGCAGGCAATCGAACACGGCGACGAAGTCGAAGTCCTTACCTGGAAATTCCTTTGCCTTGGCCGCTTCGAAAGTGACGCGGTCGGCGATGCCTTCGCGTTCGGCATGTTCGCGAGCCGCTTCAATCGACTTCTCGTGATAGTCGAATCCGAAGAATTGAGATTTGGGGAACGCTTTCGCCAGCAACAAGGTGGATGCACCCTTGCCACAGCCGACGTCCGCCACTCGTGCCCCCGCTTCGAGTTTCTGCTTGACGCCGCGCAGTGAAGGAAATCCACGTGCTTACCAGGTTGGCGGCATACCCGGGGCGGAAAAATTTCTCGCACCCGTGAAAGACATCGTCGGTGTGTTCGTGCCAGCCCATTCCCAGACCCGAGCGGAAGGACTCTGTGATTCGTGGCACGGCGGCCAGCGCGCCCAGGGCTAGTTCGAAGGCTCCCGGCAGATACGCGGAGCTGTCTTCATTCGCGAGCGTAAAAGCTTGTTCTTCGGAAAGGCTGAACTTCCCCGTCGTTGCGTCGTAGGTAACATATCCACCGGCTGCCTGGGAAGAAAGCCACTCACGCAGATAGCGCACATCGGTGTTCGTGCGGTCGGCAAGTTCTGCCGGAGCCATGGGGTGTGCAGCAAGCGCCTTGTAGAGGCCCAGCTTTTCTCCGACGACCACCATCCCGGCGCGTGAACTGTGGCTCCGAGATCGGTGACAAATTGGCCGATGAAGGCGTTCAGTTTGTTCATATCAATAGCGGGTGCTTGTGCAGTGCTCATTCTCTAATTTTCTCCATTGTCTTGAATGTATCCTCGCCCTCCCGGTTAGCGAGCAGAGGAGTGAGCGGGTGTATCGTGGTGAGGAAAACAAATAAGCAGAATCACCCTAACTGGGACGGACAGGCGGTTTATCACCAGTACGTCACAGAAATGTCAATATTTCGCCTAACACTGTGGCTTGATCTTCGTGGCTGATCTCACAGTTGCTTGTCTTGTGGGGGAAGGGGCTGAAGGTGACCGCATTGTGGTAAGGATTCAAGAAACAGGTTTCTAGGAAGCTGCCCTAATCACAACCATTCGGCTAGCTGGTGACTGACTACAACAGTTGAGAATCCAGTCTTCTTGGTTCCGGCCACACCGCGCGGTTGGCCGTCTGGACGCGTGTTGGATGCACTCCCGCCGGCGTCGTATGTACTTCTGGTGTTTGACTGTCTCCCAATTCAAATGTAAGTTCTGCCCCAACGAATCTCCAATCTTCCTTCCCGCGAACAGCAGGCCGCTGGGGCGCGATGTTGCTCAATGCCCCAAGACTGTTCGCCGACTTCTGTGTCCAGGTTTAGCGCGCTACTGAAAAGAGCTGAGATCAGCATCGCGCGACTTCGCGTGAGTCTGGCTTGCGCCGGAAGTGTGCGTTCCCATGCATGGAGGTGTGAAATGACGTATTGGACGAAGGTGGTAGCAATCGCGACAGTTTTGGCGGGAGTTGCAATTGCAGCATCTCAAAAAGCGCCTCATGATCCTGGACCGCGACCTGGACCAGCTGGGGCAGGAGGCGTGACAGGTTACTATCTGACTCTGAACGCAGCGGAACAGGAAGCGTTTGCGAATGGGATAGCCCAATTTGTAGAAGATGAAGGCGTTCCCGATCAACCGCCCGGAACTGGAAATGGTGGACTGGGACCGGGCTTTAACTCCACAAGTTGTGGTTCGTGTCACTCGCAACCTGCGATGCTAGGTTCAAGTCCGGGTCCGAACAGCCCACAAGTTCCTCAACCGAATCCCCAGATCGCAGTCGCATCAGCAATGGGAGCGACCAACATCATCCCATCATTTATCACCGTCAACGGGCCAGTGAGAGAAGCAAGGTTTATTCGGAATGCAGATGGAACACCCGATGGAGGCGTTCACAGTTTGTTCAATATCACAGGCAGAACGGACGCGGTTGGTTGCAACATTGCCCAACCAAACTTCGTAGTTCAGTTGGCTGCCCACAATGTCATCTTCCGAATTCCTACGCCCTTGTTTGGCTTGGGGTTGGTCGACAATACCCTAGATGCTGTGCTCAAAGCGAACTTGGCGGCACATTCGGATACAAAGAAAGAATTCGGAATTGCAGGACGGTTTAATCGAAGTGGAGACGCAGACTCCGGAATTGCGGGACGCTTTAATCTGAGTGGGAACGACGGAACGATTAGCAAGTTCGGCTGGAAGGCTCAAAACAAGTCAGTGGCTTTGTTCGTTGGGGAAGCCTACAACGTGGAGATGGGCATCACTAACGATATTATGCCGAATGAAAGAAACGGAGTTAAGGGCTGTGTGTTCAACGCAGCACCAGAAGATTCGCATTCTGCGGCGAGCAATGGCATTTCCGATTTGGATGCGTTTGTGGATGCGATACGCCTATCTGCTCCGCCTGTGCCGGTTCCTCCAACAGCGGATACAACCAACGGGCAGGATCAATTCAACAAGGTTGGGTGCGTTCTCTGTCATTCGGATACGCTAACAACTACTCTGTCTTTGTTCACTGGAATGAGCAACGTTGATTACCACCCTTTTTCTGATTTTGCCTTGCACCATATGGGAACCAATCTGGCAGATGGGATTTCGCAGGGAATGGCGGGTCCAGATGAGTTTAGGACTGCTCCTTTGTGGGGAGTTGGACAGAGACTATTTTTCCTGCACGATGGGAGAACAACGGACTTGATGAATGCGATTCAGCAACATAGTTCTCGGCGATCGGAAGCGAACAAGGTCGTGCGAAGATTCAACGATTTAGCACCGGGTGATCAGCAAGCTATACTGAACTTCTTGCGGTCTTTGTAGCTTCAGTTCCTCCTTCGGCGCGTGACGGCGGGTAGTCCCTGACATAATTGTCGCAAAACGCCATTACGCATTGATCCCGGACCAGGGTGTTGAGTTAAGAATCTACCCGGTCGATACACGCTTTGGAGCTACCGCGATCAGTGCTACTCCGATGATGCCGAAAAGAGCTGAAGCCACGATGAGATCTTGGCGTTCATGCGGAAGATGGATTGACATAACCACCATGACGGCGGCGTGAGCAATATTCAACCACGCCGCGATTCGCCGACAGATCACGAGCCGCCAGCAGCAAGAAAATCCCCTGCATGACGTATGTGCGTCAGCTACAAATGCGCAGCTCAAAGAGAAACCATCCATGTGAGCAATCCGGCACGAGAGCCCAATTTCTCATAACTTTTTACAAGGTCTCATATGTCTGCCGGATGACAGCTTGCACGTTGGAGCCTAAGCTTCCGGTAACATTCGACCAGATTTTCACTCTGGTCTGAGCTGTTTTCCCCCGAAGTCCCCCAAAGATTTGTAGCGTCCCAGGGTAGGAAGTCCAACTCGTAGAGCCCGGCCTCGCTCGTTGGCACATCCCGTCCTGACCCTCCCCCCAAAAAGTGGACTGCCCCGAAATGCCTGACAATGTTGTCGTCTCCAAACGGTAGAGGACCCGCTACGCCCAGGAGTCAGCCGTGAAGGGCGATAGAAAGAAGGTGCGTTTGGCGATGAATCTGCAAAAAGCGTTCCATCTGCTTTTGACCATATTTGTGGCAACCGCGTCGATGTTGGCGCAAGGCCAATCCGGCGGGTCTGGGCCAGCGAATCAAACATCACCCAACCTCGAGAAGGGCGTGCCTCCCATCCCGATCATCACCGGTGGCATCGCTCTGAATACCAGCTTTGACCCACACGAAACAGTAATTGGTCCTGTGGTGGCGCCGATCATCCTGGTGCCCCTTGGTCGACATGCCCTAATCGAGAGCGAATTCGAGGCCAAGTCGGAGGTTGTACACACTGGTGGCAGCTTCGAGCCTGTCACGCTGGAGAAGGGCGTGGAGTACGCACAACTCGATCTCTTCCTCGGCAAATATCTGACCCTGGTCGCGGGTCGTTACGCGACTCCCTTCGCCATTTACAAAGAGAGATTGGACGCCCGCTGGATACGCAATCTCCCCGCCGAGCCACTGATCTTTGGCGTGGGGGACAACTCCAGCAATGGCGGCATGCTGCGGGGAGCCTTGCCTCTGAGTTCAGGGGCCCAGCTGACTTACTCGGGATACTTCTCGGCGCTGGCCAACAACCAGTTTGCAGGCTCCGAGCGACAAACCGGCCTCCGGACAGGCTTGTTCTTCCCAGGGCCGCGATTGGAGGCTGCCTTTTCGTTCAACCGCCGGCTAGGCGCGGAACGGTTTAACAACTATGGGGTCGATTTCACGTGGAACGCTCGAAGCGTCCCCCTCGATATCCGCTCCGAAGCTCTGATCTCACAAGCGGCCGGATACGGTTACTGGGTCGAGGCCGCGTACCGTCTATCCAGCAGCCGGTTTTCAAAGTGGCTCCGCCGCTCGCAAGCCGTGGTGCGCGGGGAACAGTATTTCGGTCCGCGTGTCGCGATGGACACCGGCCTGGAAATGCCTGAGGGAGATGCCAACCGCATCTTCACCGGATGGAACTACTGGCTCACCGATTCGGTGCGTGCTGGCGTGGCCTATGGCCGTCAGTTCGGCGCAGAAGACAACCACAACATCTGGACTCTCGGTATCTCTTACCGGTTCGTGAGGTGACGAAATGAAAGCATCCCTATACTTCCTGTTGTCCGTTTTCTTGCTCAGCCTCATGTGGGCGGGAAGCTTGGCTGGAGCTCCGCAACCCGACAAAGCACCCGATGGAGAAGAGGTCTACAAAGCCAACTGCACGCGCTGTCATAACACGCCGCCAGCCCTCAACCAGCGTCAGGCACGCGTGGTGGTTTCCCACATGCGGGTGCGGGCGAATCTCACTGCCAGCGATGCCAAAGTAGTCATGCACTACCTGGTGGAGAGCGCGCGGAGTAACTAGATGAAAGCCTTTTTTCGGGGGGCCCTGCTGCTGGTCGTGGTCGCAAGTACTACGGCGGCAGCGGGGACCCCAGAACCTCGCGTGATTGAAGTCATCGCGGCTAGCGACAACACGTTCCGTGTCCTGCATGAGAAGTCACCGGTCATCCGGGCAAAGCCTGGGGAGCTTTTGCGTCTGCGGATCACATCTCAGCGGGGCACGGAACAGGCGCGGGACGGCGCGACCCACAGCCTAGTCATTCGCATCCTGCGCGATCAGGGTTGGGACCTCCGATTGTACGACGGTACGCACGAGTACGAGGTAAAGGCGCCAGAGATTCCGGCTGAGTACCTGGTGGAGTGCACGGTAAAGTGCGGGCGCGGACACGACGACATGCGCATGAAGTTGATCGTCGGAAGATAGGCGGTGCGAGGTGAAGTGGAAAGCGACCGTGGCTGCCCTTAGCATAGCCGCATTGGGCGCAGCGCTGGCTCTGACGGTCCCAAAATCGGGCACGCAAGTGAGGACAACCCTCAGCGGAGACCTAGGCGTACCTGATCAGCTCCTGCCCATTATCAGTCGAGCTTGCCGGGACTGCCATACCTACCAGACACGATGGCCCTGGTACAGTCGCGTCCCAATAGTATCTTCGCTGATCGAGCACGACGTGCAGAAGGGTCGGGAACACGTGAATTTCTCGACCTGGGGCGTAAGTCAGCGGCACCAGCCCACCCCGAACCAGATACAGGAGGTCTGCGATGCGGTTTCCGATAGAGCCATGCCACCGCGGTCGTATCGACTCCTGCACCCCGAAGCGCGACTTTCCCAAAAGGACATCGACGCCTTCTGCGCCTGGGCAGATATGGCGGTCAACTTGAGCCCAGCTGGTCCGAGCGGGCGCTGAGGGATTTGGTCGCCCGGCGCCGCATGTTCGGCGGCTGGCGTGCAGACCGACGCCGCCCCCCAGTACGCAATGGCGCAGACTGGCGGAACTGGTTGGAGTTATGCCTGATGCTTGACCCCAAAACCCAACGCGCCATGTGGCCGATGAACTTCTTCCTTGAATGCCAGGCTATCGCGAAAAGGAAAGCAACTTTGTCACTGTATCGGGCGATAGCCTCAAAATTGCCATGAGGAGCAGCGCGACCAACCCGAGTAGGGGGACTGCCGAGTGGGTCCTGACACTATCGGCTTTGGTCCGCGGTCCCACGGTGCCCCAAGCCCCCGTGCCACCCCATGTGCCCGCCCGGCCGCCCGCCCACGCTGCATGCCGTATAGACACCCATACACCGATAAGCTCGCGTCGCGCAGAGCCAGCATTTGACGCGGGCTGGACGCATGTCATGACGCTTGGAGCTGCATAAACACTGGGGATTCCACGTAACGCAAATGGAGGGTGAGGACAGATGCGCAGCACAGACACACTATCCCGCACTCGCATTGACGGGATAGGAGGTAGGAGAGAAAAAGTCCGTCCTCCATAGTAACTAACTAGTAAAATCGAGAGTCCCCATTGGGCGGATCCGGGGCGCGGAGTCGGCTCGGCGTGGGCGGGGAGTGGCAACGGGGCGGGCGCGACCGGACGGGACACGATTCCGCGCCCAACAAGAAATTTACCCACCCCGGCCGCTCGATTTCAGAAGCAGCCGGACCATCGCAAACATGCGGTGAAAGAGGTAGTCAATCTGGGCACTTTCCACGATGGACGGCTTGCCCACCTCGGTGTGTCGGATCATCAGGTTGTTGCCGATGAAATTCAATTCCCGTGCTTCGAATTCCAAACGTTCCCGAAGAACCTGTTCGGTGGCAGCTTTGTCGAG
>Ga0137401_10001262_pt1 | contig 10842 bp, 10 predicted proteins | sample CZOMad1_1_16fung_FD_108286 | JGI IMG/M metagenome (GOLD analysis project Ga0137401, IMG submission 108286) | Vadose zone soil fungal communities from Angelo Coast Range Reserve, California, USA - CZOMad1_1_16fungal (Illumina Assembly) | ecosystem: Environmental > Terrestrial > Soil > Vadose...
GGACGAACCTGCGGCGATCGAAGGGTAAGGGAGCATCAGGAAAGCACCGAGACCCAGCACGCCCGCTCCAATTCTCTGCCACATCGCACTCTGGAATTTGGTGTTGATCATGACCTGCTCCTCTCTCTGGCTGGCGTAATCCCGCCGATTTAGGCCAGTCTAACCCGGAATTTGATTTTGGCTCCCAAGTGCTCCCACTCTACACCCCTTCAAGGGATCCAGCGTAATTCTTTTTCTTTGACTGGGTCCAGGACCACGCGACAGGGTCCTAACTTCCCGAACGCGAGTCCCGAAACTGTTGATTGTGCAACACCGGCTGTGGTGCAGAAGTGACTGCGGCACTCAGACGCAGGGATAACGTTGGGAATCTATGGACACGTTTTAGGAAATGCATAGCGAGATGCTGTCGAGAATCGTTCAGCACGCATCGAACAGTACTCCATGAATTAGGTCTAATTGCTGTTAAATCGGTATGCCATTCAGAATAAAAAGGTTTGGTAGGGGCGGTGGGGATCGAAAGCAACAACGCAAGGAATTTCAAGGACTTACGAGAAATCCGAGGGAGCGCCAAGTCATTGAACAATAGCGATAGGGAACGCAAAGGAATTCTTATTGCGCCCTTAAAGCGCCCTCAATTTTTCACGGTTACTGAATCTCTTTCGTCTTGGACTTTCACTCACTGTCTTGAACAAGAAGTTGGCTTCGGGCCTAAATCTCGCGGCACGGATGGCAAGCCGACAATAAATTCCCAAACGGAAATCTCTGTGAGTAATCAACGGGAATTATAGCGCTGACTAGGGAGCACCTGCTTTGCAAGTAAGCAGGGCAAATCACATAAGTTCCGCATCTGGTGTCGCTTGCGCGGAAACATGTGGTGCAACCACCCTCTCGAATTGAACTGAAGTTGGACCGACGTCTTTGGGGCTACGCCGTCGTGCGCGCTTCGTCGAAATGTCCAGGTGAAGTCCAAACCTGCTACCCTTCGGTTAATAACCGAACGAGTGAATTAATCAGAATTAGCCGGAGCTAAGCTAAACCGAAGGAAGTTAGTGAATTAAAGCGAAATCCGGCGAGCCACTTTTCTCAAAGTTTTTCTTCTTTTAGTCGCTTTTGGTCACCATTCTCCACGATTGATACTACGTTTTTACTACGCTGGCCCGCGGTCAGCCCTTTGTCCATGCCTGCTATGGCTCGTCACCATATATCCGGATTTGAGCTGTGATATAAGCATTCTCAATCTGCCTTACGCATTTCTCCGGCCGCTGCCGATATTACTTCAATCGACCCCGGCAGATTTACCGTTGCGATGATCCCGCAAGCAACGATGCCCGACCGGCCCAATCATCCCAGCAACGAATCGATCACCACGCGCAACGATTCCGTATTGATGCCGCCGGTGATTCGAACTTATCCCTTGGGGAGATCAACATGGATCATTCCCAACGCCGGCCGGCGTCTCTGCTCGCCGCTCGACCGCGCTGCCTCTCTTGCCAGCGCTTCGGTCACACGAACCGATAGTAAACTCACCGTCTCTGTGTTCCCCGGACCCAGCAACCCTTGCCGATACTGCCTGCGCCACTGAAACACCTGGTTGGCATACACACCGTACATCGCACCCTGTGGCTTAGAGTGTGGTTTGGAAAAAAGGCCCAATGCTGTTCTTGAGCGGGCAGCGTTGCTTACTGACTCCGTTGCTTCGCCTGAAGCATATTGTGGCCCAAACGACGCCGTTAACCGGTGCAACATGTGGCGGTTCAATTCTATTGCTCGATTGCGGTCTGTCAAACCCCATACCAGGGAGTCACACATTATTGCCAATTTGGAGATAACCAATGAGAGAAAAATATCGAAACGATAGTCCAGATGACGCACCTGGGGCTTCGTTCATACTCCTTGCGGTCGGAGTTCCCATTGTTGCCAGTGTCATAATCACCGCTGCACTCTTGATCGCAAGACAGCTTGGTTGAATTTTGAAAGCAAGAACGGAAGGACGACATGGCAATTGGCATGTCATACGTGTAGCTTCTAAGTTGCCTTTCTATCAGAAACGCCAAAAGACCTTAGAATCGATCGATATCTCCACAAGCGATCGATGCCCAGCCCCTTTGACGATGAAACGATAATTCGGCGAACGGAGAAGCATGGATGAGAATTCTGGTCACAGGTGAAAAGGGATATATCGGTACGGTTCTGACTCCAATGCTCGTTGACGCGGGGCATAATGTGACCGGTTTAGATACAGACCTTTACGAACGGTGCACATTTGGCATGGAAATCCCCGACATAACCTCGACCCAAAAGGATATTCGAGACACCGTGGTCTCCGACCTGAAGGGGTTTGATGCGGTGGTGCATTTAGCGGCGCTTTCGAATGACCCTCTGGGAAACCTCAATCCTGAATTGACGTACGAGATCAACCACAATGGAACCGTCCGGATCGCGAAGGGACACTGCCGCCTCATAGAATGACGCTGAAGTCCTACGCACATGATTCCGCCCGTAACTCCTGCGACATCCCCTAATCTCAACAGGATTGCTCCCGCGTGAAAGCTTGAGGACAATGAGGTTATGTCCCATGGGGACTTTTCGCTTCCGACGTGGTACGACGGATCTTAAGTCTTAGTCATGCACATGCTTTGGCGCGAACGACTTGCAGCCGCAGGTGAGAACCGCTAGGTAAAATGGAAGCTCCGCTGATAACGATATTATGCCCTGTCTACAACGAGGATCGCGTCGTACCACTCTTTTTTGAACGTATTCAGCCGGTCATGGAGAAGCTTTCCGGACGCTACGCGGTTCATCTACTTTTTCTTAATAACGCCTCACGCGACCGCACCGCGCAACAGATCGAGGAAATCAGGGAGGTTTGGCCGTCGACGTATCTCATCACCATGAGCAGAAATGTGGGCTACCACGCTTCGCTCGAATGCGGATTGCGAAACGCGGCGGGCGATTTGTTCGTGTTCATCGATGTCGACTGCGAAGATCCTCCTGAAATGATTCTCGAATTCGTGGAAAAATACGAGCAAGGAAACGACATCGTTTACGGTGAGCGCGTCGACCGGCATGAGTCCAAGGCGATGAAGAGAGCACGGAAATTCTTCTATAGGCTGCTCCGCGCGGTAGCCGATGAAGAAATCCTGCTCGACATGGCGGAGTTCTCGCTTTTCACAAAAGAAGTTCGCGACGCTATTCTCGATGAGAACACGTCTTTCCCCTTCCTGCGTGCTTCGATCGCTCGAGTGGGATTCCGGCGCGCGGCTATTCCCTTCAAGCGCCAGAAACGTATTGCCGGAAGTACACACTACAACCTCATAAGGATGTCCATCTTTGCTGTCGCGGGAATCTTGTCTGCCTCGACTCTTTTTCTTCGCCTTCCCATTTACCTTCTCCCTATCTGGCTTCTCGGTCTGCTCATTCTTGGCATGGGTTACGTGTCAACCCATTCGCCCTGGCTGGTTGTCGCCGCGTTTTTGCTCTTCGCGGGCTACATTGGCACAACCATGGCCTTCACGGCAATGTACGTCGCGCGGACATATAAGAATGGTTTGCACCGGCCGAATGCAATTATCGACCGGAGCCGAAGCATATTGCAGCCGACAGGCCGTGGGGGGGGAGTGGGTGGCAAGAAAGGCAGAATCCACCAGTCATCGGGCATTGGCGCGCGCTGATTTGGGTTACGGCCCTCGATTGTGGAGACCCGTTGAATGTCTTTGTCTGCTACGTTGCCCAGTGTGATCGAAGCCCTACCTGGCGCCGACAGTTGCCCCATGTGCAGTGCCCTCGATTTCACCTCGATATATGAGGATGCGCGCGACCCTATCACATTGGACTCTTTTCGCGTCGTCGAGTGCTCTGCCTGCGGAGCCGCTTTTACGATACCGCGTCCGGCCTCTTTGGACCGCTACTACCCGGGTCACTATCGGGCGTATGGGGCGTTAGTTACCCGCGTCCTTAGCACCTTGTACGGCTTGCGTGTTTCCCGCTGGGCTCGCCTCAAACCCGAGGGCGCCTCGGTATTGGAGGTGGGGTGCGGTCCCGGTTTGATGCTCGTCGCATTTCGCCGGCGTGGTTGGCGCGTGGTTGGGATTGAGCGAAACGAAGTGGCTGCGGAAACTGCGCGCCAAACACTTGGACCCAATACCATTGCGATGTCCATGGAGAGCTTGCCGGCAGACGCTCGGTTCGATTTGATCGTGTTGTTCCAGGTCCTCGAGCATATCGGCGAGCCGGTCGCGCTGCTCCGGGAATGCGCGAGGCACCTGGCTCCTGGGGGCCTCTTGATTGCTAACGTGCCAAACTTCTCGAGCTGGCAGTCGCGTTTTGCCGGCTCGAAGTGGATGCATCTTGACGTGCCGCGTCACCTCAATCATTTCACGCCCCAAACCATCTCGGCGACACTGGAGCGGGCGGGACTCAAGCCTGTTGGTATGAGCTTCGCGTCGCTGGAACACGACCCATACGGATGGGTGGAAAGCACAATCAACCGGTTAACCGGACGCGCCAACACACTAACCCGCTATCTAATGGGGCTCGAGCCCTTCGGGCCGGCCGTGTTGCTCTCGTTCGTGCTTGGCGTTGCACTGGTTCCACCAGCGCTCTTGCTGTCAATGGCAAGCTGGCAGGCGAAGCGTGGCGCTTTAATGGAAACTACCGCCACCCTCCCGAGGCCTTCCGAAAAATAGCGCCCAAAGGGCCGAGCCACGTTTTGGAGATGAGGTCTGATAGGGGCAATCTCTCGAATGGTGGCGGTTTTGCACTTCGAAATGGCAATCTGGTGGCACCCTGGGCGAGAACGCCGCGCATTTCTGCCCGTCTTAGGACGTTTTCCGCCAAATCGCCAAGACAGACCTGCCCAGAGAAAAAGCCAACAAACGATCCATGAACCGGGATATCGGCACCAAATAGTTATCCCAGAAACGCATCTGGCCCGCGCTCGCATTGGGCGCCTGGAGAAATAGCAGATTGCCCGCGGAAGCAAGGACGCCAAAAGCGTCAAGATAGATGCATTTTTCTTCGCGCAAACCGTGCGGCGCAATCGCCCGCAGCGAATTTCTGGTATACCTGCGAAAGTGGCCGATGGCCGCATCGAACGGTGTATATAGCCATGGGAACGCAGGAGCCAGAACGATAATCACTCCGTTCGCCTTCAGATGTTGCGCGGCGTGACGGAGTTCCGCGGCATCCTCTTTGATATGTTCCAAGACATCGATGTAGAGAATTGCATCGAATTTCTCCTGAGGTTTGATATCTGGGAGCATCCCAACGAGGACTTCACAATTTCGTAAGTGAGGCAAAGAGCCGATCTTTTTCGCAAACTTAGAGTCGGGCTCCAAACAAACCCACCGCTGTTGGGTTCCGTCATTCAGCGCCTGCGTCGTTCCGCCTATGCCTGCCCCCACTTCCAGGACGTCATGGACCAAGTACGGGCGCAGTTTGGATTGTATGTACGATTTCCAGTGGCTGGCGTGAGCAAAGATCTCCAATTCAGAGCCCATGTATTGAAAATTTGACGTCTCCGGCGTATCTGCTTTTTCCGCAGGACAAATCGAAGCATCAGTCGCACTTTCGAAAGATTCAGCCGATTTGAGTTTTGATGTCATAGAATATTCGCATTTAGCATTCAGAAATTCCTAAAGGTACCCGCACCAGCCAGACCTGCCAACCATTTGTAGTTGGCCCCTGGTAATAACGCTCAGCGAGTCGAATTTTTAAGCGCTCGAAGAAATTCATATTGAAATAGTTCATAACACTACTTTCGATGACGATGGTCCTATCTCCGGGTGCATCAAAGAGAATGACACGTGGAGAAAGTCTGCATATCTCTCCGACCAGCCGATCGAAGTCAGAATTGGTAAGGGTTTCCGCAAACGCGTCCTGGATTGGCAAAGGGTTGAACCGGCGAGCCAGTAATGACAGGGAGTAAGAGTGGCGACTGAAAAACAGAGTGCTGGAAGCTTCCTGAGCCCCCAGAAATCCAGCTTGAACCCGCAAAGCATTTGCAGAATCCTTAGGCATTAAAATTCCCGAGACCCTCGACGTAGTTGTTTCCGATTTCTCAACGGTCAATCGAGTCGCGAGAAGGATGTAATAATTCATGGAAAGAAGCATCGGAACCAGCAAGAACGTTAGCGGCGCCAGTCTAAAATCGAAGATTGCAGAAACGATCCCGTCACGACGTAACCGCCGCAAAAGACGGGGTTCGATAAGATCAGCAATAAGGAAGAGGTACAGAAACTGAAACGTCCAGAGATTCCAAGCTTGCGGCCGGTTCACGTAGTAGGCGGCCCAGGTAAGGATCGTCGCAGATATTCCCAGTTTTGCGCTCTCGTCGAACTCTAAATCCGTCACTCGCCACTTCAGAACCAATGAACTGAAGACGAAAACACTGTGCACAAAAATTAGCAGTGCCAGTGGGTCAAAATATAGTGACAATCCACCGTAACCCTGCCCAAATTTCGTAATCAACCCGAATAGCAGCGCCACATCAAATGGTGGCCAAGTCCCCAACCCTGTACGGAAAAAGATCAGGACAACCATGAGAATGGCAACAGCTGCCAAAGCGGCACGCGATGCAAGTCCTCCGACCTGAGTCAATACCAGACTTCTCAGCCTCGAGAGCAAAACCACTCCGTAGCCAAACGATAGACACAGGCCAGTTTCCGTATTATAGAGCAGTAAGAAAGCTGCACTGGCTCCTAGAATGCACGCTACTCGGCACAGTGGCCGGTGGCGGCATAGTATCAAAACGGCCACCCCCAGAGCCAAGCCGAAACTTCGCCAACCTGTCTGGTTCGGATAATACACGGCCGAGTGACTGGTGCTTACCCACGGCCCTATTAGTAATGTGCCGAACAAGACAAAAAGCGGATTGCCTGGTCTCCACAGGTAGAAAGCCAGGATTGCGATCCCAAGAAATACGACCTGGCAAACTTGCACCAACCGGAGGTGTTCACCGAAATCGAGAAAGCCCCACGTTCGTTCGAACGCCGCAAGCGCAATAGCGTGGATCAATCCATAGCTCAGATTGATCTGCGAGCCAACGCGAAGGCCAGCGGCTAAGCGGTCTGCTTGGGCCAGCGTTGCGCTGTAATGCCATTCTGCCGAGCTGAGTTCTGGCTCGTAGGGGAGCGGTTTACGCGCAAATCCCGGAACTACTAGAAAAATGACGTAAATGGCAATGCAGGTCCAAATCGCCATGACTAACCCGCGCGTTTTCCGCCGTTGCGCCCACAATAATGCGAGAACAGTCAGGAACGTAGAAAGGAGCAAGAACTTTACCTGCAACCCCTGTCTCTGCGGGCCAGGAAAAACAGTACCAGGCAGATTAAACAGGATAACCAGCGCCGCTCCAACCGCAAGGAATACGCCGGACCACCTCTTGAAGAATTCGTGCGTCGTTCGAAATAACTCTGTTACCTGCCGCGCGTGGGCAGCAGGGCGGCGGATCGTAGCCGCTCCGAGTCCGCAGAGTACCGCAAGTAGCACCAGGCCCACACGATGCGCCAGCCGTTGTGAACTCGTATCCACCATACCTAGGAATCTGATGTGTTCGAATGTAAAAATGCCAAGGCCTGCGCCCCGGGTCCGGGAAAAAACCATCGTGGCTGTGACGCCGAGCACCACTAAAGTTGTGATGAGCGCCGCAGCGTCGGACGTCCTCCAACGACGAATGTGGTTATGATGGCCGACGGTACGTGGGGAGTACTCCAATACGGTTGCGCGGGAATTGTCCGGACTCATACAGCATGATCGCATGACGGGCCGGGCTGTTGGCTTACGATACCGAAGGATGGTTGCCATCTGGTAACTCCGACTTATTGGGATTCACTCCGTAAATCCGTGTGGCAATTGATGCCAAACCAATGTGCGTGTACCTCTTAAAGCATCCTCGTTTCTTTTCGCCATAAAATCCGCAAATGATCCAAGCTAAGCTGTCTACACAGCGTTTGCGAAGACGGATAGATTTACTTGATTCGTCTTTCGGTCGCTCGATCGGGACCATCAAAAGAGTCACCGAGGACAATGTGAGCGTTGCCGTCAAAAGGGCGAAGAACAAATCGTGAAGGCCGTGATTCTAGCAGGAGGCATGGGCACCCGGATCAGTGAGGAGAGCTATCTTCGGCCAAAGCCGATGATTGAAATCGGAGGCAAGCCCATTCTTTGGCATATCATGAAGATCTACTCCGCTGGTGGTGTGCATGATTTCGTGGTCTGTTGCGGGTATCGCGGATACGTCATCAAGAGCTACTTTGCGAATTATTTTCTTCAGACTTGTGATGTCACCTTTGATATCGCAAGAAACAAAATGGAGTTCCATCAAACCGGCGCCGAGCCGTGGAAGGTAACTCTGGTGGACACAGGATTGGAAACCATGACCGGCGGACGCCTCAAGCGCGTGAGGTCTTACCTTGACACAGAGGATTTCCACTTCACCTACGGCGACGGACTTGCGGACGTCGACCTGAAGGCCCTTGTTGATCTTCACCGGCGAGAAAAAGTGCTGGCCACAGTCACCTCAGTGTCCCCGCCGGGGCGTTTTGGAGCTCTGGTTAGCCGAGGAGACCGTGTTCTGAGCTTCCGGGAAAAGCCGGAGGGAAGCAGTCGGATCAACGGCGGGTATTTCGTCTTGTCACCCGCGGTTCTTGATTATATCGACGGCGACCATACGGTTTGGGAAGGTGAGCCTTTGGAACGCCTTGCCCACGAGGGCCAGCTTGCGGCATACGCGCATGAAGGCTTCTGGCACCCGATGGACACGCTACGCGATAAGAACCAACTTGAAGCAATGTGGAGTTCCGGAAAGGCTCCGTGGAAAGTGTGGACATGAACTCGGAATTCTGGCGGACGAAAAAAGTATTTCTCACGGGCCACACCGGCTTCAAGGGAAGCTGGCTGTCCCTTTGGCTCCAGCACCTTGGCGCGGAGGTCATTGGTTACTCCCTTCCTCCACCAACCCAGCCGAACCTGTATGACCTGGCCAGCGTAGAGAAGGGGATGAAGTCAATCCGAGGAGACGTTCTCGACCTGGAACACTTGTGCCGCTCCGTACGGGAACACAGGCCCGAAGTTGTTTTCCATTTGGCGGCCCAATCCCTTGTGCGCCGCTCTTACGAAGATCCCACCGGCACGTATGCGACGAACGTCCTGGGGACTGCTCACATCCTCGACGCAGTGCGAGCCGCTCCCTCCGTCAAGAGCATTGTCATTGTCACGTCGGACAAATGTTACGACAACTGTGGAGACCAGAGGGCGTATCGCGAGTCAGATCGTCTGGGGGGCGCTGACCCATACTCCAGCAGCAAAGCAGCAGCAGAAATTGTCACATCGGCCTTTCGCAAATCCTTCTTCATTTCCGCGAAAGGTGAAACAGGGACTGGTGTGGCGTCGGCTCGCGCCGGGAATGTGATCGGCGGAGGAGATTGGGCGGCGGACCGGCTCATTCCGGATGTGATGCGCGCGGTCCTCGAGGGAAAGGACCTATTGATCCGGCATCCGCAAGCCATCCGCCCATGGCAACATGTACTCGAACCCGTGTCTGGATACATGACCCTCGCCGAGAATCTCTGGCAGGACCCGGAGCGCTTTTCGGAAAGCTGGAATTTTGGTCCGAACGAATCGGAGACTCTGTCAGTTTCCAGATTGCTTGAATGTCTCAGAAAACTGTGGGGACCAGGTTTGTCTTGGCAATTTGATAATGGTACCTATCCACATGAAGCCCAGTATTTGAGCCTCGACTGCACCAAGTCTAAAGTGAAGCTCGGATGGGAACCTCGATGGAATCTGAATTCCGCGCTGGAGGCGACAGTACAGTGGTACAAAGCTCATCAATCCCACGAGGATGTACGGCTATTGACTCAAGAGCAAATTCGCTCTTACCAGGGCATGCTGAGCTTGTCCCAGCTTACCCGGCCATGAATCTTCGAGAGTGCCGATTTTGCGCTTCAACTCTCCAGCACACCTTTGTGGATTTGGGGATGTCTCCCCTTTCCAATGCCTACCTCCGATTCGAACAACTGAATCAAATGGAGCCCTTCTATCCCTTGCACGCGCGTGTTTGCGATAAGTGTTTTCTAGTGCAACTCGAACAGTTCGAACATCCCGAAAAGATTTTCGGCGACTACGCGTATTTCTCATCCTATTCGGAATCTTGGCTAAGCCATGCCCGCTGCTACGCGGAACGCGCAATCGAACGGTTCCATCTGGATACGGAGAGCCTGGTGGTGGAGGTTGCCAGTAACGACGGCTACCTGTTGCAGTACTTCCAGCAGAAGGGCATTCCCGTTCTTGGCGTGGAGCCTGCCGGGAATGTGGCCGAGGCCGCGCGGAAAAAGGGGATCCGAACAGTGTCGAAGTTTTTCGGATCCGATACTGCCCGCGAGTTGCGGGCTGCCGGGCAGCAGGCAGACTTGATCGTGGCCAACAACGTATTGGCTCACGTGCCGGACATAAGAGACTTTATTGCCGGATTGAAGCTGGCTTTGAAGCCACGCGGATTTGTTACCGCTGAATTTCCACACCTCCTCCGGCTCATAGAAGCAAACCAGTTCGACACGATTTACCATGAACACTTTTCGTACTTCTCCTTTTCTACCGCCGAGGAGATCTTCCGCAAACAAGGATTCAGGGTCTTCGATGTGGAGGAAATGCCCACGCACGGCGGATCACTCCGCATATACGCCTGCCACGAGGAGGCCCCCTCTCAACCGATTGGCTGTCGCGTGTTGCAACTGCGAGAACAGGAGATCGCAGCCGGCATCCGGGATCTGAAAACATATTCCGGCTTCAGCGAAAGAGTTCGAGAAACCAAACGGTCTCTTCTCGACCTCTTGATCCACTTGA
>Ga0137401_10001264_pt1 | contig 10832 bp, 9 predicted proteins | sample CZOMad1_1_16fung_FD_108286 | JGI IMG/M metagenome (GOLD analysis project Ga0137401, IMG submission 108286) | Vadose zone soil fungal communities from Angelo Coast Range Reserve, California, USA - CZOMad1_1_16fungal (Illumina Assembly) | ecosystem: Environmental > Terrestrial > Soil > Vadose zone...
AGTATGCCTGGGGCGCCAGAGTGATTTCCGGAGCGGCGCGCGTGATGGAAGACGGTGACTGGGCCGGGACCTTCGCCCAGGTCATGCCAGGCAAGGGATCGGGAACCACTCCGTTTTCCGGCAGAAAAAGCCCTACGAAAACGCCGGTCGCAATTACTCTTCCGCCCTCTTCGAGGAACCGCCGAAGCTGGTCCCGCTCCGGGGTCGTGGGCGCCCCGACAGGTTCCGCCAGAACCAGAATCGTGCCCGCGGGCTCAGGCAATTCACTGAGCGGTTGTTCCCACCGCTGCACTGCGTATCCAGATTCTTTCAGCAACAGGTATGCAGCCTTTGCGCCGCTCGAACCGGTGGAGTAGGTGCTCGGTATTTCGGTCGCGGAATCCGTCCCCTTTGTGAGAACGAACGCAGCCCCTATGAGGAGCAGAAGCCCCCCTCCTGCAATCAGAAACAGCTTGCGATCAGCGGGACTCAGTTGGAATGGCAACCAAGTTTCTCCAATTGAGCCAAAGCATCGGAAAACGCCTGCGCATCGGCGGGCTGAGTGCCATACCAAACTAGTTCGAAGCTTCGGGTCAGAGCGCCCAGGGTGGCGCGATGTTCACTCGCAGCGGGTAGCAGGCGCAAGTATTCGCGAGGCGTACGCGCCACGTCGGGCCGCCACAGTCCCTGGGCTTCGAGAAAAGAGATTCCACACCAGTATGAAAGATGGATGGCTCCTCGCCAATTGCCCGCCTCCGCTGCCAATCGAGCGTCCTCCATCCAGATCTTCCATTCCTTGCTAGAGACCGGAAGCGGGTGCCGCAGAATGGTTTCCAGTTCCGCGCTATGGTGAATCGTCCGGTACATCCAATAGACCAGTACCAACAAAGCCAATGTGATCAGTGCGTACACTGCGACATTGCCGATGGTAGGAATGGCGGATGCCCGGATGACCCGGCCGAGTAACCGGATTAGCAGTTCCGTCAATCGCTGTTTCAGACGGTCGATCCAGGTCGGTCCCTGGAGATTCTTGAATTCCCTTCCGGCAAGGATTCCGTCCAGCAGCGCTCGTTTCTGGGACACATCCGATTGTGGCGCCTGGAATGAAGCTGCTTCCGCACTCAACGTCTGCAGTCGCACGCAGATCCTGTCCTTGATTTCCTGGCCCGGCTTTCGCTGCCAGTCCTGCAAGTCTCGACGGAGCCATTCCGAACGCACTTCAAACACGCGGGTTTCAGTTTGAAGGCGCCAAACCTGCGGAACCTCTTTCAGCAGCTTGGGCACTTGGTCTGGTTGGCTTAACTTTTTGGCCGCGGAACTGATATGGCTCAACTCGACGATGTATTCGGGGAGACTGAGTGTGCGAAGCTCGGCCTGCTCCTGCGCCCGCCCGGCTGCGGAGACCATGAGCAACAACAGCAGCGAGAATCGTGGGATAATTTGGATCCAATCCATTCCATGAGCCTAGATGGCAGCCGGAGCAGGCGTTTGGCCTTGCGCACCGTCCAACGTAGACATCATAAGTTCAAGGTCGAAGCCTTCTTTGCGCACTCTCTGATCGTAATAGACCAGCGAAAGCGCGATGGTGAGCAGCGGGCTGACCAGACATTGAGTAAGAAAACTGCCGATGGGAAATGCGATCTGACTCCATACCGGGAATTCTGCCGGATTGTGGCCGCGAGTAAACACTCCAATCAGTATGAAAATAGGCATTTCCCACAGCACGAATATGGTGTAAATCAGAATCAGGAACAGGACGCCAATCACAAAAATCCGTCCGCGGCTTCCTTTGGTTAGTTCCGCGCTCCGCGACACCGAATCACGCAGCCCCTTGTCTTCCAACACGGCCACCGGGATGGTGAGCGCCCACATCAGGGCGAGAATGATTCCGGGAACAATCAGCAGGATGAAGCCCACGCTAATACCAATTCCCACGCCGATCATGATCAGCGACAAATAGAAAATTCTGCCCTTGATGCTGGCGAAGCTTTCGGCAACGCTGGTTGGTCGGTCAAGATGGACGTTGGAAACCGCCATCACAGTTGCGCCCTGGGAGGCTGCCGCCACGGCCAAGTAGCACACCATGGTTGCCAGGCTCCACATCAGCGTCCAGCCCAGAAATCCTGCCGCCATCTGCGAACGTAAGACCACGCCCCCGAGTTGGAAGGCCAACGTCACAGCGTGGGGCAGCGCGGCGATCCCCACGAACAGCAAAAAGTGCTTCCGGTAAAGAAAGAAACTCCGGTCCAGCAGTTCGCCGACACTCATGGGACGCAACGCAGTAGTCATGAATCCTCGCTTGGCGCGAACTTGCAAATTTCCGTGGAGAATAACACAGTTCAACCCGGTCGTCTGACTACTTGCTTGATGCTCTTTTGTAGTCGTCACCCGAGTCCCACGAAGGAATCAACGATTTGCGACCGGCTGCATGGTGTATTGACGCTGACTTAGCTGAACCTGCAGAGTAAGGCCGCCGGAATCCCGTACTTCCACGGCTACCGGCTCTCCTTCGCGGTCGAGTGTGTACTTGAAGGTGTAAGTGCGCCCGCCTGACAGAGTTTGTCGGATTACCCGGCTGCCTTCGTCATATTCATTCTGGAGAATCGAGCTTCCATTCTGCAAGACTGCAGTCATTCTGTTATTTGCGTCGTAGAGATACTGGGTTACGCGTCCGTCCGCGTCCCTGACGCTGGCCAGGCGGCCGGCGGAATCATAGCTGTAATCGAATTTATCCCCGCCCGCATCCTGCACGCGGGTGATCCGGTTCTGGCTGTCGTATTGGAAATTCAGCCGGCCGCCCGTAGACGATGCGGCGTGAATCAGATTGCCCGCCGGGTTGCGTTCCAGGCCCAGGGCATTGCCCTGACGATCCCTTATCCCGACCAGGGCCGCCTGTTCGGGACGCTGAACATTCCCGTCCGGAAAGTAGTACGTCTTGCCACTTGAATCGACCAGTTTCCATCCCGGCCAATCCCAGCGAATTGTCGATCCTGAGAATTCTCCGCCTTCGTCATCCCTTTGTGTGTAGACAGCATCCCAGTAGCCAAAACCCCAGTTGGATCGCTTGTAGTGCACGCGGCCGCCGTCGGCCAGGAGCAGGTCGATCCAGGTAAACGTGGTCGCCGATCGGAACAATATTCAGACTATGGGAACCGCCAATGCCGAAGGCTCTCGATCGCGAATCTTGGGTACGGAGCACCCGCGTAAGGCGAAGGGGCATCGCCCCCGGAAGGTCGAATTCGGTTCGACGATCCAAAAACAGCCCATAACGCAAGTCCACTTCCATGATTTCCAGGTTCAATTGCGTGATCTCCCCGCTGCAACCGCTGAGCATTCCGCCTTCGCTCCGCATCTTGCCGGGGAGAGTGTAGTGGCGGATGGTGAAGCAGGGGTCTCCATCCTCAAGGTGTCGCTCGGCGCGAACTTTTGCGTCGGTAAGCAGAAAGTCTTCGCCGATGTCATCGAGATCGTCGAGATCATCGATCGAGCCGGAAAGAACGCTGGAAGAGTCGTAACTAGGCTGCAGATGGTAGTAAAGCAGGCCTATATCCTTGGTGATCATTTTTCGCGCCCGTTCTTCCAGGAGTTTTGGATTTGCCGGCTGTTTCTCAAACGCAGGATCCATCCGTGCCGTAGAAACCACTCCAAACCGTTCTTCCTGTCTCCAGTTGAAAGCGTAATTCCAATCCACCTGCGAGATGTACATATCCTGATCGGTGACGCCGATAAGGATAGCGCTGGGATCGCCCGCCAATCGCGGGTTGGCGCGTTTCATCGCCCCCACCAGTTCTTCGGCGATGAACTGCTTGCGAATTTCGTCTCTGCTCCAGTCAGGTAACGGGACGGGTTCGAGAACACGAAGCTGGATTCCGTACTTCTTTTGATAGAAGGAAAGCAAATGATTCGAAAGAACGTCCTGCGGTTTGCCCAAAGGCGCAAGGTAAACGGTTCCGCGCCCTTCCAGGTCCGTAACCGTTGCCGGCTTAGCGCTCTCGGTCTCTTCTTTGCGCGAGCTTTCAGTCGACCTGGTGGTCACTCGGCTGACCGGCCGCCTAAATGCGGGGCGCAACCAGTTTTGAATATTGCCCAGGAATAAGGCCACGACAAAAAGAGCCGCCGTGGCCCATGTTGCCGTGAGTTTCAGCAGGGACGCGTCGGGATTTGCGCGGCGGCCCCTTCCCCGCAACTCCGCGCGCAAAGTCTCTATCCACTGCAGCACATCGCCCCCAGGGAACGCCCGCTTGGGAAGAACCAGGAACTCCCTCGCGGGTCCGAGCAGTAGAAAAAGCGCGTCCGTTTCGTAGTACCGCTTCAGGTCGAACCAGGACCATGCGGGCGATTCGGGACTGGCCTTGATACCCGCTGCGGTGAGCTCGACCTCGAATGGCCCCATCAAGCCAGCATTCTGTTCGAGAGCGCGGCGGGCGAGTGGTTTCCACAAGAATATGCGGGCGATCAGCAGGCAAGCCGCCGCCGCCCACAATCCAAGTCCCAATTCCAGATTGCCGGCGAAGAGCGTAGCGTAGGTACCGGCAAGGGCTGCTCCCAGCGCGATGGGAAGCATCATCCGGAAGAAGAAACTGCTTCTGCCCAGATGCTCGGCATGCTCACGCCGCGCGCCGAAGTATTCTTTCTCGGTAAGAGTGTACTTCAGGATCACAGGGCGTTTTCGACCGAGAGAATCATGCTCATTTTTGACGCGCCCGTCAATCCGCGTCGACACATCCGAGCCAGAGACCCATGGAGTAGCAGGTGCCTGACCTCCCCCAGCGGCAACCCCTCCGAAGACTAGCCAGTCAGCCGTCCACATAGATTGCCGATGCCTCGGCAAGAGGACAAGGTCGTCACAACGACATTCTCACACACAATCCGGGGGAGCATCAGAATTTACAGTGAATGACCCACCCCCTTACCCTCCCATTTTTTCTTCAGCACAATCGCTTTTTTGCCAACTCTGTGCCATCGTAAGGGTGGAGGTGGGGTCAGATGTACGAAGACTTTGACGACTTCTCGCGAAGACACTCACAGGAAGAAGCGAACCGACAGCGGTTGGCTAAAGAGACTACGCCGGAGTGGTCCATACTGAAGGGTTTCGCATCGGATTTCGCCGGCAGAGAGTTCGCTGGTCATAAATTCCAATGGGTTCAGGACCCATCATCATGGGCTGACTTCTTGATCCTGAATCATGTTGCAGCGATGTTTTCGCACAGTGAGCGGAATAGGATCGTTACAAATTGTAGCGTTCGCTTTGATCGAAGACCTCCAGGACTCGGCAAGCAGTACCCAGACGACAAGTCAGGGGTTTCGCCAAAAGAGTGGTCTTTGCTCCCCGCGATTGAAGGCGAAGCCATTGCTTGGTTCGTCCCGGAGCTAGGAGAGACTCATTCTTCAATGGAACTCGCGGACGCAATTGCGAAGGAACTCAGTGAGTACCACAAACGATACGAACTACACTATGGACATTGGCCGGCCGCGTGAATCGAGGTGCCATTATCCGGCCTCGCTCAAGTCTTTAACCCCGAATAGTCCGAGGACCACGCTTTTCCGAACCTTCTTTCACCTTCTCGGCTCTAGTCAGAATTTTGTCTCCATGCACAGCCACAGGGATTTCTGCCAGCCCCACTTCGATCAGAGCAACCTTCACTTGAAGTTCTCGATCCCAGTCATTTTTTTGGGTGAAGGCTTGAGTGCCCCCTTAACTTCTCCGTTGACTTTCTCGATCGTCGGCCTGAGTTGGCCTAACTGTTGCCTCAAGTCACCCGCACCAGGAGGCAATGCGTCCAGAAACCTGGAGACATTTTGCACACCGCTGTTCAAATCCCCGATCGCCTGATTGACCACTCCCAAGTCATGTCTGATTACGTCTGAATAGTCACGACTCGCTTCAGGTTGAGTAGCGATGATCTGTTTGATTTCCTTGAGCCGATCGCTTTCGCTTAGTCGTCTTCACTTCATCCGAGCGGAGGCAGGCCGTGAACATCAAGAAGCTGCGCCGCCTGTGCAGGGAAATCGTCGAAGAGGATGATCCTGAGACACGGATTGCAGTTGCCGCTTGCCGCCTGGCTTCAGTTGGAGGGATTGGTTTGCTTGTGCAGAATTCCGGAGTCAATCGTAGCTCCGCTCTCTGTTATGGTCTGAAAATAAAAATCGTCGCCTTCCACTTCGACCAACATGAAATCCCGATCAGTGTCGAAACCCGCTTCCATTTGGCTCGAAAGCCTCAGATTGTTAAATCTTAGCTGTCCTGAGTTGCCGAGGACAAAATAGTAGATATTATTTTGTGGTTTCAGTCTTTCGTAAACATGTTCGTGCCCGGAAAGGACCACGTTGACTTGGTATTTCTGAAATAGAGGTGCTAGCACTGAGCGCAAATCCAGATCTGGCCCGTGAAACTTTCCGTCAGAATAAAGGGGATGGTGAAAATAGCAGATTTTCCAGGCGGCGTTTGATTCGCGCAGTTGCTTTTCCAGCCAGCTGAGCTGAACCGGGTCCATATACGAGCTGTCGAGGACAAAGAAAGCTACATCATTCTTTTTGAAACTGTAATAACGTTCACCCCCCATATTGAAAAGGCTGTACTCACGCTCACTGAGACTGTCGTGGTTGCCGAGAGAGGCATAAAACTTCACTCCAGCATCAAGCAAAGGTTTATAAGGCTCCTCAAATTTTTTTACAAAATCCCGGGGACTGTGCCCTCCGTAGATGTTGTCTCCGAGCATGATCACGAAGCTGAAGTTCACTATGCGACGGTAGGCTTCCATTTCCTGGGCCACTTCAAACTGCGGGCTTCGGCCGGTTCCGCTGTCCCCGATCACCGCAAAGCGAAGTGATTTCGCCTTCAATGGAAGCTTCAGGAGCGGTTCCGAAGTTGCCTGCGTGGGAGAAACTGACCGAGTCGCGAAGGAAAGAAGCGTAGACGCAGGGCGGTTCTCCGCGTTAGAAGCCAGATAGACTGCCTGGTCGTTTCTCGCCGTGCATCCGGCGAGGGCAAAGCATGAGAGAAGAATGAAAATGCTACTTCTCATTTGCTTCAACGCTCACCCTGAGATATCGGCAAGGCATCCGGTAGCAGGTCGACAATCAAGTTGGCTTTGGTATCCAGGAGGATAAGCCCGCGGCCTACAATGCGGTATTCCAAGTCCGGCGGTAGCTTCGGCAGGTTGGACAAGAGCGTCGGGGGCGTGGATTGCATGGCCGATGTTTGCGGATACTCCTGGTTGACCACAAGCGGAAGCTCGTGCACTGGTTCGGCATGGCGTAAGCTGGCTCGAATGTTGCCGCCACTGTTGCCACGAATAGGGGTTGCGATCAATTCTCTGAAGAGCTGGGTGATACTAGGAGTGAAAATGTCTCCCGCTTTGGCCCGTGGACGCTGGCTGCGGATATTTTGCGCCAGGGACTGTTGGTATTGTTTGACGTTCGCAGCGGAAGTTTCAGATTTTGAGTTCGGCAATCCGGCCTGTGCTCGCTTCCGCAACTTCGCATAGTCATCTAGCCTTTTGTCAAAATCCTGTATGACGAGCGAATTCTGGTTGACCGACTTTCCTGCCGGGGACGCGACTTGGGCCAGCGCGAAATAGGCCGATGCCACAATCAAGGCAATAGAGGCTGTTTCGCTGCGGATATTCATTGGTACCTCATGCCGAGATTCGTCACGCCAGAACTTAGATGCCTCCGGCGCCCTGCAGCCTTAATGTTGAGGCTCATCACTTCCCCGGCTCCTTCCCATTCGTGACTTCTGCTATCACCTCCTGTACGGCTTCCTTGACCGAGTCTCTGACGGCGTCCCTGACTGCACTTTGCAGCTCGTTTTTATCGATTTCGATTTCTGAATCCCCGCTTGCCACTTCTTTCATGACTTTCTCCATCACAGGTCCGACCGGCGGAAGTTCTCTGGCGATACTCTTGGCAACCTTCTTGGCGGTGCTCGCGGCAGTGTTGTTCGGGAGATCGGCGCCAGGTTCTTTCCTGGGAGCTGCCGCGGAACGCCAGTCCGCATCGAACACCTTCATGACGGAAGCTACGATCCTTCGATTCGGAAAGATGATTCCAATCTCACGGCGAGCATCTAGTTCGAGTTCCCGTAAGCTCTGGCTTCCGATGAAGATCTGACGCTGGTCACGGACAATGGTCCGGGTGTGCAGACGCATTCCATTCAGCTTGCGCACCGTCAAGCCCTTTGTCTTACGTGTGACCTTACCGATGATGCGCACCTCAACCCCAGCCTCGGCGCGCTCTTCGAGCAGGCGAGTCATGGCCCTGTCCGCAATTTTCATGTCATAAATCAATAGTTCCTTCTTGGCGCCCTGGATGAAAGCGGTGAGCTGTTTTCGTGCGTTCAAAGGGCTGACCAAAAACCTGGCAGAGCCTGGCGTGTAAGGTTGTCGCTTAGTGTCCTTCTCGAAGAGTTTCGTGGCCTCCTGAACTAGTTGACGGTTGGTCGTGGCGATTCCAAAACTTCGGCTGTGATCAATATCCAGGCGGGTTAGATTAAATGCCAGAAGGTACAGTTGCTTGCCGTCAATGACCATCATTTTCCCGTGATAGCGCACCAGATCGTTGGAGGTCCGGGCCACGGTTATGCCTGCGGCAAGGAACCGCATTTCGAGCCTGCGCAGGTTTTTTTCACCCCCGCGATTGGTATAGGCGATCAGGGCATGGACAAAGACACCCCGCTTTACCGCATGCTCGAGAGCGCGTTCAATTTCTATTCGATCGAAGCGGAAAATTACAATTTCGACGCTCTTCCGCGCCCTTTCAATCGCTTTTACCAGCGACCCAAGGCCGTCGCCCGGCTGGATCAAAAGCTTCACTGAGTCTCCTTATTGTTTTTCGTCCATCGCCTCCAGCCCGGTTGGTCTGCCTGCGAGCCACCTTCAACGAAGTTGCTGCATCTACAGTTGGCACGACAGTCGGTTGCGCTGCAGGTTGAACTATGCGACACCTTGCACAATCTCGGCTTCGTAGTCATCCCTGCCTCGCAGCCTCGGATCGGGCACGAAATGTGCAGCCTTCGCGCGAAAGAATTGGGATGCGCCATGCGCTCAACGCGTTGTTTCTGGCCTGCGCTTTATTCCTGGCGGCATCGCCAGACGTGGTGGCCGAAGGACCAGAAAATGCCGCCATCTGGAGCGAACCCGGAGATCTCGCCCAGCGCAATCTCTTTTACGGCTCCGGCGGAGAGCAGCACCAGCCTCACGGCATGTTGTCGTTCGTTGAGGAAGACCACGCAGGCTCTAACCCAAAAATTTACGTCCGCGACCAGGACGGTACGAAGTGGACGGCCAAAATGGGGGTCGAAGCCAAGCCTGAGACCGCAGCTGCGCATCTTCTGTGGGCTGTTGGCTACTACACCGATGAAGACTATTTCGTCCCCCAAGTATCCGTCGAAGGCATTCCTCCCCATTTACAACGCGGCCAGAATCTGATCGAACCGCATGGGAGGATCGAGAATGTGCGCCTGAAGCGCCACATCGAAGGCCAGAAGAAGATTGGAAATTGGAAATGGAGAGATAATCCATTTTCCCGAACACGACAATTCAACGGCCTCCGGGTCATGATGGCACTGATGAACAGTTGGGACTTGAAGGACGAAAATAATGCGATTTATGAGCGCAAGCAGGGTGGTCCCCGCAAGGTTTATGTAGTCAGCGACCTGGGAGCCAGCTTCGGCACGATCGGATATAGTTGGACCCAGGCGATGGCAAAAGGCAATCTCAACTCTTATCGCCACTCTAAATTCATTAAGAAAGCGGGTCCGGAGTTCATTGATTTCAACGCGCCCAGCCGTCCCGCGCTTATCTATTTTGTTGATGTACCGGGTCTGATCCACCGGCTGCGCATGCGATGGGTCGGTAGACACATTCCCCGTGAGGACGTTAAGTGGATGGGGGACCTTCTCTCTCGCTTGTCATCGCAACAGATTCAGGATGCCTTCCGATCGGCTGGCTATTCTCCGCACGAGATCGAGGATTTTACGAAGATTGTCCAAGAGCGCATCGATGAGCTGACCAAGCTCTGATAATTTGGCCGCGAGTAAGGCAGCCCGTTCAACGGGTCGGGGTCTTCTCCAGATCGCCCTCGTCGACTCTATGCTGCAGCAGTTCCAGGTCGGAATAAAGTCCCCCAGCCTTTAACAATTCATCGTGAGTGCCTCGCTCGGCGATACCGCCATCCTTGATCACAAAAATGACGTCGGCCCGCCGTATAGTGGACAAGCGATGCGCGATTACGATTGAGGTCTTGCCTTCCATGAGCTGATCCAGAGCCCCGAATACCAGCTTTTCAGAGGCGGCGTCCAGTCCCGAGGTAGGTTCGTCCAGGATAAGAATGGGTGTGTCGCGGATGATGGCGCGGGCAATCGCAATGCGTTGCCGTTGCCCTCCCGAGAGCGTCATTCCCTGCTCCCCCAGGATCGTTTCATACCCCGCCGGCATCTTCTCGATGAATTCGTGAGCACTCGCCTGTTCCGCGGCCCGAAAAATCTCGGCCCGGCTCGCTTCAGGCTTTCCATAAGCGATGTTTTGCCAGACGGGCGCATGGAACAGAACGGTTTCCTGTAATACAAAACTAATCTGTTGACGAAGAGATTTTTGCTGGAAGCGCTTAACATCGATGTCGTCAATCTTGATTGATCCAGAGATCGGATCATAGAAGCGCGGGATCAGACTGATGATGGTGGTCTTACCGGCGCCCGTAGGTCCGACAAGGGCGGCCAATTGTCCCGCTTCGATAGTCAGGCTGACATCTTTGAGAATTGGGCTTTCGGGAGTGTAATGAAAGTCGATGTGTTCGAATTCGATCTTTCCCCTGAATCGAGGGGCTTTAGTCGCTCGATGCAGATCCTTGACCTC
>Ga0137401_10001265_pt1 | contig 10830 bp, 10 predicted proteins | sample CZOMad1_1_16fung_FD_108286 | JGI IMG/M metagenome (GOLD analysis project Ga0137401, IMG submission 108286) | Vadose zone soil fungal communities from Angelo Coast Range Reserve, California, USA - CZOMad1_1_16fungal (Illumina Assembly) | ecosystem: Environmental > Terrestrial > Soil > Vadose...
ATCAGGTCCGGATTCGCAATGGAAAAATTCATGCGGAACGCCCGCAAATCCTTACACCGGAACATTATTGCCGGCTGTTGTTGGAAGGATTCGGAGAAAAAGCGGAGCGTTACGCAGAGCAACTGCGCGAGCACGCCCGGAATATCGCGGTGCTCCGTTACGGCTTTCAGTTCCGTAAAACCGATGTTAGCGAGCAGACGCTCCGCGATTCAATCGATGCAGTAATCAATCGCATTAAGCACCGGGTCCAGAGCGCGAATGAACCGCTCAGCGCAGTTATCCAGGGAGTCGACGACGCCTGGGAAGTGTGCCTGCTGAAATTCACCGTCGATCTGGTCGAACATTCTTCTGGCGGCAATCTCGGCGATTTCAGAAAGCGCGGCCTCTTATAACGGCTTGGCGGGCTTGCGGCTCCCGCTGTTTAAAGATGTTGCCTGATAAACGCGCCGGCACTGGCAAGCGCGCGGCGGCCGGGTTCAAGATGAGCGTTCCATAGAGGCCATGCATGAATCATCTGCGGCCAGATTTCCAGAGTCACGCGGATATCGGCTGCACCAGCGACAGCCGCAAAACGAGTAGCATCATCAAGCAACGTCTCGGCTGAGCCAACTTGAATTAGCATTGGAGGAAAACCCTTGAGATCCGCGTAAAGAGGAGAAACACGCGGGTCCTTCCGATCCATTCGCGCCTGCAGATAAGCGTCAGCCAATTCAATCAGATACTGCTTGTGAATGAGCGGATCGACGGTCTCCTTGCTTGAAAGTGTCGGGCCCGAGATCGTCAAATCCGTCCATGGCGAAATTAACCAAGTGCAACCCGGCAGCTTCTCCTGTGCATCGCGCAGCCGGCCGATCAACGCTAATGTGAGACCCGCCCCGGCGCTGTCGCCGCCAATCGCGATGTGGGCAGCAGGAATATTCTGGTCGCGCAGAAAACGCCATGCCGTCAGTACATCGTCGTACGCTGCAGGGAACGGATGCTCCGGAGCCAATCGATAGGCAATAGCCAGGGTCCGAACTCCAGCGGCGCGACCCGCCTCTGTCACCAGGCGGCGATGACTGACGTTTGAACCGGAGCAATAGCCGCCACCGTGAAAAAACATCAGAACGCGGGAGAGATCGCTGCCCGGAACGATAGACCATTCGCCCGGTAATCCGTTGACATCGACGGTGGCGATCTTCACATCGTCGGCTACAGACCAAACAGATCCGACATCATCGAGGCGTTTTCGTCGCTCAGGCCATCCAACAGGTCGCGGCTTGGAACTTAAGAGTCCGCGGATGGCATCGATTTCGCTTTGAGCCATTACCTCTTAGATAGTATTGCGCTACAAAGTGCAATCAGAGTACGAACTTTCGGCTTTTGTCTTGATGGTTGATAACATCGTTATTGCCTCCTAACCATGTCCTCGGATTACGATGCGATCGTCATCGGTGCCGGATTGACCTGTGCGTGCTACCTCGTCAAGACTGGACTGCGCGTTCTTGTTTTAGAAGCAAATGAAAACATCGGCGGTTTGACGATCACGCAATAGATTACGCTGCCGGATTTTCATTCCGACTTGCACGCTTTCGGGTACCAATTTGCCAATCTCTCTCCCGCTCCAGACGAGTTGGGACTGGACCGCAATGCAGCGCAGGTGATCTTCGAATATTTAGGGTTGGATTTCAGAAGCGTGGCCTCAGGGCGCTGAAACAGCCGTGCCACTCATCGACATGTGAATGGCCATTTCCTAAACTTTCCGCTTTCGTCTCCGCCCTGCTCTTGTCATCCTGCGCGCTCGAACGGCAAGTGAAAAACTATCTCCAGCTTAATCTAAATTTGCTCTACTGGATTTTGATTGCGCCGTTTACCGGGCAATTCTTTAAGATCTCGCCGATCTTCGGGCAAATGGTGGCCATCGGCGTGCGCGCGACACCCATGGTGGCGCTGACAGCGTTCAGCGTAGGTGTGACGCTCGCCATGCAAGCCGCTCATTCTCTCGAAAGCCTCGGCGCGGAAATGTACATTCCCGACCTGGTCATGCTTACCCTTTTACGCGAAATGGGTCCGGTCCTGATCGCGGTAATTGTAATCGGCCGCAGTTGCTCTGCCGTGGCAGCGGAACTGGGGACAATGAAAGTGTCGGAAGAGATCGAAGCGCTCGAAGTGATGGCCATTAATCCCGTTCAATATCTTGTCGTGCCGCGCTTCCTTGCGATGATGGTGATGCTGCCTGCGCTAACTATCTTTGGAAATTACATTGGCATCCTAGGCGGCTGGGCAGTCTGCCGTTTTGCGCTCGATTTCAATACTGCGGGCTATGTGCTGCGTGCGCTCGAAAGCGCTGAGCCCTGGGACTTATATTCAGGCATGATTAAGAGCGTCGTGTTTGCGTGGCTTGTTATCACAATTGCATGCAACGCCGGGCTGAATGTCCAAGGCGGCGCGGAAGGCGTTGGTCAGGCGACAACTGCTTCGGTCGTACAGGCGTTGCTGGCGATGTTGGTGATGAACGCGGTGCTAACGGGGATTTTCTTTTTTAGCGGATGAACACCAACGGAGAGACGATCATCGAAGTAAGCGATCTGGTCCGAAAATTCGGAGAGCGCACAGTGCTCGATAACATTTCTTTTAATGTTTACCGGGGTGAGACAGTCGTTATCATGGGCGGCAGCGGTTGCGGCAAAAGCACTCTGCTCCGGCACATGATCGGTTCCATGAAACCGACTTCAGGATCGGTAAAGCTTTTTGGCGAAGACATCACGAACATGACCGAGCGCGGGCTTGAACGTGTGCGGCTACGATTCGGGATGCTCTTCCAATCCGGCGCGTTACTCGCCTCGCAGACCGTGGGCGAGAACGTTGCGCTGCCGCTTCTGCAGCATACCGACAAATCCGTCGACGAAATTGAGGAAATCGTGAAGCACAAACTTCAGATGGTAGGCCTGACAGGTTTTGAGGACCTCAAACCAGACGAGGTCAGCGGCGGAATGAAAAAACGCGTGGGACTTGCGCGCGCGCTTGCGCTTGACCCGGAATTGCTGTTTAGCGATGAGCCCACCTCGGGACTCGATCCAATCATGACCGCAGTCGTAGATCAGCTCACCCTGAAACTGACACATGGGACGCACATGACCGCGGTGGTGGTGTCTCACGATATGACCAGCGCTTTTCGTATCGCGACGCGCATGATCATGCTAGGACACGGCGGCATTGTGGCACAGGGTACGCCGGACGAGATTCGGAACAGTCCAAACCTGGAAGTGCAGCAATTCATTCACGGCGAGGCTGACGGTCCGATTCCATTAAATCTTTCACAGGAAGAACACGAAGACCATCAGCATGTGAAACCACGACCCTTCGTTGCGGCACGCCATAGATTTTATCGCAAAACAGCGTGATGCGTCATGAATGACGAAGCAGTAATGACGAATGACGAAAAAATGAGGAACGAGACGTGCGAGTCGCTCGGTCGTTACAGCGCTCCATCGTACTTGCCGTTCAACGATTTAACGATTCAATGTTTTAACGTGACGAAGCCATGAGCTTGATGAAACGCAATCTATCGGATTATTTCGTCGCGCTGTCTGTGATCGCATGCAGTCTTGTCTTGCTCGGAGCGCTGACTTTCGCGCTCTCGGGTTATCGCTTCAAAAAGCCAACTCGTACTTTGCAGATCAACTACGAAGATGTGACGGGCATCAAAGTTAATTCTGAAGTGCGTTACGCCGGTGCGTCCGCCGGACGCGTGATCGCGATGCAGCATCTCACTGCCAAAGAACGCGAGACGAGCGCAAACAAGAAGGATGCGGTTCGAGTCACAGTTAGCCTCGATGAAGGAATCCCGCCGTTGCCAACCGATGTTACCGCTACGCTCAGCTCCGACACCATGCTTTCGCCGAAATTCGTGGCGCTTTCCGCAGGAACACCGGGAGGTCAGACGCTGGCAAACAACACGGCCATCGAAGGCCACCCCTCCTACGGCCTCGAACAAATCACTGCGGAAGCCGGGCCATTGTTCGAGAATGCGAACAAGCTGCTCGATAATCTCAATGTGACTGTCACCGGTTTGAAAAAAGATCTTGGTGAATTCACGCCGAAACTGGGGCCACTGGCCGATTCGCTTAAAATGGACGTGGACAACTTGCAAAACATGATCACGAACCTTGACGGTGTCGCCAAGGACGCAGATAAGGTGTTCGGCTCGGCTGATTCCTTCATCAAAACGACGGACAAACAGCTTGCGGAAGACTTGAAACAGCTGCATGTGACTCTCTTAAACCTGAAAGTTGTTACTACCTACGCGAAGGAACTCGTCGGAACGCTCGCCGCGAAGCCAAACCGCGTCATCTTCAGCGGCAAACCAGCAACGCTAACGCCTGAATCAGAGATCCTGAGAAGCTCAAAGCCCGTGCCTGCAAGAAAACCGTGATTCACTTGCAGCCGCGCCTAGCACTTGCCTTAACCTGTAGAAAAGGCGGAGTTTCCTTCTTTCGCGAGCCGGCTTCGTAGCGCCAGCAACTCCGTTTTAGACTATTAGCGGCAAGTCGCATGACGTGCTGAAGGATCATTTTTGAACAAATCCGCCAACCAAAACGAAATGATTCGCCCCGTCCCGCAAAAAATTTGGAACCTTCGCCCTCCAGTTTCCGTAGAATATTTCATAGAGACAGCATGAAAAAGCGTGGGCGGCGCCGAATACGCTCGCCCGAGTACTGGCGCGCATATTACACGCGCAAGCAGCGCGAATGGCGTGCTGCGCATTACTGGCACGCGTATTACACTCGAAAAAAACGCGAACAGCGCGCTGCCCATTCACGCAGGCGAAAGAAGCGAAAACAAACAACGGCGCATGCCGTACGTGCATAAGAGAGTTCCCGCCTGCGTAGAAATGGGCTTCTAGATGGCTGACCTCGGTTGCTCCAAGGTTGGGTAGCCCAGAACTGCCCCGGTCAGCGACCCGCCGCAGGCGGGCCATAACTGTTCTTCGCGGGCGAACACGCTTTTCGTAATCGCGATTCGGACGTAAGCGACCGGTGCCGTCGGTACACTGTGAATGGCTAATAGAGTTGCCGCTACGACTTTCGATAGCGCCACATCAATTTCAAAAAGCGAATCGCATCGCGCAGTGGACGAATTTTGCTCACCTGATCGGTGTAAACAGTCGTGATTGGGACCGATTCAACCCGGTAGCCTTTACGGCTGGCGATGATGAGCACTTCGGTATCGTAATCGAATCGGTCGCCGCCTCCAAGTAATTGTGGAATCAACCGGTGATCCAACATGCGAAAACCGCACTGTGTATCGGGGATTTCCTGCTTACAAACGCGACTGATCTGCCTGCTCATGTAACGATTCACAACGCGCCGGATGAACGGCATTCCGGCAAAGTTGTTCATGCGGTTGCCGATTAAAAACGTCGCCTGCGTCGAGGAATCTGCCGCCTTAAGGAACCGGTCGATCTCTTCTGGAAGATGTTGGCCATCGGAATCGAGCAGGCCGACCCAGGTGACTTGTAGATCCAATCCGTCAGCCGCACGGCCAGACGGACTCGCTACGGCGAGCCAGTGCGCCAGCCCTGTCTTGATCGCTTCGCCTTTGCCGCGGTTCTGGTCATGAGTAATGACTTCCGCACCGGCTTCTCGTGCCCGCTGCGCCGTCTGGTCGCTCGATCCGTCATCGACCACAATGACGTGATGGAGCTGCTTGCGTGTTCGACGCACGATGTCGCCGATATGTTTCTCATCCTGATACGCAGGAATGACTGCAGCGGTTTGTGAACGAATCTGAGCGAGCGGATCGCGCTCGGTCTCTGTCATCGGCGCACCACCGGATGAAAGTCGGCCGCGTGATACGAACTACGAACCAGCGGGCCAGAGGCGACATGGAGAAACCCTTTTCCGCGCGCAATGTCGCCGTAGTAATTGAATTGCTTCGGCGTGATGTATCCGACCACGGGTAAATGCTTCGCAGTCGGGCGCAAATACTGGCCCATGGTGAGCACTTCACAGCCGACTTCGCGCAAATCGTCCATGGTTTGAAAAAGTTCTGTTTCCTTCTCGCCGAGACCGAGCATGACACCACTCTTGGTCACTACTCTCGACGACAGTTCCTTTGCTCGTCGTAAGACTTCGAGCGAGGTACGGTACTTTGCGCGCGAACGCACCAGCGGCGTGAGGCGTTCCACGGTTTCCATGTTGTGGTTATAGATATCCGGGCCGGCGTCGAGAACCATCTGGATGCACCAATCCTGTGCGTGAAAATCGGGAACGAGCACTTCGACAATTACCGAAGGATCCATCTCTCGGATTGCTGTAATCGTATAGGCGAAATGATCCGCCCCGCCGTCCTTAAGATCGTCGCGCGCGACAGCCGTGATCACGACATGTTTTAATTTCATCCGGCGCACTGCCTCGGCTACGCGCTGCGGTTCGTCTTCCTCCAGCGAGAACGGTTTAGCTGTTGTCACGGCGCAAAATCCGCATGCACGCGTGCAACGATCGCCAGCGATCATAAAGGTAGCTGTGCCCTGGCTCCAACATTCCCATCGGTTTGGACATTGCGCGCTCTCGCAAACTGTATGCAACCGTAGATCGGAAATAAGCGCCTTGGTTGAAAAGAAAACCGGATTGGATGGCAACCGCACCTTGATCCAGGGCGGCTTTTGCCCCTGGTGTAGTGCTGGATCAATCTTTGCGCACGACATGTTAGTCAATGCTAGCGCAACGTTGAAACGTTGAAAAGTTGAAGCGTTGAGACGGGCGCTTCATCCATTTAACGCTTTATCGCTTCAACGATCACAGTTTTGTTCTGCCTGAAAGTGCCGCTGAAAGCGTTAGCTCATCCGCCGATTCGAGGCCGCCGCCGGCCGGAATGCCGCGGGCAATACGCGTAAGGTTGACCGGCTTGTCCTTCAAGAGATCGACAATGTAGTTTGTGGTCGATTCGCCTTCGACGTCGGCAGGCAGCGCGAAAATGATTTCGATGATCTTTTCCTGATCGACGCGTTCCAATAGTTCTTTAATACGCAAATCGTCGGGGCCAATATGATCGAGTGGAGATATCTTCCCTCCAAGAGAATGGTATCGCCCCCGAAAGGCATTGGTTTTTTCCAGGGGAAGAATGTCAGTGGCTTGCTCTACGACGCAAAGCAGCTCTGTCGAGCGTGAGGAATCGGCGCATATGTCGCAAATTTCGCCGGCAGCAAAAAATCCACAAAGCTTGCAGGAACGAATTGACTGCCGCGTGTCCGTGATTGCGCGCGCTATTTGCTCCGGCTTATCGTCCCGTGCCCGTACCATCCAGAGTGCAATCCGCTCCGCGGAGCGAGGACCGACTCCCGGCATTTGTCGCAGTTGCGCAACCAAATTCCGGATTGCGACCGGATATTCCGTCCTTCTCAACGCGCGCTCAGCTTTCTTCCAACGGCGACCCTGTTAACTGCAGGACGAGCGGCTCGAGTCGGCGCAAATAGAATTGCAACGCAGGATCGTCTTCTCCCTCGGGACCGCGTGCTTTCTGAAATTCGGAATAGGCCTCCGCCCAACGTTTTTCTCGATACAGAACCACACCGCTCCAGAAGGAATCTCTTCGGGCAACATGCTCCGGTTTGGCTTCTGCGATAAGCCAGAGCGGTTCGTAGACTTCGATTCGATCATGCGAGTTCGTTCCGCTGACAAAATCAATTGGACGCGCAACGATTGTCTCGCTCACGCTATCGAAAGTAGGCGTATCAATCAGGATCGTTGATCCATACCGGTGATTCAGGGCACAGAACCTGCGCGCGAGTTCAATCGGTTCGCCGCTGGCTAAAAGCGCCGGATGTACGCTGTCCTTCAGCGCTCCGGCAACGATCGCGCCTGAACTGATCCCAGCGTTCACGTCCCAGTCGCCAAAAATTTCTTCGTTTTCTTGCCTCCGCTCGCGAAACTTCTTTGTTAGATCGAGAACAGCACGCACCGCATCCTCGGCAGGCTGACTACTGGCGCTCGGAAATCCAAAAACCGCCACGACGCCCTCGCCATCGGCAGCCTGCAGATAAGCTCCTCTCTCGATCAGGTCATCGGCAGTCTCGTGAATAAATTTGGCCATGGTTTCAGCGAAACCGGCGGGGTCGGATAAATTCGTGAATCCATGTCGATTGGCAATGTCGCAGACGACCACACTCGCTTCGTACGCTTTCGCCTGCCCATCAAACGGACCATCGCTGACACGACGAAATTCTTTTCTCGAGAGACGATTGGCAAAAATTGCGCGCACTAAATGGGAACGGTCCCTCCGCAAAAAGAGCGTCCAGCCTTCCACGAAGGCAACCGCTAATGCGACTGCAAAAATGCACGGAACCGGCTGGAAAAAGACCCGGTAAAGGGAGCACACCCAGGAAAGCACAAGAAGCTCAACCAACAAAAAGCCGAACAATAGATAATTTCGCGACCGTCCTGCGGCCGGGGGATTTCTCAGACTGAGCCAGGCAACACCGGCAGCTATCAGCAAAACAAAAACGTATTGCCACTTTTCGCCCACGACCCTCGTTGCGCCGGCATAATCGGAAACAAGGTGTGCAACACCAGCCTCAAAGCCCGCTAACATCTTCGTTGCGTGCAAGACTCCCACAACGATGGCGACAGCAACTCCAATTACGAGCGTTGTGATCAACGAGCGCTTCATGAACAATCAGGCTTTTTGAGTAGCTGCGCCCGGATAATAGGATTCCACGACCAGCTCACTTAAGAATTTGTCCGGCGCATCGACGGCTCCGGCGTTGATGACAAACCTTGCCTGGCCGGTATTCTTTTTGATCAGATTTAATCCGAACTGATAATCCTTGAATAAGTGGGCACAAAGATCGCTCATGGTCATCCGCTCAGCTTGCGCACGCTCGACCAGGCGCCGCACCGCTGCTTCCTCCAAAACAATTTCCAATCCATGCTCACTGTTGAATTTCTCCGCAAATTGACGCGCGCCGGTTTCGAGCATTTGCGCTTCGAGTTTGTGCCCCTCCGCCATCAATCGGTCGAGCACACGCTGTGGCTCGCGCACGAGCGCAGCGGTAACACGCAACTGGCTCAGGCCGGATCCTGCCAGGTAATATTTGTAATCGCGGAACAATTTTTCGAATACCGTCAGCAATCCACGTGCGCCGGTTTTTTCCCCGGCAGCAGCTTCCGACAGTAGCCGTAACGCTTCATCCTCGAAACTGATCTCAATGCCGTAAGCGCGAAAGGCGCGCTCATATTGCCGGAGTAAGCTACCCTCGGAATACTTCATGATGCTGAAAAGATCAGCAGCATCCAGGTCTTCACAGACCACGCGTACTGGTAGTCGGCCAATGAATTCCGGCTCGAACCCGTATTCGATAAAATCCTGCGTCGTCACGTGCCCGAACAATTCATTGTCCATCACCTGAATCGGTTCGGCGCTAAATCCGATCTGACCGTGACGAACGCGTCGCGCAACCTGTTCTTTTAATTTCTCAAATGCGCCGCTGACCACGAAGAGAATGTGCCGGGTATTGATCGTTTCCCGTTTTGCCTTGCCGCGGCGTTGAAATTCGAAAGCCGCCTGCAATTGCGCCTGCAAATCGTTCATGCTGCGTACGGCCACTTCTGTTTCCTCCATTAACTTCAGCAGCGTGGTCTGCACGCCTCGCCCGCTGACGTCCCGGCCGATCAAATTTCCGGCTGCAGCGATCTTGTCGATCTCATCGATATAAATGATCCCGAACTGCGCCAGGTTTACGTCACCGTTCGCCTTGTGCACTAGCTCACGCACCAAATCTTCCACATCGCCGCCGACGTATCCCGTCTCGCTGAACTTCGTGGCGTCCGCTTTCACGAACGGCACCTTGATCAGGTCGGCAATGTGTTTGATGAGATAAGTTTTGCCGACCCCGGTCGGTCCGACCAAAATCACGTTTTGCTTGATGTATTCAATCTCTTGCGCACGTGCGGCATCTTCCTTTTCGAGACGGCGCAGGTAATTGGCATGGTTGTAATGATCGCAAACGGCGATCGCCAGTACCTTCTTCGCTTCATCCTGCTTGATCACGAAGCGGTCGAGATGCGCTTTAATGTCCCGCGGCAGAAGATTGAATTCGAATTCCTCGTGATCGGTCTTCTCCGGCTTTTCTTCTTCTTCTTCTGCTGGCGCGGGCTCCGGCTCGGCAAAAGTCGCCACTGAGACCCGGTCGCCGAAGTTCTGTTTCATGAACTCCGTGATCTTAGTCTTCAATTCTTCCGGTGAAGGAAACTGCGGTGGTGGGTTTTGCTCCATATCGCGATCAGGAAAACGTCGCGTCAAAAATCACTTATAGCAATGATTCGTCTAAAATCTGACTCTCAGGGCCGGGAATTCGTTCATCCTCATCTTGCGCGTTCGGTGTGTGAGCTGCCATCGTCCCGCCGCGGCGGGCGGATCCGCCTTTCACAAACACGAAGGTGGAACGCGTTGTCCTTGACGCGTTGTCTAAGGCGCCTGGGGCATACCCGGGAAGAGAACAGAAATCTGTTCCTTGTATTCAGGCTTGGCTCTCGCGGCGGCATCAGCTAGTTCCCTTGCCGCTTCGATTTGCCCGGTTTCACTAGCAAAGACAGCGCAACGCCATTGTCGATCTGCTGGGCCACGCGTTCCTGGATCGATGAACGATTTGGATACGGCCAGTATCTCCTTTGGCGAGAGCTTGTCCCACGTGATCCATGCGATCCCATACGGAAGTTTCATGGTGAGTCCTTCGTCCGTGGCGCTCACTATGCCTGTGTATTGCGCCCCGGAGCTATCTGTGAGTGTACCCGAGAAGTGTGCACGATTGAGATCGTCAATCAGAGCGTTCTTCCAATCGGACATGAGTAG
>Ga0137401_10001266_pt1 | contig 10829 bp, 10 predicted proteins | sample CZOMad1_1_16fung_FD_108286 | JGI IMG/M metagenome (GOLD analysis project Ga0137401, IMG submission 108286) | Vadose zone soil fungal communities from Angelo Coast Range Reserve, California, USA - CZOMad1_1_16fungal (Illumina Assembly) | ecosystem: Environmental > Terrestrial > Soil > Vadose...
CGGGGTCACAATACACGAACTGGTGAGGTCCCGAACAATCTCGCTCACATTGTCCGAAATTCGTAACAACAGATACGAGAGCGATTCCTGCCGCCGCGGCCATCCAAAACGCCCGCCTTTTTGCACGGGCCGATATCTTCGCATCGGAACTACAGAAGCGGTTGGCAGATCTCCACAAAGCGGAGACCGCGCTGGCTCAAGCTGAAGGAGACCGGCAGCTCTCCGAGGAGAAATTTCAGAAAGTTTTTCGTGCCAGTCCAATTCCCTTCTCCATCACGACCGTTAAAGAGGGACGATTTCTGGATGTAAATTCTGCGTTTGAGCGCAGGTACGGTTATTCGCGGGAAGAAGTGCTTGGCCACACTGTCCACGAACTGAGAATTTGGGAAGACCCGGCGGATCGGGTACTCATGATCGAGCAACTCCAGCGAGGCGGCCTGATTCGGAACGTGATCACGCGGCTTCGCACCAAGTCCGGCGAGATCAAGCTCACCGCCTACTCCGCCGACAGGATTCAGTTTGACGGCCAATCCTGCATTCTCGCCGTCTCAGAGGACTTGCCCGAATACAACCAAGAGAAGGTGAATTAAAGCACGTCTGGGGAACTTCTCCTCAGTCGTTCGTCGATCCCTTCCCGTGACGACAGCAGCAAATTGGAACCCAACAGCGCGACGCGCTGACCGGCGTTCTCGTGAAAGTCTCTGGCGATTCGGGTAACTGTCACGGATCAAGGTCCGACATTCCGACGCAACTGACATTATTACCAGTAGGCGCCGAAGTACCCCCGTCCTACCATTGAGTGTGACCCAAGCCCAGTCCGCTGCCGGGCAAACGTTCTCGCGCTACTGTGTCCTGGAGGAACTAGGAAGCGGTGGCATGGGTGTAGTCTACAAAGCCCAGGACAATGAGCTCGGCCGGTTTGTCGCTCTCAAGTTCCTGCCTGAGAACGCAGCCCGGGACCCGCACGCCCTGGAACGTTTTCGCCGCGAAGCACGAGGTGCATCTGCGCTTAATCACCCCAATATCTGCACCGTCTACGAAATTGGGAGCCACGAAGGCCATGCCTTCATCGCCATGGAGTACTTGGATGGCGTAACGCTGAAATACCTGATAGCCGCAGGCACCCTGGATACCGACCGTATTGTCGCCATTGCCATCGAGGTTGCCGATGCGCTCGATGCCGCTCACAACGAAGGCATCATTCATCGTGACATCAAGCCCGCCAACATTTTTGTCACGAAGCGGGGGCATGCCAAGATTCTAGATTTCGGCCTGGCGAAAAGTATGATTTCGGAGAACCTCGCAAGCCAGATCGCGGAGCAGCCGACGCAATCGCTGTCCTATGTCGCCGAAGAACATCTCACCAGCCCGGGGACCGCTGTGGGATCCGTGGCCTACATGTCTCCCGAGCAGGTACGGGCCAAGGAATTAGACGGTCGCACGGATCTGTTTTCTTTCGGTATCGTTCTCTACGAGATGGCGACGGGGAAGTTGCCCTTTCACGGGGGAACTTCTGGCCTCATCACCGAAGCCATACTCAACCGCAATCCGGTGCCTCCCATACGAGTCAATCCCGACATTCCCCTGGTGCTCCAAGAGGTGATCCGCAGAGCCTTGGAGAAGGACCGCAACCTGCGTTATCAGCACGCGGCCGACATGCGGGCTGAGCTGCAACGGCTAAAGCGGGACACGGAGTCAGGCCGGAGGGCTTCGGATGAGGAAACAGAACCGATGCTGATACCAAAGGCAGGTCGTCTATCCTCGACCGGCAAGCGGGAGGCACGAACTTCTTCTGTCCAAACGGCTGGCCTCCGCCCGCAGCGAGTCTCCAAACTCATTGACTCGCTTGCAGTTTTGCCTTTCGACAATGCTAGTGGCGACCCCGAGCACGAATACCTCAGTGACGGGATCACGGGGAGCCTGATCAATATCCTGGCGACCGTACCGAAACTGCGAGTGATGGCGCAGAGCACAGTATTTCGGTATAAGGGCCGGGAAATTGACCCTCAAGTCATCGGTCGGGAGCTTAACGTGCGCGCCGTGCTCACAGGAAGAATGATGCAAAGCGGCGGCTCTTTGCGCATTGGGACCGAATTAGTGGATGTAGCCACTGGCTCTCGACTATGGGGAGCGCAATACGATCGCAAGCCCGGTGACATCTTTGCGGTCCAAGACGAGATTTCCAATGAGATCTCGGAAAAATTGCGGTTACAGTTGACCCGATCAGAAAAGAAGCGACTAACAAGACGCCATACTGAGAATGCCGAAGCGTACAGGCTTTATCTAAAGGGTCGTCATTACTGGAACCGGTGGACGGAAGAGGGGTTTTATAAGGCGATCGAGTACTTTCAGCAGGCAGTCGAAAAGGATTCTAGCTACGCCCTTGCCTTCACCGGCTTGGCCGATTCCTACGTGCTCCTGGGATGGAACAGCTATCTGCCACCGAAGGAAGCGTTCCCTAAAGGTAAAGCGGCGGCGATGACCGCCGTGAAGCTCGACCCGGATCTCGCCGAAGCCCACGCGCCATTGGCGGCCCTGATGTGGCTCGACGATTGGCAGTGGGAACAGGCTCAGACAGAATTCAACCGCAGCCTCGAACTGTGCCCCACATACCCAACCGCCAACCACTGGTACGCCGAGTTTGCGATGACCATGGGGCGACACGGAGAAGCTCTGGCCCGGATGAAGAACGGCCAGGAGCTCGATCCGTTGTCTCTCATTATCAACGTCGCAGTCGGATGGGCCCTCTACCTCGCCCGCCGATACGACGAAGCGATCGCACAACTCCAACGAACTGTCGAATTAGACCCAAACTACCCGGTCACGTATTGGATTCTCGGCCTGTTGCTCAGGAAAACAGGTTGCTATGAAGCAGCCATCGCTGAGGGTGAGAAAGGTGTGAAGCTTTCAACCGGGAGTTCTCTGATGCGGGCGGCACTTGCGCACACCTTCGGCGCCGCTGGTAGGAAAAAGGAAGCACTGCAGATACTCGATGATCTGACAACACTAGCAAAACAGAAGTATGTCGCACCCTACTTCTTCGCCGGAATCGCCCTCGGCTTGGGAGAAAACGACCGCGCGATTGAGTACTTGGAGAAATCCTACGAAGAGCACTCCCACTGGCTTATCTATCTTCACATAGACCCGACCATGGACGGCTTGCGGGACGACCCACGTTTCCAAACCCTCTTGCGGCGTGTCGGTATTCCTGCACTGTCAGCCGCGATCCCCACTTGAAGGAAGCCCAGGCGTAATACGCCAGGCTCAGTGCCAAGGAAGGAGAATTTACAGGTCGCCTTTCACTTCGAAACCCCAGCGCTTAAGCAGATCGTCTGGAATGTATTTCTGGTCTTTATTCTTTCGTACCCACTCCTTGAGTGTGAGAGAGCCTTCATAGTCTGCCGGAGACAGCCGCGGCTTCCGGACGACCTCCTCAAAAAGAGGTCGGAACGACGGGCGCGGCCTGCATGTCAGGTTTGCCCCAATTCGGATTGCCGCGCTTCTTTGCCATGGAAATCCCTTGGGTTGTGACACGCGGCCTGCCTCACATGCCAGGCCTCGCTACCAACCATCAACCTCTTAAGGTAAGTAGGCTGCAATTGCACGGGATCCCAGCCTCGGGAGCCCGCTGTCCGGAAAGGAGCGATTGTAGGCCATCAGAACAGTTCAGCACGGTAGAAGGTAGAAGTGTCGCCGCCCAAAAAGAAGTAGCGGCAGTTCGAACACACGTGCCTCGCCCAACTCAAATGAAAATTTCTTTCCACACTCGGGCAAGGGACAGATCGTTCGAAACTCTTCCTTGTTCTCTCCAATTCTGTGTTGCTGTTTAACCACAACCCAAACCCCACACTTCGGACAAGTGACGCACAAGCGCAATGCGATCCGCCATCTCAAGATTATATTGCCGTGGGGCTTGCTGTCTCCGCGGTCTGAGAAGTCAAACCCTTTGTTGCCTCTCTCTTGACGTTTTCTTCGCTGTGCGCACTCTGGGTGGGACACTCCTGATTCTTCCGCCTCCGAGTGGCGGTGGAGGCTGGGAGGTGTAGCTATGAAACTTAGGCGCGTTGCCTCGCGTGCAAGCTCTTACCGAACTTCAAAACGGACCCACCCACAGTGATCTCAGCAAAAGGTCTGAGAAATGGCGGCTTCTAATCGATGTCTAGTTCCGACTCTCTTTCCTGCTACCGGAACCCTCACGGAAGAAAGAACTTGCGCGGCAGACTGAGACGCACTCGGCAAGAGTCCCATTCCTGTTCGTTTGCACTCGTTTGACGCAATTCGGAATCCGGTCTAAACCCTCTCTACCAGGCAGCCGGCTGACCTTCCGTCAGGCTTTGCAGCCCTGCAGAAAGTGCCGTTCACCTAAAAGAATCAATCGCTTACCCACAACAGAAGCTCGCACGGAAGGTCCCGAGGAGCCCTGAAAAACCTCGAAAAACTCGCGGGTTTGTGGGGTCCGCGGCACATTTACTACATTAACCTAGGCCTGTTTGGCGACGGCGAGATCGATGCCACTCGTCCGGAAGCGCTGATATATGAACCCATGGGGAACCGGCGGCGGCTGGTGGGCGTCGAGTACCTCGTGGACGCTGCGACCTGGCTGGCAAATCACAACAACACTCCGCCGATGCTTGAAGGTCAAGCCTTCCAATTCGTCGGCAGCCCTAACCGGTACAACTTGCCCGCCTTCTTCGAACTGCACGTCTGGGCCTGGCAAGATAATCCCAAAGGTGCGTTCGTGGACTGGAACAATCAAGTGAGCTGCGAGGGTGAGTAGATCGATTCCGTGACGGCAGCTCACGGAACGCGTCGTGTGCACGCTGAAGCGGGGGGCCGGCTTCGCCAGAAGGCGCCCCCGTGAGCCGTCGTCATTTCATAGAGGCGGTAGACATTGTCGCTACATGCGATCCGAGGACGCAAGGGCAAAGCCATCACAGCTGGGTTGATTAGAGGAGATTGAACCATGAAACTTTGGACGAGAGCGATAACCTTGGTGGCTTCAGCAGTACTGTTGGCGGCAATAGATTCGCAGGCACAGCTGCCGGACAACACTCAGGCCACGAATGCAATCAACGCGGGTATCAACAAATCTTTGTCGGATGAAATCGGAGCTGGGCGCGGAAACGTGAACGCTGTGGGGTCATCCGCGTATATCATCGCGCGCGACCCCTTCCGTTCCATTCGCCGTGGACGTCAGCTCTTCCAACGCAAGTTTACTAACCTGCAGGGCCAGGGCCCCAATGAGAAAGATGGTGTTGGTGATATTGGTCTCGACAAGGCGATTGGGGCAGGCTTGAGCGATAGCTGTGCGTCTTGTCACGGACGTCCGCGCGGATCAGCTGGCTCTGGCGGCGATGTTGTGACTCGTCCAGATAGCCGTGATTCACCGCACCTGTTCGGACTGGGCCTCAAGGAGATGTTGGCGGACGAAATCACCACCGACCTACGTGCAATTCGCGACTTCGCGATTGTCCAGGCACGCCAACGACGTCGCCCCGTTACCTTAAAACTGGTCAGCAAGGGCATTCACTATGGAGGCATCACTGCAAATGCAAATGGTTCCGTGGAGACTTCAGGCGTACTTGGGGTGGATCCCGATCTCCGCGTCCGGCCTTTCTTTGCCGAAGGGTCGACGATGTCTATCCGCGAATTTGTAGTTGGTGCGCTGCACAACGAAATGGGTCTCGAAGCCAGTGACGATCCTGACCTGAATGCCGCGCGCGCAGGTGCACGAGTGGTCACGCCGTCAGGCATGGTGCTCGATGGTTCGAAAGACAAGATCGAAGTCCCGCCCCCGCCCGACGCACACAACGGAAACGAGATTGACAACGCGCTGGTTGATCATCTGGAGTTCTACCTGCTCAACTATTTCAAGCCGGGGATATACAAGCAGACAGAAGCTACCGAACGTGGACGCTTCATGTTTAATCATATCGGTTGCGCTTCATGCCACGTCCCTGATCTCACTATCAACCATGATCGCCGTGTGGCTGATTTGGAGACCGCCTACGATCCCGCGCGAGGGATTTTCAACCACATGTTCGCCACCGCCGCCCCACTGTTCAAAGTGGTAGATGACGGCAGTGGCAATCCGCCTTTAAAAGTAGCAGCGGAGAACCCTTTCTGGTGAAGAACATCTTTACCGATTTCAAGCGGCATGATTTGGGGCGAAATTTCTACGAGCGCAACTGGGATGGAACTACGCAGAAAACATTTCTCACTCGGCCGCTGTGGGGCGTGGGTTCGACTGGGCCATATGGGCATGATGGCCGCAGTATCACGTTGGATGAAGTCATCCTTCGACACGGAGGCGAGGCCCAAATTTCGCGCAATGCCTTTGCAGCCCTAGCAGAAAATCAGGCGGATGATCTAATTCAGTTTCTGAACTCACTGGTTTTGTTCCCACCGGACGACACCGCTTCGACCCTCGATCCCGGCGATCCTACCAAACCCGGCTTCCCCCAGGCTGGACACGGCAGCATTAAGTTGGGGGCTCTGTTTAACGATCCCACTGATCCGGAGTGACCCTGACGTACTCTTGTATTTGGGAAAAGCCCCTCCCCAGCGGCTTGGGAGGGGTACCGGTCGGCCCGAAGAATACACCGAATGATTCAGCTCCAGCGCGCAGACGATAATAAATCCGACGTTCACCGCGGGGATCCAGAGTCGATTTACAGCGCCGCCCATCCGGCTGCCAAACCCTGCGAGAAGACAGTCTTGGAAGCGATAGAGCCCGTTCCTACCCAGTTGGAACTTACACATCCACTCGTCCGGACAGAAAGAATCAATGCGTCGACTCTCAATGAGGGAAGATCTAGAAGCGCACCGGCTGAGCCTGCGCCACCTCGCCGCCGCTGGGGACGATGAACGCATCCACGCGCAGGCCATCGGGCAGTTGGGAACCGGGATCGAGTTCCACCAGGCTTTCGAGAATCTTCGTGTCCACCTTCTCTGTGGGCTCGTCGGTGCGGACGTTCTTCGGCCCCAACTGCTGCCCCACGCGCACCACCCGCCCCCAGAATTTCTGTTTGCCGAAGGCGTCGGCAGTGACGTAGGCCTTCTGTCCCACGCGCACCTTGCTGACGTCGGTTTCATCCACGTCAACGCGCACCCGCAAGATGTCCCTGTCTCCGATGGTCAGGATGGGATCCGGCACAGTCGAAGAATTCGAAACGCTTTCTCCACTGCGGTGATGCTTACGCAGCACAGTTCCGTGGATGGGCGAGCGAATGAACGTCTTGTCGTATCTTGCCTGCGCCTCGTCCAACTGCGCCCGCGACAATTGCAGATCGGCCTCGGCAAATGAGCGGTCCTCTTCACGGGCACGATCATCTATCAGGGAATGTTGCTGGACGGCAGACTGATACTTCGCTTTGGCCACGTCCGCCTCGCGGGCGAAGCGGTCGAGTTCTTCGCGTGAAACCACTCCTGCGGAAAATAGCTCCTGCCGCCGGCGCAATTCGGCTTGGGTATTTTCCATTACAGCCTTTGCCTCGCTGACCGACGACCAGGCCGCGTCCCGCTCCTGCCGCCGGGCGCCATTGGTCACTTTGCGTAATGTCGCCTCTTTTGCCACGACGTTCGCGCGGGCGGACTCCACCTGCGCCCGGTAGTCGGCATTTTCCAGTTCGGCGAGCACTTCGCCGCGGTGAATGGCGTCACCCTCTTCAACCTCCACCAGTTTCAACCGTCCACTCAACTCAGACCCAATCTTGATGTCTTCCGAAGACGGCTCGACCCGCCCTGGACCGGCGATGAGCAAGGGCTGATCCGTGATTGTCAATGCCGTTGCGGCCTCCGATGTCTGTTGTGAATGTCGCGGTGCCAGCACCAACGAGCCGGTCAACAGAAAGGCCGTGAGGCCGATCAGCAAAGTTATGCGATTCTTCAGAAGACTTCCGATTCCAAGATTGCCTTTCATAACTTTCTCCAGATGTACTTTGTATGTCCGCGTTCCCTGCGACAAGTGGGAGTTTTTGACTTCCCTAAGCGAAACTCGCCGCACCGGCGCCCATTCCCTGAACCAACAATTCCGCCGGCACCGGCTCAGCTTCCGAAGGCCGTGCAATCGCCCCGTCTTCGATCCTTACAATACGATCCGCGAAATCCAGCACCCGCGAATCATGCGTAACCATCACAACCGCCCGCCCCCGCTTGTGCGCCAGATCACTCAGCATCTCTATCACGTTGCGACCGGTGTGCGAATCAAGCGCCGCAGTCGGCTCATCCGCCAGGATGATCGCGGGATCGCCCGCCAGCGCCCGCGCAATGGCCACGCGCTGCTTCTGCCCTCCGCTCAAGTCTGCGGGAAAGGCTCCATATTTCGCGCCCAGCCCAACCTGCTCCAGCAACTCCTTGGCTCGCTTCTTCGCTGCCGCGGCCGAGACACCCTTGAGATCGAGCATCAGCTCCACATTTTCTCCGGCGGTCAACGTGGGGAACAAGTTGAAGCCCTGGAATACGAATCCAATGTGCTGCAATCGAATCGCAGGCAATTCTTTCTCCTTCAAACTCGTGACTTCGGTCCCGGCAATGCGCACGCTTCCGGACGTCGCCGTCAAAATGCAGCCCATGATCGAAAGCAGCGTAGTCTTTCCACTGCCCGAAGGGCCCATCAGCATCAGCAGTTCACCCGCATGTGCGTCAAGATCAATGCCACGAAGCGCGATCGTCCCCGCACTCCCCTCCACGTAGTTTTTCGTAAGACTGCGAACTGCAATTGCGGCTTGCATCTGTCTATCTCCCTCTCAAAAGCCCCATCATCCGAGCGAAGCGAGAAATCTGTGACTCTCCACTTGCGCCACGAACTCACCCCTTGAACACCATCGCCGGATCGATTCGCGTAACCTTGTTGATCGAAACCAGTGCCGCCCCCACGCACATGAGCAGCGTGACAAAAAACATTCCGACCGCCATGCTCGGAGGCATCAGGATCGCCGCACCGCCGGCCTGGCTGGCATGCACCACAAACGCGCTGACGATCATCCCCAGCGCATATCCGATCACCGCGCTGATTGCGGCCTGCTTCATGATGACCTTGTAGACGTAGTTGTTCGGCGCGCCCATCGCCTTCAGCGTTCCGTATTCGCGGATGTGATCCATGGTCGTGGCATAAATCGTCTGAGCGACCACCACGAATCCCACCACCAGCCCCAGCACTGCCGCGATCAGCACCGCCACCCCGGCGCCCGTGGTAAACATCCAGTAGAAGGTCGTCATGTGGCTGAACTCACCGGTCGTAAAGACCTCTACATCCTTAATGTGATCTAGTAGTCCGCGGCGCACCTGCTCTAGCCTCGCTCCCGGCGCCACCTTCACTAGGATGAACAGGGTCTGATCTTCTCGCGTCCCGGTATAGTTCTGCGCGTTTTTGAAGGTCGTGAATACGTACGGAGAGGTCGTGAACGAACGAATCCCGCGCGTGAATCCCACGACACGCGCGCGATGCCCGCCAATCTCGAAGACCTCGCCCACCCGCGTCACGCCCAGCTTCGGCTTGTAGAGCTCGTCCAGAATGATTGCGTCCGGAGATTTCAGATCCTCGACCCGTCCCTGCACCAGGTTCCACGGCCGTTCCAGATCGTCGTCCACGTTGATGCCGACAATCTGCACCGAATCTTCGCCCCCGTCGTGCCGCTTCCACTGGGTCCAGTGTGCGATAATCTTCTGCGCGTCCGCCACCCCGGGCACCGCCCGCACCTGATTCAACTTACGCTCGCTAAAAGCGACTCCCTGCTCCACGTAAGGGACGTTCTTCGACGTGATCCACAAATCCGCGCCCGAGTGATCGATCAGGTTGGAAGTAGCCGTGGTGAACCCGAAGAACAGTCCCAGCTGCACGACGATGAGTACCACCGAAAACACAATGCCGGTCAGCGTGACCGTCAGCCGTACTTTGTCGTGAAATAGATTCCGTTGCGCCAAAGGAGGCATGCTTTACTTCCCTCCCTTACCAGGACGCAACAGCCCGCGCAGCGTGATATCCAGCATCATCTCCGCGCGATCCTCCAGCGCTCGCCACTCCACCCACGGATCCTTGCACTTGGCAATGTTCAGCGAAATCACGCCGTGCACCGACGCCCATAGCGTCTGCGACACTAGTTCCGCGTCCTGCACTTCGTCGCGAAAGCATCTCGCGTTGATCGCCTCCTGCACCGCCCACATCAGCATCGCGTACGCGTCCTTCTCGGGATTGCCCATGATCTCGCGATCCTCCTCATCCGGCTCTTGCGGAGGATGGGGCGTCATGAACATGAACACGTAGTGGTTGGGAAAGCGCACACCAAACTGGATGTAACTCCTGCCAATCTGCCGGAGCCGCTCGATCGGATCCGCCGGCATCTCCGCGCTCTGCATCACTTCCTGCAAGCGCGCAAAATCCTGCCGGCACAGCTCGTGGAAGAGTTCGTTCTTGTCGGCAAAGTAAACGTAGATCGCCGTCGGCGAGTACTCAATCTTGTCCGCCACACGACGCATCGACACGCCCTCATACCCCTCGGTGACGAACAGCTCGCGCGCTGCGTCCAGAATCTTGTCGCGGGTCTCAGACTTCTCGCGCTCCCGTCTTTCCTTGACTCCCATAACAGTGGTTCCTTAGTTAACCATGTTAAGTTAACAATGTTAAGTTACTGCGTAGCGTTCATTATTGTCAAGAGAATTATTGTTTCTGGTTTACGATTCGAAGCCCACATCGAGAACATGTACAGAGAGAAGATTTTGTCTGCGATTATCCAAGCCAGTCCCTTTGAGAGTTGTCCCAAGCTCACAATCGCCCCATAGCGAAGTGGTTTGTTGGGATCGCAGGATACACGATCAGCAACAACCACAAG
>Ga0137401_10001269_pt1 | contig 10821 bp, 12 predicted proteins | sample CZOMad1_1_16fung_FD_108286 | JGI IMG/M metagenome (GOLD analysis project Ga0137401, IMG submission 108286) | Vadose zone soil fungal communities from Angelo Coast Range Reserve, California, USA - CZOMad1_1_16fungal (Illumina Assembly) | ecosystem: Environmental > Terrestrial > Soil > Vadose...
AGGGTTTGATAAGAAAACGCGTCTTGAACTGATTCCAAGAACCGCGATTTTCCACCAACACAGTGTCGAATGCTAGCCGGATAAACTCGAAGACAGCCTTCCTGGTCAGCTTCTCGCAGAAAAACCAACTCCAGAAACATCGGGAGGCGGAAAGCCAGCTTCATGGGGTTGATCTCCTCGGCACCGAATCCCAAGATCCAGTTCAATCGATTCCTTGTTGTGAAAGAATATCAGAACACATTTAATAAATGGGGAAGTTGGACACACTGAATGATGAGATTGCACCAAGATAGATCTGACCTTAACGAAGCACCGCTCAATAATGAAATCAGTCCGACCTGCCCACCATGTGCCGCGACTGAATTGGGTTTCTCGGCGCTGGGAAAGAGTAGAGATATAATCTGCAACAACTAGTTAGCCAAAAATCACATCACGATCATAAATTCAAAACAAAACGCACAGACTCGGCCGATGCATGGCACACTGTTCCTGCTGGGTCTGTGTACACAGTTTCACCTGTGGATGCATGAACATCACCTTCCAAGATTATCAGGATTGATGTCTGTGTGTAGCGTCTAGTCCACTCAGCAAACGCCTGACGAAAGTCTGCTATTGAGCCATGCTCGAGGTTGGTCAAGTGCAAGGTATGGAACTGGCATCACAAAAACAGTGTAAGTAGATGGATTCATAATCATGGAGTAGAAACCAATACTAGCCAAATGACGACAGTGTAGTGCATACAGCTCACGCATGTACATTGTGGCGGAATGTGTGGCTGTTCTGAATCCCACCGTGAAGCAGATATTGATACAAAGTAACGGGATCAATGTGCGATGGAAATCGAGCTGCCGGGTGTTCTCCGACAAGAATTCATACTGGTATCAGCAGTCAGACACACAAATTTGACCATATGACGTTGAGACCAATACCTTCATCTCACAGGGGATGTTGTGGGGAGGACAGACCCATGTGTCTCCCTTGCATTCCACTTTTCCTATACATGCAGTGCCCTCGGTCTTGCCCATACACACAACAACTGGGCAACCGTCAGTTGCACAGACAACTCTGTTTTGTCCAGGATCACCACAAGAAGAACAAAACTGTAAAGGTTTTAAGGTGATGAATAAACGATTGATTTGTGGACCATACCTTGCCGCGCACAATTGTTTCCTCAGAGTCAGACTCAGATATGCCAGAGATCTGGTCTGGTTCAGGCGAATCGACATCCATAGCCAACAGCATCGCAAAGTCAGCAGCTATATCACCTGGCTCAGCAAATAACACATTGCTCTTCAGGTGCACTGGTTCTGGTTCCGCAGGACGCTGAGCAGGGGGTGGTCGTTTGCCGGTGTGGGATTGCGCTAGAGGTCGTTTCCCGTTGCTGTTGACCGATACTGGTGAACCTCTGTCCAATCCAATATTACCATCGACGTCGTCGGCTTTGGCTTCTTCGGCTTCTGTCTGCTGCGAGGGACCAGCAAGGGGGGTATCATCCACAGTACCAAGCTCCATGTCCACATCTTGACGATCGACCTGTGATTCATCGTCCTGAATAGTCGGCAACATGTCGCGTTCATCTGCGTCCTCACGAGCTCCCTCGATGTCTCTTGGGTTCACGTATCCCTTCGGCGAAAAATTCATATATTTCGTCGTGAACGTATCGTAATCGTCGGCGTGATCATGTCCCTGGGCCTCATCAACCACATTGGATGGTCCAGAAATGGGTCCGAGATCTTTGGCTGTTTTACAAGTGGCATAATCAGTTCCATATATTCCAATCGAGATGAAACTCACCCGTTGTTGTGTGTTCTCCACGTTTTATTCCTGGCTCGAGGATATCTGTGATTTTTGACGAGCCGACGGTGGGATTTATGTCACCTGTCGCATTGACAGGAGATTGGATATGGTTGCCTAACACTTCGTATGAGACATGAGCATAGTCTAATTTTTCATGTTACCCACCAGATGTGGTAATGCTATCAATTTTTTTCGCTTTGGGGGATTCTGGGATTTTTGATGATCCAGCGACAAGACTGGGGTCCTCAGCAACTTTCACCAACGGAGGGCTGGGGCTTCTTGGAGCTTTCCAAGTGCTGTGATTAGAGTCAGCATAGAACAATCAACATAACACACACCCAGCGCAGGAATTAAATTCATCCTTGATAATTGAGCCGCCACAGGAAGGTCCTCTGGAACAATCACTGTGCAAATCTTTAGATCAATAGGAATTGAAGAAACATGAGGGTCACCTGGCAAGGTCATGTTATCATCACCTATTGCTTGTGGAGATTTTGATGATCCCGCAATGTTTTTAGGATCACCTGCTGATTGAACATGCTAAAGATTCAATAAATAAGATTCCATAGCACAGACCACACACCTTTGGTGGCAGGGATGTCATCAAGTCCTCCATCAGAAGAACTGTAGGTGCTTTCTGAAATTTGGAAATATAAAGAGGATTCACAATAAACATGTCAAAAGGGATTCTAAAATACCTGATCGTTTTCGTTTACGCATAAAGGACCTCAGCAGTTGTGCAGAGACACCATCCTTGTCTTCATCTCCGTCAGGATCCACGGAATACCTTGGAAACGGACCTTGAATTTTGTCTCCAGAACCAGAGGCAGTTGGTGCCTGGAGGTTGCCCGTGATGAGTGCAGTATCAAGCACTGGGCTTTGTACTCTAGGCGATGGGGCTGAAGATTGTTGAAGTATCTTCAAGTAGTACTCATCGGGGGTCCTTGCGCGTGGGGAGGGCGCGGCGTTGCTGTCGTCGTCATATCCATCCAACATGTTGAACTGGAAAGAAAGTTAGTTCCGAATAACGACACCTGGTTTGGAAATGCACAGCCACATACCAACATGTCCGCCTACTACATGGATCGTACACTCTGGAAGGACAGTATGGCTGACATAAAGCACCAATTCGAGGCCTGGGCATTCAGTGTACTTTTTATTCACATAGGGGGCAGAAACATTGGGTCTGTGCAAAGTGTGCTGGGAGTGCTCACCTTGTTCGACGTTTTCTGTTCTGGGATAGTGCAGGAATATTCAGGTGCCACTGGAGACAAAGGACGTCTTTGCAGATATTACTTGCTGCTTCGGTCTGCCATCACAAATGAAATCAAAGGAACCCCGGAGGATAGGAAGCTGAAGACATGTCCGACATGCATGTTGCCTTGGTTGTGGCGCACATCCCTGGGTTTTTTCAAGCACGATGAAGCCGATGATAAGGAAATGAATATCATCATAGACAATTCATCACCTTATGATATTCCCTTCCCTCATATATGTAAGTGATATATTTGAAGCCATCTCCACCCTGAGATTTTCTATATCAGCATGGACCACGAGCACACATACATGGAAAAAATGGAAACGTCGGTGGGGTGATGCAGTAATGCCTCACCTTATAACCATCTTAAAATCTGCAAATAACCTATGTGATACGGAGGGTCTTTTTCAAGGGTGGCAGAATGATCAATTCCGGCTGTGGGATTCTACAGCCATACAAGCCCCAGATCGTAAGACACATTTCAGGGCTGACACACCAATGCTGACATTTAGCCATCAGCAGAGGAACGGACTGTGAGCTGGGTATATGCGGCTAAAGGTCTTCGGGGCGTCTACCTGTCACGTGCTGAATACCGAGACAATGACTGGGTACATTGGAAAGACTTTGTCAAGGCAAACAGTTCATTTTTCAAACCTATGACAATGGGAGACATGGAAAAACTTCTTCCTGGAGGTTGGCTGAATGACAGCATCATACATGCATATGGGCTGCTCTGTTTGACTGTCCTTCGACCTCACATTGTGGAGCACGTGCGAATTATACCGTCCTTATTCTGGCTGGGCCTATCCAACCCTGAAAGCAACCAGGAACATTGGAAGGCTATCATACACAAGCGAGTAAGTGAACCATAACTATCGTTTTTCGGTATTTTCGTAATCAAATTTTGGCTGGCAGGTTATCAATCCATTGGAGACTGAACAAGGCCTAGACTTCGATGATGCTGTACAGAAAATCGACAAAATCCTTTTTGTGATCAACACGGGCGGCACTCACTGGATACTGATTGCAATGGACATTGCACAGGCAACTTGGAACATCTATGACAGTCTAGCAGAGGACATGTCACTGGATGGATCAGGCTCCTACAAAGGTATTGTGGAGGTGGGTTTACAGCATCAAAAGTCTTGTGAGATTATTTTCTGATCTGATCCAAACTTTATTATAGAAATTGGCATCTTTTGTGGCTGTTCACCAAGGATTCAACAGAACATCACACTGTGAATCATGGAAGATTCAGTGTGTTTCTGTCCCTAGGCAGGGGAATGACTGTGATTGTGGAGTTTTTGTGTGCCAGTTCATTAAATATTTGGTGCAAGGAAAGGACATCCCACAGTGGAAAGATGAAGAAATTGGATTGTTGAGGAAGGTTATTGCTTGGGAGATGCTGGAAAAACGTGTTCGCATGTAGAATCACACATTTATACATTCAATCATTCATATTGAAGGCATTTTTATGAATAAACAGGTGTATTACATTAATGACTCCACTGTAGAGACCTCCAGGGAGAACTGATGTCCATGTTCCTCCAACAAAATGTATTTCCTTCATCATATGGTGCAAGTTTTTCTCTCACCATGACCACATGAGCCGGTTGGCTTGCCCCTGACCCTACTTCATGCCGTTGACATGACATACAACGCACCTTGGCAACACCATTCCTGATAGGTGCAACTACATTACCATTCCCACAGAATGGGCATGATGGCAACATGTAACCCCATGGTTTATACCGATGGGAATATACGTATTCCCGGAGTAACGTTGGCTCACTGGGCGACGGACGACAGATCAATACAACCGATGTATGAGCGAATAGGGATCGATCGATGAATGTACGTTCAATGGCATCGGTGAGGTTGTTGTGGCATGTGTTGACCAGGTAGCCATCGGAGTCCACGTCCCTCAAGAAGGCATATTCCACAAATTGGTGTAGATATGGCATAACATGGCGCCTAACGAGCATGGGCGTGCCGAATGCCAGAACCCAGTCAAGGGCTCTACTGTTGGTTGCAAAGGAATGAAAGGGCGATAATTTACAAAAATGAAATTTAACTCACTTTGCCACAAGGTCAAACCAAGAGTCTAGAGATGACGGGTATTGAAACGTAAATCCACATGCTGTGGATATGATACCCTTCATACCACGGTTCCGTGAGATGACAAGTTCATAAATGTCCTGTCCTAAGCTGGCCATCAAGATCTGTCCATACAATGGAGTGAGCGTGATTTGATATGGATACTCATATGACGATTGACTGACCTGGTCCACAGAAGAATATCGGTTCTCCTGGGCACCAGGACGAGCGTAAACTATCTCCCCAGTTGTGACGGTGGAATGTGCGATCAAAGTAATTAGAATCGCAGAATGGCCATGCTCTTCCATCCATTCCGCAGCGATGACACGGAATTTACGGATAGAATGTGCATTCATACCTGAGTATATAGCAGTACGGAACTATGATGACAAATTCAGAATATGATATGGTTTTTTCACATCACATTTGTGACGTACTAGCTGTTGTGGCTGATGGCTATATAAATAATTTAGATGAGGAGTAATGTAGTCCTGACTTTCAATATCAGTCAGGCCATCAACTTCTCCCGGAACGATGATGAGTTGCAATAAGGGCACGAGTGTTCTCCCACAATGCGGACGGCCCGTTCGGCCAAGGTTGTTGATGTTGTACTGCAGCAATATTATCAACACGGTATCATTGTGGCTTTCGAATCAATCGTACCTTTATTTTTGACGGTCGGTTGTGTGTTGGACAGAACCACAATCTTCCCTCAATGTCTTCTATATTCAAGCAGCCAGTCCGTTCATCGGTTTTGACACATAGGCCTATATGACATCCCTCGTGGCTACACAAAGTCAAGGGTCTGCACGATCCACACTGGTCACAAAACTGAGGCAATGTCAATAAGACCTTGTATGCATTTAAGATTTGGACGGTCTCACCAATCCACGAACGCGTTTGATCCCGTCCGATCCAGTGACGCTCAAGGGGGTATTAGACTCCATCGATGAGGGATGGAATTGCCTAGTTCAAAGATGAAAGACGGGAGCAGAAAACGGAAACAATATGGTCACTTCTCACGCCAGACGGCGTCAAATCTGTACTTATCCCAAACTCATTCGAAATCCCATCGTAATCTTATCGTTTTCGGACGAATGTGCCATTTCCTACAATAGTTCCGCAATCGCTATTCTCCAACAGATTTTCAACAATTACTAATTCAATCAAAAAATTCTGAGTTTTTTCTCAGGGACGACAGTTATTGTGTGGCGCAGCCAATGAATGTCGGCGCCTATCATATTTCAATTTATTCCTAAAGAATTGATATATTTAGGATGTAAAACCCTTTGCCACCATCGCAAATCCTCTCCCAAATGATAACAATACGATATAATTACACATCCGGCATCGTCGGTTGTGTCAACCGCCCGATGCGCCAACAAAATCATAATAGTTGTAATAAACATGGTGTCATTTCGGTGGGTACGAAGGGTTTGTTGCGAGAACTGGTCCGATACTGTAACTATTCTAAGCTATTCTCAAACAGGACAAAAAACCCTCTATCCATTAGACAAATTTGAAAACTGCTAGATAAAACCAATACATTGCCATTTTACATATGACCACAGGAGACGATCAAAAATACAATTAGAACCATTAATTATCCTTTCGATTGAAGAAGAAAATGTGACATCTGAAAGTCATTTCAAAATATGCATGTGACTAATATTATAAAAATATCTTGAAGTTGAATCTGTCGCCTGCACAAATGATTCTTTGGGCTTGTCACGAATCCATCTATGGGGAAAGTTGTCCAAAAATTGCTTATCCGCGTTGGTGCATATAGGTATAGGGCAATATAGACCTTCCCGCCGTGTCCACGTGCCAGTGAGTGAGCGGTCTCTGGGCTAAACCTTGTGCTGTAAAAATTATATACAAATAAAACATCTTCAAATATTATCCTTTTCATGTGTTTACTTTCTGTCCTAGGCGTCTGCCCACTGCAAATGTCGCCTTGCAAGTTGTTAGCTGATAGTTTGGGTTGTGGGACGGTTTGTAGGCAATGGGTTAGGATTGCTATTGGGGCAGAGGGCATTACCGTACTAGGATACTGTAGCAGGTCCCAAAATATAATGTGTTTTTAATTAAGGACCGGCCGGCAACAAGCCCTGCCTGTAAACTGCATAATATCTATTTGTATCCGTGATTTACGATTTGGCTGGATGTCCCTCTGTGGTGCTCGATGATCCATTGGAGGTAAACGACACTTGTACAGGGTGATGAGGGATATACGGGGTCTGGATCTGCGTTGTGTTGATTTTCGCTGGGACTCGACACGGATACCTCACAAAGTAGCAGGAATATAGTTCCAACTAAGGAGCATTCCCTGAGCGAAATTGTTACTGCAGGTATTTAGGATTTCTGCCCATTTGTCACAAAATCTGTTTTCAACGTTAAATTGACGACATACTCGAGAAATTCGAAATATGTCGGAGTTTGAATTGACCGACTAAGCTGAACGTGTCTACCATGGATGACGATGACCTACGGTGGCCTAACCATACAAATCAACTACCACAGAGGTTTCCGACAATTTGGATATTTGGAGGAAAGGAAGACTTCTCTGCCTGCTCTCCGAGATTCTCGGCCATAGACGATGCAGGACAGACATTGTGCGATCTCCGTGTGCACCAGAATCTGGCACTTGCGTTGGCATATCTCGACATCGACTACTGGACTACAAACCAAAATCCCACTTCGCCGTGGAACCGAATGCGTATCCAAGGGTATCTTCTCCGCCTTCGAGAAGATGTCGTGAAAGAGATGATGGCAGCAGATCCATTGAAATTGTTACATTGTTCTTTTGAGACCAGCGTATTGAGGCAATGGGCGATAAGAGTGTATCATAAATTTGGTCACTCAGTCACCGGTCGCAATGCATACATCGAATTTTGCACATCAAATCGCTGTAATCTATACGGCGACGATTTCATAAATTATGGTGAGAACAATAGCCTGCGTAATGAAGAACCAACATCTTGATGATTATTTTAGATTGGCTTTCGTTATGCAAACGGGATTTCCGGAATGTTGCGCATACAGACGACGGGCACTGCCAAACCAACGTCGACCATCCCGTCACGGCATCGCAGAACATATGGTGTGCCTGTACCCTGTTCACTTTTGTGGAACATGCAAAGGAATACAAAATGCAACCCAGCCAACATAAGGATGGCGCTTCAAATGACAACCCGGCTGGGGTTTCTGGCTCAGTTATTGAGCATCCGTTCAAACTCAGCAGTACGACAGGTATGGGCTATATATGAAATGCCATGCGTAGAAATCTGACGGAAATAACCCTGCAGAAAAATATTCGGCAAAGAGGAAAGACAAACTGAAAGGCAAACATTACAAGAGGAATCACTCTAAAAGGCTTTCTCTGTCAAAACAGAGAGGTCAGCGATTGGTGAAGAAGGATGGTTCGTAATATACATTGTTTAAGCTGAGGTAGATTGATTGACATACTTTGCCGTGAAAGACTCTAACTTTTGTATCCCCCAAGAGGCATGTGAGATCCAAGCTGTCGAGGTGCCTGTGGGAAGTACTTGAGGTGTTGATCATTTTGGGATTTATGGCTGCCAGTCGAACATCACACCGAGCCTAATCAACTGAATGAGTCAAAATAGGCGATTTATTGTTCAATCATCGTCAGATCGGCGGGTGATCAGGGTGCCGAATTGAGATTGCATTTTATTTCACCAGGTGTGATTCAAAAATGTCTAATCTAGTGTAGGGAAACATAAGGTTGAGTTCTGGGATGCTTCTAGCATTGTGCTGGCTAGGCTCGTGTGTAGATCACAACCACAAATTACGCTCGTCAGAAGATGAGGAAGCAAGCTTTTTCAACTTTTTCCATTCTTCAAGAGCCGTCTTGTTCGTTTTGCCAACACCAATCCATCCCATCAGCGTGAGATGAATTGGTTTTCCATTTGAAAAGCGACGTCGCTCCGGGATGGTGGTACGTATATTTCGTAATATTCCAGTGCGGGCCTCGTCTGAGGAACTGGCGCGGAAGGAAATGCGTACGGCGGATGAACATGCCACTATTAAGGGTTGCAGTTCGTTGTTGGTCATCGTTGCGCCACCAATATCTATGTGACGAATTCGTTGAAGCGCGTCCTTAGAACCTGTCAAACTGACAAAGCAGTCATAGCGCAGCACCGAACGATAGCCGCACTTTTCTGAAAGAACTTCAATAGTTTCCAGATTAGGCTCTGAAAACCACTGGAAAGCGGCATCAGGATACGGCGTGTCAATAAAATGCAGGGCTTTCAAGTTACGCATCTGGGGAGGTGAGGATGGAGGGGATCTACATGGCAAATATCGAACCGTGAGATCCTCCAACACGGGACAGTTGTCTAGAATGCCCAATAGGTCCTGAAAAAGGACGATGTCAGAAGAGTCACCGACGGATAACCGGGTGACGTGTCGCAACATTGGAGTAGGAAGGCCTCCGACGAAAGCGTCAAATCTCAGGTGGTGTAATTCAAATGTCTGGCCAGGTGATAGTGGGGTTATCTGATGCTTATATCCGATGTGTTTGGTCCTCGGATAAGGTGTCCCAAGGTGATGAATTACAAGCTCTACAAGATTCTGGGCTTTGTTCAGAGCTCCGGTATCCTGAAGAAGGGAGTATGTTTGATGGATGCAACCAACAATGTGAATGTCGTCGGGGTTAAGAGGGCAGTCCACCTCGATCAGCAATTCGAGAGTCCTCCATCGCATGGCATGCTTTATCACTTCACGAATAAGCGCGTACACTGCTGGTTCACTGCATTCGTCGTCTCCAAAAGAAGCCGAAGATTGTGTAACACGTATGGTGATGTCCAGTGGAACGCAACGCGAGTTTCTCATGAATCTTTTCACCAGAGGCATAGATGTGATTCGACTCGCCCATCGGCCCCATGAATTGCCAGATCCTGGAGATGAGATGGACAATTTATGCCACAATTGCCCGCATCTTTCAGCAGTGTCTCTCCAGAGAGCGCAGACCCCTGCGAGCCACAGGACGTCTGAACAGCTCCAGTCTGCGTCAACGACAAGCTGCATGATCATATCCAACAGTTCTATTGGAACTGCATATGATTAGTCATGTAAATATCGTATGTTCTAAGCCGAGCTGAGGTATACACGCACGTTTGCTGATGGATGAAAGTTGAGGTTGGCGAGTGAATACTGGATGGACGGGAACATTCGTGGGTAGCAGGCATAAACGTCTCAACAATACACCTGCAGACATCCAGTGACGATTTTTGAAGGGAGTCAAGTATGCTGTGTTGCCTTGATTTTCTGCCGAGTTGTACCTTGTGGCATTCGTGAGAATGTGTTCCTTCCAATCTGAAACGAGACTGATGATTTGTTGCCAAATTTTAAGAGCGAGGAATGCTCACCTTTGGATGTGAGTACCTGTTGGTATGGTACCAATCCTTCGCCCTCACAGTGTTTCTCGTATGTTTCACATCCCCAGGGTGAGTGAGTAAAGCGCTTGATGGTGCGGATGGACCACTTATGGGCAATGTCCACCAGTAAAGAATGATTCAAGAGTGCATCATGTTTACCCTTGGATAGGGTGTTCGATATCCTGGTCCGTACATTGTGGAAGTACTTCTGGCTCATCCTCGTCCTCAATGCTTGAACGGGATCATTAGGATCGACATTTATCATCG
>Ga0137401_10001272_pt1 | contig 10810 bp, 9 predicted proteins | sample CZOMad1_1_16fung_FD_108286 | JGI IMG/M metagenome (GOLD analysis project Ga0137401, IMG submission 108286) | Vadose zone soil fungal communities from Angelo Coast Range Reserve, California, USA - CZOMad1_1_16fungal (Illumina Assembly) | ecosystem: Environmental > Terrestrial > Soil > Vadose zone...
ACTTCTTTACGTTTCTGGCGCTGATCGGCACAGTGGCAGGAACGGCGGCTTCGGTAACTTCGGCGATGCATGCGGGCCCCGCGTTCGACGGGCTGGTGCAGTCCGATTCGTTCAGTTTCTTTTTCCGATTGCTCGTGGGCACGGTGGCGTTTCTGGTGGTGCTGGCCTCGGAGCCTTACCTGCAGCGTGAACGGCTTCCCTTCGCGGAATTTTACGCGTTGCTGCTCTTTGCCACCGCGGGAATGGGCGTGCTGGCTTCGGCGCAGGAACTGCTGACCGCGTTCATCGGACTCGAAATGAGTTCGATCTCCAGTTACATCCTGGCGGGATATCGCCGCGATTCCTTGAAGTCCAGTGAATCAGCGATGAAGTATTTTCTGCTGGGCTCGTTTGCGACAGCGTTTTTTCTCTACGGGATTGCGCTGGTGTACGGCGCGAGCGGAACGACCAGGCTGATCGGGATGGGCTCCGAAGAGCTTTTCCATAGCACGTATTTCGAGCTTGGGCTGGCGATGATTCTGATTGGCCTCGGCTTCAAAGTGGCCGCAGCCCCTTTTCAGGTTTGGACGCCGGACGTTTACGAAGGCGCGCCGACGCCGGTGACGGCGCTATTTTCCGCGGGACCGAAGGCCGCGGCATTTGCCTTGCTCTTGCGCATTTTTGCAACGGTTCCGGCCGCCACGCACTTCTGGTTCTGGGCTTTCTGGACCCTCGCGGCGCTGACGATGTTCGCCGGGAACCTGGGCGCGCTGGTGCAGACCAACGTCAAGCGGCTGCTGGCGTACAGTTCGATAGCGCACGCCGGCTACATCCTGGTGGCTTTTGCGGCGGTTACGTTCATGGCGCGCAGCGGATCGGCGGAAGCGGCGCCCGCTTATGCGGCGGTACTCTTTTATTTGCTCAGTTACGCGCTGGTGAAGCTGGGGGCGTTCACGATCGTTTCGCAGCTCGGCGGCCCAGGCGAAAAGAATCTTTCGCTGGACGATTATGCGGGGCTTTCGCAGCGCCAGCCGTGGATTGCTGCGGCGCTGAGCGTCTACCTGCTTTCGCTGCTCGGGCTGCCGGTGACGGCGGGCTTCTTCGGAAAGTTCTACATTTTCAAGGCAGCAGTGAACTCACACCTGCTGTGGCTCGCGGTGCTGATGGCCATTAACAGCGTGATCGGGTCTTACTACTACCTGCGAGTGATTGTGGTGATGTACATGCGCGAGTCCAGCGCGGAGGCGGCGTCGGCTCCTCCGGTAGGATTTCCACTTACGGTGAATTTTGTTCTGACGCTCACTGTGGCGGGCACACTGTACTTCGGGCTATTCCCCAACCAGGTGCTGAACTTCATTCTCCAGCCGACGCTTCTCGGACACTAGTGCGCCCCCCATACACTCTCCATTCCATAGATGGATATCAAAATAAATGGCTTAAAAAATGGGTTCCCGTTACGTTGTTGATTCTAAAGGACGGGACACGTCGGAGCATCTTGCCATCAAGAAGGGCAGATAAAAGGAAAGGCGGCAGTGGAGCTGCCGCCTATCCTGAATTTCGCAGTACTTCCCTGAAAGAGATTTTACCAGAATCGCAGGGGAAGTCTGGGACGATCGGGGGTCTGGCTTGAGTTTACGAGGAGAGGCAGGCGGCTGGCCGCAAAATGAAAACGGCCTGGATGCTTGCGCCGCCGGGCCGTTTGGAAAAACTGTGTCGCTGACTGTCAAACTGTCAAGGGGACAGGCAGGAATGCCTGTCCTACTAGATCTTCACGAAAATGATGACCAGTGTAAAGAGCGCGAGGGTCTCAACGAATACGAGACCGAGAATCATCGCCGCGCGGATGGCCGCTGCCGCTCCGGGATTGCGGGCCATGCCTTCGCAAGCCGCCGAAGCGATACGGCCCTGCCCCAACGCACCGCCAAAGGCCGCCAGCGCCATGCCGAAGCCTGCCGCAATGGCCATCAAGCCCTTGCCTCCGGCCGCCGCAGCTCCTGTATCTTGAGCAGACGCCGACGGAGCAATCAACATCACTGCCACGAGCGCCACCAACACCATCGTCCACTTCTTCATCACTTCCTCCTTATGAATCGCCGCCAGGAGGTGGTTCCCGGACACCGTGCAGCCGGGCTCACACTGGAACGGCACTACAGACTTGGCCCAGAAACCTAAGCAAACCGGTTAGTGCTCTTCACCCGTCGCAATTCCCAGATACACGGAGGGGAGCACCGTAAATATGTAGGTCTGAATGATAGCCACAAAAACATGCAGACCGATGAACGCGATAGGAATAAGGGCAGGAAAAACTGCCAGGACTATTCCGAGAATCGGGTTCTTGTTCCATCCCCAAAGCGTGGGGGCGATCAAGAGGCTCAAGAAGATCGAGTACAAAAGATCGCTGGCAAAAATATTTGCCCATAGACGCACAGTCAGGGAAAGCACACGCGCGCAAGTACTGATGATCTCGACGGGAAAGATGAGCGGAGAAAGCAGAGGAACGGGCCCCGCGAAATGCTTAAGGTAGGCAATATGGCCGTGATGCCGGATTCCCTGCCAGTTGAAATAAAGAAACGTAAGAATCGCGCAAGCCAAGGGGACACTGACATTGGCCGTTGGCGCCGCGAAAAGGGGACAGACACTCAAAAGATTGGCCAACATGATGAAGACGGAAATCGAACCAACCCATGGGACGTATTTTAGCCCTTCGTGCCCAACGTTCTCTTCCAGCAAATCCTTGATACCGAAACCGAGTGGATTGGTCAGCAAGAGTTCGGCCACCTGTTGCGCCGCTCCCGGCTTCTCCACGGAAAGGCGAGAACGGAGAAAGAGAGCCAGGACCGTGCCGAGAATCAAAACGACAACGGCCATCACGACGTGCTCCGGTATCGGTGTCTCGGGATTCTCTGGCGTGACGTGGAGCGACGTGAGCAGCGCCAAGGCAAATCGCCCGAGGTAGTGATTCACCAGTTGCGTCAGTCCCGTAACGTGTTCAGTCATTCGCTAATCCGCAGGGTGCAAGATTTCGTACACACTCGCCGCGATTGTTGCGGCTCCTAAAGCGCACAAACCCACAACCATGCTTGCAAGGGGAACTCTCAGATAAACAAAAATAACATACACGGCAAGGGCTATCAACCCGTAGCGGAAGAGCATGCCGAAGTAGCTGAGGAGCGGGACGGCGGGCTTTTCCTTGCCGGCTTGCGCGGTGGAGGCCGCGACTAGAGCGTCCAAACCGCGCCTGAGCCAGCGAAAATTGAGCCATGCCAGGAAAGCGCCAATTCCGAGGCCCGCACCCCATAAACGGTCGCGAAGCAGGGCCACCGGGAGAGCGGAAACCAAGCCGATTAAGAGGGTCAGCCAGGAGATGCGCCGTTCGGTAACTACTGCGGGCGAACAATCAGCTGCGCTTACTGCCATCGCCGCTTCCCCCGAGCCGCCGGAGAACGTCGCGCACGCCTGCATAAAAGCCGATACCGCCAAGCACGAGTAGAAAAACCGGCTTGGTATGGAGCCAGCGGTCCAGAAAATAGCCGAGAAGCCCGCCGACAACCACGGCCGAGACAAGGACGAAGGGCAACTCCATGGCGATGGCCGTCTGATTGGAAATGTCCTTCGCTTTCTCACGCACGGGAGAGGCTGCTTCGGAATCTTCCGGTTTATTGTCCGAAGGCATATTGGGCGAGCCGCGTGAATGGCTCAGGATACAACCCGGCGGCGAGGGTGACAAACACGGCGATGCCAAGGGCCACGGCTTGCGCGTTGGTCATGATGGGACGCGGCGCTTCTTCAGGCTGCTTGAGCCAGGCGTGAACGACGATGCGGAAGTAGTAGTAAAGTGCGGGGACGATGTAGAGGACGGCAAATACAGCGAGAACGGGATGGTGCGTCTCGATGAGCGAAAGGAAAATGAAATACTTGCCCATGAAGCCGGCCGTCGGCGGAATACCGGCGAGCGAGAGCATGAAGATCAATAGCAGAACCGCGGCGGCGGGGCTGCGCTGATACAGACCGTTCAGGTCATCGAGTTCTTCGCCGATAACCCCTTTCTGGCGAAGGACGATGATGACGGCGAAAGCGCCTGCGGTCATGAACACGTAGGAGAGCAAATAGAAGGCGATGCCCGTAAAAGCAGTTTTGTTCCAGGCGACGAGGCCGAGCAAGATGTAGCCAACGTGGGAGATTGAGGAGTACGCGAGAAGGCGCTTTACGTTCGTCTGGGTCAACGCGGCGAGATTGCCCCAGGTGAGCGAAGCGACGGCGACACCGGCGATGAGGTACATCCATTGTTCCTGGGAAGTTTTTTGCGAAGGAGTAAAGACGGAAATAAATAGCCGCAGAAGAAGAGCAAAACTCGCCGTCTTGGAAGCCACGCTGACGTAGGCAGCGACCGGGGTGGGCGCGCCCTCGTAAACGTCCGGCGCCCATTGATGAAACGGCGCGGCAGCAACTTTAAAAAAAAGCCCGACGGCGACGAGAACGAACGCGAGCACGGGAAGAAGCTGGAGAGTGAGAGGATCGAAGTTCAACGCAATGGGGAGTTGCCTTGCCAGCAGATCGTGCATCTGCTGGCCTTGCGCGGTCGGGAGACGGCTGAGCGCTACGACGTGCACCAGATTTTCGCGCCGCGCGAGGGCCGAAGTGATACCGCCAAGGCTCGTCGCGCCGCTCAGGCCGTATAAAATCGAAAAACCATAGGCCAGGATTCCGGAGCTGAACGCGCCGAGCAAAACGTATTTCAGAGCGGCTTCATTCGAACGCTTTTCGCGCCGCAAAAAACCGGTGAGCACGTAGAAGCTGAGCGCCATCGTCTCCAGACCGAGGAACAGGACGATCAGGTCGATTCCGGAGGCCATAAGCATCATGCCGACACAGGCAAAGAGAAGGAGCGCATAGTATTCGCCCTCTTGTTCCTTTTCGATCTCCAGGAATTTCACGGACAGCAGGATCACAAGCGCGGTGGCGGCCAGGAAAAGAATGGAGAAAAAAAGAAAGAAGGGATCGACCACGACGGAATCGTGGAATCCGGCGAATTCGCCTCTGGCGGCGACGGCGGTGCGGAGCCTCCAGAGCGTGAAGGCGCTGAACACCGTGCCTGCCAGAGCGAGGCCGGCGTTCATGTATTTTTCTTTCTGCTCGATCCAGAAATCGATCACCAAAATGCCGAGTCCGAAGAGCACGAGCTCGATTTCCGGAAGGATGACGGCGCCGTCGCCCCGAAGATAGCTGACAATCGCGTTGATGAACGGGATGTTCATGCGGGCGGGCTATTTCGTCTCCGCCACAGCGGCGTGGAGTTCCGCCGGAGGCAATTTTGCGTGCTCCGCTTTGTAGAAATCCGGATTCACCTGCTCGACAATTTTCTGCACGGGCTTTTCGATGAGGGCGAAGAACGGCTTCGGGTAGATGCCGATCCAGAAGGCCAGAATCACGAGCGGCACGAGCGTGGCGTACTCGCGGAGGTTCAGGTCCGGCAAATCTTCGTTGGCGAATTGCGTGACCGGACCGAACATCACGCGCTGGTAGAGCCATAGCAGGTACGCCGCGCCAAGCACCACGCCGAGCGAACCCCAGGCAGCCCAGGCTTTGCTGACCTGAAAAGCACCCTGGAGAATGGTGAACTCTCCAATGAAGCCGTTCAGCAGCGGCATGCCCAGCGAACTGAGGCTGATGATCAGATAGATGGCAGCGAAATTGGGCATGGGCGTCGCGAGGCCGCCGAATTCGGAAATCATGCGCGTGTGACGCCGCTCGTAGAGCACGCCGACGATCAAGAAGAGCGCGCCGGTGGAGATGCCGTGGTTGATCTGCTGGAGCACGCTGCCGGAAAGGCCGTTCGGCGTGAGCGCAAAAATCCCGAGCGTGCAAAAACCAAGATGGCTGACCGAGCTGTAGGCGATCAGGCGCTTCATGTCTTTCTGCATGAGGCAAACGAGCGCGCCGTAAATGATGCCGATCAAAGAGAGCACGATGACGATCTGAATGATCTTGTGGCGCAGAAGCGGATCACTTGGAAGCAATGGAAGCGAGAAGCGGATGAAGCCGTATGTCCCCATTTTCAGGAGAACGCCGGCGAGGATGACGGAGCCGGCGGTGGGCGCTTCTGTGTGCGCATCGGGAAGCCAGGTGTGGAACGGGAACATCGGCACCTTGATGGCAAACGCGAAGAAGAATCCCCAGAAGAGCCAGACTTTCAGCGGGTCGGAGAAGCGCTGCGCGGCGGCGAGCAACGTTGGAACATCGAAGGTGCGTGTCCCACCCGCGGGAACAGGCGCGTAGAAATAGAGCGCGAGGATCGCCAGAAGCATCACCACCGATCCAGCCAAGGTGTACAGGAAAAACTTGATGGCGGCGTAGAGCCGGCGGTCGCTGCCCCAAACACCGATGAGGAAGTACATGGGGACGAGCATCACTTCCCAGAAGACGTAGAACAGGAAGAAATCCAGGGAAACAAAAACGCCGATCATGCCGGTCTGCAGCAGGAGAAGCAGAATGTAATATTCCTTGGTGCGCTGGTGAATCGCGCTCCACGACGAGAGGATGGCGATCATCCCGAGAAACGTGGTGAGCATGACGAGCAAGAGGCTGATGCCGTCGATGCCAAGATGGTATTTTGCGCCGATGGAGGGAATCCAATCGGCGGTTTCCTGAAAGGTGAAGCCGCCCCACTCCGGCTTGAACCAGCGAACGAGCGGAAGCGAGACGAGGAAACCAAGCACGCCAAAAATATTTCCGGCGATCTTATGCGCTAGCTCGTTTTCGCGAGGAATGAGCAGCAGAAGCAAGGCGCCCGCGAGCGGCGTGAAAAGGACGACGCTCAAGATGTGATGTGCAAAAAAGTCCATTCTTATCGCCTCTCAGCGCACGCTGCGCAGAAGTACCTGCACATGGTGCCCGTAATACGCCAGAAGAACGACTAGCCCCACTAAGATAAGCATCGCGTAACTGGAAAAAAGGCCCGTTTGCAGCAAGCGCACCGGATAACTGAAAAGTTGCATCAGCTTGGCGCCGAAATTCAACAGCCCATCGATGATCCACCTGTCCCACCAGATCGAAACAGTGGAGGTGAAGCGCGCAAGCCAGCCGGCGCCGTTGACGCCGACACCATCGATCACACTGGCGTCGAAGCGGCCTAGCAGCGTGCCCAGGTCTTTGGTGCGCTCCACGACGGCGGCGTCATAGATTTCGTCGACGTAATATTTATGGAGGAGCAATTGATAAAGTTTCGGCCATTTTTGGGCGAGCAATTCCGGCGCGATGCGCTTGGTGTGGTAGAACTCATAGGCGAGCCAAATCCCGACAACGGCGATCACGACCGACGCTGCCATCAGGAAGAATTCTTTCAGAAAAGCATGATGCACGATCTTGATCGCTCCTGTCTCGGGAAGCACGCCAGTCAGGATCGGCTCAAGAAACTTTTCGAAACGGGTGCTACCAATCCATCCGCCAATGATGGAGAGTCCCGCAAGAACCATGAGCGGGACGATCATCGCGCGCGGCGATTCGTGGATATGTTTCTCGACGTGCTCGTCGGCGCGGCAGTATCCCCAAAAAGTCAAGAAAAAGAGCCGAGCCATGTAAAAGGCGGTCAAACCGGCTGTAATGAAACCGACAACCCACAGGAGAAAAAAGCGGTCGAAGGCCTGGCCGAGAATTTCATCTTTGCTGAAAAATCCGGCCAGAGGAGGAATGCCTGCGATCGCCAGGGTCGCGACGGCAAACGTCTTCGCCGTATTCGGAATCTTTTCCCATAAGCCGCCCATCTTGCGAATGTCCTGCTCTCCGGACATGGCGTGAATCACGCTGCCCGCACCAAGGAACAACAGTGCCTTGAAGAAGGCGTGGGTCATCAGGTGAAAGATTCCTGCGGCAAAGGCGCCCACACCGAGAGCGAGGAACATGTAGCCGAGCTGGCTGATGGTCGAATAGGCGAGGACTTTTTTGATGTCGTTCTGCACGAGCGCCATGGAGGCGGCAAAGATGGCGGTAATCGCGCCGATTACAGCAACGACGTCCAAGGCGAAAGGCGCGAGCTGGTAGATGGCGTTCATGCGGGCGACCATGTAGACGCCGGCGGTGACCATCGTCGCCGCGTGAATCAGCGCGCTGACCGGAGTAGGGCCTTCCATGGCGTCCGGCAGCCAGACGTAAAGAGGAATCTGTGCTGATTTGCCCATGGCTCCGATGAAGAGCAAGAGCGCGATGCCCGTTAGCACCGGGGCGCCGAACGCCAAGGCATGCGATTCAACGGCCGCTCTGAGCGCCTGAATAATTCCTGTGGTGTCCGCGGCGTCCGGCAAACCTTGCGAAGTAAACCGGATAGTGCCCAAGGTGACTGCCGTCAGGAGAATCCCGAGGATAAATCCGGCGTCACCGATGCGGTTGACGATGAAGGCTTTTTTGCCGGCGTCCGAAGCCGACTTCTTTAGGAAATAGAAACCGATCAGCAAGTAGCTGCAGAGGCCGACGCCTTCCCAGCCCACGAACATGAGGAGCATGTTGTTCGCCAGCACGAGCGTGAGCATGGCGAACATGAAGAGATTCATGTAGCCGAAGAAACGATAGTAGCCGCCTTCATGCCCCATGTACCCGATGGAGTAAACGTGAATCAGGAAGCCGACTCCGGTGACGACCAAAACCATCACGCAGGAAAGCGGGTCGAGGAGGCATCCCCAGTCAGCGACAAACCGGATGGCGTGTCCGCCAGTCATCTGCATAGGACCGGGCGTCAGCCATTCGAAGAGCACTTTCTGGAAGACGCGATGGTCTGGATCGGCGGCAAGCAATTGAAACACGGCGCCCACCGCGTATAGGAAAGACAAACCCACGCTGCCAACGCAGAGCACGCTGACGCCGACATTCGGGAGCCGGCGGCCAAAGAAAAGCATCAGCGCCGCGGTCGCCAGAGGAAACAGCGGGATGAGCCAGAGATGGTCGAGAAAGTAGCCCGTGGGCGTCATGCCGGTTTTATTTTTTCTTTCATGCGATCACCCTACCACTTCAGCAAATCCATTTCATCCGCCAAAACCGTTTCGCGATTCCGGAAAAAAGCGATGATGATTCCGAGGCCGACGGCAGCCTCCGCAGCCGCGTCGGCAATGATGAAAAGCGCGAAGACCTGCCCGGCGACGTCGCCGTACAACCGGGAGAAAGCGACCAGGTTAATGTTCACCGCGTTTAGAATCAGCTCGATGGACATGAGCACGACGATAACGTTGCGCCGCGTGACCACTCCGACCACGCCGATGATGAAGAGCGCGAGACTCAGGAACAGGTAGTGTCCAATCGAAAGCATCGCTGCGCTACGCCCTTTTCTTGGCCATGACGACGGCCCCAATCATAGCCACGAGCAACAAGACCGACGCGATCTCAAACGGCAACAGATATGATTCGAACAGGCTGCGCGCCACTGTTTCGGAATTGGGCAGCAACTTCGCGGCGGACGCCGCAGTCAACACAGGCAAACCCTGTCCGGGCATTTTCCCGGAAGTCCAGAACATCAGGCCAACCTGAGCAGCCAGCGCTAGCGTGACGAATAGCGCCACCCACTTCTGCCGCGCGAACTGAATCTGTTGAAGCGCCACGTCCAGATTGACCAGCATGATCACGAAGACAAACAGCACCATGATTCCTCCAACGTAAAGAATAATCTGGACGATAAACAAGAACTCGGCGCGCAATTGCAAGAAAATCCCTGCGGTGGCGAGCAGCGCGGTGATCAGGAAGATGGCGCTGTGCACCACGTTGCGCCGCGTCACCATGAGCACAGCGCCGGCCACGGCGATGCTGGCGAAGAAGTAGAATAGGACTTTATCCAGCATAAGAATCCGAAGCGGCCGCTTGATCTTGCCGCGCCCCACGTTCTCTATCCGCAGCCAGAATCAGCAACGCGACGATCAGCGCAATGATGGCCGCGGGAGTCGTGACCAGAAGCAGTCCCCAGCCCTTCAAGTTAAAGTACGATCCGGCAATCAGGGCAACGCCAACCAACAAAACGTTGACGATGGACAGCGGAATCAGAAAATGCCATCCCAGGCGCATCAACTGGTCAAATCGATACCGCGGGATGGTGAATCGCAGCCACATGAAAAAGTAAATGTAAAGACTCACTTTGAGAATGAACCAGAAGCCGCCATGAATTCCGGCGTAAAACGGTTTGGCGACGGGCACGACGACCGGAACGAGCAGCACCAGGCCGAGGACAAAACACAATCCGGCTACGGCCAGCATGAACATCTGCTGGACGCGCGTGGGCTGCTTTGGCGCGCGCTGGACGCAGTAGACACCGATCACCACCATCAAAAGCAGCGGGACAAAATCCAGAAAATTCAGCAAGTGAAAGCCCGCAAGTTCGTGCACTTTGGCAAAAGGACGCAGCCACCCGCCCAAGAAAAGCGTCGTGGCAACCGACGCCACCACGATCATGTTGGCGTATTCCGCGAGAAAATACAGCGACCAGCGGAAACCGCTGAACTCCGTCATGTACCCGGCAACAAGCTCGGACTCCGCCTCCGGCAAATCGAATGGAGCGCGGTTGGTCTCCGCAATGGATGCGACGAGATACGTAAAAAACGCCACCGGCGCCAACATCACGAACCAAATGCCTTCGTTGCTTTGCGCCTCAACGATCGATTTGATGTTCAACGTGCCGGCGAATAGCAGCGCGCTCACCAGCGCCATGCCCGCTGCGGTTTCGTAACTCACCAACTGCGCGGAACTACGCAGCGCGCCCATCAACGAATAGTGGCTGTTCGACGCCCAGCCGCCCAGTACGATGCCGAAAATTCCCAGGGCGCTGACGCCTACCACGAAGAGAATGCCGATGTTGATGTCC
>Ga0137401_10001273_pt1 | contig 10809 bp, 6 predicted proteins | sample CZOMad1_1_16fung_FD_108286 | JGI IMG/M metagenome (GOLD analysis project Ga0137401, IMG submission 108286) | Vadose zone soil fungal communities from Angelo Coast Range Reserve, California, USA - CZOMad1_1_16fungal (Illumina Assembly) | ecosystem: Environmental > Terrestrial > Soil > Vadose zone...
ATCGCCCGTTCAGTTAATCCGTCGGGCAATCCCGACACGGCATGAATGTTGGTAACCTGGCCACCCGAAGAAAAGACTGCGCGCAATACAACTGTTCCGGTAATCTGATTCTTGCGTGCATTTTCCGTGTAAGTCGGTTCTGGTTTCTCCAGCACGCGAGCTTTCGACGTCACTTCTTTGCCGCTGAAGATCTTGGTGTAGTCCCCGCCACCACCACCGCCACCGGGACCGCCGCCGCCTTCACGACGATCGCCACCGCCGGTGTTGCCGCCATTGCCTGGTCCATAACCGCCGCCGCTACCCGGCCCGACGCCGCCACCAGTGCCGCTGCCAATACCATTACCCGTACCTGATCCGGACGAAGCGACCGTCGATTTCGATTTCGGATCGCCGTAATTCAACTGCCGAGTGTCAGGGGGAAACAAAACCGGATCAGCATCGAGCGTGGCCGGCATCGGTAGCGCCGGATTCTTGATCACGGGTGGATGCGGATCAGGAGCTACAACTTGCGGAATTCTCAAATCAGCTTGCGGCAGTTTGCCCATTGAAGCCGGGGATTGTTCCTCGCGACCGCCACCACCGCCGCCGCCTGCTTTTTCTTGCTTCGGCTTGCTGCCGCCGCCATTACCCTTGGCCATTCCGGCAGTGCCGTCATCAGGTGTCGGCTGCTCGTTCGGAATGTCCGAGATCATCTGGGTTAATTCCAGATCATCATCCTTGGCCAATTCGGCGGCCTTGGCTTGTTGATGTCGATCCCAAAGGAACGCACCACCAACGACCAGAAACAGCAGCGCAAAACTGGCAATGATGCCGGACAAAACATTTCGCGAATCCGATGGTCGCGCACCCATTATGGCCGCGCCTCGATCTCGGCTGAGCCACGTTGCGAAAATACCGAGCAAGCCACAAAACCCGACAATCGCAACAACAATCATCGTACGGCGCGAAGGACCGCCATTCCCGGAACGATCAAGCAGGAAGATCGCGCCGACCAGCACAACCATCGCCACGACGGAAAGCAACATGGCGATCACGGCGTCGCGGCTGGCGAAAAACTTGCCAACCATTTTTCCATAGCCCTGGAACGATCGTTTCATGAACCCAAACGGATCACGTTTGAATTCGGGCCATGTCAATTGGTAGTTGTGAGCGACCCCACCTAATTCTTCGGCGAGTCGTGGAAGCAAACCGCTATCTTCCAAAATGGTGAGATGGTATTCGCCGAACATACCGCTCCCGGCTGCTGTCGACGCTGCTGCCGCCACCGGGACTTGCGCCGGCGGAGTCGTGGCTCGCGGGCTCGCCTGGTTGACAGTTTCCGACATCGGGTAAGAAGCCTCGACGTCCACCGGCGCGCTGGTGTTTACCGGCGCGACTGTGGGAGTTGGAACTGCGCTGAGAGGCGTTCCGTCTACCGGACAAAAACTGAATCGATCGGCGAATTGCTCCTGGCACGAATTACAAAATTTCATCTTAACTACCTCGCTGTCCCGCTGGGGATCAAGTGCTGAACTCAAACGCTCATCCACGCTGCTCATCGACTGACGATATGAAGCCGTTACGCGTTGATCCAAAGAACCGGGAGCTTCGGGCGTGCTCCACTTATTAAGCAAAACACGCAGCTCCTCATCCTGCATGAACCTGGAATCAGAATTACTCATGGTTCAAAAAAATAATGCGTCATGCAGGCGGTTAACTGCGTCTTACGCCCGCTTCACTCTACCAGTTTCGCGGCCAATTCGGAAATACCGACCGAGGCTTGCGCGCAGCTTATCGCGTGCCCGGAACAACCGCGCTTTCACTGCATTCGAATCAGCGCCAACGATGGCCCCGATCTCTGCCAGCGAAAGATCTTCGTACTCGAAAAGAACCAATGCCTCGCGTTGCAATGGAGGCAAACTCGCTATCGCTCTTCCAACTTCCGCGGCCAACTCGGCATCGAGCACTCTCTGCGAAGGCCCATGGTTTTCCGGTACGCGGAATTCGTCGGGAAAATCATCAATCGCCGACTCGCGACTGAAATTCTGATATCGCCGGACGGCCTGGTTCCGTGCGGCGGCATACAGATACGTCCGTAGCGAAGCCTTCTCCGAATCAAAACGGCCAGGCTCTTTTATCAAAGAGAGGAAGCAATCATGCGCTACGTCTTCTGCGGCCTCAGCCGATCCCAACATCCGATACGCAAATCGAAAAATCGGATCTCGATAGCGTTCGTACAGGATCTGAAAAGCTGCCGTCTCGCCGTTCGCTGCCTTTTGCAACAGCCGCTCGTCTGTTTCTTGATGCTCCAATCAAAGCGCTCGATCCTGTAGGAACCAGCTTCCTACTGTTGTATTACGACTAAAAGCCAAGAAGTTACGGAAATATTTTCGCCGCGCTAGTCTTTTATATGTCTAATTATATATCGTGTCACTCGAACGGCACGGCTAATGTTCGCTGCGCTGACGGCTTTGATGCCTCGAATCGCGTTCAGGTTGACGGGTTTAAGGGCGGCATCTAAACTCTTTTTTACCGCATCCCAGACGGGCTTTCGAGTTGCTCACTCTAGCTTAGAAGCAACGGCTCAAGTAATTCTTAGAGCAGAGTAAAATGGCTCAATTCGTTAACAAATTCACTGGTTACTACTTAATCACAGCCCTTGCATTGCTGCTCGCGGCCGGTGGGGCGTCGCGCGCGTGGGCGCAGAACACCCCTCAACCGGATCGTGAACGCCTGCTGAATGGGCTAACAATTCTGTACGGCAACCGCCCGGGCGAAGCAAATGTTTTGCTGAAATTGCGAGTGCACAGCGGTGCTGTATTCGACTTGACCGGCAAGGCGGGAACCATGTCGTTGCTCGGCGACGCTCTTTTTCCCGAGTCGACCACCCGCGAATATGTCGCCGAACAATTGGGTGGACGTTTGGAAGTGGCAACCACTTATGACGCGATCGATGTAAGCATCTCGGGCAAAGCCAGCGACCTGGAAAGGATGATCGAACTAGTACGTAATGCCATTCTTAACCTCAACCTGTCCGCTGAGAGCGTAACCACGCTGCGCGAAACTCGTCTCAAGCATTTATCTGAAAAGCGTTCTTCGATTTCCGACATTGCCGATCGAGCCATTGCGACTCGCCTGTTTGGATTATTTCCTTACGGGAATCCAGCGGAGGGTACGGTTGAGACTGTAGCGAAGATCGATCGCGCGGATCTCATGCTTGCGCGTGAACGATTCTTGAATGCGGATAACGCGACGCTGGTAGTGATTGGCGGCGTTGAGAAGGCGCGTCTGATGCGCGCTGCGCGCCAGTTACTGGGCTCTTGGCAGAAGGGCGATCGGACCGTGCCCGCGACTTTTCGTCAGGCGGCCGCAGTCGACCCGCGCGTGCTGATGGTCGATCAAGCCGGCGCAAGCAATGCTGAAATTCGGCTCGCTGTGCGCGGCCTGTCCCGCTCCGATCGAGATGCGGCCGCCGCATCGCTCTTGGCGGCGATCATCAAGCAACGCTGGCAGTCGGCGGACAACGAAATTTCATCTCCGACGGTAGTTCACGAAGCACACGCCCTAAACGGAATGTTCATGCTCGGCGGAAGCGTTCCAACACGATGGGCGGCAAAGGCGATCTCGACCGCACAAGGTGTCATGCATGCAATCGCAAAAGAAGATCCGAGCATGAGTGAGTTGGAAGCAGCACGGAAAACCGTCCTGACGAAATCCGTCTCATTATCGCCGTCTGAATCCCTCGCTGATGTGTGGCTCGATGGCGAATCATACAAAATAGCGGCGAACAATCAGGTGGACGAACTTAATCGGATTTCGCCGGCAGATATACGACGCGTGGCCGCCCGGCTTTTTGAAGACACCGCAGCGCAGGCGATTGTCGTGTTAGGAAACGTAGCCGAACTAAAGTCGCAGTTCGATGCCAGGGCGGAAGTTCGTACGAGCCTGCCTCCAACTAAACCTGCTTCTACTTCTACCTTGCCACCGAAGAAGCCTTGATTTACCACGCTATCGCAATTGGCTTGCAACCATTCTGAATGCCTCATGGGCTTAACTGATCTCGGACAGAAAAGTTCAGCTGAAGACCACGCTCGGCGGGTTCGCGAGATGTTCGCGAAAATTTCCCCGCGCTATGATCTGCTGAATCACCTTCTGTCAGCGAACATTGATTTGCGTTGGCGGCGACGAGTCGTCAGAAAGTTAAAGCCGTTGCTGACGAAGGATGCACGGGTCCTGGACGTGGGATGTGGCACCGGGGATCTAAGCATCGAGTTATTTGAAAAAACTGCTGCGCAGGTCACTGGATTAGATTTCTGCCGGCCGATGCTTGCCTTGGCGCAAGCCAAAGCTCCGCGGCTGGCATTCATCGAAGGCGATGCTTTGCGTCTGCCGTTTGCGGACGCTTCGTTCGAAGGACTCACAATCGGTTTCGCGCTACGAAACCTTGCTAGTGTCGAGGACGGTTTAAGCGAACTGCTGAGAGTACTAAAACCAAACGGCGTCGTAGCGATACTCGAGTTCTCGCAGCCGGTCGGTGGGTTATTTCGGCGCCTGGTTGGCTTTTATAATCGGCGTTTGCTGCCACGGATCGGCGGACTCTTGAGTGGCTCGCGAGGTGCCTACGAATATTTGCCTGATTCAATTTCGAAGTTTCCGAATCAGGAAACGCTGGCCGCCATGATGCGTACAGCAGGGTTTGAAGATGTTAGTTTTGAAAATTTGAGCGGCGGTATCGCAGCACTGCATACCGGCCGTCGCAGGTAGCAAGATATAAATCTTGCGTCCGCCTCGAAACAGCTTGCAGCGCAAACTAGTTTTGCGTTGTTAGGATTGATTGCGGCCCACCGGCTGCAATCAGCCAACGTAGTCTTCGGGGCTCGCCCAGCGTGTTGGGTTCGGTTGTCGGGGCCGGACTTGATTTGCGAAGGCGGGTCCCGGCTACGTTTTTCTTTTTGCCCGCATCGGCGTATCGCCCTTCTCACCAATCTGTTATTATCCGCGCTCGATCTCCTTTCAGACGATCACTTCGTCAGCGCATGAAACACAAACTGTTTGGATTGTTGCGGCGTATTGGCTTGCTCATTTTGGTCGTTTGGACCGTCGTCTCACTCGTCACCATTCTGATTGAACTGGTTCCCGGGGATCCGGCAGTTGCAGTCCTCGGCGAACAGGCAACACCCGAGCAGTTAGCACAGTTCAGGGCAAAGCATGGACTCGATCGGCCGCCGTTCTTCTTTGGCTACCCTGCTGATGAGCATGGCCAGAGACATTTCAGATGGTACGGCCTCTCCAATCGTTATGATGATTACTGGGTAGCGATCCTGCATGGTGACCTGGGAAAATCTTTTCGAACCGATCAACCTGTCTTCAATCTGATTCTTGAGCGTTATCCCGCGACGATCGAACTGGCGATTGTGGCCATGCTTATTGCGGTGGCGATTGCAATTCCGTTGGGCGTCGTCGCCGGGAAAAATCGGGGCACGCTGCTGGATAATTTCCTGTCAGTGATTGCTCTGGTGGGCATCAGTCTGCCCAGTTTCGTGATTGGGCCAATGCTCGTCTATTTGTTTGCGGTGAAACTTGGTTGGCTTGCCCCGTCGGGTCGATTTGAATGGAGCGATATCATCTTGCCGGCGGTAACGCTCGGGGCGGCGCTTTCAGCAATCTTAACCAGAATGGTGCGCTCCTCTGTTATTGAAGAGCTCAGCGAAGGCTATGTGCGCACCGCGCGCGCAAAAGGATTGAGTGAACGTGCGGTCGTCTACAAGCATGTACTGAAAAACGGTTTGATTCCGGTCGTCACCGTGTTGGGCTTACAACTTGGGGTCTTACTCGCGGGCGCCATCATCACGGAAAAAATTTTCGGTTGGCCGGGATTGGGTTTGCTCCTCGTCGAAGATGGGATCGGCAAACGCGATTATCGAATTGTGCAGGGGTGCGTGCTCGCGATTAGCACAACCTACATCATCGCAAATACGCTGACTGATATGTTGTATCGTTGGCTCGACCCAAGAATTCGCGTTTCGTAAAGCTTTGCCACAGAGACACGGCGTCACGGAGTATCAGAAAAGAGATGCCATGCGAGTCAGATGAGCTTGTTGTCTTATGATTTTTCTCTGTGTCTCTGCGCCTCTGTTAGCAACTTAATTTGTCATGAACCGTCTCTCTATCATCGGACTCGTCATCGTGATCGTATTCGTCCTTGTGGCAATCTTCGCGCCGTGGATTGCACATTACGACGTGGGCGCAACAAACCTCGCGATGCGGTACATGCCTCCTTCCGCGGCGCATTGGTTCGGAACTGATTCAACCGGACGGGACATTTTTTCACGCGTAGTCTTTGGCGCGCGTATCTCACTCGAAGTCGGCGTCATAGTTGTGCTTGTCTCAGCATTCACGGGAACGTTGATTGGCGCAATCGCGGGATTCTACAGCGGCTGGGTTGATTCGCTTTTGTCAGGCTACGTGTTCAATGTCTTCCTCGCGTTTCCCGGACTGTTGCTGGCGATAGCACTCGTCGCTTTTCTCGGCGCGGGACTGAATAAATTGATCTTCGCACTCTGCATCATCGGCTGGGTCGGTTATGCCCGTCTGATTCGCGCGCAGGTACTCAAGGTCCGCGAATATGATTTTGTGCAAGCCGCGCGTGCGCTCGGCGCCGGAGATTTTCGCATTCTTTTCCTGCACGTTCTGCCAAACGCAATTCAACCACTGATTGTGCAAGCGAGTCTGGGAATGGCGGGCGCTGTCCTTTCGGAGGCATCGCTTTCCTTCCTCGGCCTGGGTGTCCCGCCGCCGGCGCCTTCATGGGGTGTGATGATTGAAGAAGCCCGCGATCTATCGACGCTACAAGCCGCTCCTCATGCACTAATCTTTCCGGGGCTGGCAATCGCGCTGACAGTTCTCGCATTCAACTTTATTGGCGATGGTCTGCGCGAATATCTCGATCCACGGCAACGCCGCCGTTGAAATTCACCACGGGTTCTGATTTTGAATTGCGAGGATGGATGGGGCGGCTAGTGGGGCTCGAACCCACGACCTCTTGATCCACAATCAAGCGTTCTAACCAACTGAACTATAGCCGCCACAAAAGCGTTGGGATTAGGACCAACGAAAAATTAATCCTGCCTCTCTGTTTACACCAGTCATTCTTTTTGTTCAAGTTGGCGATGTGTCAGAAGCTCGCGCGTAAGCGATTGAACTCTGCTCTGAGTAGCCCTCCCTTACGGTCGGGCTTCTGACACTGGCAACTTCCCCAGCGTTGCAGTATTCTTCGCACGCCTGCTGAAACCTTTCCCTGGGAGTGAGCCATGAAAAACAAAGTTTCCCTGCGAACGATTAGTGTTTGCCTGCTTGTATTGTGCGTTGCCGGTGCGGCCTCGCGATTCTCGACTGGGGTGCGCGCGCAAAAGCCCGAAAAGACCAAGACTGCGCACCCCGCGGCGCCGCCAAGGCCAGACACAAAATCCAACTCAACCGCGAACAACGCTGAGTACGCGGCCAAGGTCAAGGCGAACACCACTGAGTCTTACTTCATGACTGAGTTAGTGGATCATCTGCCCGCTTCGGACAAAGTGCCGTCGCCGGACAAAGTCATCGGTTATGAAGTCGGCGCGCCGGGCCATCTAACTTACTCGAAAGATTTGTATCGCTATTATCGCGAACTCGAGAAAGCCACTCCGCGTGTGCGCGTGTTCACCGCGCCCGAGAAAAGTGAAGAAGGAAAAGAGCAGTTGCTGATCGCTGTGGGAGATGAAGCAGCGCTGGCCAAACTTGATCGCTATAAAGAAATTACGGCAAAGCTCGCCGACCCGCGCAAGATCACCGACGCTGAAGCTGATCAATTGATTGGTGAAGGAAAGGCCTTGTATTGGGCTTCGGGATCGATCCACTCGCCTGAGACGGGATCATGCGAAATGTTGATGGAGCTCGGCTATCGGCTGGCAGTCGAAGAAAGTCCCTTCATCCAGGCGATTCGCAAAAATGTCATTGTTTTGATTACGCCGGTGTTGGAAGTCGACGGGCACGACATGATGGTTGACACGTATAACTATCGTAAAGCCAATCCGGACAAGAATACTCCGTCACTCATTTATTGGGGCAAGTATGTGGCCCACGACAACAACCGTGACGGGCTGGGAATGGCGCTGGCATTGTCACGCAATCAAATGAAGACGTTTCTTGAATATCATCCGACGATCTTGCATGACCTGCACGAGTCTGTTCCTTTTCTTTACACGTCTACGGGAACTGGTCCATACAACGCCTGGCTCGATCCGATCGTGATCGACGAGTGGAACCTGCTCGCCTATCACGAGATTGAAGAGATGACTAAGCGCGGCGTCCCTGGCGTGTGGACGCACGGCTTCTATGACGGCTGGGCGCCGAACTACATGTTCTATGTGGCGAACGGGCACAACGCAATCGGGCGCTTTTATGAAACGTTTGGCAACAGCGTCGCCGACACAATGGATCGAACCGTACGCGCCGAAGCCCAACGCGATTGGTTTCGTCCGAATCCGCCACAGCCCCGCGTGAAATGGTCTCTGCGCAACAACGTCAACATGCAGGAGTCGGCGATCCTGCTGGCAATGAACTTTGTCTCGAATAATAAGGACCGCTTTCTCAAGAATTTTTATTTAAAGAGCAAACGATCGGTTGCGAAAGCTACGAACGAAGGGCCGGCGGCTTGGATCATTCCGTCGGATCAAAGCCGGATAGTTGAGGCTGCGGACATGATGAACTTGCTTCGTCTGATGGGCGTCGAGGTTCACAAGGCCGACAAAGAAATCACGGTGAAAGATCAGAAGTTCCCCGCCGGATCTTACGTGATTCGCATGGACCAACCTTATTCACGCATGGCCGATATGCTGCTGGACACTCAGTACTACAACGTCAGCGATCCGAGACCTTATGACGATACCGGTTGGACTCTGGGCGCCCTGCGCAATGTGAAAACCGTCCGGGTGACGGATAAAGCCGTTTTGCAAACCCCGATGACCTTGCTCAGCCGGGACGCCAGGGTAACCGGCAGCGTTTCCAGTACAGCTGCGGCTGTCGCGTATGTCATCAACCACAACGCTGAAAACACTTTGATGAGTCTGCGGTACAAGCTCAAAGATTTGAAGATTGCGGCGGCGGAAGAGCCATTCGAAGCGGGCGGCCAAAAATTTAATGCCGGGAGTTTCATTATCAAGACAGCTGACAACCCCGGCGATTTGAAACAAGCGCTCGCTGGTCCAGTTGCAGATTCAGGTCTTAAAGCAATCGCCCTCGACAAGCTGCCGGAACTAAAAACTCACCTGCTGGCGGTTCCGCGGATCGCGATTCTTCACACTTGGACCAATACGCAAAACGACGGCTGGTTCCGCGTCGAATTCGATCGCCTGCAAATCCCTTACACGTATATTTCGGATCAGGTGATTCGTAACACGCCGAAGCTGCGGGACAAATTCGACGTGATCATCTTTCCACCGGTTGGTGGCTCAGCCCAGGCGATCGTCAACGGAATTCCGATGCGCGGCGCAGCTATCCCCTGGAAAGCCAGCGACGTCACGCCGAATATGGCGTTGAGCCCCGACCAAGCTGACGACATCCGCGGTGGAATGAGCCTGAGCGGCGTGGTCAATCTGCAGAAATTTATCGAAGACGGAGGCCTCTTCATTCCAATCACGAACTGTGCGCACGTACCGGTAGACTATGGGATCGTAACTGGCGTCGGCATTCAAGAGCCACGCCAACTCCAGGCGCGCGGATCGGTCTACAACGCCACGTTCGCCGATCGCCGCAGCCCGATTGCCTACGGTTATGCTGAGACGCTGCCGATTTATTTCAACCAGGCACCCCTCTTTCAAGTTGCGGGCGGTGGCGGCGGTGGCTTTGGAGGAGGGGGAGGCGGCGGCGAAGGTGGCGGCGCGGGCGGTGCTGGCTCGCGCGCTTCGGGCCGGGGCTCGTTGACAGATCCGGATATCATCCAGGCGATGCCGCAAGCCGCGCCACCCGTGCGGCAATCGCCCGAGCAATTGACTCAGGAACAAAGACTACAGCAAGGCGCTTTCTTTATTCCCGCGAACCAGCGTCCACGCATTGTCCTAAGATTCGCTTCGGACGAGAAGAATCTTTTAATTAGCGGAATGTTGGCGGGCGGATCGGAATTGGCAAATGCGCCGGCAGTTGTCGATGTACCTGTGGGCCAGGGCCACGTCGTGATGTTCGCTAACAATCCGATGTGGCGTCATCAGACGCAGGGAAGTTTCTTCCTAATCTTTAACGCCGCGCTAAATTATGATCACTTGAATGCTGGACGAGACAGACCAGCGGGACCGGGAAGCGACCGTACGCGGGGCGGCGACGACTACTAGATCAAAGATTGGTGCCCCCGGCAGGACTCGAACCTGCGGCCCTCTGCTTAGAAGGCAGATGCTCTATCCACTGAGCTACGGGAGCTTGGTCTTTCGATTTCGCCGAATACTAGCACGGGCCCGGCATCACTCCAATCGTGCCGGCAAAAGAAAAAGGCTGTCGGATACACTCCGACAACCTTGCTCGTTAAGCGAGAGCTAAATCCTATTTTATGCTGCTCGAGTAATCTCGGCAGCTTCAGCATAAACCCGACGACCATTGAGAGCATCATCGATGATCTCTCGAACCGCTGAAATGTCCGGATTCACATCCATGCGGTCGCACGCGGCGAGATGACGAATGATACCCTCGGTAGCAATTTCACCTGCGGTACCGGTCAATTTCGAAAACCGCCGTGCTTGAATATGGTCGATTCTTTGAAGCCGCTCAGCCAGCGGCAGGCCCTTGTAAAGATTCACGATTCGCTCA
>Ga0137401_10001274_pt1 | contig 10808 bp, 6 predicted proteins | sample CZOMad1_1_16fung_FD_108286 | JGI IMG/M metagenome (GOLD analysis project Ga0137401, IMG submission 108286) | Vadose zone soil fungal communities from Angelo Coast Range Reserve, California, USA - CZOMad1_1_16fungal (Illumina Assembly) | ecosystem: Environmental > Terrestrial > Soil > Vadose zone...
CCGTTGGAAGGGTCATCCCGAGAAAGCAATTTGAAGTCGTCCGACATATGCTACTGAACCAATCGATAAATCAAAACTCCGCTGCCGACCGCTACAGAAAGCTCGGCTAGCCGATAAGCAACGGTTTTGCCGCTGCTATTGGGCACAAACAGAATGTCCGATGGACGGAGCTGAACGTCCTCGGACTGGAATTTCATCACTTTCCTGAGGTCGACTTCCACTTCATGCTGCTGTCCGCTGGTGTCTTTGCGGACGATCACGGCGTGATCCGATTTCGCGGTGCGACTCAACCCTCCGGCCAGCGAAAGAACCTTGAGCGTGGTGAGCTGCGCGCGATCGCTGGAGACGGTATAGCCGCCGGGCTTGGAGACCGCGCCCAGCACATAGATGATTCCTGCGTGCGGCACCGTCACGACATCGCCGGGGAGAATGACGATGTTGTTCGCCATGTCGCCGGTTTCCAGAATTTGATTCAGGCTAACGGTGATGGTGTTGGCTGTGTGAGGCAGAGCGACCTGCGGCACATCGGAAGGTTGTGGCGTTGCAGGCTTGCCAGAAGCATCCACGGAGGCGTTTCCGGACGGTAAGGAGACCGCAGCCTGGGTAGCCGAATCCTGCGCTGGCGTGGGCGGCGCATCCTCTGTGCCGATCGCCGGTGGCTGCGAAGCATCAGCGGACGTGTCGCGGTCTGGGCGCGTAACGATGACGTGGTCGCCGGCATCGCCGTTGATTCCACCGGCGGCGGCGAGGACATCAATCAAGCGGACCTGACGATCCGCTTCATACACCATGGGATGCGCGACGGCGCCAACGATAGTGATGGGCCTGCTTTTCTTTTCCTTTACTGTGACGGTAACTTCGGGATGCGAGACCAAGCCGTTGGCTTCCAGCACTTCCTGAATTTTGCGCTCGGCTTGAATTTCGGTCAGGCCTGAGACATGCAAGCGTACCGGAATCAAAGGAATGCCGATGGTGCCGGTTTGGCTGACGCGCAATTCGCGGGAAATTTCGGGAACGTCGAAGACCTGGACCGAAATCAGATCGCCGGTGCCGATAACGTAGTCGCTAGGAGGTGGAGATGGCTGTGAGACTGCGGCCAGGGCGCGGAGGCGCTCGTTGGTTTGCTGCGGTGTCTCAACTTTCTGCGCCCGGCTGGGAGGCGCCTGGAACAGTGTTGCTATCATTGCGCCGGCGGTGAAATACAAAAACGCCGCACGCGGTCCAGCTCGGTGCATAGATTAGACGACCCCTAGTGTTGATTATACAGTTAAAGCGTAGAAGTCAATCACGATTTCGCGGCCGGTGACGAAAATCGCGGGTGGTGAGTTCGGCAGGCGGGGATGGGACTACGTGGCCGGTAGCCACATGGGCGAGGAGTAGGAAAAGGAGGGCGTTGGAAGGTATATGAAGGTTGAAATCGACCAGGCTGTGTACTAGAAAGCCACTACAGGCCACGAGGCCGGAGAGATGTACGGCGGCGGCGAAGGACTTGTCTCGTTGGAGCAATTGCCGCAGAGAGACGAAGAACAGGACGCCGAGGAATCCAGCGCAGCATATGCCTCCAGCGACGCCGGTCTCAGCCACGAGTTCCAGGTAGTCGTTGTGGGTGTGGTTGACGATCTTGCCGTCGTAGTTGGTCTCGTAGGCGGGAAAGACGGTTTGCAGGGTGCCCAGACCGGTGCCGGTCCACGGATGGTCGAGGAAGATGTGCCAGGTGTCGAGGCGCATGGAGGCACGCTTGCTGTTGGTCACCTCCAGGGATTGCAGCGAGGAAAAGCGGTCAAGGACTTGTTTTACGCCCAGCCACGAGACCAGAAGGAAGGCTAGCAGCAGGACGATCCCGCCGACCAGAACATGTTCTCCGCCGGCACGGCGCAACAGCATCATCAGGATGAGAACGCCGATTTCTACGCCGAAACTGACCACGCCTCCGCGAGACGCCGATAGGAAAAGAGCTCCGATGGGCAAAAGCGCAAAGATTCCGACGAGATACCACCGCTCGCGCCGGACTTTGCCGAGAATCAACGGGACGAGCGCGACGGGGAGAATCAGTTCGATGAATCCGGCGAAGTGATTGCGGTTGACATACGGGCCAAAGGGGATGCCGCCATAGCGCATTTCGCGAAACCAGTAGAGTTTGCCGTTGAATGTGACCTGTTGCAGGATGCCGAAGACAGCGACCAGGAAGCCGAAAATCATCAGGAACCAAATCAGGCTGCGCCAATCGTTGGAATTCCGGAAGGCCTGGGCGGCGAGAAATAAGAGGATGGCGTACGCGGCCAGAAGATTCAGGTCCATGCTCGTGTCGTATGCGGATGCCGTGGCGTGTAGCAGGAGTTGAGCGAGTGCTACGCCAGCTAAGCAAATCAGTGGAGGCAGGAGAGGCGTGACGAAGATAGGCTTGTCTTCGCCTTCTTCTCTTTTTTGCGTGAAATAGACAGTCAGCGCCCAGAAGAGAAACAGCAGGCCAGCGCCGGTTTCCAACACCGCTTTGGCCCAGTCTTCGACCCCGCCGTGCGCCAGGACCGCAAATGCGATCAGTGCGCAGATCCCGATGCGGAGAAACTTCATGGCTTTGTGCCCGCTGATGTTTGGGGAACCAGGGCGACATCGTCAACCCAAGCGGTTCCGTGAATTCTGCTGCCAAAATCGTCGCTGGGGTGACGGCGGACGCAGACACGGAGTTGGCGAACACCAGCTGGCGCCGCCCAAGGGAGATTGATTTGCGTCCAGGGCTGGGTGCCGTGCACGTCGGTTGTTTCGATCGCGGCAGAATGCGAATTCTCAAGCCAGTCCAGGCGGAATCGGATGCCTTGATCGGTCGTCAGCGCTTCCGTGCGTACCCATGCCGAAAACTGGTATGAGCTTCCCGGCTGGACCTGCACGAGATGGCAGGTATCTTCAAAATTGACGTTGCGGCTTCCGTCGAAACCCAATCGCAGGGAGTGTTGGCCCGAGTGTTTTCCGACCGAATCAAATGTAGCTTGGACGCCGAGAGCCTGCGGAGCCAGTATCCAGGCGAAACCTCCGCCGGTGACTCCCGTTTCGAAGCCGCCGTCCCAGAGAATGGAATTCGGAGGATCGGAGGGAGCCGGGTTGTTCGACAACCCGGCGGCTTGTTCCCACACGCGGTGCGCGTCGTCGATGCGGTGTGCCTGGATCAGCGAGTCGGTGAAGGGAATGACGGCGTTGAGTGACAGAGTAGGATGAATGGTCAGCAATCGGTCCCAGACGGTGAGGGCGGGATCGATGGCCGCATCGGCGTCGAGCTCGCGGATCGCGTCGAGGTAGACCGGCGCATAGGGCGGGAGCACATTGTCCAGGACCGCCTGAATGTCGGGAGCGAGGCGCCAGCAGCGCGAGAAGGCTTCGGCGGCGCGCTTGGGATCGACGGAAACCGAGCGGCGGATCTCGGCGAAAGCGGCAGGTAGTTCATTCTGACGTAGGAGAAAATTTCCGTAACGCCAGGATACTTCGGCGGATTGCGGATAGATGCGCTTGGCTTGCAGGAAAGATTCGCGCGCGGATGGAGGATCGTTTTCCGATTCGTACGCGCTGGCGAGATCGAGCCAGGTGTTGGCCGAGCGTGGATCGAGCGAAAGAGACGTGCGGTAGGCGTTGATGGCACGCTGGGCGTCGGGTTCTTCCAGATTGTATTGCCAATAGCGACCAAGCAGGTACGACGTCTCCGGGTTGCGCGGTTCCAGTTGCGCGGCTCGCTCGTAGCCGCTCCGCATATTCAGTCCGACGTAATGGGCTGCGAGCGCGTTGCGAATACTGGAGGCAGCCAGCGCAATCGCAAGCGCAAAAGCGACAAACACCAAAGCAAAGCGCGCGGCGGGGTTGGACAGGCGCAGGATCATTCCCCGGTACTGTGCCTAGCGGCCTGCGGAGATGCAAGATCAAATTAACGAAACAGGAATCGGTATAAAGATGGAGATCGCGAAGGCTACTTGCCGACCGACGCTGTAAAGGTCTCGTCGGCCCGGCCGCGGCGCCGAACGTCGATTCCCAGCCGCTTGATTTTCTGATTGAGCGTGGAGAGCGGGATCATGAAGCGCTCGGACGCCTCCGTCTGGTTCCACCCGGTGCGCTCCAGCATGTCGATGATGATGCGCCGCTCAATCTCGTCCATAATCTGGAACAGCGAAGGCTGGGGATGATCGGCTGCGGTGCGAGAGCTGGCTTCACCGGGCATCGGCGGAAGAAATTCCGAAAGCTGCAGACGAACGCCGCGAACAATTTCCTTGCTGCGGATGCTCTCGGGGAGTAGATCGATGTCCACGCGCTCTTGCGTGGAGAGCACCACGGCGCGTTCGACAACATTTTCGAGTTCACGCACGTTGCCGGGCCAGTCGTAGTCCATCAACAGCTTCATCGCGCCTTGGGTGAATTGCAGCGGAGGCTTGGCGTTTTCCTTGCAGTAGCGTTCGATGAAGTGAAGGAGTAACGCGGGTACATCTTCGCGGCGCTCGCGCAGCGGCGGTAACCGCAAATGAATCACATTCAAACGGTGATACAAGTCTTCGCGGAAACGGCCTTGCTGCACCAGCGTGAGCAGATCGATGTTGGACGCGGCGACGATGCGTACATCGACTTTGATTTGTTCGGTGCCGCCCAGACGCATGAATTCCCGCTCTTGAATTACGCGCAGTAGCTTGGCCTGCGTCTCATGGCTGATCGTCGCGATTTCGTCAAAGAAAATCGTGCCTTGGTCGGCGACTTCAAAAAGACCTTTTTTGGAGGCAATGGCGCTGGTGAAAGCACCTTTCACGTGCCCGAAAAGCTGCGACTCCAACAGATCGACGGGAATAGAACCGGTGTTGACGGGCACAAAAGCCTTGTCGGCGCGCGGCGATGCCGAATGAATCGCTTTGGCGATCAGCTCTTTACCGGTGCCGCTTTCCCCGCTGATGAGAATCGTCGAGCGCGACGCGGCAACCTGGGTTACCAGATCGAATAGCGACAACATCTTGTCGCTCTTGCCGATGATATTGGGGAACGTGAAGCGCTGCTTCAGAGCGCGCTTCAACTGCATGTTTTCTTCGCGCAGGCGCCGCGATTCGACCGCCTGCGCCACCTGCGCCAGCAGTTCGTCGTTCGACCAGGGCTTGGTGATGTAATCCATTGCACCGCTCTTGAACGCGGCGCGCGCCATGTCGATCGAACCGTACGCGGTGATCAACACGACAGAAAGCTGCGGATCGCGAAGACGAATTTCGCGGAGCAAGTCGAGCCCGTTGCGGTCGGGAAGGCTAACATCCAGGAGCAAAAGATCATAGGGATGTTCCTCGAGCTTCGCAAGACCAGAGGCGCCGGTGCCCGCGCTGGTGACACCATAACCCTCGCTCGCTAGCAGCAACTCCAGGCCTTCTCTGATTTCCGATTCGTCATCAACTACCAGGATGGAGCCCTTAGACATGGACCGCTTTCCTCACCGCGGGGAATTCGACGTGGAAGGATGTGCCCTTGCCGGGAGCGGAGCGAACATCAATTTTTCCAGCGTGCTCTTTGATGATGCCATAACTGACCGAAAGCCCCAGGCCGGTGCCGCGCCCGCTGGCTTTGGTGGTGAAAAATGGATCGAAAATCCGATGGATGTGCTCGCGTGGAATACCCGCGCCAGTGTCGACGACTTCGACTTCCACGCTGCCGTTATGCGCGGCAGTGCGCACTTCCAGCATTCCGCCGCTGGGCATGGCGTCGCGCGCGTTCAGGAACAAATTCAGAAATACCTGCTGGAGCTTGTTTGCGGACCCACGCACTGCGGGAAGCGTAACCCCCAGCTGCTTGACCACCTGAATTTGTGACGTCTTCAGCGGGTGCGCGACCAGCGACAGCGTTTCTTCCACGATACGGTTCACGTCGATGTCGGCAACCTCGGTCGCGCTCGTGCGCGAAAAATTCAACAGGTTGTTGACGATTTCGCTGGCACGAAATGTTTGCTTGACGATTTTCTCGATGATGCCCTGCCGCGGGTCGCCTTCCGGCATCTGCTTGGCCAGCATCTGAATGTAGTTCGAAATCACTGCCAGCGGCGTATTGACTTCGTGGGCCACGCCCGCAGCCAGCAGTCCGAGCGAAGTGAGTTTCTCGGTCTGCGACATCTGCTCTTCCATGCGCTCGCGCTGGGTAACGTCGTCAAACAGCAGCAGCCGGCCAATACGTTCCCCCGATTTGCTGACCAGCGGCGTAATCGAAACGTTCAACGTCAACAACCGCCCTTGATGATGCAATCGCTGCTTGTAAATGCCGGTAATCTGCTCTTCATCCTTACGCGCGGCAATTTCCAAAGCCAACTCCTCAGGCAACAAAGCGCGCAACTGATGGCCTACCGCATCCTGCCGCGAAACGTTGAAGAGCTGCTCCATACGCGTGTTCCAGGATTCCACGATTCCGCCCAGATCGACGGCAAGAACGCCAACGTTGAGCGACTCAACGATATTTTCGCTGAAATCCTTGAGCCGCGCGATTTCCAGCGCTTTTTGTTCCAGCGAGTCGTAAAGTTGCGCGTTGTCCAGCGCTACGGCGACGTAACCTGCGATGGTCTGCACCAGCTCGACGTCATCGCTCGACAGAAAATCCCCGTCAACCGTTTTGCCAAGGCCCAGCACCGCGACGGTGCGTTCCCGTATGCGGCACGGAATGAAATAATTCAAATCCAGTTGCTCGAGAGTCTGCCGGACTGAGTCGGTGACTTCTCTCGCCGCGCGGGGCGACTCAAAAAAGAGCGCCCCACGGGCGAACTCGGGCCGGGCCGGCTCGAGGAAGCCAAGATCCATAGGTTCGGAAAGACGCACACCCATCGACCGCGCCAGGCGCAATTGCCCCGGCTGCAGTGGGTCCTCCATAAAAATCGCCAATCGATCGACCAGCAAGGTCTGCGAAATGCGGTCCATCACCGAGCCTAGCATCGGGTCGAAGCGCACTTCGTTGGTGAGCGTGCGGCCAAATTCGATCAGCGTGCGCCGATAGTCCAAACGGTCGCGGTAGAAGAAGCGATCGAGGCGTGCCTGAATCCACTCGCGCAACGGCTGAAACAGGAACGCCGCGATCACGATGGCGATCATGCCGCCGACGGGCCCAGTCGTCTGTGCGTGAGAAATCTCGGCGATCAACGCGATCAGCGCGAAATAGACGGAGGCAATAGCCGCGGTGGCTGCGGTGTACGCCAGTCCGCGCTTGAAGATGATGTCCACGTCCATCAACCGGTAGCGAATGATGGCGTAGCCAAAGCACAGTGGAATCAGCACCAGACTCAATGCGGAGAACTTCGTCCAGGACGGTGGCACCGCATCAAAAACGAAAGGAATCACATACAAAAGAGCGAACGGCAAAGCCCCGGCGAGTGTGCCGCCCGTAAGCCATTTCAACTGTTGGCGAAGGACGCCGGACGGAGCTTCGCGGAAGCTCTTGTAAAAAACAATGGCAGCAGCGAGGAAGTAGACGCCGAGATAGCTGTACTCGATCTTGTCGATCAGAATGCGCGAGCCGAGCCAAGGAACGAAACCCAAGGCGTTGAGCGCAAGGCTAACGTGAAACAGCAACAGCAGCACTGGGGGACCGTAAACTAGCGCGAGCTTCGAGATGTACCGCGCGGTGGCTTCGGCGCGCTCTGGAAAAACGAGCGCAAAGTGAAACAGCAGCGCTGGTGCCAGCATCAACGAAGCAATCTTGGCCCAATAAATTTCGTAGTCGAAGGCGTCCAGTTTCCCGCTGTAATGGAACGAGAACAGCACAAAGGAAGCCAGACAGAACACAAAGAAATGCACGGCGCGCGGCGCATTCCACCGGCGAATGAAAATGAACAGGCCAATGAACAGGTAGAGTAGGCCGACAACGCGTTCGTAGTTCTCAAGGGAGGCGGGCTTGTCCGCGGGAGCAGTGACTAGCGGGGTCTCAAACTCCTGGCCGCCGCGGACCAGTTTGTAGTGCACCTGGGTCCAAAGTCCGGCCCGCCAAAGCCGCTTGGTGACCTGAACCTGGGTATCGACCCGTGTGTCGTTGACGGCCACCAGGATGTCGCCGGGGCGAATCCCGGCCCGGGTAGCCGGAGAGTTGGGTGCCAATTTCCAGGCTTGCGCGCCGTGGGAAGTATCTAGCCAGGCGACTCCATCGTCTGGAATCTCGTAGGTCTCGCGCTGGCGGAAGTTGATCCAGGCATAGATAACGGCCGCCAAGGTCGCCAGCGCCAGGACGACCGCACCGAGACTGACTCTGAGGTTCTGCTTCATGGCTAAACCCGGCTAAGACACACTGATACTCTTCGAATAGAGTGCAAATCAGTGTCCAATCTTTGGTAGATGAGCTCGCGGCGAACTCTAATCTATTCAATACTTTACAGTACCGCCGCTGGAGCCGACCCGAAGGCATACACTTTATGGAAGGCGGCCTACAGCTTTTCAAAGCTCAATTTTGGCTCAAAATTGAACGCTCAAACCACCTCGAAACGTCCGAAACGCCGGGACCAGCATGGTTCGCCCGTCCTGGCTATTCAAAGACACATACCCTTGCGTAAGAATGTTGTCGCAGTCCGCTATCGCCTGCCAATGGCCCGGGCCAAACTTGGGAAGGGTCTGACGGATGCCTAGGTGGAGATAGGGATCCATCTGGTAGAGCGACTCGCCGAAGCCGTCCAAACGAGACACCGCATCACCACTGACCCATTTGTAACCCGCCGTGACCTTCGTTCTGGTGCGCGGCACCGTCGTGCTGACCGAAGCGCCGACGGAATGGTGCATGGATGTCTTCAGCATTTCGCGCAGCGCGCCATCGACAAAATCGGCAGGACTGAGCGCCCCTGCAAACGCATAGACCGCGGTAATCTCGACATCATCGGAGATCTTTTCACGCAGCGCCACTCGCGTACCCCAACTGTTCATGGAGCCACCGTCGTAGGCGAACGCGTTGGAGAAATAATCCTGGAGGTAGTCGGACGACGGCAAATCGCCGCCTCGGCCATACACGGCTACATGGCTGTCGTCATCGTGGAACGCAGCGATTTGCAGTTGACCACGCGTCCCCAGCTTGCGGTCCGCAGCGATTTCTTCGTGCCACCCGCCTTCCAGTACAGGCCTTCCGTTCCGCCAAAGCAGGGTCGGAAAGGAATCCAGAGCGTTGACGGCGGCCGCTAGCGCAGCGCCTGACTCGCGATCGTCTGGATCGAGGTTGACCGAGCCTCCCGGCTCTTCGGTAAAAATAAGAGCCGCGTGCCACGCGTCCGTTAGCTTGGCATCGAGTTCCAGACGCGGGCGCAGGGAAGTGGCAGCCTTGTCCAAGCCAACCAAGACGTACTCTCCGCTGTAGAGAAGCTTGGCGCGATCCCCCAAACCGAGCGACCCACTTTGTTCCATGCGAACACCGCGGAAGGTCTGTCCATCTGGTCCCAATTTCGCCTCGCGAAGAACCAGGGTTGACCGAGGACCCGAACCGAGTGCGCCCGTGGGTAGCCAGACGGTGGCGATACCCCCGCCAGGAGCCGAATCCATGTAATTCATCTGACCGGCCATGAGCAGCCGGGCGGTGCGCCCTAGCTTCTGGTCGTATGCGAACGATGTAGCCGGTGCGGAAGGTACGCCGGAAGCCGAACCGGGCCGGCGCGCGCCATCAGAAAACTCCAGGCGAGCCCTGGGGTGCAAAACCTGCTTGTCGAGATTGGTGTTCGCCGCAGTTTCCGAACTGTCGTCATCCATCCACTGGAGCACCGGGCGGGTGGCCGAAGCCGAACGCAGGACCCATTTCCAGTCGTCGGATTCCACGGTCACCGCAGAAGGGGCGCGCCGCAATTGATCGAGCGAAGCGAACATGGATTCGAGCTGTACGCGAACCACCGTCGTCACGTGGGGATTGATGCGGACGTGCTGCTCGAGAGTGGGGAGAAATCCAGCCAGGGTTACGCGTACGGTGTAGAAACCTGGCGAGAGACGCTCGCCGCGAAAAACGCCCTGCGTATTGGTCAGAAAATCGACGGCCGACAGCGTCCCTGTAGACTCTGAAATCAACTGCACCGTGGCGCCCATTTGCGGAACGCCCAAAGTGTCATTCACGACTCCGGCCACCTTGCCGGACTTTACCTGAGCGCGAGAAGACGTGACACCAATCGACAGACAGGTCCCGGCCAGAATCACAGCGCTCAGGATTCGCAGTCGTCTTTCGTTCACTTCGCGCTACCTCCCCGGTGCGGCTTTGCCTGCATTGGCGGCCGTCTTGGTATCGGCGGGGGCCTTGATAGAGAATTCGGCGGTCTTCGAAACTGTCTTGTTGGAATTGGAGTCGGTGGCCACAATTTCCAGCGAATATTTGCCTGCGGTAAGGGTAGCCAAGGGCAGCAGGCGCTCGATGGTTACTTGCTCGCCGGTCTGCTTCATTTCCTCGGAGGTTTCCTTGAACTGCATCACCTGCTGACCGCCCTTTTTGACGGTGTAGACGAAAATGGCGTTGGACTTGTGGGTTTTGTCGTCGGGCTTCAGGTTGTAAACCTGCATGTAGATGCCGAGTTTTTCGGTTGTTGCAAAATCACCGTCGAGTCGCGGCACGACTTTGGTGGAACCTAGCACGAACTGCCCGGTGCCAATCTGCTTGGATGGCACGTGTTCGAGCTTGCTGCCGTCGGCCACGATCAGCGAGCTGGTCTCCAGTTTGTCGTCCTCGAAGCGGGGCACCTGGAGGCGCGTATTGATCACGCCGACATTGCCGCTCTTCACGTCCTTAATCACGATATCCAAACGATAGAGGCCCGGGCGCAACGGAATAGCCTTCTGATAGATGGACTGGAGCTTTACGGACTGCTGGAAAAGGCTGTCCGGGAA
>Ga0137401_10001275_pt1 | contig 10806 bp, 7 predicted proteins | sample CZOMad1_1_16fung_FD_108286 | JGI IMG/M metagenome (GOLD analysis project Ga0137401, IMG submission 108286) | Vadose zone soil fungal communities from Angelo Coast Range Reserve, California, USA - CZOMad1_1_16fungal (Illumina Assembly) | ecosystem: Environmental > Terrestrial > Soil > Vadose zone...
ACGCGCTCAGCTTGCAACTCATCTGGAGCAGTGTGTCTTCGAGCACGCTAGCCCCGCTGGACGTACGCCGGAAATGGACGCCCAGCCGGTGCTCCGCTTCGGCGCTGTGCACGCTCTTTGCGAAATATTCCGAAATGGCTTGCTGATTTTGCTTGAGGACGCTGACGCCGAACTGCTTTTGCTCTTCGAGCATGGGAAGTATTTTCGCGCCGTGGTCGACGCAAACTAGAATCAGCATGGGATGGAGCGAGACGGAAGTGAAGGAATTGGCGGTCATGCCGTGAACCTTGCCCGGCTCGCGCTCGACAGTGACGACGGTGACGCCGGTGGAAAAATGGCCGAGGGCTTTGCGGAATTCGATTGTCGAGAGTGACGGGGTTGGCATCTTGGAAGTTTTTGAAGATACCATACTGGAAGCGCGAAAAGCGAAATGGCACGGTGAAACCGGAAACAAAGTGACAGCGGTTCGGATGAGCGACGGATTTGAAACGGGGTGAATATTCATGGCGCGCAAAATCGCGATTGTGGGCGGAACTGGAGCGGAAGGCTCCGGGCTGGCGTATCGCCTGGCAAAAGCCGGGGAACACATCCTCATCGGCTCGCGCGACGCAGTGCGCGCGCAAGAGACGGCAAGACTTTTGCATGAACGAATTGGCAGCGCCGCACAGATCGCGGGGATGGACAATACCTCCGCGGCAGCAGCTTGCGAGATCGCGATCCTGACAGTTCCCTTCTCTGGAGCGGCGGCTCTATTGAAACAACTGAAGAGTGTATGGAAGCCAGGAACGATTGTGATTGATACGACGGTGCCGCTGGCGGCGACGGTTGGCGGAGCAGCAACTCGCATGCTTGGAGTATGGCAAGGTTCGGCCGCGGAGCAGACACAGGAGCTTTTGCCCGCGGGCGTCAGTTTGGCGGCGGCGTTCCAGAATCTTGGCGCGGAAGTGCTTGCGGGCGACGAGCCAGTCGACTGTGATGTTCTGGTGTGCAGTAATGATGAAAAGGCCAAGCAAGTAGCATCCGAGTTGATCGGCAAGATTCCGGGAGCGCGGGCGTTGAATGGCGGGAAGCTGGAGAATGCGCGGATCGTCGAGTCGCTGACGGCGTTGCTGATCGGATTGAATATGCGTTACAAAGTTCACGCCGCCGGCATTCGCTTCACCGGGTTACCTATGAAATAGCCTGAGGCTATTCCCTTACATGAATAAAGGGGGAGATAGAGATAAGAGAGCGCGGGCGAGTTTGCGTTTTTGGCCGAGGGTTTTCATGACGGTCGGGAGAATGGCGACTTGCATGTCGAGGACGGAAATGGCGGCGGATTGGGATTTGTCGGCGGGATCGATGACCAACGTTCCAGTGAAGTCGGCGTAGAGTTTAGCGACGCCGAGGGCGCTTGGATCGTGGCCGAGTTGGGCGAGCATTTTGTCCGAAGGGCCTTTGAGGGATTTCCCACCGACGATGGGGCAGACGGCGAAAACTTTCTCCCTGTGGGCGCGAAGTTCATCCCGGATCTGAGGAACGGCAAGAATCGGGCCAATGCTAATCAACGGATTGCTGGGGCAGATGAGGATGCGGTCGGCAGTGCGGATGGCTTCGAGTACGCCGGAAGCTGGGAGCGCGGATTCGATATTTGAGAAGCGGATGCCGCGCACGACGGGTTCGGCACGGCGCTTGACGAGATATTCCTGGAAGTGGAGCGGGCCTTCGTTCGAATCGATGATGGTCGGGACGGAACTGTCTGACATGGGCAGGATGCGCGCCTTAACGCCGAGGGCGATTCGAATGGAGTCGGCGGCTTGCGAGAGAGTTTTCCCTTCGGCGAGCAAGGCGGTGCGATGGATGTGCGTGGCAAGGTCGCGGTCACCGAGATTGAACCAATTGGGCCGGCCATAGGCAGCCAAGCGTTTTAAGGCATGAAAAGTTTCTCCGCGAAATCCCCAGCCTTTTGATGCGTCCACAATTCCCCCGAGAGTATAGGTGACGATGTCGAGGTCCGGCGAGATTTTCAAGCCGTGGAGGACGATGTCGTCGCCGGTGTTGACGATGATGGTCAGCAGGGCGGGGTCCATCACTTCGCAAAAACCCAAGAGCAGTTTTGAAGCGCCTACGCCGCCGGCAAGCGCGGTGATTCTCAGCTTTGGTTTTGAGGGCATGGAGAATTCAGATGCGAGCGGCGTGGGCAGGGTCACGCGCGAATCCATCGGGATCGGCGACTTCCACGACGCGATTACGGACACGCGAGGAGAGAAATCCGTGGCGATGGAGGAATTCGGGATAGATGGCGAGGCGTTCGCGCAAGGTGAAACCGCGGGATTCGGTTTCAGCTTGCAAGCGGGCAATTTGGGGCCAGGCAGCTTCCGGATTGATGAAATCCCTGGTAACGGGAGAAATGCCGCCCCAATCGTTGATGCCAGCTTCGAGCAATCGGGGGAAATCGTCGTAGCTCAGGTTCGGGGGAGCCTGGATGTTCATGTGCGGGCCGAGAATCAGGCGGGCGATGGCGATGGTGCGCAGCATGTCTTCCAGAGACGGCTCTGGATGCGCGGCCATGGGAATTTCCGGCTTGGCGCGAAAATTCTGGATGATCACTTCCTGGATGTGACCGTATTTTTCGTGCAGCGTTCGAATGGCGAAAAGAGAGTCGATGCGCTCTTCCATGGTTTCTCCGATGCCGATCAGGATGCCGGTGGTAAACGCGTTGGAGAGCTTGCCGGCTTCTTCGATGGTGCGGAGGCGAAGCGCGGGAACTTTGTCCGGAGCCTTGGCGTGGGGCGAGCCGTCACGCATCAGGCGGGGGCTGACGTTTTCGAGCATCAAGCCGACGCTGGCGTTGGAATCTTTCAGGCGAGCGAGGGCGGCAATGTCCATGACACCAGGATTGGCATGTGGGAGCAGGCCGGTTTTATCCAGGACGAGTTCGCACATGGCAGCGAGATAGTCGAGCGTGCGCGAGAAACCCTGAGTGCGCAGGAATTCGCGGGCTTCGGGGAAAATCTTTTCGGGCTGATCGCCGAGGCTGAAGAGAGCTTCCTTGCAGCCAGCCTGGCGGCCTCGCTCGGCAAGGGCAAGAACTTCATCCGCGGTCATGAAGTCAGCGCCGGGCTGGCCGGGATCCTTGCGGAAGGTGCAGTAGCTACAATAGTCGCGGCACAGAGTGGTGAGCGGGATGAAGACTTTTTTGGAGAAGGTGATGACGGATCCTTTTCCTTGGGCGCGGAGTTCGGTGGCGGCGGCGAGGAGGTCGGACAACGGAGACTGCGTAGCCAGCAGGACGGCCTCTTCGCGCGTTACGGGATGGATGGTCGGGAGCATTTGGGACGTAGCCACGGCTACAAGGGGAATTTAACACAGAGGCCAAAGAGACGCAGAGGACACAGAGAAGAATAAAGATCAGCGGAACAAATCCTCGGAGGCGGGGCGGATGATGCGGGAGGCGGGTTCGACGGAGGACTTGTAGCGATAGCCGCGAATGAGGATGACGGGAAAGCCTTCAGACTTGCCCATGAGCAGGCCGGCAGCGGCTGCGAGCTCGTCGGCGACGGCGAGCACTGTGGCGGCCAGGGGTTTGCCGTCGCGATCACGCGTGCCGCGCAAATCGTGAAGGACCGGGACACCGGACGCGCCGATGGCGACGTTCGTCAGGCCAAGACGCCAAGGGCGGCCAAACGTGTCGCTGATGATGACGGCGACGCGCTTGCCGGTACGTTTGCGAAGCGCGGCGGCGAGACTTCTCGCAGACTGGTCGGGATCCCGGGGGAGCAGAGTCACGATATCATCGCCAGGAACATTCGAATGATCGACGCCTGCATTGGCGCAGACGTAGCCGTGCCGCGTTTCGGCGATCAGCACGGGATCGGTTCGAACGAGGCGCTTCGACTCGTTCAGGATTACTTCCACAAGACGAGGGTCTCTCTTCTGCCGCTCTGCGATGGCTTGTGCCTGGGGCGAAGGAACGATGGATTTAAGGTGGACGACTGCACCTTCGGCCTTTGAAACAATCTTTTGCGCGACGACGACCACGTCTCCGTTTCCAAGATGCAAGCGCGCTTTGCGGGCGGCGTTTGTTATTTGCTCAGAAAGATCGTCGCCGCCGTGAATCTCAGGCAAACCGGGAAAGCGAACCAGGCGCACATCAGGATTGCCAGCGGGAGCCTTCTTTGTGGAAGAGCGGGAGTGAGGACGCTTGGCCATGATCACGGAAGAGGAATCTTACGCGAGCCGCAAAGACCTTTCACCTGCGAAAAACGAACTGCGTGAAAAAGGAAACGGGCGCTCGCCTTCCAGCAAACGCCCGTCTCGAAGGTACTCGAACTTGAGTGAGGGCTAGCGGTGCGGTTTGTCGTCCTTTGGCTTGTCCATGGACGGCTTGTTATCAGGCTTGTCTTTCGGACGTTCCTGCTTCTGGCGTTCCTGTTGCTGTCGTTGTTCCAGTTTCTGCTGTTGCTGCCCGTGTCTCTGCTCGAGCTGCTGGAGCTGCTGCTGTTGTCTCTGATCGACCTGTTGCTGGCGTTGTTGTTGACGTTGCTGGTCAGTGTTTTGCTGAGGCGCTCTCTGCCGGTCCTGAACCTGCTGCTGCTCGACTTGCTGGCGCTGCTGTGGCTGCTGTGGCTGGTTTTGTTCGACTCTCGGTTTTCTGGTGTCCTCAACATTGTTCTGCTGAATCTTCTGCTGCTCCTTGACCTGCTTCTGCTCGACTCGCTGGCGCTCCTGATCCTGCCTTTGGCGGAGCTGATCGAGTTGCTGCTGATGCCTCTGGTCCAGCTGCGGGTTGACGTCGTTCGGCCTGCCGGAGTCATTCGGCCGGGACGTAGGCGGACGATCGTTGTAGACCCTCGGATTACCAGGCCTGCCCGAGTTCCCTGGAGCGTTGCCGCTGTTGCCAGGGGCGTTTCCCGTGTTGGCTGGAGGATTCACCGGCTGGTTCGGCGGATTGGCCGGAGTCGAATTGTTCATCGACGGCGGGCGATTGTTGTCGTTCCTATCGTTTCTATCGTTGCGCGGATTGCTCCGGATGTTGCCCGGATTATTCTGTACGTTGGCCGGGTTATTCGGCGCGTTGTCCGCGGGACGATTGGCCTGAACGTTTCGCGGCGAGCCGGGTTGGACCGGCGGGGCGATCCTTATGTTGGGACGAGACTGCTGATCGTTCTCGACCCCAGCTCGACGCATCTGAGAGACAGCCGGTGGCAAGCCACCATTGGCTTGAATCACTTGCTGCTGTTTCGTAAAGGAAACCGGCGTTGGCGGAGGAGCAGTCCTAGCCACAACCGGGCGGTTCACGGAGATCGCGGGCGGACGCACGCGCGCCTCCACACCGGCGCCGAGTACGCTGCGCTGCTGAGGAGCAACCGTAGGTGTGGTCGGATTAACCTGCGCGGATTCGATTTCCCGTCGATCAACCCTAATCATGTGTCGTCCGACCGGTTGTGCCGACGTAAATGCTTCGTGCGAAGTGACCGTTACGCCATTCGGCGCGGTCTGGTTCACGTACCGGATGTTGGTAACGTTTTTGTTGACGACGACGTTGTTGTAGTAATTGTTGACGGCAACGTTGTTCACCGTCGTATTGGAGACGTTGACGTTTGTGACGTAAGTACGGCTGACGCGATAAGAAGGCACATAGACTTCACGCGGCGCAAGCGGGAACCACGCCACGCCGACTCCACCGCCGCCACCGACTCCGATGCCGACGCTGAAGTGCGGTCCGCCGACCCAGGCAACGAGAGCAGGAGCGTAAACCGGACGAACGTAGGCTACGCCCACGACTGCGCGGGGCGCGCACGGTACCCAGCCCCAGACTCCGCCGACGGCAACCCAGCGGCCATAATGGAAGGGAGCAAACCCCCAGGGCTCATCGTCAACCCACGTCCAGCCCCAAGGGGAAATCCAAACCCAGTGCCCGTAGCGATAGGGAGCCCAGCCTACGACAGTGGTGTGTGGAAACCAAACGGTACCGTATTCAGGAACGGGGCGCCAGCCGCCGTATTCGTCCAGGTCTTCGTAACCGATTACATCCGAAGAGACATAGCGCGAAGATTGTGCGTGATCTTCGCGGCGGTCCCGGTCACGGCACCAGCGGTCGAAGTCATCGTCATTGTCGCCAAAACGCTGAATGTCAGCGTCGAGCTGGTCGATTCCGGCAAACGTGCCCGTTTCCCGCGAATGAATGGTAGATGCGGAGCCGCCACCAGTGACTTCGCCTTGGCCGTCGCGAACAAGGACAACAGTGGTGTCGCCGGCTTCGTTGACGTCGATTTTGTAGTTGCCGGGGCGAAGGACGGAGAATGCGAGGTTGGGCGTATCAATTTCAAAAGTCTCGTCGTTTTCGAGGCGGCGCACGCGCACGTTCAGAGTGCCTTCGGTGATGCGGATTTGCGCCGTGCGATCATCGAGATTCAAAAACGAAAAGCCAGTGTTGCTGGAAAGGCGGATCGTCGCGGAGCCGATGTCCAGCTCCGCACGCGCGCCATTGTCGGTCCAAACCTTGTCACCAGTGGTAATCGGGCGGTTAACGACAGCGGTGACCCAATCGTCGGTGCCCGCAGGATTAAAGGAAACGTTGCCGTGGGTGTAGCTGAGACGTGCGACGCGGCTTGGCGGATCGTCGTCATCATCGGCGGCGGCGCGTTGGGGCGCAAAGAGAGCCACGACCAGCGCGACGCTGAGCAGGCTCGCTAACTTCAGCAGATGTTTTCTCATGTCGGAATCTCTCCTGAAACCTGGGCGGCCATGATTCCCTTGCGCCGCGTCATTCACGTTCCTGGGTAAGTTGCCTGGGCTTACTCCAAACAGTAGCACTTCATCGTTAGAGAGCATTGGCTGCGCACTTTCCCCATGTCGAAACAGCAAATGCCGGTAACGAAATCCTTCACTTCATCTAACACCGGTGGGCGGGAAGAGTTGTGTGGGCGTCACGCCGCGAATTGTCAAACGCATGAAATACGAGGCTGGGAGAATTTCAACCTGAGTAGATTACGAAAAGCAAAAGGCCCGTCCGGAATTAGCGGCGGGCCTTGGAATTTGAGAGAGATTAGTGTCTACCGTGAGAGCTGGAGCCTCCACCGCCATGTGAACTTCCGCCACCACCACTGCTACTATGTGAACTGCCGCCACCTCCACCGCTGCTGTGGCTTCCACCACCACCACCACCACCGCCGCCGCTATAGCCACGGCTTCCACCGCCTCCACCGCTATAACCACCACCGCCACGGCTGCCACCTCCACCACCGCTATAACCGCGGCTGGGAGCGGAATACGACGGTGCGGAGTAGGAGCGTGACGGAGCCGGATAGCTGCGGCTCGGGGCGGAATACGTTCGTGGCTCCGAGTAAGAGCGCGACGGCGGCGGATTGTAAGAGCGTGGCTGCTGCGAATAACCGCGATTGTTGCTGGAAGGTTGCGAACGTTGCGGCGGCTCGTACGCGCGGCCGTTGTTGGAATTGCTCGGACGATTGCTGTTGTAGCTGGGCGCCGAAGGCCGTGACGACTGGCCGTTGGAGGGCGCGGGCTGCCCGCTGCCGCGTGCCCAAGGCGGACGGTTCGTATCGCTCATGCGCGCGGTTTGCGCGGGCGCAGTCGTGGTTGGGCGATTGGAGTTTCCGAACCCGGCCGGCGCGCGTCCGCGATCCGTCGCGCTTCCCTGCGCTTCCCAGGTGCGTGGGCTATTGCCGACGCGCTGAGAAGTGGCGTTGCCCATGACACTGGCAGACGTTCGGTTGGAGTTGGACATCGCCGAAGGTGGCCGATTCTGCGAGAGTTCCCGCTGACGAATCATCTGTGAAGTAGCGGGCGTGCTATTCAAACGGCCATTCATTACAGGCGCGTTGCCCGGACGATTGTTCGACGTGGGCGCGTTGTTACGCGCAGGCATGTTCTGCGGTGTGGCCAAGCGCTGACTCATGCCGCTGTTCTCAGACGCATTGCCAGCGCGACCGGAAGTCAGGCCGGCGCTATTCACGGTGTGAACGCGCATTTGGGATGCCCCTGCCGCCGGTGTAGTGCGCGCCATTACGGCGCGGTTCTGAACCGCAGCGGGAGGCCGGGCAACGTTTGATCGCATATTTACCGAGCCGAGCGCGCTGTGCTGCGTAGGATGGATGCCGACCGAGTTGGTCACCTGCGCACCTCGCAATGCAGCGGGCGTGAGATGCGTGGCTCCGCGGTTGATAGCCTGCCCGTTCATGAAGGCGTTGCGATTCGCGACGGTTACGGCGTTCACGTTGTGGGCGTTCACAAAACCGACGTTACGAATGTTGGTGTTGAACACGTTGGTGTTGCGGATGAACGTGTTGCGCACGTTGATTTGCGTGATGAATTCGCGGCGGCAACGGAACCACGGGAAAAACGGTTCGCCGAAGCCGAGCGGGAACCAGCCGACTCCGAAACCAAACCCGCCGCCGAAAAAGCCGACAAACGCGGGACCATAGACCGGAGGCCCATAAATTGGGCCCGGGCACCAGCCCCACCGGCCTCCGAAATAGTTCCAGCGGCCGTAGTGGTACGGCGCGAAGCCCCAGGGCGAATAGTCAACCCAAGTCCAGCCCCACGGGCCGACCCAGTTCCAATAGCCGTAGCTGTACGGAGCCCAGCCAACAGCAACTTCGCGCGGATACCAAACGTGGCCGTATTCGGGCTCATCGCGCCAGTCGCCATAGTCGTCAAGATCGTCGTAGCCGACCATGTCGCGCGAAACGTATTTTGCAGAGACGGAGCGGTCTTCCTTCGAGTCGCGCTCAGCAGCCCAGCGGTCGAGGCCATCGGGACCGGGAGCCTTCTCAATACTGTATTGAATGTTTTCCGTGCCGTTGAATTCGGCGCGCTCACCCGGATGGACTTCATAGGTCTTGCCGCCGGCAGTGACTTCGCCTTCGCCACGAATCACGGTCACTCGGGCGGAGTCGCCGTTTTCATTCACGTCAACGCGAAAAGCGCCTGCTTCCTTGACGGTGAAAGCCAGATTCGGAGCGTCCACTTCGTAGAGATCGCCCTGGCGAAGTTCGCTGACGCGGAAATTAACGCTGCCTTCGGCGAGGCGCATCTGCGTGATGCCCTGATCGAGGTTCAGGAAGGAAAGAGCGGTCATGCTGCCCAGATGGATGGCCGCGGGGCCCGCTTGCAATTCGGCCCGGGAATCTTTGTCAACCCAGATCTTGTCACCAATGGTGACGGGGCGGTTTTTCGCGGCGCTGCCCCAATCGCCTTGTCCGCCGGGCTGCAGCGAGACGGAACCCTCGACATAGCTGATGCGGGCGACGCGCGTGGGCGGATCTTTTTCTTCGTCCGCTCGCGCGTTCGGAGCCCCAAAACTCAAAAGACCGGCGAAAAACAGGAGCATGCTGAGGCTGCTCTTACCGGTGAATGTGATCGTCTTCATGACGAATCCCCTGTCTTCGGACTGGACGTGGGCCGCTGTGGCCTTCTCTACTAATGAGACGTTCTGGCCGATGGGAGCGTAACATCGAATGGCTCCCATCAGGTATAACACCGCAATGGGAAAGAAGTTGCCCTTGGGGACGGCCGGGCCGAGGCTAGCGTGGAACGACGGCACTAACGCCTTTTTGATGAATAAGTTACTTAGAATCTGTACTTTAGGGAAAAGCTTGGCTTGCCGGGCTCTAGCTTAGTGTGGAATAGAGGGCTTGCTTCCACCGCTTGTTGTCGATGGTCCAGGTGACTTTGGTTTTCCTGCCGCGCTCCAGGACCGGCGCCCAAACGGCTCGATTGCGGTCGTTTCCAGCAACGTTCAGGCGATCCACCACGGTCATTCCCGAGGTCAGTTCACTGGAAGTCTCCACGTCTACATGGTTTTCGGTTTGCTGCGTGACGATCGTTGGGTCCAGGGCAATGGACATTGCCACTGGATCGGGCAACGAAATTCCATGTTCACCGGTCTGCTCGAAGTAAGCTTCCTGGGCGCGGCTGTTGCATTCGATGGCGAAGCGCGCTTGCGGCGTGCCAAAGCTGAGGACGTGCTTGATGTCGTCTGGATTCAGGGCGGCCTCGCCGCGGCAAAGATGCCAGCCTACCAGCTCTACCGGAAGTCCGCTGCGAAGCACAATTCGCGCCGCTTCCGGATCGCACCAGATGTTGTATTCGGCAGCGGGAGTTACATTGCCCTCGCAGCAGGGAGCACCGCCCATAACCACGCAGCGGCCGACTTTAGAGGCGATGCGGAGATTGCGCTGCAAAGCCAAAGCAACGTTCGTCAGCGGTCCGAGTGTAACCAAGACGAGTCCGGGATTGGATTCGATGGCCGCGATGATGGCATCGGCCGCGTGGAGTTTTTCGGGCGCCCTTTTCGGAGCGGGGTAACCGTGGTCTCCCAGGCCATCGCGCCCATGGAACCAGTGGGCGCTTTGGTGCGGGCGATTGAGCGGCTTTTCCGCGCCCATGAAAACAGGAACGTCCGCGCCGCAAAGTTCCGCCGTGTAAAGCGCGTTCCGCGTGGCTTGTTGAACGGCGACGTTTCCAGCGACGGTGGTAATCGCCAGGACACTCACCTCGGGAGAGCGCAGCGCCATGATCAGGGCTACGGCGTCATCGGAAGCGGTGTCGGTGTCAATCAGGAAGAGTGGTTTCACGCGGCGTAGGATAGCAAACCCGGCGCGAGGCCGCGCTCAAAAACAACTTGGTCTGACAATCACCTGGAGAATCGCCGCACGCTAAGAGATATGGGAAGTCCGACACACAAGACGTGTATGACCACGCCAATGATCATCAGCTTCAGGGAAAACGGACGCTTGGCGGCAGCGGAGAGCGGTACCACAATGCGATTCATGAAGAAATAAACGGCCACGCCGTAGAGCG
>Ga0137401_10001276_pt1 | contig 10798 bp, 9 predicted proteins | sample CZOMad1_1_16fung_FD_108286 | JGI IMG/M metagenome (GOLD analysis project Ga0137401, IMG submission 108286) | Vadose zone soil fungal communities from Angelo Coast Range Reserve, California, USA - CZOMad1_1_16fungal (Illumina Assembly) | ecosystem: Environmental > Terrestrial > Soil > Vadose zone...
AAACCGATTTCGTCCATTGCTTTTTTGAACAGCAGGCGATCTTCGGCAATCTTAATCGCTTCGCGTTTGGCGCCGATCATTTCAACGCCGCATTCCGCAAGTACACCGGCTTCGTCGAGATCGATCGCCAGGTTAAGCGCCGTCTGTCCTCCCACGGTGGGTAAGAGCGCGTCGGGCCGCTCGCGTCTAATGATTGCCGAGACTGATTCGACTGTGAGCGGCTCGATGTACGTGCGATTGGCCGTCTCCGGATCAGTCATGATGGTGGCCGGATTCGAATTGACCAGCACGACCTCGTAGCCTTCCTGGCGCAAGGCCTTACACGCTTGCGTGCCTGAGTAATCAAACTCGCAGGCCTGCCCGATCACAATGGGGCCGGAACCAATGATTAGAATTTTTTGTATGTCAGTGCGCTTGGGCATCTAAGATAAAGACTCGCGAACGTTTGATTGATCAGTGGAGTCGAAGCATTATACATAAGCGGGACATCGAGACAGAGTCACCAGCGTATGCGCTGCCGGGGATTGCTTACCCGGAGCAAATCGGGGCAGTAGCCCGACCGTAAGGGAGGGCTCAGGTTTCATAACGAGGACAATGAGAGGCCCCCCTGCTGGAATACAGAGCCCACCCTCACGGTTGGGCTACTGCCCCGTAATTCACCGCCAGATCGTTAGATTGATTATGAGAGCTTCTAGCCTGCTTTTACCGCTTCCACTTGCGACCCTGCTGTTAGCTTCGGTCTGCTTCAGTCAAAAGCCTTCAAGGGAAGACGGCAAAGACGTTTTGGAACCTGTCTCTGTCAAGACGGATCTCTATCCCGCCAATGCCGACGCGAAGAAAGAGATCGATGCAGCGCTGAAGCGGGCCGCCCGGGACAAAAAGCGCGTTCTGCTCATCTTCGGAGGCAACTGGTGTTACGACTGTCACGTCCTCGATCTCGCTCTGCACGAAGGCGAAGCGGGCAAAGTCGCGAAAGAAAGTTTTCTGCTGGTGCACGTCGACATCGGCGAAGGCGACAAGAATCTTGATCTGGTCAAGAAGTACAAGACTACTCTCGATAAAGGCGTCCCGGTCGTAGTGGTTTTGAGCGCTGGCGGCAACTCGCTCTACCGCAGCGACGATGGCGAGTTCGAGGCCGCGCGCAAGATGATGAAGAAAGACCTCGTCGCGTTTCTCAGGCATTGGAGAGTGACGGGGCGGTAGCCCAACCGTGAGGGAGGGCGTTTGAGAGAATGGCAATCACGCTCTCCCTCACGGGCCGGGCTACTGCCCCGAGGACATTACGCCCGCTTACGGTCGGGCTACTGCCCTGAGGGACCGCTCGACACTCTTTCTCGTTTTGCTGTCTTGAGTACCGTCAAACTTTTTGATAATTTGCTCGCGGTTCCCCCAATACATAAGTACGAGACAAGGAGTCGATCATGAAGAGCAGGTTTCTTCTTTTCACTGCTATTTCACTCGTGCTCGAAGTCCGGGCCTTGGGCGGCGGACCAATTGGCGCGGTTTAGCGGGCCGCGTTCTTGAACAGTCAGCTTGCGTAGCCGCGCATCGACCTGATCGAAAGAGTTTCAAGTGATGCAACGAGTCAAAACATCCCAGCTCGACGATGATGCCCTGACTGATGAAGAGAGGAAGGACGGCGACTCTTCTCTCGATGACCTTCAGCAGCAAAAGGCCATTCTTGAGGAAGAGAATCGAAAGCTCGAGCAGGTCGCCGAGTATCGCTCAGCATTTCTCGCCCGGCTTTCCCACGAACTTCGAACGCCGCTTACCTCAATTCTGGGCTTTTCCGAAATCCTGCTCACTCAGGAAGAATTGAGCGACGCGCAACGCAGCTTCTGCGAGAGAATCCAGAACTCTGCGCGGCAATTGCAGGCCAATCTCGACCAATTGTCGGACCTTTCGCGATTGGAAGCCGGCAAGTCTGAACTTCACCGGGAAGAGTTTTCGCTCGAGGGTCTGTTGCGTGAAGCTTGTATGGGACTAGCGAGACAGGCGCAGAAGCAAAACGCCGAGCTCCATTGTCAGGTTGCAGCGGCCTTGCCGCTGATCGTTTCTGATCGGGGCAAGCTGCGACAGGTGCTTTACAACTTTCTGGCTTATGCGATTACTCGTAGCCCCGGCGCACTGGTCACCGTGTCGGCGGAGAAAGATCTGGCTGGGTTCGTCTTGAAGATTGAAGATGAAGGCCAGGTGCCCGCGGATTCTACGTTCGTTGAGTTCGACCCGCTGAATCGCCGCGCGGGCAGCAGCGAACTGGGCCTGGCAATCGCAAGAGAGAATGTCGATCTGCTGGGCGCCCAGCTTACCTTTCAGCATCGTGAACCACGCGGGCTGCGAGTCGTGATTCAACTTCCGAGTGTGCCTCCCGATGCGATGCGGTAACAGACTCTTGGTCGGCTCTAATTTGTTTTCGCGATTTCTTCCTGCTTGGAAAAGAACGATCCACGAAATCACGCGAAATCGCACGAACCAGAATTCTTGATTCGCGTGATTTAATGGATCGTCTTACCTCGCAAAGGAATCTCTCAAAGAAACCACTAGACCTTTATCCCATCGCGCGCGCTCAGATCAGCATGATATGATTTCCGAGTTCAAGACAAAACGTTTCCCTAATCATCAGAATCTTGTTGTTCTGCGCGATCCATGATCATGCCTGACTCAGTGCCGAGCCCGGAGGCTCGTTCAGCCGATGTCGCAATACGCGAAGTATTGTCGATCGACGAATACGACGCATGCATGAGGTTGCAGCGCGAGGTGTTCGGCCTTCCGGACCTGGAGATTTCCCCGCGCCGCCATCTGATCGTTTCGCGTCAAGCCGGAGGGTGGACACTGGCCGCGTTCACTCAAGGAAGAATCGTAGGCTTTGTGCATCATCTCGCGGCGGTGCGCGGCGATGAAATCTTTGGCTACTCGCATATGATGGCGGTCGCGGCGGATTATCAGAACCTGGGCGTGGGCGCGAAGTTGAAGTGGGCCCAGAGGGCGCGCGCCCTGGCCGAGGGCCGCGACTTAATCAAGTGGACCTTTGAGCCGATGCGCGGGCGGAACGCTCACTTCAATTTGAATCGGTTGGGTGTCGTCGTCAGCGATTACGCGGTCAATTTTTATGGAACCGACTATGTCACAAACCCGTTGGAAAAAAATGCCGGAGCCAGCGGCATGGATAGTGATCGACTGTTTGCTAGTTGGCATTTGCGCTCGCCGCGGGTCGAAGCCTTGGCTGCCGGCCGGGAGTTCCCGTCAGGAGAGCCGGACAAAGCCATCGAGATTCCCACGGATTTTCCAGCGCTCTTAAAATCCGATCCGGACGTTGCCAAGCGCGAGCAGTTGCGCGTGCGCGAAGAGTTCCTGGCATTGCTGAGCGAAGGTTTCGTCTGTCGCGCGTTTGATCGTGGTGCCGCTCGACCAAAATATCTGTTTTGGAGATGAATAGTTCATAGACTTTCAGGGAGTCGGGGCAATGGTGAGAAGCTTTGGTTTAAGCCCGCGAAGCGTGGCGATAGCATAAAGCATGGGGTGGAGCGCAGCGGAGCCCCAGGATCGTTGTAATGCGAAGATTCAGCCCGCGAAGTGGGCGACAGCGTTTCATCAAAATGGATCCCAGCGTTGGCGCTGTCGCACGCTTCGCGCACTCGGCTCTATCACCGGTCGTCAGCCTGGGGTTCCGCTGCGCTCCACCCCAGGCTTTATGCTTGCACCCGCTACGCGGGTTTTGGAGAATGCTCTGCGGTAACTTCATACCGTCTTTGGTCTGCGGTTAGTAAAGGGAATCACAGACTGAAGTCTGTGCCACATCTGGGACGAACCTTGCCAAAGAAACCATCAATCGAAAAAACAATTAAGGATCTGCGTGAAGAAATTCAGCGCCATGAAGATCTCTACTATCTTCAGGACAATCCGGAAATTTCGGATCGCGAGTACGACGTACTGATCGAAGAGTTGCGTCAGCTCGAAGAGCAGAACCCTAAATTCATCAGTCCGGACAGTCCTACGCAGCGCGTTGGCGGCAGGCCGGCCGAAGGGTTTCCGGAATTCTTTCACCGCCGGCCCATGTTGTCACTCGACAACAGCTACAACCTTGACGAATTGCGCGCCTTCGATGAACGCTGCCGCAAACTGGCAGACGGTGCGGCGCTGGAATACGTGGCCGAACTCAAAATCGATGGGCTGTCCCTTTCAAATCACTATCGGGACGGCCTATTTATTCGCGGTGTCACCCGGGGGGACGGCCAGCGCGGTGAAGACGTGACTTCCAACGTCCGTACTATTCGCAGCGTACCGCTGAAACTGCGTGTCGTTACCGGCGCCGTGGGCCGTGAGATTGAAGTCCGGGGCGAGGCCTACCTTCCGCGCAAAGTCTTTGAAAGGATTAATGCCGAGCGGGAGGAGGAAGGCGAGCCGCGTTTCGCAAATCCGCGCAACGCCGCGGCGGGCGCAATCCGGCAACTCGATCCGGCTATGGTAGCCAAACGCAGGCTGGACATGTTCGCTTACGACCTGCTGGCCGGCGAGCGCAAACCATTCGCAACTCACTGGGAGGCCCTCGATTGGATGGAAAGCGCGGGCTTTCGCGTTAACCCTAACCGCAGGCTCTGTAAATCGATCGATCAGGTGATCGATTTCTGCAAGGCGATGGAGTTAAAGCGCGACGACCTCGGGTACGAGATCGACGGCGTGGTAGTGAAAGTTAATTCGACGGCATTGCAGGATGAGTTTGGCGCGACCGGGAAGGCTCCGCGTTGGGCGATTGCTTATAAGTACGCCGCGCGACAGGCCACCACGAAAGTGAACGACATCATCTTGCAGGTCGGGCGCACCGGCGCTTTAACGCCGGTAGCTGTGCTTAAACCGGTGCAGCTTGGGGGTGTCACGGTCTCGCGGTCGACGCTGCACAACGAAGATGAAATCGAACGTCTGGGATTGCGCATCGGCGACTGGGTTCTGATTGAACGTGGCGGCGATGTAATACCGAAGGTCGTAAAGGTTATCGAAGCGAAACGCACCGGCAAGGAAAAGAAATTCAAGATGCCCGGGGAATGTCCCGTGTGTGGCGGGCGCGTTTCTCGTCCTGAAGGCGAGGCTTTGTCGCGCTGCGTGGCGGCTGATTGTCCGGCCCAATTGATTGGGCGTTTGTTGCACTTTGCGTCGCGACGGGCGATGAGAATCGAGGGACTCGGCTACGCGCTGGCCGAACAGCTCATAGCAAAGAAGATGATCCGCGACGTGGCTGATCTCTACCGCTTGACCCTGGAAGATCTGGCATCGCTCGAACGGATGGCAGAGAAGTCGGCGTCGAACGTGCTGTCGCAAATCGAAGCGAGCAAAGCGCGCGACCTTTGGCATCTCATTTACGGCCTCGGCATTCGTCATGTAGGCGAGCGCACCGCCGGTATTCTCGCTCGTCAGTTCGGGTCGCTCGAGCGTTTGGGCCAGGCAAGCGTGGCCGAGCTGGATGAGGTTCACGAGATCGGGTTAACCATGGCGCAGAGTATTCGCGATTGGTTTGACGATCCGGGAAACGAAGACTTGTGCCGGCGTCTGCGCGAAGGCGGCGTGCGCACCGAGAGCGAGAAGCACTCCGGCGGGACCGGGGACGGGGGCGATCAAAGGTTCGCGGGGAAACAATTTGTGTTGACCGGTTCGCTGCCGTCCATGACTCGTGACGAAGCCCGCGCTGCAATCGAAGCTCGCGGCGGCCGGGTCACATCCACGGTCAGCAAGAAAACCGATTTCGTTGTTGCCGGCGCCGAGCCGGGATCGAAATTGGACAAGGCGGGTCAGTTGGGTGTGCCCGTAGTCGATGAAGCTGAATTCAAAAAAATGTTAGGATAAAGGCGGTGAAAAAAATGGAATCTGGTGAGCAGGAAAAACAAGAACAGAAACTCGAACTGGTGTACACGCTCTTTTGCGATGACGTGCGCCTCGAAGTAGGCAACAAGCTTTCATACATGGGAGTTTTTCAAAACATAGTCGTGCCGCAACTGCCGGTCTGGCTGCCAAAGCTGGCCGTGGTCAATCATTGGCGAGGTGACGGATCGCATCTTTCCGAGGTAAGGATCTTAATGCCGGATCGCCAGCAGGCGCTGGTGGCGTCACAACCGTCGCCCTTCGAAATCGTTCACGGCTCGGCCGATAACATCAGCTTCTTTGTGAACGTGACCTTTCCGGTTACCGGACAGTATCTGGTCCAGACCTTGATCGATTCAAACCTTTTTGACGAGCGTGTGCTAAGTGTTTCTGACCAGCAGTTAATCGCGCCGGAAGAAGAATCCGAGGCCGTGAATTAGGGCCAGCTTTCTCGTTAGACGGGAGGAGCGCCGGTCCTCTAAAGCATTTCGTAAGACTTGATCTTGTAGTTGAGCGTAGTGGTGCCTAATCCCAGAATGCGGGCGGCACGTGCCTGGTTTCCACCCGCGAGTTCAAGAGCCCGACCAATCAGCCGCATCTCAAAACGGCGCACTTCGTCGAAGAAATTCATTCGGGATCTTTCGTTGAGGTTTTCGACCGCCGTCGCGGCTTCGGCCAAAGCGTTTCCGTGTGCCAACGACTCGGCTTCCTGAAGGAGAGCGCTGGCCATGTCCTTAATCTTTTCCAGCCGATCGGCCGGCGCTACCTTTCGCGACGGTAGCCCACGCAAACGTCCCTCGGAAATCGATTCAACAATGGCAGCTTTCGCAGTACTCATATAAAGGCCCCCTGAGAGTTCTAATGACTAAGACGACATAGGGTCTGGTTCGTTAACAACTGTACGGCGCGTCGAATCTAAAGACGCTCCCGCTAAGCAACTGGTTCCAAGTTTTTCAGTCGATAACTAAGAATTTAGGTCAAATCGACCATGAAGCGCCGGTTTGATGCTGGTTAACCATCCGAGGTTTGCGGGAGCATCGCCTTCCTACCCTCTTTTTTTGTCAAGATTGTGTCAAGAAATCGGTGGGGATTGGAAGGCCGTCCAGTTCATAACTGGGTGGAGTCTCTCGCGACACGTAAAAGAATTCGCGCGATATCATCGAGTCCCGTAGTGTGCGGGCCGTGCTTTTTCGCAATCGAGATGGACCTTTGTCCCAATAGAACGTACGCACTCAAGGCCTGCGGAAGGTTGGCGGCCTTCAGTGCAGCGAGGTGCTTGCGCACCGTAGATACGTCGCCGCGCTTGAAGGTTCCGGTCAGCGCTTGCGCGGGATCTTGTCTTTCGAGATTCGCCACTGTGCTTTTGACCAGAGGCAAAAGCACCCTCTGAGCCTGCTTCCGGGACAAGCCGCAAACGCTGAGCATGTCGAGGGCAATGTCGAACAGCGCCGTCATGTTCGGCGAAGCCGTCAAGGCGGCGGCGTGATACAACGCTTTTCGGCTGGAGTCGATCGTGAAACTCTCTCCCCCAAGGTTTCGGACGATCGACTGGCCAACGCGGACTGCTGCTGAGTCACCTTCAATGGAAAAAAACCCCCGGGTTAGAAGTTCAGCTCCCGATCGCGACTCGCTGATGGAAACCAAAGGGTGGAGCGAGCCGATGGCGAAACCCGAGCTTCGCATTGGCTCGAGCACATCCGAAGACAGCGCACCACTGGTGTGCAGAGCAACTCGGCGAATGGCCGCAGTGCGCTTGCCTTTTGCCGGGCGGATTCGGTTTGAGGCGAATACCTCGGACAACTGCTCAGCCAGAGTCGCGATCGCGTCGTCGGGCGTTGCTATCAGCACAAGAGAGGAGCGATTGAGGATCTCGATCTGACTTGGGCTCAAACTCCTTAATTGGCGGGCGGAGAGGGCCAGGGTTTTTGGGCCGAATGCTCTGGCGGCGCGCCGAGCCGAGGTAGGTCGTTTTGCCGCGACAACTTCTATCCGGTAGCCGATTGACTTGAGAGCCAGGCCCAGAGCTGTGCCCAGACGGCCGGCGCCAATAATCGCTACGCTAAGCTCTTTGGCCGGCCTCGGCTTTCGTGGTCGAGCTTGGGCGCGGCGAGTTGTTTGCGGGGTAGTTTTGGTAGTCCGTCGCATCCAGCTTATGACGATGCAGTTCCGAGTTGAGAGGTCGGACTCTAACACGCGATACGATTCGCGCGCAATTGCGTAGGTTTTTGGTTGGCGGTGGTCTATAATGCCAACCGACGCTAACTCCTGTGGTTAAGGAAAATTGAGTTCAAAGGCTTCGAACTTCAGCGCAACCTCGATGGTGAAGCCAGCATCCAAGCGGTGCGTTAACGATTGCAGCGCTGGTGCCTCTGGTGCTGCCCCCGAAGAAAAGTAAAGCGGCCGTTCGCGAAACTGCACGGCCACCGGAAGATTAGGCCCGGTCTTTCTCTCCCGGCGTCGGAAGTTGGAGGTTTAGATGAAAGTTCGCTTCTCTCGCACCGTCACCGCAACCGGCTTAGGAATTAGTCTGTGGGTTGGCAGCGTCGCTGCATTGGCCGCACCACAGCAAACAAAAGATCAATCGGCAACTCCACAGACCGGCCAATCGCAAACGAGCCAGAGCCCGGCGGCGAAAGCCCCCCAGCAGCAGGCCTCAAACGGCAAGCCATTGTCGACCAATGAAGACCCAACAAAGATCGGACAGCGCAATATCAACAAGGGCATCTGGTCAGGCGGGATTCTGGGCGCGAAAGGAACCGAGGCGGAGGTTCGCGAGGGCCGGATGCTGGCAGCCGAAGTTGATAAAGAAGCAAAATTCATCGACGATCCGATAATTACCGAATATGTGAATCGGGTCGGCCAAAATATAGTCCTGCACTCAGACGCCAAGATTCCCTTCACAATCAAAGTAATTGATTCTGATGAAGTGAACGCTTTTGCCCTGCCGGGCGGGTTTTTCTACGTAAATAAAGGTCTGATTCTGGCAGCCGATAACGAAGCGGAACTGGCCGGGGTTATGGCCCATGAGATTGCTCACGTTTGTGCGCGTCACGCAATGGAGAATGAGGCCAAGATGCGCGCCCTCGATTATGGCTTGCTGGCAGGCATGATCCTGGGCGGCGGCATAATTGGAAACGTCCTCTATAACGGCGGGGGAATGATCGAAGGAATGGCCTTTTTGAAATTCAGCCGCGGAGCTGAAGAAGAGGCCGACAAGTTGGGCATTCAGTACATGTGGGCTGCCGGTTACGATCCGAATGCCATGGCCACGATGTTTGAAAAGCTCGAAGCGAAGAACAAGAAGAAGCCCGGAACGATTTCGAAACTCTTCGCTACGCATCCGGCGCCTCCGGAGCGGCGAGCGGCCGCGATTGCCCTGGCCGCGCGTTTCCCGGAGCGCGAGGAATACGTCATCAGCTCTTCAGAATTTCAACGAGTCAAGAACCGCATGTTGAGACTATCAAATGCGCGCGCGACATCGACGGGAACAATCGGCGGGGCCGACGACGGAACACCCGGACGTCCGACTTTGAAGCGAAGGCAGCCGACGCCTGATGATCCGTCGACGACGCCGGATGGCACCGCGAAACCGGACAGCACCAAGCCGGCTCCGCCTAGTCTGAAACGCGGACCGGAACCGCAGGCGACACCGACTCCACAGCCGTAAGATCACGCGGGGCAATAGCTCGACCGTGGAGAGGGCAACCAACTTTCAACCAAAAAGGCTCTCAGGCAGAATTGCTTGAGAGCCTTTTTGCTGGCGGCGTGTGAACACCTGACACCAATCTTGCGATTGCTGACGCAGCTGCTCGATCACGTTATCGTTCGTGATACTGAACCGCGGTCGATGGCGCGGCGCCGGTCTTCTCGGCCGGTCCTTCCCGCCATATGACACCACGGAAGAAAAAGCGAAAGTATCCGTACATCGAAAAGATTGAAGAAATCACTACGACCCAGAGGAGCGCCCGCCCGGCCGTGTAAAGTAAGACCTGCCAATCAGTCCAACTCGTGCGATCAGGTCCGGTAAGATGCGACCAGGCGAGACGCAGCTCAGGCACCGTCCAAAACTGAATCGCCGGAAAAGGCCTGCCAAAATTTGAAACGTGCGGAGAGCCGCCTGCGGGCGAGATTGACAGGATCAACAGACCCACGGTGACGACCTGCGCAACCATTTTAAACTTGCCCATGCGCGAAGCAGAGATTATCACTCCCTCGGTCGCGGCAATTGAGCGCAGACCCGTGACCGCAAATTCGCGTCCCACAATGATGACGACCGCCCAGGCCGGCGCCAGATGATTCTCAACCAGTGAAATCAGCGCCGCCGAAATCAAAAGCTTGTCGGCAATCGGATCCAATAACTTGCCGAGCTTTGAAACCTGCTGCCGGCTGCGCGCAATCTTGCCGTCAAAATAGTCGGTCAACGCGGCAATAACGAAAATCGATACGCCCAGGAGGTAGCTCGGTACGCCCAGCCAGTTTTCAGACACCGGGGTCAGCAGTACCACAACCAACAGCGGCACGATAAAGATTCGCGAAAGTGTCAGCGCGTTAGGAAGATTCACTCAAAAGCTCCGCGTTCAAATCAAATGCGATTCAGATCGCAGTCTAGGTTTCGTTGTTTTGAGTGTCAAGACAGACCAGAGTTGAGGTCAGTACCGGGAGCGGTAGCGACCGGGCCGTCGTCGTGGTGATCTCAATCCGTTCGTGGATTGAGACCCGGTCGCATCCGCCACCCACGCGGGCTGCCCGCGCGGTGACCCCGGTCCGCTCCCGGTACGACCTCATCACTCAACCCCACCCGTAACGGTACCGCCGACTACTTGCCCACCTCAGAACTACTCGTTAGAATATGAGGTTCTGCGTCACATGAAATTCTTCTCTGTGGCGGCACTGCTTCGATTTCAACGACTATGGCAATCGATCGCATCACCGTTCGTGGCGCCCGGCA
>Ga0137401_10001278_pt1 | contig 10795 bp, 10 predicted proteins | sample CZOMad1_1_16fung_FD_108286 | JGI IMG/M metagenome (GOLD analysis project Ga0137401, IMG submission 108286) | Vadose zone soil fungal communities from Angelo Coast Range Reserve, California, USA - CZOMad1_1_16fungal (Illumina Assembly) | ecosystem: Environmental > Terrestrial > Soil > Vadose...
GCCACTTCCAAGCCATGCGTCCCCCAAAAACAGACTGCTACCACTTTATCGGCCTGCCGGCGTATGTCAACGCGGGGTTATTGGCAAGTTGTCGAATAAGGCGACGCGGCGGGGGCTGCGTAGCCGCCAGAGGGAAATTATTTCATCAGCCGGTCGTAAAGGCCCATGAGTTGCGCTTCCTCGTAATATTCAAGCACCAGCTGGCCAGGGCGCATCTTCGTTTTCTCGCGCAGCAGCACCTTGGTGCCGAGGTGCCGCTGCAACTCATCCAGGGCGGCGCGGATATTGGCATCTTGGTGCGTGGGCGTCGCCGCGGCGGCGCCGGTGCGTGCGCGTCGCGCGGCCAGGCGTTCGATTTGGCGCACCGTGAGACCCCCGCGCGAAGCGCGCAGTGCATAGCGCGCCCGAAGTTGCGGGTCGGCGACCGCGAGCAGGGCGCGACCGTGCCCGGCGCTGAGCTTTCCCTCTTCAATCCATTCCTGAATCGTTGGTTCGAGTTTCAGCAGGCGCACCGCGTTGGCCACCGTGGTGCGGTCTTTGCCGGTGCGCTCGGCAACGACTTCTTGCGTCAGCTGAAACTCTTCCATGAGGCGGTCGAAAGCGCGCGCGGCTTCGATGGGGTTCAGATCCTCGCGCTGGATGTTCTCGACCAGCGTCATTTCCAGAGCGAGCGCATCGGAAACCTGACGAACGATGACGGATACCTTGGACAAACCAGCGCGTTGCGCCGCGCGCCAACGTCGCTCGCCGGCAATCAACTGGTATCGCGAGCCGATCGGCCGCACGACAAGCGGCTGAATGATTCCACTGGCCTTGATCGAGCGGGCCAATTCCTCGAGCGCCTCCTCTCGGAAGCGCGTGCGGGGCTGAAACGGGCTAGGCTCCAGCAAGTCGATGTCGATCGCTTGTGGGCCCGCCGACATTGGCTCTCGGGCTGGCGCAGCTGCGGTGCCCGCGGCGGGCGATCCGGATGCCGTCGGGACTGCAGCAGCCTGTGGCTCAGGCTCCCGAATGAGCGCTCCGAGCCCCCGTCCCAGCGCGTTTCTCGGCATTGGCGATTACCTCCTGGGCGAGTTGCGTGTAGCCCTCGGCCCCTCTGCTATGTATATCATAGAAAATAATAGGCTTACCAAAGCTAGGGGCCTCGGCGAGCCGGACATTCCTCGGAATGACGCTTTGAAAGATCTGCGATCCAAAGAAACTGCGCAAATCGGTGGCGACTTGGCGCGAGAGAGTGGTTCGCTCATCGTACATCGTGAGCAAAATGCCTTCGATTTCGAGGCTGGGGTTTAGTGTCCGCCGAATGCGCATCAGGGTGTCGAGAAGCTCCGATACGCCTTCCAGTGCCAGATACTCGCACTGAATGGGGACTAGCACGGCGTCGGCGGCAACCAGCGCGTTTAGGGTCAGCAGGTCGAGTGCCGGTGGGCAATCAAGAATAATAAATCGGTACCTTTCGCGAATCTCGTCCAAAACCCCTTTGAGCTTGTATTCGCGACTTTCGGCAGAAACCAGTTCGACGGCGGCGCCGGCTAGATTTTTGTCGGCCGGAATCACTTCCAAGCGCTCCACCTGAGATTTCTGCGTAATGCGCTCGAAGGGTTCATTAAGGATCAGAGAATGATACAGGGTGCGACGCGAAGGGTCTTTCTGAAAACCGATTGCCGCGGTGGCGTTGGCTTGGGAGTCACAATCGACCAGGAGCGTGAGCTGATCGGCAGCTGCTAGGCATGCGGCCAAGTTGACCGCCGTGGTGGTTTTCCCCACGCCACCTTTTTGATTTGCGACGGCAATGATGCGCGCCAAAGTTTCTCCCGTGGGCGAAAAGTTAGCAAAGGAATCGGGCAGATGCAAGATGTTTCACGTGGAACAGTAAGCGGTTGCGGATTCGTGTTGAAATTGAAGCCGCGGCGGGCCGTGTCGCTGGCGAAGGCTGACCGCCGGAGAGTGTTCCACGTGGAACACTAATTTCGGTTGTTCCACGTGGAACAGTTCCCAGTCAAGGTTCTACGGCAGCGCGCCCTCAATTCTGTGGCCGACCAAAAGAAATCTCCGAAGCGATTGTGGAATGGCGATGGGCTCCTGCCACCGCCACCCATGCTCCTTCTGAGCTTGCTCCAGGTCCCTAGCGCCAATCCAAAGCACCACCTGCTTGGTAGCAATCTGCCGTGAACCGGCCCAGGCCAAGAAGGATCCGAATTCACCAACTGCCCGCGAACAAACTGCGTCAAGGGGCGTTACTTCTTCGGAAAGATCTTGGTAGCGGCTGACGATTACGCGGGCGCCTTGAAGTTCCAATTCACGAATGGTCTCGGCTAGAAATGTGGCCTTCTTTACGTTCGATTCCACGAGAAATACTTCTAGCTCAGGCCGAATGATTTTCAACGGCAAGCCCGGAAATCCGCCGCCAGAGCCCACGTCGGCAAGCCGACCTCGCTCAATGGGCACGGCTACCGCCGCATACATCGACTCGCAAAAGTGGCGATAGAGGATTTCGAGCGGCTCGCGAATCGCGGTGAGATTGATTTTTTCGTTCCATCTCCTGAGGAGCCCTATATAACGCTGAATACAAAGCACTTGCTCGGCACTCGCTTTCACCCTGAATTCCAGGAGTGCGCGCTCGATGGTTTCCGCCGAGAGTGGCTCTTGCAATTTAGTTAACATAATGCATAATGCTATCGAGTTTACCGTACATCCGCAGTTCTATCGGTATTATTTGTCAAATACTTAGGGCCGGCGATGCCGGCCACCAGGTCCACTCCGGTGTGCCAGAACATACCAGGGACGAGACTCGCAATCGCAACGCGCGCAGTCCCAAACAACAACCCCAATATAGTGGTTGCGGCGAACCCGCCTCTTCCCTGATAGAGGTGGGCCAGTCCAAACAGCACCGAGGTCGCCGGCACCGCAATCCACGCTGGCAATCCCCAGCGAAAGAAAACGGCCATGGCGAAACCGCGGTACAAGAATTCCTCGCAAACGCCGGCAGTCACTGCCAGCGCAAAAAAGGGAAGCCGTTCGCGTCCAGTCTGGGGAAGAATTCGTTCCGCCATGGCCTTTAACGGAGCACGGAGGGGGCTGGTTGAGCGCCCCATGCGTCGCAGGTTGAGCCACTGCAGCGCGACGATCGAACCGGTGCCGAGCACGGAGAGGATGGCAACGGTCGCCCAGCCGGAAACCACCAGCCCGAGTTCCGCGGCCGTGAAGCCATGCGCCCAGGCACGCCAACCCGCGACGGCGACGGCCACCCACTGAAAGACCATCGTCGAGGCATAGAGTGCAAGGCGTTCGGCGGGTTCGACCCGGGGTTTCGCTAAGATATTCCGCATTCTTGCGCGGCCTCGCCACGGCACAATCACGCCGAGCACGAAGAAGATCAGCAAGATGTCCCAGGGCATGCGGGGATGAAAACACGTTCCGCGGCGAGTTGCAATGGAATCGGCGCGATGTCACGGGCGCGGAGCGAGGCGCACGGTTATAATGCAAGCGAGGTGCTCTGTTGGCTACCCAAGTGAAGCTGACGTCCATGGCCAAAGCGGCGGGCTGTGCGGCAAAGTTGAATCCGGCCACGCTCGATGCCGTGCTGCGCAAACTGCCGCGGCAGACAGATCCGAATGTCCTGGTGGGTTTTGACACCAACGACGATGCGGGAATTTATCGCATCGCCGAAGAGCTGGCGTTGGTGCAGACGGTGGATTTTTTCACGCCGATTGTCGACGATCCCTATGTTTTCGGCCAGATTGCTGCGGCCAACGCGCTCAGCGACGTCTATGCCATGGGCGGGCGGCCGATCTCCTCGCTTTCAGTTGTGGGCTTTCCGGAAAAAGGCGATCCGGCGATTCTGGAGCAGATCATCGGCGGCGGCCTGGCCAAGATGCAGGAAGCGCAATGCAGCGTAATTGGCGGGCATTCGATTCGCAATGAAGACATGCTGTTTGGGTATGCGGTGACGGGAACGATCGATCCGCGGCGGGTGTGGCGCAATGTGGGCGCACGCGACGGGGACGTGCTGCTTTTTACCAAACCGCTCGGCACGGGAGTGATTACCACGGCGCTGAAAAAAGATCGCGCGCAACCGGAATCGCTGGCCGCCGCGATTGCGGCGATGACGACGCTGAATCGCGATGCGGCGGCGGCACTGCAAGAGTTTGAGCGAACGGCGGTTGCGGCCCCGCGCATTCACGCGGTCACAGACGTTAGCGGCTTCAGCTTGCTGGGCCATGCGCGGGAGATGGCGCTGGGCGATCCGGCGCGGGGCATCGCGCCGGTGTCATTTGAGATCGATCATGCAGCTTTCGACTATTTTCCCGGCGCGGTCGAAGCGGCGCGCGAAGGGCATCTCTCCGGCGGACTGAAGAATAATCGCGCATTCGTTTCCGACTGCGCGTCATTCGCGGGTTCGGTCTCGCCGGAGTATCAGGATCTGCTCTTCGATCCGCAGACCTCCGGTGGACTGCTGGTAGCCATCGAGGCGCAATGTGGAGAATCCGCGGTCGAGGCACTGCGGAAGCGCGGCGTTTCGGCGCACCGCGTGGGGCGCGTCGTCGCGAAGCGCTGGCCATTGCTCTCGGTGCGCTGAAATGCGCATCCATCGCGGGTTCACGTAAACTCTGCACATGGACACCATCACCCACGGCATCGCGGGCGCTTTACTGGGCAAAGCGGTGTTTCGCGGCGACGATATGTTCAGCCGGCGGCCGATGAATCGCGCGCGCATCGTGACTTGGTCGCTCATGCTGGGCGCGATTTTTCCGGACGCTGACGTATTCCGCGACATGCTGTCGCGCAACGACCTGCTGGTTCTGACCTGGCATCGCAGCATCACGCATTCGCTTCTATGTCTTGCGCTGTTCGCCGTTGCGCTGGCGGCGCTCACGCGCTGGTTTGCGCGCTGGCGCAAGTGGGATGCGCCGTCGTTCGCCGCGCTGACCGGGCTCTATGCCGTCGGGATCCTGAGTCACATTCTGCTCGACCTGGTCACCTCCTTCGGGACGATGATCTGGTCGCCGCTGGAATGGTCGCGGCCCGCTTGGGATCTTATTTTTATTATTGATTTCAGCTTCAGCGCAATTCTACTGGTGCCGCAGATTCTGGCGTGGGTTTATGCGCGCGAGGAAGCGTTGCAGCGTCGCGCCCTGGTTAGCTGGTTGGTATTTGGAATCGCCACGCTGGCTGTGGCGGGACTCGCGGCGGTCATCGGCGCGCCGCTTTCGCTGCGGGCGATTTTGACGGTGGTCGCCACGCTCGCGGCGGTGTTTCTTCTGCCGGCATTGCGCAGTTGGGGGCTCGGCGTGCGGCTTGCTTCCTGGAATCTAGCGGGATTGGTTCTGGCGTTTGGTTATATCGGCGGAGCGACGTACGCCCATCACGCGGCGCTGGCGCGCGTGGACCAGTTTGCGACGACATTGCGGCTCGATATCGAATCGCGAGGCGCTTTGCCGTTTCCGCCGTCGCTGTGGAATTGGGACGGCTTGATTCGCACGCCACGAGGGGTGTACGAGCTGCGCATGGACCTCGGCGGACAAGCGGCGAGCGTACAAGCCGCGAGCGGCGGGGCTGAAGGCGCGGCTGCGCTGGCATATCGCTATTACCCGGACTCGCCGGAAAATTCCTACATCGATGCGGCCAAGCGGCTTAGGGAAGTGCAAACGGTTTTGTGGTTTGCGCGCTTTCCCGTTACGCGCTTTCGCACCGAAGGAGGGAACGCCGTCGTGGAAATTTCCGATCTACGCTTCCCGAAGACGCGTCCGGATCGGCCGGCTTCGTTCACGTATCAAGTGCGCTTCGCTGGCGATGGCAGCGTACTTTCACAAGGCTGGGTCCGGCCCCGGTGACAAAACGCCAGCGCTCCCGGAAGCTCCCGCGACGATCGGGTCCCCAATTATTTCGGCGTCTTGGTTTCCGCTGGATGGATTACCACTTGTCGATGCTCGCCAACGCCAACGCTTTCCGTGCGTACGCCGGGCATATCTTTTAGCGCCATATGCACGATGCGGCGTTCCCGCGATGACATCGGATTCAGACGAAATGGCTGCTGGGAGGTTTGCACGCGCTCGGCGGCCACCCGCGCGGTCATGCGCAGCTCCTCGAAGCGAAGCGCGCGATAGCCGCCGCAATCGATGTGAATTTTTTCGTGATGCTCCGGTTCGAGACGTAAAGCGCGGAAAGCCAGATGTTCCAGGGCTTTCAACACTTCGGCGCTGCGCTCGAGCAGAATTTCTTTGTCCGGGCCGTCGACGTCGGCAAGCACTTCCGCGTCGCTGCCGCCGCCGGGTCCGACGGCTTGCACGTTGACCTTCCATTGAAATCCGGCGACGCGCACGATTTCTTCAAGAAAACCGCGCAACGCATCGGCGGCTGCCTGGCGATCGAGTTGCCCGTTGTGCATCAGTTCTTGAGTCATGGCGCCTTCAACAAGGAATCAAACTCCAGGGCCGACTTGCTGCGGCCAATCTTACTGTCTTTTGTTTTTACCGTTTTTTCCGCGCCCAGTGTTAGCCGGTGCAGGCAGTGGGTGGGTGCGATTGAGCCACCACTGTTGCGCTACGCCGACCATTCCGCTGGTTAGAATATACACAGCCAGCCCGCTCGGGTAGGGGATCACCACAAACATCGCGGACATCGTAAGCGGCATGAATTTCATCATGGCCTGCTGCTGCGGATCGGTGGCGGTCATGGGGGTCATTTTCGAAGCCAGGTACATGGAGAACCCCATCAGCACCGGCAGTATGTAATAAGGATCTTTGGCCGAGAGGTCCTTAATCCACCAGAACCACGGGGCGTGGCGCATTTCAATGGTGCCTTGCAGCGCGCGGTATAAGCCGAACCAGATGGGCATCTGCAACAGTTGTGGTATGCAGCCGCCCACCGGGTTGATGCCTTCGCGGCTGTACACCGCCATTACTTCCTTGTTCATTTCCGCTTTGCGCGGGTCGCGCATGGAGTATTTCTTGTACTTCTCCTGAATCTGCTTGATCTCCGGCGCCACGCGCTGCATCTTCAGCGAAGTTTTGTATCCCGTATATTTCAGGGGAAACAAAAGCATGTTGATGATCAGCGTCAGAACCACGATGGCCCAGCCCCAGTTGGGAATATAGCTGTGCAGCCACTTCAGAGCGTGGAACAGCGGATCCGAGATGAACTCGAACCAACCGAAATTGACCAGGGCATTGAGCGGCGGCTTGATTTTCTTCAGCTCGTCGTAGTCCTTGGGGCCCACGTAAATGCGCATGGCCGTGGGCTGGGTGGAGCTTGCGGTTGCGATCTGTGGCACCGGTTCGTCGGTGTCTTTGCCATCGACTGGCACGGTGCGGGAAATCTTCCAATAACGGGTTTCTAGCGTCCCGGCTGGGGCGCCGTTCAGGGGTAAAAAGGCCGCAGTAAAGTAGCGGTCCTGGATGCCGGTCCAGTCTTTGCCGCCTTGCCAGACGCCGCGCGCCCACTTTTCCGGACCTTCGAGTTTTTTAGCGGCGATGTTGGTGAGCTTTCCGTTTTCGTCGTAGAAGACGGAGACGGTGTCGATGGGCGCAGGATTCAAAACCGTCAAATCGCCGAACCCTCCAAACCAAGCCACACCCGCGGTGACTGGCACTCCGTTCAAGCTAACGGAGGTCGCGACTTTCACCACGTAGGTGTGATCGAACTGGAATTTCTTAGCGACCTCGAGATGTCCGTCGCTCCAGGTGAACTCCGCTTCCGCCGGAGCCTGCAGGGTCGGCGCGGAGGATGAGACTTGATAGAGCCCGTTGTTGGCGGCATTTTCCATCTGCTCATCGTCGAGCGCCAGCGCAAAGGGCCATCCGCCGGTCTGCTGCGCGGCTTCCGGATGCACAACATCCAGCACACGGCGCGGCTTCGCGTCGTCCTGATATTTCTTGAGCAGCCAACTCTTGACCACCGCGCCGCGATTGGAGAACTCCACGCGGTACAGATCGTTTTCAATGACCATGTTGCGTTCTTGTGTTTCGCCTCTCGGCTTGATGTTTGCCGCTGGCACGGCGGAAATTCCGGTTGCGGGTCCGCGCGAAGCCGCCGCGCCGGGCGTCGGGGAAGGGTTAGGCATTCCGGGGTTCGCAGCAGCCGGGGAGGTCCATGCTGGACGGCTGGCCTGCGGCGGAACGGCCGGCGGCTTGGGCGCAAAATACTTGACCCAAAGTAAAATCACCACCATCGATAGCAGCGACGCCAGCACGATGCGTATCTCGTGGCTCAGCTTGCTCTTCTGCGGTGCACTCACGAATGGGCCCCTTCTGGTGTGACGGCAGCACTAGGATCGGAAGCGTCGGGGACGGGGTCGTATCCGAATTTGCACGACAACGGCTGGCAGCGCAGCACACGCTTCAGCGCCAGCCACGAACCGCGGGCGAGGCCAAACCGCTCGACCGCCTGATACGCATATATCGAACAGGTGGGTTCGAACCGGCAGCTTCCACCCACAAACATCGACAAGTATGTCTTGTAGAAGCGCAGCGCAAACAGCGCGAACTTCTGCCCGAGGGTGCGGGGCGTTGGAGGTTCCGCGACTGCGGAATTATTCTTAGAATGATCAGACATCTCTAGGTGAGGCGCAGCAGTCGCAGCAAATCCGTCCTCAGCGACGCAAACTCCGCGCGCGCCACGTTGCTCTTCGGGTGTATGACCATGTCCCATCCTGCCGGTATCTCCTGGCGATGGCCGCGCACGATTTCTCTCACGCGCCGCCGGATGCGATTGCGCACCACCGCGCCGCCGAGCGCCTTCTTGATGCTGAAGCCGTAGCGGCTGCAGGGGAGCTGATTGGCGCGAAAAAAAACGGTGAAGTAGGAACTCGAGCGGCGTTTCCCGGCGCGGTACACGGCATCAAACTCCCCGCGCCGCACGAGCCGCGCTTCCCGCGGAAAGTCGAGTCGTCCCGGACTATTCGGGAGTGAGCCGATGACGGCCCTTCTTGCGCCGTGCCGCAAGCACCTTGCGGCCTCCGGCGGTCTTCATGCGCGAACGGAATCCGTGCGTCTTGGCGCGCCGGCGCTTGCGCGGTTGATAGGTGCGCTTTGGCAAAGCAGTCCCCCCTTATAGAATACGAAGACGCAGCCCGCAAATTTCAGCCGCGACTCCGCAAGCCGCCTCCGCGGCTCAGTAAGAATCAGCTAGTGTATTCGACCCGGACGCGCAGGGTCAAGAAAGTGGGGGGGCGTCCATCTAGACTACTTTCCAGTGCCCGGTGATTGAGGCCCAAAGCTGTCTTGCTCCCTAATGGATTGTTCGTCGAAATACATACAGAAACCAACAGCAAAGAGAAAAACGTCAGGTATTTCTCTGGCGAGAAATCAGGAAAGAAGCTCACGAATTATGTAGAAAAACCGGGTGCCTGGTACTTTCCTCCACTCGCATCGCTCATCCCGTGGGCGTATATTGCTCGCGATGCTCGGAAAATGTGTCCAGGACCTGTCGGGTAACCATTTGTTTTGCGATACGGATTCGAGGTGCATCGTTGCATCTCAAACGCAACAAATTGAAACAGCAGTCGCCAAGCGCGACTTTCGCAACTACCGTCGAGCCCCTACGGTCTTCGCCTGGCTGCTGAATTAGACGGGATCCGACCGCAGCGCATCAGCTCGATCGGGATGACCCGCACGAGAGGCCCAACCTTGGATGGGCTCGTCCGGTTTGCCATGGTGCAGGGCGCGCCCACCCCAAGATTGGTTTAGCAGCTCGGAACGGAGCATCTACCGTTCGTGCTGCTCGTGCCTGTTGTGCTTCTTGTCCTCCGCACGGAGGCGGCTGAGCGCCAAAACTTGTGTCGGATATCCCACCCGGACCCGTGCTGAAGCGGTGGTGGTGTTGCCCGAGGCGTCTTTGGCGCTGTAAGTGGCTGTGTAGATGCGCACCGGGTTGGATTTGGCGCGATCGGCTCGCAGCAGGAACGAGCGCACGTCCGTTCCGAACGGCACTGGTCCGCCGCCGACGGCTTGGACTTCGTCCGCGCCAAGCGGATCACTGCTGGTGATGGACAGCAGTTGAACCGCGGGATGGGCATCGCAAGTGTCGCTTACGACGACCGTGGCCGTGATTTGAACAAGTTTATGGTTCGGCGGCCACAGGTTATTGGGAGACAGGCTAACGCTCAGCGTGGGCGCCATGGTATCCCGCACGGTAACGTGGGTCGTAGCGGTGGAAGCGAGACCCGCCGCATTGGTCACCGTCAGCGTGAACGCGTGCACGCCCAATGTTACGCTGACCTGCGCAATAGCCGCCGTGCCCACAACATTTCCGGTTTCGTCGGTCCACACATAGCTAAGCGCGGTTCCATCGGGATCGGTGGACGCGGAGCCATTTAACGTTGCCGGAGTACCGCCGTTTCCTGCGCACTCCAGGAGCTGGTCCGGGCCGGCGTTTGCTACCGGCGGATGTTTCACTGCTTGCGGGTTCGTGAACCGGCTGAACAGTATCTGGTTTACGCCAGGGACGTCGTCGGACCAAACCACATTGAGGTCGCCGTTGTTGTCAGCGGCGATTTGCGCATCCGTTGAGGACCCCGAGTCATTGGAGAGGTTTTGCGGAGTCGAAAAAGTCGCCCCGGCGTCCTGGGAGCGCGTAAAAAAGACATTGGTGAGGCCGGGCGTGGCGTCTTGCCAGCTCAGATTGATAGCGCCCCTAGCATCCACAATAAGCCACGCATTTCTGGAATTTCCGAAGTTATTGGAGAGATTGGTGGGCGCAGAGAAGTTGGCGCCGCTATCGCTGGAGCGGATGAAGAATATGTCTTTGTTATTCGCGTCGACGGCTACGTTCTCCTCCCAAACCGCATAGACTCCGC
>Ga0137401_10001280_pt1 | contig 10792 bp, 13 predicted proteins | sample CZOMad1_1_16fung_FD_108286 | JGI IMG/M metagenome (GOLD analysis project Ga0137401, IMG submission 108286) | Vadose zone soil fungal communities from Angelo Coast Range Reserve, California, USA - CZOMad1_1_16fungal (Illumina Assembly) | ecosystem: Environmental > Terrestrial > Soil > Vadose...
GGAAATCAAGGCCGATGTGATCCTGAAGGCCACGAAGGTCGATGGTATCTACACGGCAGATCCGATGAAAGACAAAGCCGCCACGAGATTCGAATCGATCACCTACCAGGAAGTTCTGGAAAGGCAACTGAAGGTGATGGACGCGTCGGCGATTTCTCTCTGTATGGATAACGATCTTCCGATCATTGTCTTCAACATGCGCGAAGTCGGAAACATTGCACGGGTGGTCATGAGCAAGTCAGGCATCGGAACGCGTGTCTCGCTAAACAAACTCGTAAATCCTGAATCTTAAATAGTGAATCGAAGCGCGTTCGACCGGTTTGTCTATTAATGATTTACGATTTACCATTCACGACCACTATGACTGAACAAGACGTCGTCAAAGAGACCAAACCGCGGATGGAATCGGCGATTGACGATTTCCGCCGCAAGCTGGCAACCGTTCGCACCGGCCGCGCCTCCGTAAGTTTGCTCGACACTGTGATGATCGATTATTACGGAACGCCGACGCCGCTAAATCAAATGGCTTCAGTTCATGCGCCCGAGCCGCAGATGCTGACGGTGCAGCCCTGGGATCCAACTCAACTCGGGAACATCGAAAAAGCTGTGCGGTCCGCAGATCTTGGTTTGAATCCGTCGAACGACGGCAAGCTCGTGCGGATTCCGATTCCCCCGCTGACGGAAGAGCGTCGCAAACAACTCGCAAAACAGATTCACGAGATCGCCGAAGAGCATCGCACCGCCATCCGCAATATCCGTCGCGACGAAAACGACAAGCTGAAAAAGATGCTGAAAGACAAATCGATCTCCGAAGACTCGGAACGAGACGGCCTCGAGCAGATTCAAAAGCTCACCGATACTTTCATCTCGAAGATCGACGAACTCTCAAAGTCGAAAGAACACGAGATCATGAGCGTGTAGTGTCGTCTGAGTTTGTTGTAGCCCAGGCGTTTACGCCTGGGGAGAGTTCGAAGAATCAGTCTTGTGAAGCCTCCTTTAGGAGGCTTATTAGTTTATCGCAGGTGGTGTGGTCGGCGGCTACATAAAAGCCCATGAATGGGCTCCGCCAAATTTGAACATTACCGGTACCCAGGCGTGAACGCCTGGGCTAGAGAAATCAAACATCTCAATCCTGAATGACCGCTTCTCTCGCCCTATCTCTAATCGCCATCGCGAGCGGCACGCTTCTTACCTATACCTATGACGAGGGCGCGCCGCTCGCTTCGCGTCTGTCGAGCGGCGCCTGCATTGGCTTCGCCGCCATGGCCCTGGTCGGTTTTGTCTTCGCGCTCTTATTCGGATTGAATCCCTATACAATCGGCTTCACCGCGGCGTTGCTGCTGTTGCCGGTGCTTTTGCTCAAGAGCCGGCCCATCCGAAATCAAATCGATCAGGACATCAACCAGGCATTGAAGGCGATCAGTCGAGCCTCCTCGAAACCTGATCGCTGGGCGTTCATCTATTTTCTTTTCTACGCCGGCACTGCGATCGTGATGTGGCTCGTGTTCGATCGCGCATTGCTGGAAAAACCCGAAGGCATTTACACGGGCGTTCTCAACAACTATGGCGACCTGCCGTTTCATATAAGCGTCATCACGCGGTTTGCGTTTGGCCAGAATTATCCGCCTGAGGACCCTACATTTTCAGGCGTGCGATTTACTTACCCGTTCCTCACGGATTTTGTATCGGCTATTTTCGTGCGCTGCGGTGCGAGTCTGCGCAACTCACTCTTCATCGAGAACTGGATTATCGGCGTGGCGCTTGTCGGCGTGCTGCACCGTTTTGGTTTGCGTCTCCTGCGCAATCGTACGGCGGCCATTCTGGTTCCGGTGCTGGTGATTCTGAACGGCGGGCTCGGCTGGGCCATGCTGTTTGGGGACGTAAACAAATCGGATGCGGGTGTCTTTCAGGCGCTGATGAACATTCAGCACTCGTACACGATTCTGCCGGACGTAACCCAGGGCTGGCGCTGGGGCAATGCCGTCACGAGTTTGCTCGTGCCGCAGAGAGGATTCCTGCTCGGCATTCCATTAGCCGTGATCGTTTTCACGCAATGGTGGGACGCCATGCGGGACACGGAGACTCATGGACACGGAGAGGCGGAGACAAAATCGCGAAAGAGTGCCGAACGTAAAGCCACGAAAGCAACACCCAATCTCCGCGTCTCCGTGTCTCCCTCTCTCCGTGTCAGCCCGGGGATGATCGCGGCCGGGTTCATCGCAGGTCTATTACCTCTGGTTCACGCGCATAGTTTCATCGCTACGATGGGAGTGGGCGGCGTGTTAGCGCTTATTAATATCAAGAAGTGGCGAGGCTGGCTCGCGTTCTTCGTGGTCGCTTCCGTCGTCGCGATTCCACAGTTGCTGTGGTCCACACACGGCAGCGCGGTCAGCACGAAAGCTTTCATTGGCCGGGATTTTGGTTGGGGCCACGGCGATGAAAACGTTATTTGGTTTTGGTTCAAAAACACCGGCGTTTTCATTCCGCTTCTAGTCGCGGCTCTGCTTTGGAAAACAGATAAGTATTTGATCCCGCGCCGGCTGTTGTTGTTCTACTTGCCTTTCACGCTCTGCTTCATCGTTCCCAACCTGATCAAGTTCGCTCCCTGGATTTGGGACAACATCAAGATACTTTTTTATTGGTGGATAGCCTCCGCGCCGATTGTCGCTTTGCTGCTGGCGCGTCTGTGGGAAGGCAACATTCTTCATCGAACGGCTGCGGGCGCATTGTTGGTCGTGCTGACACTGGCAGGAGGATTGGATGTCTTTGCCTTGCTCACGCGCCAGGGCGAGTACCAGGAATTTGATCGCGATGGCGTCGCGTTCGCTGAGACGATCAAACAGCAGATACCACCGCGAGCAATGATCTTGCACGCGCCAATTCACAACACACCGATTTTCCTGACGGGCCGCCGTTCGCTGATGGGGTATCCCGGTCACATCTGGACGCACGGCATTGACTCGGGCCCACGCGAAGCGGACATCAAGAGAATTTATGCGGGCTCGCCGAACGCCCCCGCCTTGCTCGCGAAATACGGAGTCGATTATGTTGTAGTCGATCCACAGGAACGCTCAGTGATGCCGGTGAACGACGCGTTCTTCAGTCGTTATCCTGAAGTCACAACGGTAGGTGAGTACCATCTCTACAAAGTCACGCCGTAAAAAACAGTCATCGTCAAAGAAAGAAACCGCGCCGGTGAATAACACGCGCGATATCGATCTGACGGCATCGGGCGCAGAAATTTCAGAGCGCGCCTGGCGGCTGTCCGCGCTGGCGATCCTTCTCTTCGGAGCATTTCTGCGGCTGGTCAAACTTTCGCTCGTGCCCCTGCATCACGACGAGGGCGTCAACGGAAATTTTCTGGTCACGCTCGTTCGCGAAGGAAAATATTTCTACGATCCGCAGAACTATCACGGCCCGACGCTTTATTACTTCTCAGCAATCATCCCCTGGATCGTCCGGTTCTTTGGCGGAAAAGCTGCCGGCGACACGTATGGCCTGACCACTTTCAATATTCGTCTGGTAACTGTCGCGTTTGGCGTGGCCACAATCTGGCTGGCGCTGCTGTTGCGTAAACGCATCGGTGAGATTGGCGCACTGTCGGCTGCGGCATTGATCGCGATTTCACCGGGAGCAGTTTATCTCTCGCGATATTTCATTCATGAGTCGCTATTTGTCTTTTTCACGCTTGGGATCGTCGTAGCAGCTTTGAAGTACTACGACACCGGGCGCAGCGTCTATCTGATTCTGGCTTCCATTTCCACGGCCTTGATGGTCGCGACGAAAGAAACATGGATCATGAATGGACCAGTGCTGCTAATCGCGCTTGTCACCACCAGCATTTACTTTCGCTTACGTGACAAACTTGATCGCAGACATGCAGATGACCACTCTTCATTTCGCGAACGTTTGCAAACAACGATCGATCGTCTGGGCGGGCCCGTGCACATAACAACGATCGCGCTGGTCGCCTTCGCGATATTCATTCTGGTCGCAGTGTTCTTTTATTCATCGTTCTTCACCAATTACCCCAAGGGCGTGGCCGATGGATTAAAGACGCTGAGCCTCTGGCGGCAGCGCACGCACGAACACGAGCATCCGTTTCTTCAATACTTCGAATGGTTGAGACAAATAGAAGCGCCACTGCTTTTGTTGGGTGCGGCGGGCGCGGTCATGACGGTCTGGCGCTGTGATAATCGTTTCGCCGTATTCAGCGCGCAATGGGCTTTCGGCTTGCTCTTGGCGTACTCACTGGTAGGTTACAAAACGCCATGGATATCTTTGAATTTCATTGTGCCTCTGGCGCTCATTAGCGGCTATGCACTTGATCAGCTCTATCGCAGACGCGAAGAGCCATGGCTGCCGCTTGCATTGATCGGTGGTGCCATTGCTCTCCTCGTGTTCCGACACATGATATCGCCGAAATATGGGGACGCGGGCCAGTTAACCGGCATAGCATGGGACTTTGATTTTTCGCGAAACGGCATCTACATCGTTGGTGTTCTGCTACTCGCAGCATATGCCGGATATGTTCTTTACTCCCGATCCGACATGCGAAAGACTTCTCTGCACTTTTATTTAACGATGGCAATCGTCGTCGGTCTCGGTTCTTACCAACTATATCAACTTAACTTTGTGCATTACGACGACGACCAATTGCCGTATGTCTACGCTCATACGAAGCGGCAGATGCTGACGATGCTCGACGAAATCGATCGCATCGCGCAGAAAAATGACACGGGCACCGACACCGGCATTGCGATCGTTTCGCCCGACTATTGGCCGGCGCCCTGGTATTTTCGCGATTACAAGAAAGTGGGTTATTACGGGAACATCGTACCCACCAACGAACCAATCATAATTGGCTCGATGGCCCAGGAGGACCAGTTAAAAACAAACTACGGCGATCGATATGATCGTCTGAATTCGGGCTTGGACGAAAACGGGGATTATCCTATGCGACCGGGTGTTGATTTGTTGCTGTATGTAAGACGGGACGTGAAAAGATAAACCCATAATTCCTGAGGAGCGCCGTGAGATTTGAATGGGATGACCAAAAGGCAGTTGAGAATTTTGCCAAGCACGGAGTAACCTTCGGAGAGGCAACAGAAGTCTTCTATGATCCAAGTGCGGTCGAGATCTACGACACCGAACACTCATCTTACGAGGAACGCTTTGTTGTTGTTGGATATTCGAGTACTCGGATGCTGTATGTTGTCTTTGCTGAACGTCATCAAAACATAATTCGAATTATTTCAGCGCGGCCGCCGACGGCGTCGGAAAGGAAGTTATATGAAGAACACCAAAGATAAGAAACCTGAGTCGCCGCCCGATGAAGTCGAACTAGTCGTCACGCAGGAAGACTATGACGCGGGTCTCAAGCGCGGGTGGACCGACGACGATATGCTCAAACCTGGTCGTTATAAGTTTAAGCGCGGCGGATTTCTAGCGAGACATCCTGAACTGAAGATCAAGGAAAAGAAAAGTGCCTAACGGCGGGCGGGCATCTCGGATTAAGTTAACTCCGCATCTACCAAACTGGGTTCGGGAAGATCGATTTCAACCACACTACTCAAATATTCATGCGCTGCTGATGAACGCTCGCCTGACTTTGGGACAGCGCGCGGAGAATACCCGACGACTCTACGGGACTGAGACTATGGAAGGATTCAATGATTGGAATGCTTCAGTGCTCCTACTTGCCAAGGATGCAGGGCCAGTGCAGATATTCAGTCGGCTGATTGAGGAAAGTGACGGAATTCATTGCCAAGAGGTTCCGTGCACGCAGCCGTGGCGGCACGCAGTTCCCGGTGAGAAGGGTTCTCCAACAAACGAAAACCTCAGAAATTTTGCGACTATCGTGCCGGGCACAAAACTGTATGGCTCCATCATGGCCGGGCTGCTTCGCAACGACGGCAACCAAAGCGGAGCATTGCCGAATTTCTATGACGTGACGTTGCAGGCATACTTGCGTCGAATACTAGAGGAGATTGTCTTCCCCGGTATGGAGAACTTGCAGGTGATCATTTGCCTCGGCGACGACGCTTGCAGAGTAGTAGGTACTGTTATCAGATCAGCGGAACTGACCCGGAACTTCCGCACTTTGCGTGATACAGCGAAACCCGTTGATTTTCATGGCAAGCAAGTGTTCGCAAGTTTCCACACGAGTCCGCTTGTGATGGCGGATCGTAGCAAGGTTGAGAGAGCTCGCGAGGTCTGGTTAGCCGCGAAGCGAGTACTTGAGGGTAAAATCACGACAAAAGGCGCAGTCTCGCAACGAACCTAGCCCATGATGCGTCTTCCCAAATTCACGTATCGCACGCCGCGAACCATCGCGGAGGCGGTGAAGATTGTCGGCGATACTGGGCCCGATTCTCAGTTTGTCGCCGGCGGTACTGATCTCTATCCCAACATGAAACGGCGGCAGCAGATGCCGAAGACCGTCATCTCTGTCATGCGTCTGCCGGAATTAAATGGGGTAACGGGAGATGGGAGTAAAGGGTTGGTGATCGGTGCGTCAATCACGCTGACGGAGATTTGCGAGAACGAGATAATCAAACGCGATTATCCGGTTATCGCCTCAGCCGCGCGGACTATCTCCACGCCAATCCTGCGCAATATGGGAACAATTGGCGGGAACTTGCTGCTCGATACGCGATGCAATTACTACGATCAGAATTACGAGTGGCGCAAAGCGATCAATTTCTGTTTGAAGAAGGACGGCGACGTTTGTTGGGTGGCGCCGGGCAGCTCGAAATGCTGGGCCGTGCAATCAAGCGATCTGGTTCCGGTGATGGTTGCGATCGGGGCGAAGTTTCGATTGGTCTCAACCCTCGGTGATCGAATGATCGATGCCGCCGCGTTTTATAACGACGATGGAATCGACTATCTTAAGAAGAGACCCGACGAATTGCTCGCTGATATTCACTTGCCGCCGAGAAACGGTTGGCGTGCGTCTTATCAAAAGCTGCGGCGACGCGGTGCATTTGATTTTCCGGTCTTAGGAGTTGCGGCCTATATCAAGTATGAGAGTAGCGGAGCCCTCCCTGACGGTCGGGCTACCGCCCCGATCACTGACGCGAAAATCGTCTTGGGCGGCATCGCGCCTTCCCCTATTCAGGTGAATGAAGCTGCGCAGGCTCTGATCGGTCAAACTCTCAACGAAGATCAAATTCAGGCGGCCGCTGAAGCTGCTTACGTCAAAGCGCGGCCGCTGGACAACACCGACTTTGTCTATCAATGGCGAAAGCAAATGGCGCGGCAATACACCTTGCGGGCATTGCGAGAGTTACTGTAGGGCAAAAGCGTTGGTGATTTGTGGTATATAGGATTTAAAACAACCTTAGGAGTCAAACAATATGAAACGTGTAACCGGCATCGGCGGAGTTTTCTTCAAGGCAAAGGATCCTGAGAAACTGAGGGAGTGGTACCGAACCCACCTGGGTATCGAGGCCGAAAGTTGGGGCGCCGTGTTTCGTTGGCGCGACGATCCCCGGCCAGACGACGCTTCCACGGCCTGGTCAGTGTTTCCCGAAGAAACAAAACACTTCGAGCCATGCCAGAAGCCCTTCATGATTAACTATCGAGTTGATGACCTGGATTGGTTATTGACCCAACTTCGGGCAGAAGGCGTGGAAGTGGACGCGAAGACTGACGAATCCGAATTCGGCAAAATGGGTTGGGCCATGGATCCTGAAGGCAATCGCATAGAACTCTGGGAACCACCTTCGGCAAAATAGTTGAAGCCCACGAATTAACCACAAAGACATCGAGACACAAAGCACTCTCAATAACACTTTGTGCCTTAGTGTCTTTGTGGTTATCTTTGCCGCGTGAATCACGTCGCAGCACTTCTGCTCGCCGCCGGCCGCTCACGCCGCATGGGCGCTTTCAAACCGCTCCTTCCGTTTGGTAATGTCACAGTAATCGAGACGTGCATCAACAATCTTCGTGGTGCTGACGTGGACGAGATCGTCGTCGTGGTGGGCCATCGCGCGAATGAAATACAAAAGCATCTTGAATCTTACGAACTGCGTTTTGCGCTCAACCCTGATTCGGAAAGCGAAATGGGCGAGTCGATCAGACGTGGCGTTGAGCATATTTCTGAGGACGCGAAGTGCCTGCTGATTGCTCTGGTCGATCATCCAGCCGTCTCGAGCGCAACCATTAAGGTGATTGTCGCAGCATGGCAACGCGGGGCCCACTTAGTTCAACCCGAACACGCCGGACGCGGGGGGCATCCCGTCTTGATCGATCTCACTTACCACGACGAATTAATTAATCTCGATCCCGGCACAGGCCTACGCTCGTTCTTCGATGCTCATCGAACCGAGGTGCTGCGCTTGCCCGTTGAATCGCCCTACGTTGCGCGTGACATGGACACATGGGAAGATTACCTCGCGCTTCATCGTGAAGTTCTCGGGCGCCAGCCGGCAACGAATTCGAGCCGGTTTTCCTAAGGATTCTGACTGTTTGTGCGATCGATGACGCGCGGCCACATTTCCGCATCCAAGCTCTGTTCGGTTGCTCGCCGAAACGAACGGTGGCGAGCGCAAAGGAGTTTTCAAATGTTAACCAGAACGTGGAGGGTCGTTCTCACTGCCGCATGCTTACTTAGTCTGACCGCGGCCTCATTTGCGGACGCGACCACATTCCAGTCACCTGAGTTTTCTTTGCGCGCTTTGGATGGCCCACCGGTCTCGTCTGAAAGCCTGCGCGGCGAGGTGGTCGTGCTGGCGTTTGGCGCATCATGGCTACCGTTGACACGGAACCAGATGGAGAGCCTGAAAAAGGTGGCCGACCAATATGCCGGTCGAGGCGTTGCGGTTTATTGGGTGAGCACTGAGTCGGATTCGGCCAAGTCGAAGAACTTCGCCGACGATAACCAACTGCGCGATCTGGCTCGCCGGTATAAGATCACCGTGTTGCGAGATCCCGATGGTCTGGTATCGAAACGGTTGGGCGTCGATCAACTCCCTTCGACCGTAATACTTAATAAGCAGGGCCAGGCCGCCGCGGTAGTTGGCGGACTGGATCCTAACGCCGATGTCGCAAAACAGTTAGCTGAGAGATTAGATAAGATCCTGTGAGATCTCAGATCTAAAATCTGAGATCTGAGATCTGAAATTTGAAAGCTTCACAAGGTCGATCTATTCCCCGGTCGATCTCATCAATTCATAAAGCAGTCGCAAAGGTAATCCAACCACGTTGAAATAGTCGCCCCTGATGCGTTCGATGAAGCGCGCGCCCAAACCCTGAATTGCATAAGCGCCGGCCTTGTCCAACGGCTCTCTGGTCGCAACGTACCATTGGATTTCCGCATCGCTCAATGGTGCGAATTTCACTTCCGTTTCTTCGTGGGCAACTCTCGTGACTGAGGTCGTGCGATCGACTACCGCCACGCCTGTCATTACTTTATGCCAGCGATTGTTTAGCAGGCGGAGCATTCGCGTCACATCCGCTTCATCAGTTGGTTTCTCCAGGATGTGACCATCTATCGCTACCGTTGTGTCAGCGCCAATGACGAATCGCGAGCGCGCTTGTGGACTCAACGCACCCTCTCCAACGGTCAGGTTTCTGCCTGCTAGTGCCGCTGCCGCTTCAGCCTTTTCGAGCGCGAGTCGCTGAACATAGTCAGCGGCGGTTTCACCGTCGCGCCGCGATTCATCGATATCAACTGCGAGAGTTTCAAACGGCCAGCCAACCGTGCGCAGAATCTCAGCGCGACGTGGGCTGGCTGAAGCGAGAATGATTTCCGGCAACTCGATCATGTTTTCCACCGATGAGATCCCCGCAGCTAACACTGCCGATTCCCACGCACTCACTTGGTCAGTGACGCATCTTCCATTAAACTGCCGGAGTTGCGGTCCATTGTGAAAGTTTTTGTGCGCCAGTTCAATCGACCAGATGATTGATGTAACGAAACTGCTACCTAAGATCGTTCGCGCCAACCCTGAGCTGGCCGTGAAGATGGCCTGGGCCCGCGCGGCAGGCGAGGGTTTGCGCCGGAATACCCATCCTTCTGGTTTCGAGGGCAAGACTTTGACGGTCTCGGTCATGGATGCTCTGTGGCAAAAACAACTTCAATCGATGAGTGCTGAACTGATATTTCGGATGAACAACTTGCTGGGACGCGGCGCCGTGGATGAACTCGTCTTTCGCATCGCACCGTCAGAGGTTTCACGGTCGCACTCGCTCGATCGCCGCGAGTCAACGGGAAAACCGACGGACCATCCACTGCCAACAGAATTGATGTTCGCGGCCACATCGATTGCTGATGAAGATTTGCGAGCGCGATTTTTGCGGGCCGCCAATAACCTGATCGCGCGCCGCGATTCAAATCCTGGCAACGATTAACTAACTCTTATGCCCATATCTGAATCTGATATTGAGAAGATCGCGCAGCTTGCGCACCTGGACATCACCGACGACGAGCGCAAAATGTTCGCGGCGCAGATTTCGGAAATCGTCGCCTACGTCGAACAGCTTAACGCGATTGATACGAGTAACATCGAGCCGGCGCTCGGCGGGCTGACACCTGAAGGCGAAGCGACCAAGTCGGATCGCGCCGATGAAATGCAACCTTCTCTCGGTCAGAAGACTGCACTGGAAGAAGCGCCTGATCCGGCCGCGGGACATTTTCGAGTTCCGAAAGTTCTGGCCTGATTGTTTAAGCAAGCTACATGGAATCGATAGCAAACCTAACCAGCAGCATTGCACGGGGCGAACAAACCGCGCGCGCTGCCGTCGAATCATCAGTTGACGCGGCTGAGAGTCTGAATGACTCATTGAA
>Ga0137401_10001281_pt1 | contig 10791 bp, 9 predicted proteins | sample CZOMad1_1_16fung_FD_108286 | JGI IMG/M metagenome (GOLD analysis project Ga0137401, IMG submission 108286) | Vadose zone soil fungal communities from Angelo Coast Range Reserve, California, USA - CZOMad1_1_16fungal (Illumina Assembly) | ecosystem: Environmental > Terrestrial > Soil > Vadose zone...
TTGCGGCCTCTACTGCGTCGATCAGTTCGCGAAGAACTTCGACACGGAATACAACTCCTTCTGGGATCCTAAAGCCGGCGAATCAGAGTTCGCGGCTTTCTACGCCGAGCCGATTCAAGCGACAGGTGGATATGTGATTCCGCCGCGTGAGTACTTTCCTGCGCTCAAGAAGGTGCTGGATGAACGCAACATTCTACTTGTCGATGACGAAATTCAGATGGGCTTTTATCGGGCCGGGAAGTTCTGGGCCATGGAGAACTTTGACGTCGAACCGGACATCATCGTTTTTGGAAAGGCGCTCACGAATGGCTTGAATCCGCTCTCGGGGCTGTGGGCCCGCGAAGAGTTGATCTCACCTGAAGTATTTCCGCCGGGTTCGACCCACTCGACGTTCTCTTCAAATCCGCTGGGCACTGCCGTGGGCCTGGAGGCTGTGCGAATGATGGAAGAAGGAAATTATGAAGAGATTACTCAACGGAAGGGTGCTTATTTTCTCGCGCAGATCAAAGAGCTGCAGCGGCGATATCCGAAAGTGATCGGCAATACGGACGGCATGGGGATGGCGCTGCGCATCGAGCTTTGCCAGGAGGACGGTTTCGAGCCGGATCGTGAGTTGACCGACAAGATTTTTGCCGAAGGCATGAAAGGCGATCTCGATGCTCGCGGTCGGCGCACCGGGCTGGTCCTGGATATTGGTGGCTACTATAAGAACGTCTTCACCCTTGCCCCGTGCTTCGACATGACAGAAGAAGAAATTGATATTGCCGTTGAACTGTTTGAGCAGTTAATTCGCCGGTGTGCTCCGGAAAGAATCTGACGTTTACTTTCATGCTGGCAAACCTAATCGAACTGATCGAACGGACGGTGCTTCACATGAAGCCGCATCGATCCGTGCGATTCCTAAACGCGTCGCCCCCGTGGGCGATCGAGGCGATGCAACGGTCGCGCTTTCGGCGGACACTGCGGCTCGCCGCGGAGCGTTCTTCATTTTATCGGGAGCAGTTTCGGAAGCGTGGTATTGACGTGCGCCGTATCGAACATCCGTCCGAACTGGGTGACTTCTACACGACCGGCGAAGACCTGCGCGAGCACGGCGCCGAGGCCTTTCTCACCGGACGCGCGGACACCGCATTTGAAACGACCGGCACTACTTCACCGATTCCAAAGCGCGTCTTCTTCTCGCAGCGCGAGCTTGACGAGATGGGTCGCACTTCCGCGATTGGTCTTTATCATTTGGGTGTGCGCGCCGAAGATCGTGTCTTGAGCGCTTACGATTGTTCCTTCTGGGTCTCGCCGGTGGTCTTGCTGGCCGGGCTGAAATATTTGAAATGCTTCCACGTCGAAGCGGGCAAGATTCCGCCGTTGGAGTTTTACGAACGCGCCCACGCATACAAACCAAATGTGATCTTCGGCGAGCCCTCATGGCTGGTGCGATTGTCGGAGCTCGCGCGCGCAGGTGGGACGTGGCCGGTCAAGCTTCTCTTCGGGGGCGGCGAGAACATTACGGAAGAAGCGCGGCAGATCGTCGAGAGTGTATGGAGCGCACCACTCTATCTGAGCTACGGTCAGACCGAATCGTTTGGCACTCTCGGCGCGGAGTGCGAGCGCAAAGATGGTTATCACCGCAACGATCTTTTCTTCTTCTTCGAGACGCCTGAAACAGATGACGAAGGATATGGCGAGCTGGTTTATACGACGCTCGTGCGCGACGTTATGCCTCTGATTCGTTATCGATCAACCGATTTGACTTCTTTGGTGGACGAACCATGCGCTTGCGGTTTGTTTGCCAAGCGTATCGCGAAGATCCGCTCGCGCACTGATGAGATGGTCGTGTGTGGCATGGGCAATGTAGGTCCGTGGGTTTTTGAGGAAGTCTTGCGCAATGTGAACGGCCACGGCGCCGATTGGCAAGCAGTAATCAAACACGACGGCCGCCGCGATGTGGTCGAGCTACATCTCGAGCTGGCTCATTTTGAGCACCAACCCGGAGTCGAGCATGCCGTCCTCGACAACTTGCGCACTGGATTTGCCGACTTTTGGAAAAATTATGAAATGAAGCTCTATGAATTTCATGTTGTCCCGTGCGAACCCGGGAGCTTACGGAATTACCGCAAGTTGAAACGGGTCCTGGATCAGCGAGAAATGAGCACGACCCGCTTGGTGTGAATCCGAAAGCCGGTGTTCTGAAATACATTTTTCAAGTGGAAGACAACACAAATGCCTCTTGTGTTTATTCAGTCACTGGTTCTTACCTACTGGACCAAATATCTCGTGCTGCCGTTTGTCGTCGCCTGGCTTATCGTGCTTGCGCTATCCGGCCGGAAACGGTTGTCAGGATTTAAGTCCTATCTTATTCGGCTCGCTGCGGCTTTGATAATTGCGCTCGCTATGGGGCTTTATTTGGGGTCTCCCTGGGTGGCGACCATTATGGTCTCAATCGCGGCAGGTTTACTGTTCCGCTATTGGTAGAAGAAATCCGCAAACGCTGGACCAACTCGTATGAACACACTACTTATTTATCCCGAGTTTCCCGACACCTTCTGGAGCTTTCGTCACGCCCTTAAATTTATCGGAAAGAAATCTGCGTTCCCGCCGCTTGGACTGCTGACAATCTCGTCGATGCTGCCAAAGTCATGGAACCGCCGACTGGTGGATATGAATGTTCGTTCGCTGGCGACAGCTGATCTTGAGTGGGCTGATGTAGTCTTTGCCAGTGCAATGTATGTTCAGAAAGAGTCGCTCAAAGAAGTCATCCGTCTATGCAAGGCTGAAGGAAAAACAATTGTCATGGGTGGCCCGTATGCCTCGATGGGTCTCAACGATGCGATTGAAGCGGATCACGTTTTCGTCGGCGAAGTCGAAACGACCTTTCCCGAGTTCTTAAATGATTTTGCGCGTGGCGAGGCGAAACCGGTTTACCAGGCCCCGGAGCGGCCGGCCCTTGCTTTGACGCCGATTCCAGATTTCGCGCTTGCCGACCTCAGCCAGTACAGCGACATGTCCGTGCAGTACTCGCGCGGCTGTCCATTCAATTGTGAGTTCTGCGACATCATCGAGATTTACGGCCGCGTGCCGCGCACGAAGAGCAATCAGCAGATTGTCGCCGAGTTGGACGAACTACTGCGTATCGGCTGGCGTGGCGAGGTCTTCATCGTTGATGATAATTTCATCGGTAACAAGAAAAACGTTCGGCTGCTAATGCCGGTGCTGGCCGAATGGTCGGCGCGCAATAAGTATCCATTCTCGTTTACGACGGAGGCCAGCGTGAACCTCGCTGACGACGATGAGTTGTTGCAGCAGATGCGAACAGCCGGATTCAGGCAAGTCTTTATCGGCATCGAAACACCTGTCGTGGAGAGTTTGAAAGAGGCGCAGAAGGGTCAAAACACGCGCCGCGATCTCATCGATTCGGTACGGCACGTGCAGAGTTACGGGATGGAGGTGCTGGGTGGCTTCATCGTCGGCTTCGATAACGACCCAGATGACATTTTCGAGCGGCAGATGGACTTTATTCGTGAAAGCGCAATCCCGGTCGCAATGGTCGGCCTACTAGCTGCAATTCCCGATACCCAACTATGGCGGCGACTGGAACGCGAAGGGCGGTTGATGGGAGTCGAAGATCACACCGGAAGCAATACGGATTGCGTGCTCAACTTTGTACCTAAGATGGACGCCACTCGTTTAATTGAAGGTTACAAATCCATCATCCGAAATATCTACAGCCCGCGCGAGTATTACGCGCGCTCGTTCGACAGCCTCGACCGTGTAACCCGTGCTGGTTCCCCACAGATTGGCGAAGGTGGACTAAAGCGTGAAGACATCACCGCGTTTGCGCGCATAGTCTTTGCACTGGGCGTGCGAGACAAAGCTCGGGGAGAATTCTGGCGCTTCATGGGACGAGTTGTATCCGAGCACAGAGACAAGATTGACGATGGTCTAATGCTCGCGGCACTTGGTTATCACTTTCGGAAACTCACCGAGAGTTATTGCTCTTAGAGTTTTTCAAAAAAACGACGAGCCCTTGGATTGGCGATTAATTGTTGCCATGACTACCGCGCGTACAGATGTTGCTTGATGTATTCCCTCGCTCTGTCTTTTGAATTGATCTCATGCCGGAACTGATCGGCTTCAGACTTCATGCCCCAATTGACGTGGTGGCTTACGAATGCCATGTATTGGTCGTTGGGTTTGCCCGCAGCGTCGAAGATTCCGATCCTCTGGCAGACGTCCTTGAACGAGTCGGTATCAAGCGGCGACTCGCTAGCTGCCAGCCCCGCTGTAGAGGCGATGCTTCTCGTCTTCGGTGAAACAGGCTGCATTATTTCGCGGGCCGGGTGAGCGTGAACCGTAAGAACTACACCCTGACAAGCAAAGCGCGATTAGAGCTATGGCCAGGAATGATTTCATTCGCTTGTTTCTCATCTCGGGCCAGGATTCAAAATCGAATGCGCGGTCGTCTTCCTTCTTGCTTGCCAACCTCTCTGAGGAACGGCGCGGGACCTTCATGGGTTTTCGCCGTCCTGATGGTCGCGTGGGCACGGGTAACCTTGTCTTGATCGTTCCGACCAGCATGTGCGCAAGCCACGAGGCGCAGCAGATTTCAATCATCTCGGAGTACACGCTGTGGAGTCACCAGCAATTTCCCAACGTCGATGGCGTCGTGGCGATTCCGCACAATAAAGGGTGCGGCTGTCAGGATGGATCGACGATTGATGTGATGCTGCGGACGCTTTCCAATTACGCGGACCATCCGAACGTGGGTGGTGTGATTCTCATCGATTTGGGTTGTGAAAAGACGAATCTATCGGTAGTCGAAAAGTATCTGCTGAATCGAGAAAAGGCGTTCGACAAACCTGTCGCAAAAATTGGAATTCAGGAAGTCGGTGGCACCCAGGCGGCCATAGCGCAAGGGCTAAGGGAAGTTGAGCGCATGCTGCCCGAACTGAATCGCGCCACGCGCGAGGAGGTTTCCGTCAGCGAACTGGTGCTGGGCGTGAAGTGCGGCGGCTCGGACGGGTTCTCAGGAATCTCTGCAAATCCGTCGTTGGGCCGGGCGGCCGATGTGCTGGTGCGTTCAGGCGGCACAGTTTTGATTACTGAAGTGCCTGAGTTCTGCGGCGCGGAACACGTGCTGGCAAATCGCGCGAAAGATTTCGAAACCGGGAAAGCGGTTTACGAGATGGTTGATTGGTACAAAGACTTCGCCGCCAAATTCGGCGCGGTGCTCAACCAGAATCCCAGTGCCGGCAATAAAGCGGGCGGCTTGCTGAACATCACGATTAAGTCGCTCGGCGCGATTGCCAAAGCCGGGACCACTCGCGTCGAAGGCGTGGTTGGGTATGCCGAGACACCGACGAACCGCGGCCTCAATTTGATGCAGGGACCTGGCTACGATCAGGAATCGACGCCTGGTCTGGTGGCCGCCGGGGCAACGGTGATCGTCTTTACGACGGGGCGCGGCACCACTATCGGCAATGCAATCGCCCCGGTTATCAAACTGGCCTCAAACTCACCGGTGTTTGCGCGGATGAGCAACGATCTGGATTTGTCGGCAGGCGGCGTAATCGACGGAACGGAATCGATCGACGAGGTCGGTGGCCGCGTCTTTGAGCACATTGTGAAAGTCGCGAGCGGCGCGGAGTTGGCAAAGGCCGAAATACACAAACACCGCGAATTTCAATTCTGGGCCGAACAGACGGTTTCCTTATAAGGTCCAGGCTCGCGTCTGCGAGTTTGGTCGAACCCATTCCGACTACAGTCTCCATACTCACCACTTCAATCTCCCTTCGACTACTCACTCAAACTTCGCTTCAGCGAGGTCGCATCCCGAAGCATGTAATACCTGTCACGCTCAGACCCTTTCGAGTATTGAGACCGGTAAAACGGTTACTCGGTTGGCCTTCGATAAGAGCACTTCGCTTGAGCGAGGTGTAACTGGAGACTGCAGAGCCGTCGAAGATCGTGGAGAATAAAGCTCGGCCGAGGGGCACTTGATGCGGCGCATCTCGCCCCTTCGATCGCTCTTGTCGATCGATACGTCAAACACGAATGACGCGGAGCCTGCTTGCCGTTGGAGAGGCCGACTCCGGACCTCTCAAAACGCTGCACGATTAACATTAAATACCGGCTATTCATTAGGTTTCAACCACTTACGCGGATTCCAAAAGTTGGTTGCAATTATGCTAGCACAGGTTTATGCTACGCCACTCAAAGAGCCTCTCATCAAGATGTGACAAACGAGAGAATCTCGAGCCCGTGGACACACAAATAACTGGTTGCCAACCCACGATATGGCAACAGCAAGTTTTAGGAATTCAAGCGGTCACCTAAAACAGTGACAGAATGCTTTCGACGAAATCGATTGCTGTATCAGCTACTACATATTCCGTCACGACACTCGCGTTTGGAGGCGTTGATGTTTCTCCCGGCGTTGGATCGTCTGACGTTAATTGAGCAGTCGAACATGGCGGAGAATGTACCTCGCCAGGATTGCAAGGCGATGGTTGCGGATCGTCCCCAAGAGCGGAAGCTGCGAGGACGAGAGTCAGGCCGATGATCAGACACAGTCGTTTTAGGTTGTTCATATCTTTCTCCTTCGGTTGGTACTTGATGTCGCGAGTTTCTCTAAACGAACAAGACGAAGCGCGCTTGGGAATCATTGCCTTTCTTTCGCACGAGCAATCGTGCCGAACGCCTCGCTGTGCAAGAAGTTTATCATTCTCGTGGAAAGGCTGACCTCACATGAACTTAAAAGTTCGAATACCCGCACCTCCGAAGCAAAAAAGCGACCTGACGCTCGCGGACCGTGCTGAGCTTTGTTGCGATATAGCCAAACAGTTTGAGAAAACTGGCGATTATGATGCGGCATGCGACGCGTTGGCGGAGTTCTGGCCAGAGAGGAACCAACCTCCGAATGTTCAAGGACTCGAGGAATCCAGCGGGGCTGCTGTACTGCTGCGTGCGGGTGCAGTAGCAGGCTGGCTGGGTGGTGCCTCTCAGGCGGAAGGTGCGCAAGAGACCGCTAAGAATCTGATCACCCAAAGCATTGAGATTTTTGATCGGCTTGGGGACTCAAAGAATTCGGCCGAAGCACGCGGCGACATGGCGCTCTGTTATTGGCGGGAGGGTTCATACGATGAGTCGCGTGTTCAGTTGGCTGAAGCGCTGTCTCGCTTGGGTGATGAGAATGCCGAGTTGAAAGCGGTTCTACTCATTCGTGCGGCAATTGTTGAAGTAGATAGTGAGCGATTCGAAGAGGCATTGAATTTCTACAAGCGAGCGCTTCCTTTAGTCGAAGGGACTCAGAACCATGCTCTTCAAGGAAGCTTTCACTTCGAATACGGCCTCCTATTAAGGCGACTAGCTGTTCCCGCAAACCGCGAGGAGTACATCGACCGGGCTTTGATTGAATACAGCGCTGCGAGTTTCCATTTTCAAGAAGCTGGGAACGATCGCGCTCTGGCGCGCGTGGAAACGAATCTTGGCTACCTATTCTTCACGATTGGGAAACATAAAGAAGCTCACGCTCATCTTGATCGTGCCCGTCACGTTTTTCTAAAACTCAAGGACGCTGGAATGGCAGCCCAAGTTGATGAAACTCGTGCACGCACTTTGCTCGCGCAGGGTTATGTCACTGAAGCCGAGCGGGTGGTGCGCGCGGCGGTCAGGGTCCTCGAACGGGGTGGTCAGCAGGCCGTGCTCGCAGAAGCGCTCGCCACTCACGGCGTGGCGTTAGCTCGTCTGGGAAACGATCTTCGCGCGCGCTCTTTATTTGAACGGTCGGCTTCGGTCGCTGAGACCGCGGGCGATCTGGAAGGCGCCGGGCGCGCCAGGTTGAGCATCATCGAAGAGCTTGGCGAAAAGATTGCCGCCGCCGAGTTGGTTTCGATTTATCGATCTGCAATCGATCTCTTGAAGAACTCTCAGGATCCGGCCAGCACCAAGCGTTTGATTTCATGTGCTGAGATAATCCTGAACACCCTGGCGCGTTTGGAGACTCAGACCCCGGAAGCGATCGAGGATTCCTGGGAAGGCTTCTCCCTCAAGCGACATGTCAAAGCTGCGGAAAGCACAGTGATCGAACGCGCCCTCAGGGATGCCGGCGGGTCCGTCAGTAAAGCTGCGAAACTGCTCGGCTTCAAGCATCATCAGAGCCTGATCTCTTTACTCAACAGTCGTCATAAAGATCTTTTGAAGACCCGCTCGACCGTGCGCAAGCGGCGCCGGCACATATTGAGGCCGCACGGCAGCCGGAAGGCCGTAGCGAAGCGCGCCGTTCCCGTCAAAAAATCCGAGATTTCAATCCTGCACGTCGAGGATCATGACCTGGTCGCCAGAACTATTGGCGATATCATTGCCGCTGAGAACTGGCATGTCGATCTTTGTTCCGATAGTGATACGGCGCTGCTGAAACTCACGGGCAACGATCGTTATGATGTTCTTATCTTTGACAACAATCTTCCCGGAATAAGCGGCCTGGAATTGGTCGCGCGCGCGCGCAAGATTACCCACCGGCGTCGCACTCCGATCATTGTGCTGTCGGCAGAGGATTGCGAACAAGCCGCGTGGCGCTCGGGAGCAAACGCGTTTCTGCGCAAGACCCAAGCGATGGATCAACTCGCCACGACAATCCGCAGACTGGTTAGAGATTCGAAATCTGCTACTGACTAAGGAACGATGTTGAAATGGACATCTCCGAAGGCAACGACTAAGCATTACCCTCATCGCCGGCGCGGATTATTCTGCGCGCAGGCTCTCCTTCTTCTTGCTGCTTCGCAACGCCAACCGGTTCACTCTCGCTGAACTATTTACCTCAGCATGTATCTCCGCCGAGGCCGGCGTGGCAATGCCAACATCTTGCGTCGCTGTCCGCGGCATCTTCCATTGGTAATAACGGCAGAACACGCCGAATGACGCGAGCAGAATGATAAGTACTGCCGCGATCGCGTGAGATGCGAAGCGCGATGAGCTCTCAGGCCGACGCGGCGCGACCACAGTCGTGTCTCTCTCTTCGGATGTGGGAGTACTGGTCACGGCCGTATACGGATCAGTTTCAATCACAAACTCGTCAACCCGACCCAGACGACGAAGCGCTTCACGGAACTCAGTGGCGTTCTGATAGCGCTCATGCGGATTCTGGGCCATGGCCTGGCTTAAGATTGCTGATAGATCAATGCCGACTGCCGGGTTAACTTCATGGGCAGGCTTCAGCGGATTGGGTTGTGAACTTATCAAAGCAGCGGCGCGGGTCAGCGCATCAGGCGGTTTGGCTCCCGTGAGCAGGTGATAGAGCGTCGCGCCCAATGCATAAATATCGCTCTGCGGGCTGGTGCCGAGATCCTGGATTTGCTCCAGCGGAGCATAGCGCGGCGAATAGCCAAAAATGCTTGGGCACTTGCTCTCGTTCTCGCAGGGAACACCCCGGGACTTTGCCAGGCCGAAATCGAGCAGAGCGATTTTACCGGCAGATGTAATCTTCAGATTGTGTGGTTTGATGTCGCGATGAATAATTTGCCGATCGTGAGAATGCAGATAGATAAGCGCGTCCAATAATTGATCGGCCCAGGCGATGACCGAGTTTTGAGGAAATGGACCAGGTTGTTGCTTAATCATGGTCGCGAGATCGTCGCCCTGAATAAACTGCAACACAAAAAACGCGCGATGACCCTCGGTGAAGTAATCACTGACACGCGGTAATACGGGATGATTAAGTTGCGCCAGCAGACGTGCTTCGTGCTCGAATTGCTTCCAAAGCGCTTCATCCTCAGTCAGCGTCTGTTTCAGGGCCACGGTGTGGCCAAGACGTAAGTCGATCGCTTCGTACACCACGCCCATTCCACCTTTGCCAAGCTGCCGCACTATGCGGTAGCGACTTTGCAGAATAGTGTCGCAGGTTAAGAGCGAAGTGATGCGTGAATCATTTTGATTTTGGGACATGAGCTCGATCCAATCGGCGATGATGAAGGCTGACTCCAAAGAGAAGGCAAGTGGGAGTTGACCCAGCTAGCCCCGGCTTCTCCATCAACACAAATGTCCGATCGAGTTTGTTGCGAGAAGTGTTTGCCAGTCCGTCCGGAAGAACTCTTTTGAGAAGTGACAGCTGGTTTGGGGCTGCGAAGTGAGCAACGTTTGAATCCCGAGCGCCGTCACTCTCTCCGACTTTTGCGATCGCCGCACGGGCAAGGTGCGACCATCGCGGTTCCATTTAGCAATGGTCGTGCCGCTGGCGTTTCGGAAAGGCAGGCGGAATTCAGCGGCTGAGATTCGATTCGGGATTGCTAGTGAGGTATTTCACCGCGGTAAAAGTCAGTTGGTCGACTGCTTCGGAACACGAGGTTCTCGACCCGTTTAGAGCCGGGCTACTGCTCACCATCTCTCGGCTGGCGGTAGCCCGCCTCTAAACGAGTGCTAGGCGTGGTTGGCGCCATTCGATTTGCCGCGCCGATCGTAATTAATTTTATGTCGCTTGATCATTCGATCGAGGGTCTTTCGATCTACTTCGAGAAGGCGCGCAGCAGCTTGTTTGTTGCCTCCCGTGTGCGACAGTACTCGCGTAACGTAACGCCCCTCGACCGTCGATAAGGGCGTCCAGTCCTCAGGCAACGCTGACTGTGCGTCCGGGTGCTGGTTGTGGTCGCCGTCCTGAGAATGGTTTCGCACGCGCTCAGGCAAGTCCTTCACGCGAATCGTGCCGTCGCACATTGCGGCCGCGCGCACGACGGCATTTTCCAACTCGCGAATGTTGCCGGGCCAATCGTATCGCTGCAACAGATTCAGCGCCTCCGGCGCAAA
>Ga0137401_10001285_pt1 | contig 10781 bp, 12 predicted proteins | sample CZOMad1_1_16fung_FD_108286 | JGI IMG/M metagenome (GOLD analysis project Ga0137401, IMG submission 108286) | Vadose zone soil fungal communities from Angelo Coast Range Reserve, California, USA - CZOMad1_1_16fungal (Illumina Assembly) | ecosystem: Environmental > Terrestrial > Soil > Vadose...
CTGACCAGCACGCCGTAATAGTTGCGGATCGTGCCATTGTCGTCCTTCATCAGCACATCTTCGCCGCTCCATCCCGAAAGTTCGCGGAAGGACGTTTGCTGGGCCTGGTACGCCTGCAGCATGAGGTATGGAATGGACGAAGAGTCCTGCTCGGAGTCAGGCTCCGCGGCGGAAGCGATGCCGATCTTGACAAGCTGCCAAGCCTGCGGCGTCGGCAGGCTACGCAGAACGAGGCCATAGAGCAGCGTGAAGATCGCGGTGTTGGCACCGATGCCGAGCGCGAGTGTGAGGATCGCGGTCAGCGAAAGAATCGGGTTCTTGCGAAGGGAGCGAAGGCCTAGGAGTACGTCGCGGTAGATGTCGTGAAGCATGGTCGGAGTTTAGCTCGGGTCCGATGGATTGGACAGATAGTTTGACAATGAAACAGCGGGAGTATGAGCTTTTTGGCTCCGGGCTGTGCTGGCTACCGTTTTTCGCCACTTTTTGGGCTTCGTAGCGCTTCACGGGACTTCGCGGCGCTTTCAAGCGGGAAGTTTGAAAGCTCGTTGTAGTAAAGGAGATGGCGGCAATTCCCCTTGTAAAACGATCCTTCCAAGAAACTTGGCGTTTAAGCCCCCCTTCTCCCCAGATTTCTTTATTCCAACACCTTCATAAAAGATGCGTCACGCAAAAAGTGCGGGCTACTGTTAGGGCTAGCGTTTTCGTTGGTGTTATCGACAAAAGTAACTCCTGCACCTGAGAATCTTAAACTTCATTAAATTGCGTGACCCCCTGCATACGCCAATTGAGTGCGCGTTTTCTTATGGACTGTAAGTGAACCAATCCGACCTTCGCTCCGAGAAGGCTCTGCTTACGACTTCCTAACGCGTTTCGAGGTAGGTTTAGTGACGCAAACAGACGGTGTTCTCTGAGCGGAGGGGAAGACGGTATGGACATGTTCAAGAAAGGCTTTAATCGAGAGGATGCAGAGTTTTAAATGAGAAGGGCCGGCCCTTTTCTAAAGGTAGGTGCGCTCGCAATAGGGGTACTCATTATCTTGCTGTTACTAGGAGTATTTCTACTTCGTGTAACACGTATTGAGACAGGACACGTCGGCGTGGTGATCAACCTCGCGGGACAACAGCGCGGCGCTTCCGAAATACCAATCCGCACAGGGTGGGTCGTCTACTCGCCGCTAAGCACGCAGATCATCGAATTCCCGACCTATGTGCAGACAGTGAAATGGACCAAAGATTTGAGCGAGGGCCATCCAATCAACGAGGAAATGGGTTTCAACTCAAAGGAAGGGATGGAAATTTTTTGTGGACGTTTCCCTCTCGTACGCGATTGAGCCGACGAAAGTGCCGGATTTCTACGTTAAGTATCGCGTGGGCGACATGGATATCTTCACGCATGGCATCTTGCGGGACGTCGTGCGTAACTCGCTCAATGAGGTAGCTTCGACTTATGTCCTGGAAGACATTTATGGAGAAAAGAAGGCTGAGTTTCTTCGCAAAGTGCAGACCATGATCGAGCAAAAGATGGCTCCAGTGGGCGTCGGTGTGCAGCAGTTCGGCTTTATCGGCGCACCTCGTGTGCCGGCGGTGATCGCCACCGCCATCACAGCCAAGGCGCAAGCCATCCAGTAGGCGGAGCGAGCACGCAACGAGCTGCAGACGACGCAAGCCGAAGCTGCAAAGAAAATTGCGGAGGCGGAAGGTGATGCCAAATCGCTCGTGACACGCGCCCAGGGCGAATCCGACGCGAACCGCATCCGGCAGAATTCGCTGACACCCCAACTGCTGGAGCTACGACGGATCGAGAACAACCGCGCGCTGATCGATAAGTGGAACGGGCAATTGCCGACTGTCGAGTCAGGACAGGGTGGCGGGATGATCCTACAACTGCCAAAGTCGTAGTGAACTGCATTTCCCTGCCTTCAGTCCGGATGGCCGGACAAGCACTTGTGCTTACGTGTGAATCGGGGCTACCTCCTCATTAAATGCTCGCGAATAGGCCCCAACGTTAGGGCTGGGAAGAAAATGAGCCCTCCCACGATAGGCGGTTGCCACGAGGAGTCCGGCGAACATTGGATTGTCGGTCGGTACAGCGCTTTCTGTCAGCTGCCTTCTAATCTGACCGGCAAGAAGACCGGCAAGGGGAAGCGCGAAAACCGCCAGAGCGAAGCGTCCTACATCATGGCAACAGCCGTTGTGAAGTTGTAGAAAAGGGTGTTCGCATTCAAGCCTGCGAAATTCTGCCCGTTGTTGGCAAAGCAAGACGTATAGGCATAGAGGGTCTCCGTGAAACCATGAGTTCCTGTGTTTGTGACCAACCCGGCGCGCCCCGCTTTTGTCGCCACGGCCAAGGCGGTGAAGCGCAGTATGGCGAGCGGGCTCGCGAGCGCATACAGGGTGATGAATTTCGTCTCGAGCGGTCCGATTTTCTTGCCCAGGTATTCCGGCATTCTGCCAATCATCAGTCCGGCTAGGATTATACTGACCAAAGCCAGCATGATCATACTGTACAGGCCGGTGCCCAAGCCACCGAGCACGATTTCTCCCAAAAGCATATTCACAAGTGGCACGGCGCCCCGAGCGGCGTGTAACTGTCGTGCGCGGAGTTGACGGAGCCGGTCGCACCATTGGAGGTAACCACTGCGGCTAGAACGGAACCATCGACGCCAAAACGAACTTCCTTGCCTTCCATGTTGCCGCCCAGCTGTTCTTCCACGCCTAAATGAGCCAACCTGACGTTTCCTCCCTGCTCCATCCAACCGCACAGCAACAGCCCCGCGACAAACAGTACGACCATAACGCTGAATAACATCCAGCCCTGACGCGGTTTTCCGCTCATTCGTCCGAACGTGTTCGTGAATGCGCCGGCGGTAAAACGATGGCAAGCATCTCAATAAAATTGCTCAACGAGCTAGGATTCTCGTACGGATGGGCGCCATTTGCGTTGAAAAAGCTCCCTCCGTTCGTTCCCAGATTCTTGATGATCTCAGGAGCTGCCACTGGTCCTTGCGGTATGACTTGTTGCCCTGCCTCCAAGGTCATGGCTTCGGTGTAATGGTTCCAGTTCATGGGTACCCCCTGCCAAACCAGAACCAAACTGCCCACGATGGACAGCGGAAGGAGCACCCATAGCGGCGAACGAGTCATGTCCACCCAAAAGTTACCCAGCTTGGACGGCTGCTGGCGCGCGAACCCGCGCATGAAAGCCACGCCGACCGCCAACCCGGATGCGCCCGCGAGAAAATTCTGTACGGTTAGGCCAACCATTTGACTCCTGTAGCTAATAGTTATCTCACCGCCGTAAGTTGCCAAGTGGTCGTGGTGGCGAAGCTGACTGCGGTGTTCGTTGCTAGACCCGGATTCAGATGCGTGGTTTGGTATCTTGGGTAAAAGAAGGGCAAGTATTGTTGCAGCCTTAGAATAGCGTAGAGTACGAGCGTTCCAACCAAGCCGAAAACGATGAATGCGATGCAAAGTTGCGCCCACCCCATCTACTTCGGGGTCAACGCCGCTCAGCCTGTACATCGGGAGCTCCGAACTGATCGCAGCACAGGATCGAGGAAGGTCTTCTCGCCGCGGAAGACTCGGACCATGTATCCCCCGAGCGGCTTGACAAGAACTGCCACGACAATCACAAACACGACGCACTGCAGGAGATTGGAGGCGCTCACATCGTACCTCCAATAGAGGAATTCAACGCCCGACGCCCTCGCACTGCCGGAACAAGGGGGCTTTTCCGTGTGATTAAGCGCATCGCAACGACCATCGAGCCGGGCCGGACGCTCGCGCAAAAGTAAATTCAGGACCCGCAACTCTTTACAAACTCCTTAGGATTCCCTCAGGCGTTTCATATTGTTCGTTCATTACCATCGCACATGCTCTAACTAGGTGTCCCAACCGTTCGCTACGGCCAAGGCGATGTTCGTGTCCCTTATACGTGCCAAACAGAAATCGAGAAATCGATGAACAACGCAACCATACTCGTGGTCGACGACGAGCCGCAAATCCGCCGAGTCTTGCGCTCGACGCTCTGCAGCAACGGCTATGACGTAGTCGAGGCGAAAAGCGGCCAAGAAGCGATTGAAATGGCTGTTCGGGAGCACCCTGATCTGATTCTCTTGGATGTAAATATGGCGGATATGAGCGGGTTGGAAGCGTGCAGCAAGATTCGATTGTCGTTCAGCACGCCGATTATCATGGTCACCGTCCGAAATTCGGAACACGACAAGGTTCTTGCCTTGGATTCTGGGGCGGATGATTATGTCGTCAAGCCTTTTGCTATGGGCGAACTGCTGGCGCGCATTCGAGCCGCGCTCAGACGCTCCAGTTCTGCCGAACCCCTTCCGAAAATTGAGACGCCAGAATTGAGCATCGATATCAAGAGGAGGATAGTGGACGTGCGTGGTCAGAGAGTCCACCTGTCTCCGAAAGAGTTTGAAGTCTTGCGTACCCTCGTAGTTCAGGAAGGTAAGCCACTTACCCATAAGAGGTTGCTGCAAACAGTCTGGGGGCCGGATCACGCTGAGGAAACGGAAAATCTTCGCGTGGTGATAAACCAGCTGCGTAAGAAGATCGAGAATGATCCTGCGCATCCCCGCTACATCCTGACGGAGCCCTGGCTGGGATACCGCTTTCAGTGGCCAAGCCCGGTCTCCGAAAAACAATCGCGCCGTAAATCGTGACTCTTAGCGCACGGCTGTTAGGCTGTCGAGTTCCAGATTCAGTTCCAACACATTCACGCGGGTTTCACCCAGAAATCCGAGGTCGCGGCCCATTGTATGCTTTTGCACAAGAGCCTGCACGTCTTCCTGTTTCAACCGGCGGGAACGAGAAACGCGAGGTATTTGGAATTCCGCTGCAGCGGGAGAAATGTCCGAGTCAAGGCCGGAGCCCGAGCTGGTTACCAAATCCACGGGGATCGGAGCCCCGGGGTTCTCCGTCTGGAGTTTTTGTACGTCGCCTTTCACGCGCTCAGTCAAAGTCTTGTTCGTAGGTCCCAGATACGATCCTCCACTGGACGTTGGATCATATCCAGTTCCCGCGTTGGACGGCCGCGGATGAAAATAACCGGGTCCGGTAAACGCCTGACCGATAATTCGGGAGCCCACGACTTTTCCGTTTCTCTCGATCAGTTGTCCATTGGCCCGGTCATGGAACAACGCCTGCGACAGTCCTGTCACCACCAGCGGATACAGCACTCCAAAGATCACGGTCGTCACCAAAGTGAACCATAGCGAGATAATAAGATTTTTCTTCATAGATTCCTCAAACAACTCGAAGATAGGTCAGCAATACGTCGATGAATTTGATTCCGAAGAACGGCGCGATAATTCCACCCACGCCGTAAAGCAGCAGATTGCGCTGCAGCAGGGCTGCTGCGCCGAGCGGACGATAGCGCACCCCACGAAGCGCAAGCGGAATGAGAGCAACGATAATCAGAGCGTTGAAAATTACGGCCGAGAGGATTGCCGATTCCGGCGTATGCAAATGCATCACATTCAGGACGCCAAGCACGGGAAACGCCGCGGCGAACATCGCTGGTATGATGGCGAAGTACTTGGCAACGTCGTTGGCCACCGAGAACGTAGTGAGCGCGCCTCGTGTGATCAACAATTGTTTGCCGATTTCTACGATCTCGATGAGCTTGGTGGGGTTGGAGTCGAGATCCACCATGTTCCCCGCCTCCTTCGCCGCTTGTGTTCCGGTGTTCATGGCCACCCCAACATCCGCCTGCGCCAGAGCCGGAGCGTCGTTCGTGCCGTCGCCGGTCATGGCTACGAGTTTTCCCTTCGCCTGCTCGCTCTTAATGAGTGCCATCTTGTCTTCCGGCTTGGCTTCCGCGAGGAAATCATCAACTCCGGCTTGCCGGGCAATCGCGGCCGCAGTCAACGGGTTATCACCCGTGATCATCATGGTGCGAATGCCCATGGCGCGAAGATGATCAAAACGCTCCTTCATACCTCCCTTGACGATGTCCGTAAGAGCAATGGCGCCGAGCACCTGGCCGTTCTCTGCGACCAACAGCGGTGTTCCTCCCGCATTCGAAATTTCGCGCACACAAACCTGCAGTTCGGCCGGAACGCCATGACCACGGCTGCTGCTTAAACGGCTGATTGCCTCCAGAGCGCCTTTGCGGATTTCCCGGCCGTCCATGTCCACGCCAGACATCCTCGTTTGCGCGGAGAATGGGATGAAAATCGCCGCGTGGGAAGCGAGATCGCGGCCGCGAAGCTTGTAGCGCTCCTTGGCCAGCACCACGATGGAGCGTCCTTCCGGAGTTTCATCTGCCAGCGACGAAAGCTGCGCGGCATCGGCGAGATAGGCCTCTTCGACCCCTGGCGCAGGGAAGAATTGGGTGGCGGCGCGGTTTCCCAGGGTGATCGTTCCCGTTTTGTCCAGCAAAAGCACGTCCACATCCCCTGACGCCTCCACCGCGCGTCCCGACATCGCGATAACATTTCGCTGAATCATGCGATCCATACCGGCAATGCCGATCGCGGATAGCAGCCCCCCGATGGTCGTTGGGATCAGGCAAACGAGAAGCGAGACCAGCACGAAGATATTTTGCGGAGCACCGGAATAGATGGCAAACGGCTGAAGAGTCACAACCGCGAGGAGAAAGATAATCGTGAGACCCGCCAACAAGATATTGAGCGCGATCTCATTCGGAGTTTTTTGACGCGAAGCGCCCTCCACGAGCTTGATCATGCGGTCGAGGAAGGTCTCACCGGGATTCGAGGTGATACGCACCTTGATCTCGTCAGAGAGAACACGAGTTCCACCCGTGACCGCGGAACGGTCTCCGCCGGATTCTCTGATAACTGGTGCGGACTCGCCCGTGATTGCCGACTCGTCGACCGACGCCACGCCTTCGATGACTTCACCGTCGCCAGGGACGAACTCTCCCACGGTGACAGTGACGATATCTCCAGACCGCAGGTTCGAACTGGCGACGACTTCTATCCTGCCATCACTCCCCAGGCGATGGGCTTGGGTTTCCGCCCGCGCTTTGCGCAACGTGTCGGCTTGCGCCTTGCCCCGGCCTTCAGCCATGGCCTCGGCGAAATTGGCAAAGAGAACCGTGAACCACAACCAAAGTGTGATTTGCAGCCCAAAACCCAAGAGTCCCGCACCGTGGAACGCGTTCCACGCGAGTTGAATCGTCGTCAGCAGGGCGCCCACTTCTACGACGAACATCACCGGGTTTTTCACCATCGTGCGCGGATTCAGTTTGCGAAAGGAATCCAAAATGGCTCGCGAAAGAATGGCGCGATCGGCGAGCGATTTTTTCCTGATTTGAGCGACCGCGTCCATAGACACCTCAGAAAGCCTTTCCTGCGTTCATCAGCAGATGTTCGAGAATCGGCCCGAGACTCAAAGCCGGAAAGAACGTAAGAGCACCAACAATTAAAATCGTGGAGACTAGCAAGCCAGCGAACAGGCCGCCGGTCACGGGGAATGTTCCCGCCGATTCGGGCACCGTTTTTTTCTTGGCGAGGCTTCCGGCAATGGCAAGCACCGGAATGATCATGAAGAATCGGCCCAGGAGTTGAGCCGCGGCCGTACTCGTGTTGTACCACATGGTGTTCACGCTCAAGCCCCCGAAAGCCGAGCCATTGTTTCCGGTCGAGGAGACGTAGGCGTAAAGGACTTGCGACAATCCGTGCGGGCCGGGGTTGGAAATGCTCGACGCACCAAAAGGCTTGACGATGGCGACGGCGGAGAAACACAGGATCGTCAACGTCAAAATGAGAATCGCCAGCATGGCCATCTTCACGTCGTACGATTCGATTTTCTTTCCCAGGTACTCAGGCGTACGACCGACCATCAAGCCGGCGATGAACACCGCGAGAATCACAAAGACGATGATGCCGTAGAGACCGGCGCCCACTCCGCCGAAAACCACTTCTCCCAGCATGATGTTGATCAACGGAACCATTCCGCCAAGCGGCGTAAACGAATCGTGCTGACCGTTGATCGCGCCACAGCTCGCGTCGGTCGTAATCGTAGCGAATAAGGCGGAGTTCGCAATTCCGAACCGCACTTCCTTCCCTTCCATGTTTCCGCCTGATTGAGCGGTGCTGGCTTGCTGGTCCGCGCCCACCAATAACGGATTCCCTCTGGCCTCTGCCCAATAAGCGGTTGTAACTCCGGCCAAAAACAAGAACGCCATGGCCGCCCAAACGGCCCAGCCATGGCGCCTCGAGCCTGTCATCCGGCCGAGCGTGTAGGTAAGGCCGGAAGGGATGGCGAAGATCAATACCATTTCAAAGAAGTTGGCGAGTGGTGTGGGGTTCTCGAATGGATGCGCGCTGTTCGCGGCGAAGAATCCGCCTCCATTCGTACCGAATTCCTTGATTGCCTCCTGCGATGCCACCGGGCCTTGAGCAATCACCTGCTGCGTGACTTTCTGCGTTGTGGTATTGCCATCCGCGCCGGTCACCTGAACCGTCTGAGGCTCGATCAACTCCGCCGTCGTATATGCCTTCAAGTTCTGTACGACGCCCTGGGACACCAGCGCTAGAGAGCCAACCAAACAGATGGGAAGCAGCACCCACAGAAGACAGCGCGTCGCGTCCACCCAGAAATTTCCGAGTTTGTCCGTTTCCTTGCGAGCGATGCCCCGGATCACCACGATGGCCAGCACAATGCCGACCGCCGCAGAGACAAAGTTGTGATAAGCCAGCCCTGCCATTTGGGTGAGGTAGCTCATCGTGGATTCACCGCTGTATGCCTGCCAGTTCGTATTGGTGGTGAAGGATGCAGCCGTACCAAACGCTAGACCAGGCTCGACATTTCCAAACTTCTGCGGATTGAAGGGCAGCCACTTCTGTGTGCGCTCGATCAGGTAAAGCAAGACCATGGAGACGCTGCTAAACAGCAGCATGGCGGTAGCGTACTCGGTCCAGCGCATCTCATGCTTCTCGTCGACCCCGACCAGCCTATAGACGACCCTTTCCACAGGCCGCACGATCGGATCTAAGAAGGTCTTCTCCCTACCGAACACACGCGCCATGAAGACGCCCAGCGGTTTGGCGAGTAGAAAGATCACCAGAAGAAAGAAACTGATTTGAAACCAGCCATTTGCGGTCATGCGTTAGAACTCCTCCGCCTTCAGCAGCGCGTACAGCAAGTAGCCGAACAGAAGCACGCAAATCACCAGCAGTGCCGCATCACCTGCGCTCATACACTCACTCCTATTTCAAGCGTTCGCAGCCGCGAACGTAGAAAATTCCGATGGCAAAAAACAGCGCCGTCGCCAAGATGAAAACGAGGTCAAGCATGACTATTCCTATCCTCCCGCTGCACGGCCCGAGTAGGTGTAACAGAAGCTGCCAGCTGAACGTGCTTCATCAAGCCTTAAGCTCCGCCACTTCGGTTTCCGGCCAGCCGATGCTTTCCATGACTCTCCTTTTAATGCCGTGCGCTGTGTTTCACCCGCGCGAACATGCGCATCAAAACTTCACGAGGATTGCCATGGTTGCGCGATTCTCGGTCTTGCGAAGATCAGGTAGCCAAGTATTGCTCGGCGAGCCATCGCAGGTCGTAAAACCGCTGAGGCACACTAGGCCACCTGGTGTTGCGGTATTACCGCCTGGAGGCGTCACGCCGCCGGATCCAGAGAAATACGGCACGTTTGCGTGACGATGGTTGTATTCCCAACGAAAGGTGATGTATTGGCTGGGCATCCAGTCAAAAGTCCCGGACAAATCCCAAGCCTTGTACGGATCGCCCGGATTCTCCGTGAAGTAAGGTGTTCCCGAAGAAGCGGTCGCGCCGTTGATCGGGGGCAGCAACACCAGGTAGCGGCCGGGGTTGTTGATCTGTCCTCCGCCAATTGTCAGGCCGTACTTGTCCCGATCGAACCACAAGCGGTTGTAGACCATGTACCCGAGAAAGCTTTGCTTGGGACCCTTCGCGGAATTGCCGGCACAACTGACGCCACCGCCATGCTCGCATCCCATGTCACCGGTGAGCGAGAACGCGGCTTTGCTCACAAAGTTTTCCTGGTTTTCGTAGTACTTGACTTGAATGCTGTCGTCCGTGTGATAGCGCACTCGGCCCGGCGTGTTCAACGCGTCTTCCCCCAACATGTACTGATTGCCTAGAACCGATAGCCATCCGTTCGGCCGCCACAGAATTTGCATTCCGATACCAGGCCGGTTGTTGAATCGCCCGTAAGACTGCCAGCCATTCACAAACCAAGGCTCGATCTTCAAATGTTTGGAAGGAAATATTTGGACACGCACGCCATTGAAGAACCAAGGAGTGTTGGAGGAAACATATGACGGCTGATAAGCCCAATTGTCAAATTGGTAGTAGCTGAACAGGCCCACATACGACATGAAAATACCCGCATCGACGTTTACCCCATGCAGTACGTTGAAATGGTAGCCGCCATATGCTTCCGACAAATACCTGTAGGCGTCGGCGAGATTCCATTGGCCCCGGGACGGACTAGCATCATTTCGCGGCGTTGTCTCAGAATACAACCCGAATTGCGTCATCACCCGAGCTCGAACATTGTCGTAGTGGAAATCGCCACCGACGCCCAGTTGCGTCACGTGCACTTCATTGGATCTAAAAATCTCGCTCGAACCACCAATCGTATCGTCTTTGGGATGTTTGAAATCGTAGACGTAGTCGACGTCCGCTCTGATTTCCGGCGTGAAGAATTTCGTGTCCATCGGCGATTCTTTGGTTCGTGGATTACCGGTCAGCCATGTGAAGTCGGCGAAAGCAAATGGCTCTGCCTTCGCCGGTTTCGTCGAGGCCTTGCCCTGC
>Ga0137401_10001286_pt1 | contig 10781 bp, 8 predicted proteins | sample CZOMad1_1_16fung_FD_108286 | JGI IMG/M metagenome (GOLD analysis project Ga0137401, IMG submission 108286) | Vadose zone soil fungal communities from Angelo Coast Range Reserve, California, USA - CZOMad1_1_16fungal (Illumina Assembly) | ecosystem: Environmental > Terrestrial > Soil > Vadose zone...
GGCGAATACCGGTGGTTCTTGTTCCGGACCGAACCGTTGCAAAGCGAAGCCGGCGAGGTCGTCAGGATCGTTGTCCAGGCAATCGATATCGAGGATCGGAAGTCCGCGGAAACGTGGCTGGCCTCTGAAAGGGGGTTGCTCGAACTCATCGCGAAGGGAGCGCCTCTGCTCCAGACCCTCGAAGCGCTCGCGAGAACTGTCGAGGCGATGTTTCGAGGAGCGCGCGTCTCGATCTTGCTAGTGGATTCAAAAGGGACCCACCTGAGACACGCGGCTGGCCCGAGTCTCCCCGATGAATACACGGAGCTCCTGGACGGGAGTCCGATACGTCCGGAAGCCGGACCGTGTGCCACGGCCGCCGCATTGGGCGAGCAAGTTATCGCGTATGACATCGTTTCCGATACACGATGGCCGGGCCTCCGGCGGCTGGCGCAAATCTACGGGATCCAGGGTGTTTGGAGCACGCCAATCAAATCCTCTTCCGCATCCGTGGTGGGTACCTTCGCCATCTACTCGCGCGAGCCTTCAACCCCCACCCCGCTGCAGCAGCGTCGGCTTGAGCAATTCACCAATCTGGCAAGCATCGCCATTGAGCACGCGATTGGAACAAACGCCTTGCGACGATCCGAAGAACGCTACGCGCTTGCGATGGAGGCGGCAGGGGAAGGCTATTGGGACTGGATTGTTCCGGCTGACGAGTTCTGTTGCTCACCGCGAATGCTAGCGATGTGTGGGTTTCCAGAGGGAACCAAATTTTCCGGGCGATCGGATTTCCTTGCACGATTTCCGTTCCACCCGGAGGACCGATCACGATGGGAGCGTGCGGTCGCTGCGCATCTCGCGAGCAAGAGTGCGAGATTCGAGATGCGAATCCGGATGATTCCGAAAGGGCAAGTGCGCTGGATCGACTGTACCGGATTGGTGTCGCGGGACGCTGACGGCAAACCACTGCGATGGACCGGCTCGGTTGCGGACGTAACCGAACGCAAAATCGCCGAGGACGCGCTTCGACTCTCGGAGGAGCGCCACGCGTTGGCCATGGAAGCGACTGGAGATGGACACTGGGATTGGGACATCGTGAGGAATCGCTTTTATGCATCGCCACTTCTGTTGAGGATTTGTGGACTGCCGCCCGATTCGACTTTCGCGAATCGCGAGGAGTTTCACGCACGCTTCCCTTTCCATCCTGAGGATCGGCCGAAGTGGGTTCGCGCACTCGAGGCGTACTTCGCGGGAACGACCGAGAAGTTGGAAATGGAAATGCGGATACTCCGTGGAGGGGAAACGCGATGGGTTCTTGTGACAGGTCTTTGCCGGCGTGACGCAAGCTGGACGCCCGTTCGCTTTGCGGGATCGATCACGGACGTAACCGCACGCAAACATGTCGAGGAGGAGTTAAGGGCTCGGCAGGAGATGCTGGACCTGGCGCAGAAAGCAGCCCGCGCAGTAGCGTTCGAGTGGCTAATCGGGGTGGCCGAGGGTCAGAACCGCTGGTCGCCCGACCTGGAGGCCATGTACGGGCTGGAGCCAGGAACCTACGACGGAACCTACGAAACCTGGAAGAAGCTTGTCCATCCGGAGGACTGGCCCTCCATACAGGCAGCCATCAAGGGCGCTCAGCAAACTGGTGACGTGTCTGCAGAGTACCGAGTAATGCACAAGGGTGGGGCCATTCGATGGCTGCAGGCAAAAGGGCGCATGTTCTTCGATGGGGAGGACAATCCGGCCCGGATGGTGGGTTTCATGCTCGACGTCACTGAGCGCCGGGTTGCCGAGGAAGAGCTGCGGAAGGTGGAAGCGCAACTTCGCCAGGCACAGCGATTGGAGGCGATGGGTACGCTCGCCGGAGGTATCGCCCACGACTTTAATAATCTACTGGGTGCCATCCTCGGGTACGGCGAAATGGCGCTGCGCGGGGCGAAAGCCGGTAGCCGACTCCGCCGCGAGATCGACAGGATTCTGGCCGCCGGCGAGCGCGGCCGCGCGCTTGTCGATCAGATCCTTGCGTTCAGCCGAAGCGGTGTCGGCGAGCGGGTGCCGGTCCATGTTCAAAGGGTCGTGCGCGAGACGCTTACGCTCGTGGCCGAGATTCCAAGCGATGTTCGTATCGAGGAGCGCTTGCGTGCCGGGCGAAGCGCCGTCTTGGGCGACCCCACCCAGATTCATCAGGTATTGATGAATCTGGTCACAAACGCCGCTCACGCCATGCCTGCGGGCGGAAAGCTGCGCATTTTGCTCGAGCGGTCGCAACTCGATGCGCCGCGAACGATGACGGTCGGAAGCCTCACCGCAGGCGAGTACATTGTTTTGAAAGTCGTCGATTCAGGAACGGGAATTGCCCCTGAGATTCGGGAGCGCATTTTCGATCCCTTCTTTACCACCAAGGAAGTGGGCGTCGGAACCGGTCTTGGACTGTCGTTGGTACATCGAATCGTGTTGAGCTTGGGCGGCGCGATTGATGTGATTTCCACCGTAGGAGAGGGCAGTACGTTCATCGTCTACCTGCCGCGTTTCGGTGAGATCAAAGGCAACCGTAAAAATGCACGGGTAGCGACCGGTATTACCGGCGGCGATCGCGAGCGGATTCTTGTGGTCGACGATGAACCTTCGCTGGTCAATCTGCTGTCGGAAACGCTTCGGGAACTTGGTTATTGTCCAGTGGGTCATACATCAAGCCTGGCTGCTCTCGAGGCCTTTCGTGCGAGTCCACAGGAATTCGATGCGTTGATCACCGACGAAAGCATGCCGGGCTCCTCAGGATCCGAATTGATCCGGAAGATCAAGGCGATTCGTCCCGAGATTCCGACGCTGCTCGTGAGCGGGTACCTAAGCAACGCGGTTCTGCAGACGGCCCAGAATGCCGGTGCCGATGACGTCCTCCGAAAGCCGATTTACTTTCGCGAAATCGCGGCGACTCTCGCGCGCCTCCTGCAATCTCGAGATGGAAGCCGCAGCGACGGCGGCGGACGCACCGCTAAGACTAATTTATAGCATCCTCGGTCCGCGTCTTCACCTCACGCCCCGCGCCGTCAATCGAATTGAAGCTCGCTGATGTCAATCGACACCATCAGCAGTTCGGAGATCGGCCGACGATCGGGTCCGCGGGCGTAGGCACGCCGCTTCGATGGCAGACGAATGCCGTCCGCCGTCACGTAATCGAAGGTCCGCTGAGCTGCCCCGAAACCGCCAGCGACGTTCACGCTGTAGTCGTGGCGGCGCAGCAGCAGATCCTCACCAAAAAAGAAATCCTGAACGAGGCTATGCGTCTCGATGGGGCCGGGGAAGTGCGCGCGCAACACGCGCCAGGTTTCGGAGCCTTCCCGCCAGGGCTCGGTCTCCTCGATGTGCACGCCGTCCATCGCGAGCAGAAACGGCGTGGTGAGATAAGTCCACATGGCCTCTCCGTTGAAATACGCGCGATGCAGCGCGTCCCAGGGCGTATTCATCTGGTGGCCAGCAAATGAATCCCTTGGCGAACGGCGCTCGACCACAGCGTTCCATTGATCTTCTCGATCGCGATCCTGTCGGGTGTGAACATCGTGCGCTGATCCGGAGCTCCGTAAGGTGCAACGGACGAGCGTTCTTCGTGCAGCCAGACTGTCATCCGGCGCGGGTTCGAATCCCGCGTCACGCCTTTGAGCGTGAACAGGCCGCCACCACTCACGATTGTGGCCTCGACTCGTTCGTATCCTTTCCAGCGGTCCATGCCGCCATGGACGGCGATGATCCGGCCCAGCAGTTCGTTCATGGTAACGAATGTACGCGCAACACATGCTGACTGCGTCGCTACGACGCCTGATTGTGACAGGCGACACGCGAGACGCTCGTCGTGACACTTCGCGGACGCGTCGAGTGCACAACCTGGCACAAAGCCGGTCGGAGAACCTCGGGAGAGTCGGACTTCGAGGTTCGGCATCGGCCAGGTCGGGCAGACAACGAAGGGGAGCAGGACCATGGCGAAGGCTCGCAGCGTCATTCTTGTGCACGGCGCATGGGCGGATGGATCGAGTTGGGCGAAAGTCATTCCGCTGCTCTTGGACAGCGGTCATCGGGCGATCGCGGTGCAGCTCCCGCTAACTTCGCTCGCGGACGATATTGCGACAGTGCGGCGGGCTATGGCGCTGGAAAGCGACTCTGTCGTTCTCGTGGGTCATTCCTACGGAGGTGTGGTGATCACTGAAGCAGGTCTCGACCCGAAGGTTTCGGCTCTGGTCTATATCGCCGCTTTCGTGCCGGACATCGGCGAATCCGCGGGTTCGTTGGGGGAGACCGCAGAGCCAGCACCAGTCGGTGCAGAGGTGCGGTCAGATGCGCAGGGATTCCTGAAGCTTACTGAAGCCGGCATCGTGAACGACTTCGCTCAGGACCTGACAGGGCTTGAAAAAAAGGTCTTGTTCGCAACGCAGTCCCCAACCGCAGGCGCAGCACTCGGCGGAACAGTCTCCGTCGCATCGTGGAAATCCAGAGCCAGCTGGTATCTCGTTGCCACGATGGATCGTGCGATTCCGCCGACGCTTCAGCGCTCGATGGCTAAACGCGCGGGGGCGACCGCCGTGGAGGTGCCATCCAGCCATGTCGCGATGCTGTCGTGCCCACAGGACGTCGCCAATCTGGTCCTCCTTGCGGTCGCCTAGTGGCTCGTCTCGAAGCGTCGTGACCTGACCAAGTAACTTGCGAGAAGACGCTCGGCTGCGCGTGAGTCAGCCGGACGGCTGCGAAGCTTACTCAACCGCACTGCGATGAGGACATGCCTCGGCTAGGCGATCTGAGAACTGTGGATAGGGAAGGGGGCGATGGCCCTGAACGGCATTGCGGTACGCATCAAGGGCATTGGCGCGCGCGCCTGGCGCCCCGCTGCAGTCGCCGTGGCGGGCGGGATGATTTTCTTCCTTTCAACAAGGTGGAACAGCTGGGAAGGCAGTTCGTCCCGGCAGACGACCGACGATGCGTATTTGCAATCAGACCTCACGCCGATCAGCGCGAAGGTCCCAGGCTATGTGCGTTCCGTCCCTGTGCAAGATTACCAGCACGTCCGCGCGGGGCAGCTGATAGCCCGGATCGTCGATGACGACTATCGCGCCACGGTCGCGCAAGCCGAGGCGAACGTCGCTCTGGCCGAGGCGCAAATCCGGACGCTCGAGGCGCAACTTAAGCTTCAGGTGGCCAACGTCCAGGCGGCGGAGGCCGTACTCGCCGCTACCGAGGCCAACCTGCAGCAGAACGATCGGGATGTGCGTCGAGCCGAAATGCTGCTGGTTTCCGGTTCCGGTTCAGTCGAGTCGCGGGAGCACGCGAGTACGACGGGCCAGGATCTTCTTGCTCAGCAGAGCCAGAATCGAGCGCAGATCGAGGCCGCGCAACGGCAGTCCGACGTATTGACCTCTCAGCTCGGTCAGGCGAGGGCGTCACTACAGGCGCAAAAGGCCAATCTTGAGCTGGCCAGAATCAACCTCGGCTACACAGAGATTGTGGCGCCGCAGGACGGGATGATTAGCCAGCGACAGGTCTTCCTGGGCCAGTATTTGAGTATCGGAGGTCTCGTGGCCACACTGACGCCGCTTCCCAAGGTGTGGGTCATCGCCAACTACCGGGAGACGCAGCTGACGCACGTCACGGTGGGCCAGGCGGCCACGGTGACAATCGACACGTTTCCCGGCCATACCGTTCGGGGCCACGTAGTGGCGCTGTCGCCCGCATCGGGCGCGCTGTACGCTCTGTTGCCGCCCGATAACGCCACTGGAAACTTCACCAAAATCGTGCAGCGTTTCTCGGTGAAGATCGTGATCGATGACGCGGACGGCCTTGGTGAGCGATTGCTGCCCGGAATGTCGGTCGTCGCGACGATCGAAACCACGCCGCGACCGGCACCAGACAAAGGCAGCACCGGATGACATCCCAGAGGGCTGCGGCAACGGGCGCACTGGGTCCCGCGGCGGCTGCGCCATCACAGACACCGATTCCATGGCTTGGAATCGCGTCCGTGTTGTTGGGCGCCTTCATTTCAACTCTGACCGGGAGGCTGTCGACGTTCGGGTTGGCCGATATTCGTGGCGCGGTGCACGCCGGCTTCGACGACGGTGCATGGATTACGACCGCGCAGACGACCGCGCAGATGCTGGTCACCCCCTTCGCGCTCTGGGCTGGGACCATTTACGGTCCGAGACGCATCCTGCTGACAGCTTGTGCGACTTTTGCTGTCGCCGAAATACTGGTGCCGTTCTCGGAGAACCTCTCGACGCTGCTCTTGCTGCAGTTTGTGTCTGGTCTCGGGTCGGGCTGCTTCATTCCGTTGACGCTGAGTTTCATCCTGCTGCGCGTGCCGAGGAAGCTCTGGACATACGGGGTCGCCCTCTATGCTCTCCATATCGAGCTTTCGACCCATATCTCGGCGTCCATCGAAGGCTGGTACATCGTTCATGCATCGTGGCGGTGGATCTTCTGGCAGAACGTGCCGCTTGCGATTGGCATGGCCGCCTGCCTGCATTTCGGTGTGCGAACGGAGCCTCGCCGTGATTCCCCCATCAATGTGGACGCATTCGGCCTTGCTGCCTTTGGCGTTGGCCTAGCACTAATCTACGCCGCGCTGGACCAGGGCAACCGGCTCGACTGGCTGAACTCCGGCCTGGTTTGGGGTCTGTTGTCCGGTGGAGCGGTACTCCTGGCGGCGTTTTTCGTTCAAACGAGTCGTTCTCGGAATTCGTGGCTCGATTTGCGAGTCGCGTTCGCTTTGCCTCTACCACTCCTGTTCCTGGCGATCAGTCTTCTGCGTTCATCCATCCTCTCGACCACGTTCCTGGTTCCCCAGTTTTTGAGTGCGGTCCGTGGCTTCCGCGAGCTGAACGTCGGTGATGCACTTCTCTGGGTGGGCCTTCCACAGCTGATTCTATGTCCTCTTTCGGGTTTTCTGCTTCGATTCGTCGATCCTCGGCTGAACGCGGCGCTTGGGATGTGTTGCATCGGTTGCGCATGCCTGATGGTTGCATATGGATTGACGCCGCTGTGGGGCTCGGATCAATTTCTGCCGTCCCAACTCCTGCAGGCAGTCGGTCAAAGCATGGCTTTCACCGGGGTGGTATTCAACGGCGTGCTCAACATACGGTTGGATTCTGCGCTGACCTTCGGCGCCATGCTTCAGACGGCGCGTCTGCTAGGCGGCGAGGCGGGGCAGGCGTTCACCGCGACCTTCCAGCGCATCCGCGAGCAGCGGGCCTCAAACCTGATCGGTCTGCATCTGCAGGCTGGAGCCGGCGAGGTCGTGCACAGGCTGCAGGCGTACGGCCAAGTTATAGCGCGTGCCACGCACTGGGATGGCAACGGCGTCGCTTCGGCATCGATTCTCGCTCGCGTGGTTCGGAGCATGGCAACCACGCAGAGCGTAATCGATTGCTACGTGGCGATGGCGGCGGTCGTGCTGATGGGCTTGGTAGTTCTTGCGACGCTGAGGGCTCCGCCCGGCGGGCCTCCGCCGCTGACCCATTTGCTTTTCGGCAAGCGCTTGAGGGCAGCGTGAACTCGGCGAGATGGCGTCGCGCATGCGGCCTCGCCATCTGCGCCTGCCTGGCGGCCTGCGCTGTCGGGCCAGAGTACGTTCCTCCCAAGCCGCCTGCCGCGACAACCGCAGGCTTCGTTTCATTCAAAGAGTCTTTGGAGCGTTTAAACCCTCCACCGGACGCGTGGTGGCGCCTTTACGACGATCCGGCTCTCGATGCCTTGGTGATGGAATCCTTCGCCGCGAACTATGACCTGAAAACAGCTGAGGGCAACTTGTCTGCGGCTCGGTCGATTCTCGAGGGCGCGCGCGTTGCCCTATATCCGACTACGGAGGTTGTGGCCAGCGGCACATACGGCCGTGATGCAAGGACGAATGAGATCCTGGAACTGACCCGACGCAGGCCGGTCACCGACTGGACCTACGACGCTCTGCTGGACGTCTCCTACGAGGTGGATCTCTTCGGGCGCGTGCGCCACTCGATCGAAGCGGCCCAGGCCAATGCGGGCGCGGTGGCCGCCGCTCGCGACGCGCTGAAGGTGACCATCGCAGCCGAGACCGCGCGCGCCTATGCGGATGTGTGCACGTTGGGAGAGCAGATCGCCGTCGCCGAGCACAATGTGTCCGTCGTCTCTCGCGAGGAGCAAATCACGCAGGCGCGCCACGATGCCGGCGCCAACTCGGATTTCGATGTGGTCCGGGCCCAGGCCCTGGTGGCGCAAGTGCGAGCCACCCTGCCGCCGCTGCTGGGCCAGCGGCGCGCAGCGCTATTCGAGCTTGCGGTGCTTCTGGGGCGCGCGCCGAACGCTGCTCCAGTGGAGTTCCTAAAATGCGTGACGCCGCCCCGCCTGACATCGCTCGTGCCGGTCGGCGATGGCGCTTTGTTGCTGCGGCGCCGGCCCGACATCCGCGAAGCCGAAAGGAAGCTGGCGACGGCCACCGCGGAAATCGGGGTAACGACCGCGGATCTGTTTCCGCGGGTCAGCCTGCTCGGTTTATACGGGGGCGTGTCGGACAGGATCCCTCTGCTCGGAACGGATAAGGCCCTCACCTGGGGAGTCGGCCCGGCGGTCAGCTGGCAATTCCCGAATCTCTCCGGCCCGTTAGCGGCTGTGCACCAGGCCAAGGCGGGCGCTGATGCCGCTCTGGCGCACTTCGACTCCGTTGTGCTGCAGGCTCTGAAGGAAACGGAACAAAGCCTTTCCACGTACGAGGCGGAACTCGATCATCACGAGCGGCTCGTCGAGTTGCAGGCCAAGTCCCAAAAAGCCTTTGAGCTGGCCAGCACTCAGTTTGCCGCCGGTTCTGTGAGCAATCTGGACCTGCTGACGAGTGAGCAGTCGTTGGTGTCCGCGGATGCGCTCGTCGCGCAGTCCGACGCCGCGATCGTTCAGGACCAGATAGCCGTTTTCAAGGCTCTCGGAGGCGGGTGGGCCTCGGATAGCCGATAGAACGCCAGCGCTTCTCTTGGGACCGCCGTATTCACAGATTCCGTCATTCGGCTGCTGACGTTTGCGGTCGGCTTGCATTCGCCATGCTCTTGTGTCGGCCGACACGAACAAAGACGTTGGATGACACCTGGCGGATGCGTCGAGCGTACACGATTGATGCGAATCGATACGACTGAGAGCGGGCACAGATGACGCTTCCTTCGCAGCCAGGTGCCGATCACGCTGACGGCGAGCAGATTTCTGCGACGGTTTCCTTCTTGATTGAAAGCGCCGCCGCCTCCTTTGAAACAAACAAGGACGCCTCACGTGAGTTCCTGAAACGGGCTTGCGTGCTGTTGCGCGCCACGCGTCGAGTGGAACGGCGCAGCGAGGATGGCCCGGAGCCACGCGCGACGGCCAGTGGGCTCGCACCCTGGCAGGTTAATCGCGTCGCCGCCTACATCGACTCCCATCTCACCGCGCAAATACGAGGAGTAGATCTGGCGAAGCTCATCAACGTGAGTACGGGCCAGTTCTTCAGAGCATTCAAACTCAGCGTGGGAATTCCTCCATTCGAATACATCAGGCAAAGGCGCATCGACCTCGCCCGGGAACTGCTCAAGAGGACGAGCGAACCGATGTCCCAGGTTGCGATCGCAAGCGGCTTGTGCGACCAGTCGCACCTCTGCAGGGTATTTCGGCGCTCGTTCGGCCAAAGCCCTGGCGCTTGGCGGCGAGCCAATGCGGTTGATGTGGAGCAGCGCGCGTGATCCCGTACCGAGCAGCGACCGTGGACGTACGGGCGTTCCTGTCTGACGCGGGGGCAATTTATTGATTCACGCATCGACACGTGTGTTCGGTCCTAGCCCCCACAAGAAAATTTCCGAGGGAGGCCACTAATGCCTTTGGCGCGCATCGATCTCGTCACCGGTAAATCTGCCGATTACCGACGTGCTATCCGCAGCAGCAAGGAGGAATCACAATGTCACTGTTCTCGGGAAAAGCCGGCTTCGTCACCGGAGCCGCAGGCGGCATCGGCAGGGCATCCGCAATCGCCTTTGCACGTGACGCCGCGAGTGTCATCGTCGCCGATATCGAGGCCAGCCGGACGCGTTCGGAAGAAACCGTCGAGATGATCCGGAAGGCCGGTGGAACGGCCGAGTTCATGCCGGTGGATGTCACCAGGGCCGATCAGGTTCAGGCGCTCGTGAAGAAGGTTGTCAATACCTATGGAACCCTCGATTTCGCCTTCAACAATGCCGGCGTTCTCGTTACGGGCTTTACCGCCGACCTAGAAGAGGCCGATTTCGACCGGGTGATGGCGGTAGACGTCAAGGGCGTATGGCTCTGCATGAAATACGGCATCCTGCACATGAAGGCGAACGGTGGCGGTGTGATCGTCAACGCCGCATCCGAAGCCGGCTTGGTCGGTACGCCGCTGGCCAGCGCTTATGTGGCGGCCAAGCATGCGGTCGTGGGGATGACCAAGACGGCGGCCGGCGAGTATGCAAACATGGGCATCCGCATCAACGCGGTCGCTCCGGGCGCAATCGCCACCCCCATGGTGCTGACACTGCCCAAGGAAGCGCAGGACGTTCTGATGGATCCCCAGCCGATGCATCGCTTTGGCACACCGGAGGAGGTCGCCGAGGCGGTCATCTTCCTCGCTTCGGACAAGGCGTCGTTCATCACCGGTGCGATACTTTCGATCGACGGGGGCGCCACCTCCAACGCCCAATCCTATAATCCGGCGCTGAGCCCGTCGAACTGAATTGCGCCAGCGCCTCTAGAGAATGGTTGCGGCCGCCCACCTTCGTTCGAGCGGTCAATGGCATCTTAAAGCGTAACCAAGGCGTGTGACC
>Ga0137401_10001287_pt1 | contig 10777 bp, 12 predicted proteins | sample CZOMad1_1_16fung_FD_108286 | JGI IMG/M metagenome (GOLD analysis project Ga0137401, IMG submission 108286) | Vadose zone soil fungal communities from Angelo Coast Range Reserve, California, USA - CZOMad1_1_16fungal (Illumina Assembly) | ecosystem: Environmental > Terrestrial > Soil > Vadose...
CGACCATTTCTCGTAAAATCAATAACTTACGACGCACGATCAAAGCGATGACCTCCTGGTGCTGGGCCAGGAGGCCGTTGGTTCAAATCCAATCGCCGCGACCACTTTCTCCCTTGTTATCATCGGGTTATTCATTACGCTGCTGCCGTGGCGTCCAGAATTTGTAGCTTACGTAGGCCAGTTTAGAATTTCGAGCGCGGACGGTGCTTCGGAACTTATAATGTCCATAAAACCACCTTTCGCACATTCTTATCTCACTATGAGGTGGTTAGGAGTGGCCTGAAACTCAGGTAGCCACATGTTTTTTAGCGATCGTTCTTGTCATGTCGTCGAAGCTAAGCGCCAAGGAGAATAGCCACTCGTCCGCCTATGACCCGGGCGACTATCATCCTAATGTCTCCATTTTTGAACCGTTTTTACCATCAAGGAAGCCGGGAAAGGATCGGTCTTGGATCTGCAGTGGTAGCTTCCTTTGGGTCGAAAGTTGGCTCTGCAAGGGATTGTCCATCTACCACAAAATCCCTAACAACGCCCGATTTGGTAGCCAAGCCGGACGCGCTGCTGCGCGGAACCGAAACGATACTTGTAGTGGAGGATGAAGCCGGCGTGCGTGACTTAGCATCTCAATTCTTGAATGCAAACGGTCACTCCCTACCGGAAGCAAAGGATCGAGTTTTGTCTGGAAACAATTGCCCGGCACAACGAGCCAATCCATTTGGTCTTAAGCGACATAAGAAGGCCGCGGATTGGCGGTCATGAAATGGCTGCTCATCTCGAGAGCTGCTGTCCAAATATTAGAATATTGTTCATAACTGGCTACTCTAAACACTTGGGCAACGAAAACAAAGCGGAGCCGATGCATGATTTCTCTCCAATTCTGCAAACACCGTTTTCGAGGAAGACTCTGCTAGAAAAGATGCGCGATATTCTGGCGTCGGGCCCGCTGAAGAGTGTGAGCGAACATGGAATATCGAGGCGGAACATTTGGGGAGTGAATCCCAAATCACTGGCTCTCCTTCCGCGGGTTAGCTGCAAGATTATGTTGTCTGCTAGGAGGTTCTTATGCGAAAAGTTGCCCGCGGCGGGATTATCATTTTGATTCTCACATCCTCTGGCCTGAATTTGATGACAGCCTGCCCTGGGTATGGACAAGAAGCGCAAGCTTTGCCAACACCCAGCGCTGCCGTGGAAGCCAACAAGGAAGACGTCAAGACGCTTGCAGAATTGGTTCGTCAGTTGCAAGCCCAGTTGCAAGGACTGAACTCAGAGCTAGGACAACTGCGCATCGAAGAACAGAGTGCGCGAGCAGAAATGGTGGCGCTTCGTAAGGAACTCAACGTGGCCAAAGGCCCGTTGACTTCTCGAAAAACAACCGTAGACACCGCAGTAATGTCCGCCCCACCGGTGCAATCGCAACAGGTCTCGTCTTCGGCGGCTTTGCCAACTTTTGGGAACACATCAAGTCAGAGCGGCGAGGAGCAAATTGGCAATCTCGAGGAAGGGCTGCAACTAGCGAATCAAAAAATCAATGAGCAAAGCCAAACGAAAGTAGAAAGTGGATCAAAATATCGACTGAGACTTTCCGGAATTGTATTGCTCAACCTTTTTTCCAATCGAGGAGCTGTTGAGAATCAGGACTTTCCAGAGTTCGCGACCGTACGACAACCACTTGAGTCCGGAGCCACATTTGGAGGGTCACTGCGTCAATCACAGATTTCTCTACAGACATTTGGCCCCGAGATCGCTGGAGCTCATACAAGTGCAGATCTGAGATTGGACTTCGCGGGAGGTTTTCCTGCTACATCGAACGGAACGGCCATGGGAATTGTCCGCATTCGGACCGGTACTGTCCACTTTGACTGGTCAAACACTTCGATCGTAGCGGGGCAGGATCAAATGTTCTTCTTGCCGCTAAGTCCGACTTCGCTGGCGTCCTTGGCAGCGCCAGCTCTTTCTTATTCGGGAAATCTGTGGGCTTGGAGTCCGCAGATCCGGGTAGAACACCACATCGCGACCTCCGATAGTTCGAGCATATTGCTGCAAGCCGGAATCCTCGATTCAGTATCAGGGGAAGGTGTGGAAGCAAGTTTCGACCGCGTTGCCACTCATGGTGAACAGTCCGGGCATCCCGCCTACGCTGCAAGAGTTGCCTGGAGCGAGAAAGTCTTAGGGCAACAGACGATCGTTGGAATCGGTGGATATTACGGCCGCCAGAATTGGGCTTTGGGTCGAACAATCGATGGTTGGATCGGAAGTACCGACTTGACCTTGCCGCTGGGAAAAGTACTCGCGTTTCGCGGTGAATTTTATCGAGGCCGGGCGGTTGGAGGCTTTGGCGGCGCCATAGGCCAGTCTGTTTTCTGGAACGGGCCTTTTGGCAATACCAATACCGCTATTCACGCACTCGATTCGATGGGCGGTTGGGCGCAACTGAAATTCAAGCCGAACCCAAAATTCGAGGTGGATGCAGCCTTCGGGGATGACAGCCCATTCGCATCGGAATTGCGTTCTCATGTCAGTCCCTCGCATTCCAGTTCGCTACTATCCAAAAATCTTAGTCCCTTCATCAATTTCGTCTATCAGCCGCGTTCCGACGTGGTTTTTTCCACTGAATATCGCCACTTAAAAACGTTTGTTTTGGATGGCAACCCAAACTCCGCCAACCTCATCAATTTCGCTATTGGATATATCTTCTAGTGTCGGCGATAGCCATAAAACGGTTGACGCGAACAATTGGCTGGCTGATCCGACTGTCCTTGTGCTCCACTCCATTTTTCGCCGATGCTCAGCAATCGCCCGTTACAGTGCGAGTCGAATCCGCAGGTGCAGGCGCAGTTTCCGATGCCGTCGTGTGGTTATCTCCTCTGGACCATCCGCCTTCGGCTTCTGACACCGAACGACGAACTCATAAAAGACCTCGGCTGACCCAACGCAACAAGAGTTTCGAACCGCACGTGCTGGTTGTCGGAGTCGGAACTACCATCGATTTTCCAAATCGAGACCCCTTTTTCCACAATGTTTTCTCTCTGTTTGATGGCAAGCGCTTCGACCTAGGGCTTTATGAGGCCGGCGCAACGAATTCCGCACGATTCGACCGTGTCGGAGTCAGTTTTCTTTTCTGCAATATTCACCCGGAGATGAGCGCGGTGGTCGTGGCCGTGAATACACCTTATTACGCCATTTCGGACCGGTCCGGACACGCCAGTCTTCCGGACGTACCTGATGGTCAGTATGAGATGCACGTCTGGTCAGAGCGTGCATTGCCGGAAGACTTAAGGAAACAAATCCGCACCGTGACTATTTCTTCAACGAGTCGAACCCTGCCGCCTATTCATCTCTCGGGTAATCCGAATGTCAATACCGCTCACAAGAACAAGTACGGCCAGGAGTACGTTCCTCCACCAGACAACACTTATTCACATCCATAGGTTAGATTTTAGCAATGTTGAGCTGACCGACACGGCTACAGGTTTCGAAGCACGTGGAAGTTTGACCAATACGACGGTTCCGGTCGACGACGTGTGCTCCACGGACACTGCGCCACCATGATCTTGGACAATTTTGACGACGATCGCGAGGCCCACGCCGGTACCGTTTGGTTTTCCGAAGCTGACAAATGGATCGAACAAAGTGTCACGGATGATTGGCGCAATCCCGGATCCGTTGTCGCAGATTCGGATTTCAAAGTGTTCGTCGGCAATTCGAGCAATTATGGTGACTGTGCATTCCCGGTCGCCAGCGGCCTCGCAGGCGTTCAGAATCAGATTGAAGAATACGCGTTCAATCTTTCTCGAATCAAACACACCGTGCAAACGACCTTCCGAATCGAGAACTATACTAGCATTCCGGTATTCAAGTCTTGTACGGACGGCGTCGCTAGCGCGCCGAATCGCGACAGCGATATCACCAGGCTCCGGAACAATAGCCCGCCGCTGCGATGACAATTCGCGCAGCGAATCGATCAGATCGGTCATCTGGCTTGTCGCAGTCTTGATTTCTTCGTAGATTTCGCTTTTGTTCAACTTCAGCTCATCCGCTTCGTACAGGAATTCGGCATTGGCAACTACCGCAGCCAGGTAATGCCGCAGGTCATGCGATATGGAACTGGCCGCTCGTCCCAAAGCCGCAACGCGCTCGGTTTCGATTCGTTGCTGCTGCGAGGCCAGAAGCTCGCCGCGCATCTGAGCGAACGCGGCGCTCAGCTCAGCTACTTCGCTGCTCCCTCGGGGAACAATCGAGTACGCAAAATCGCCCGCGGAGAGCGCCTGAACTCCGGCCACCAGATTATCGAGTGGCAGGGTAATCGTGCGGGCCACAGATCCGAACAAAAGCGCGCCGACAATTGACGCGGAAATTCCTACTAAGTAGATCGTGTGGTTCAAGCGGAGCATAAAATTGTTCACCGACGCGAGGGGCATCAGGACATAACAACGTACCGGAGATGGCGCGGCGCCGTGTAACAGCACGGCGGAAAAGGCATATTGATCAGTATCCAGGAAAATCGTTTTCGGGCCCGGCTTAGGAGGAGGAATGCTCGATTTAAGCAGGCTCTGCAATCTAGCCGCGTCCTGTGATGGCAGGGTTGATGCGATCAGCGTACCGTCCGTCTCCAGAGCAATTTGATTGCCTGCCACTGCCGCTAGCTGGCGCGCCAAAGTCGCGTTCATTTGATGTCCAATTGCTAGGAATCCCAAGGTCCGCGAATTATTTCCGGTGCCTGCGATGACCGGTTGTGTAAAAACCCAGTACAAACGCCCACTTTCGTACCACCAGGACGCATCCTCGCCCTGGGCTATCGAACGTTCAAGCGCTCTGTGGGCCATTTCGGGAGACCACCCCGGATCAGTGACATGCATGGCAACGATGCGTCGGTCAGGCTTAGCCAAAACGAATAGATCACTCCCGGCAAGTTTCCAGTACTGGGCCGACCCATCTTGGATCGTGAGAGGATCCTCGGTGGTCATCAGCGCCTCCAGGGTCGGAAGGCGTGCCAGCATTGCAGCGGCCCTTGATAATTGGAGTTCGCGCTGACGCTGAACGCTCTCAAAGGTGCGGACAGAAGCCTGCGTCCCATCGTTAATCTGGTTCTGTATTTCGACTCTGGTAGCTTGGCGAATGATAAGGAGCAGTGATCCGGTAAGCCCGGAAATAATCAATACCGTGGCAATTACGAGTTGCGTGCGAATGCGCAGGCGGGCCATTGTCCGCGAATGTCACCCTTCGCCGTTTCTTTTGTGGGGTGCCTCGGGTCGCAAAATAAACTTGTAACCGGCGCCGTGCATGGTCACAAAAAATCGTGGACTACCGGGACCGGGCTCAAGTTTCTGCCGGAGTCGCAGGATGTGATTATCCACTGTGCGGCTGCTCGGATAGTTTTGATAGCCCAAGACCTCATTCAGAAGTTTTTCGCGCGTGTGCACTACACCAGGCGAGGCCGCGAGAAATCTTAGAAGCTTGAATTCTTGGGCGGTGAGCGTAACGCTTTTACCTGCGCGCGTCGCCTCCATACTGGTGAAATCCACAGATACGGCGCCAAAGATTATTACCTCGTGATTTTTCGCGCTTCCGGCTGCAATCGACCCCGAGGGGGTCTGCGATGGAGCACGTCGAATGGCGCGACGAACCCGCGCCAGCAATTCCTTCGGGCTAAAAGGTTTTGTCACATAGTCGTCCGCGCCTAGCTCAAGCAAGAGAACCTTGTCATCGATATCACAGTTGGCGCTGAGAACCACAATGGGGACGGCGGCGGCGACCGCTTTGAACTCACGGCAAAGATCCTTGCCGGGGATGCCTGGGAGTTTGAGATCAAGAATCACGGCACTGGGAAGGTGGCGGCGAAAACACGCCAGCCCGGCGGGGCCGTCTGCCGCGATCCGAACCCGCAAAGAATCGGATTCAAACAGTCGCTGTAAAGTGCGCTGCATGGCACGGCTATCTTCAACAATCAGGATCGTATCCATGCGAAAAAACCTTTCAATGTTGAGGAATCATACTACACCGCTCGGCTGACGCCACGATACCGCACGTATCCGCAGCTTGCTGCGCGCGCAAGGACTGTCGAGACAAGCAGCCCCTTTTTCCCGTTACGTAGATTCGACAAGAATTTGACAACCCAATGACACATGCGTAGTGGGTATCCCGATATTGTGAGGCTGGAAATTGATCGACGGCGGCAGTTGTTTGGAACGTTCGCACACATTCCGTTTCTTTTCCGTTCATCGATCAAGTCCACCCTGCGCTAAGTCAGGAGCGCTGGCAGAACTGTGTGTGAAAAGGCGTCCTCGAAAAGGAAAAACACCATGAAGAAAATCGAAAGTGTTGTCAAAAGCGGTTCAAACCGGCGAGCTTTTCTGAAGAAAGGGATCGTGGCGGCAGGTGGAGTCACCCTTGGCGCACGCTTACTGACCAATGCAAGCCCTGCGCTGGCGGAAGAAAAAAGCGGCCGGCTGGATGCCGGCGACGCATCGATCCTTAGATTCCTGGCGGCCGCGGAAATTTTGGAAACCGACCTGTGGCAGCAATATAACGAGTTGGCGGGGATTCAGGATAAAGAAGTGCCCGGAGGCACTGGAAATCCTGCTTATACCGAGGCTGTCAAGGTTCTCGACGGGGACATGGACCAATACATTCACGACAATACCGAGGATGAGCTGACACACGAACAGTTCATTAACGCCTACCTCGCCTCGAAAGGCGCAGATACCGTCAACCTCGACCACTTTCGCGTTCTCCCCAGCAGCCAGGCGACTGGTGCACAGCAGATCGGACGACTCACAAATCTTATGCAACTTTCTGTGGACACCACCTGGTATACCCGTTATCGCAGCCGCACAAAGAATCCAGATTTCGGCGACAACTTCCCGCAAGCGATTCCAACGATCGCCACTGGCCAACATCCAGCGATACCTAGGTTCGACGCGGACACCAGCGACCCCAATCACCTGCAGGCCATCGCGAATACCGCCGGGTTCCACTTCGCCACCATTGAGCAGGGAGGCACTAGTCTCTATGCCTCGCTCGCCCAACGGGTAACTGGCGTAGAAGTCTTGCGCATTGTTCTCAGCATAGGCGGCACGGAGGTCATGCATTTTCAGACTTGGCAAGACAAGGCAGGTAACGCACCACCGTTGACTGATGGTGACGTGGTATTTCCGGACCTCAATGCGACTCCGCTCGGCGGGGAGGATTTTCAAACGAATCTGATCATGCCGGAACCCACCATATTTCTGAGCAAACACTTTCCGGCGTGTTCGATCATTCGACCAACGGAGACTAGAGGCGCCGCCATGGGCGCTCTCAAGTTTCTCGCAGGCAGTAACCTATTCTTAGGTCAATCGAAGGCATTCTTCGCGTACCTGACGGATCTGGCGGAAGATGCTGACGACGCCAGGCGTGGGTTCTAACTCGTCGTTTCTGAATCCTTCAGCAGTAATCCAGATGCGCATGTGCCGGAGTACCAGACTCAGTTCGGCATTTACGAACCGAACTGCGGCTTGGAGAATGTTCGCATGTCGTTCGGACACGATGGCTACATCGCGGAAATCATGAAGCCGTATTTGCGCGACGAAGCGCTTTACATTCTTCGTTTCCACTCGTTTTATGCGTGGCGTCGGCACGGATCCTATACCCATTTGACGAACGTGCAGCTCCCGTGCAATGCGCCGGCGGTCCTGATCTTGAGCCTGCAGCAGGCGAGCCGATAGTCCTCGCAAAGCTTGTTCCGCACGTTCCTGCCCTGCAATTCGTTCTTCAAGTTGTCGCGTATGTTCGAAGACCCTCTCCCCGAGCCCGACTTTTGCACTCTCGAGGGTCTGCTCGTGCCGATTACGTTCCGTCACGGCGGCGGATACCAGCAACTCGTCAATGCGGCTACGCTAAAGAAGACTTGCAAAAGCAAGAGTGATTCGTTGGACATCAAGGTATCGTGGATAGCATGCAGTGCGCTTCCGATCGCGACGGCCACAAAGGCCAGAATGGTTAGTGCTGCAGCACGTGGCGACAATTCGAAAGCGACCCAGACCACGAACGGAATACAGATGAACTTTAGAGGGTAGTCCCGCGTTCCAGAAAGAAGAAAATCGCCGAAGACCACCATGCCGACCAACAACAGGCTGACAAATGCAACACCTTGCAGCATGGCGGGCCGTTTGCTTCTGTACGCTCTCGGTTGTGAGAACCATAGAAGAAAACAGGGAGTCACGAGAACAGCACCAGCCATGTCGCCAAGCCACCAGGTCAACCAAAATGGCCCCGGTTGCGCTCCGCGACTGAAGCCAGTCAGAAAAACACTGGCGGTTCCCACACTCGCGCCGATCAGCGTAGCCAGCACACACGCAAACAGCCAGAATCTGAAAATATCCTCTACACGGTCAAAGACCTTGCGGCCATTGGCGAACCTCATAACCAGATAGCAGTGTGGTCCCTATTCAAAACTATTACGAAGTCTTTCTCTCGAACCGAATGCTGCAAGTCGCTTGGGAGCCTCAACTTCATTAGGTTGTAGGTTCCCACAAGTTCAGCATCCCGTGGTTTTGTCTTGGTGTAGTCCCAAAAGCGAGGATACGAGCCGAGCGGCACGTTGCAACCCATGAGCGAGCACGAGGAAATGGCTATGCCGACCGCGAGCGACAACAGCGTTCTCGTTTTCGCCTTAAGACTAACATGACGGCGATTCCCGCCAAGGCGACCGCCAAGTCCACATGCCGGCAGCGCTCATCGGAAACTTGATTTTCAATCGGATTTTCCTATCCTGGTGATACGGCGACAGATGTCCGGGCCAATCTAAGACCGCTTGGCATCATGTTACGCAAAAACATGGCTGCTGGGGTGCCCCCATCGTTTTCGTCAGCCTTCGTACACACACCGCCGTATGTGAAAAGCCGCGTCCAAGCCTTTAACTTAGTGGCATGCGAATTGCCGCCGCCAAGCTACGAAGGCCGCAGCCGAAACGGGTTCTTATCGTTGACGACATCAAAGAAATCCGAAAATTGTTGCGGCAATTCCTGGAAGAGGCAGAATTTATTGTTTGCGGTGAAGCATCCGACGGTAGAGCCGCCATTGAGCAAGCAGGCGCACTAAAACCCGATCTGATAATCCTTGACGCTTCGATGCCCGTAATGAACGGAATTCAAGCCGCGCCGAAATTGAAGAAACTGCTGCCCAACACTTCGATAATTTTGTTCACTGCGCACGAATACATGATGCAAGGGATAAACCCCGTCGAACTCGGCGTGGACGCCGTGGTTACCAAGGAGCGGGGTATGAGTGCCTTGGGCGACTGCATAACTTCGCTGTCTAATTGATGTCTTAGCGACGCCAGGCCTCGCTGCGGACCGAACAACGCAGACCCAATGATCGACCCGCCATCGTCGCAAAGGCTATCTCCGTTCGTTGTAGTGGGCATTTAACCCTCTAATCCCTTGACCGTATAGAGCATCACGTTCGCGTCGTCAGCGCAGTCCGGGAATTGGAGGCGCGTGACATCAGGATAACCGCAGCAGCCGAAAGAGTATCGCTCTTTTGCTGTGCGCGGTCCCAGTTGACAATCGCCGTCAAATGAAGCGGCCGCGAACCGGCAATCTCGTACAACTCTCAGCCCCGCGGCGGGAAGACTGCCGCCCCTGGATAATCCGTACATGGAAATCACTGGCTCGGTACGGAAGAACTACACATCCTTTTGACTTCAACCCGGAGATGCCGAACTCAGTGTTGATGTCCTGTGCCTCTCTCCAGGGTGATGATCGTATCCGCATGAATTTTTTCCCACGATTCCGTCGACCCATCAGGCCAGTAAACCACCACGCGCTCGACGTGGGGATCGACTCCGAGGCCAAAGTGCACTCTGATGTCGTTGGCGCTCAAATAACTGGAATCCGTGTGCACGCGGCGCAGAAGCTTTCGGCCGTGTTGTTGGAGTTCGATGCGTGCGCCCAAACCAAAAAGATTCTTTCGAGATTGTCGCAAGCGTATCTGTAGCCAGTGGTTCCCAGTGTGCTTACCGGTTTCGTTTAACAGAAGTCGGGCAGGACCGTTGTTGTTGGTTACCACGATATCGACGTTTCCATCGTTGTTAAGATCGCCGAAAGCCGCCCCGCGGCTAACCTCTGAAAGAGCAAACGCCGGGCCAGCGATGCTGGTGGTCTCGCGAAACACTTTTCCGCCCTCGTTGTGAAATAATTGATTGATTTGACGATAAGGGTTCGTGCTGCCACGCAGAGATTCGACACGAGTCACCGCTCCGTTGGCTATGAACAAATCAAGGAAGCCGTCGTTATCGTAATCAAACCACTGTGTGCCGAATCCGGTGTAGGGGAAAGTCGGTTGGTACAGACCAAATTCTGCGGAGCCATCATGGAAATTTTCCTGGCCCTCATGGCGATAAAACACGGCGGCTTCTTTGGCGAGGTTTGTTACCAGCAGGTCTTCCGCGCCGCGGTTGCTGATGTCCCCGAGGGCGATGCCCATACTGCCTTGAGCGGCGCCCTCACCATTGTAAGCAACACCGGAGACTAAACCCGCCTCCTTGAAAGTGCCATTTCTCTGGTTGAGCCAAAGGTAGTTCGGTGTCCCGTCGTTGGCCACGTAAATATCCATCCAGCCGTCACCATTGAAATCGGCGCATACGACACCCAGGGCGGGACCGGCAAGAACTCCGATGCCGGATTCTTCGGTCACGTCGACAAACTTGCCGTTGCCCAAATTGTGGAACAGCCTCGCTGAGACGGGGCGGTACATCTTCGGAGTGCAATATTCGAATTCGCCCGTTGGAGCGTAGCAA
>Ga0137401_10001288_pt1 | contig 10777 bp, 8 predicted proteins | sample CZOMad1_1_16fung_FD_108286 | JGI IMG/M metagenome (GOLD analysis project Ga0137401, IMG submission 108286) | Vadose zone soil fungal communities from Angelo Coast Range Reserve, California, USA - CZOMad1_1_16fungal (Illumina Assembly) | ecosystem: Environmental > Terrestrial > Soil > Vadose zone...
ATCCGACACCGGAAGCGGTGGAACGCGCCTTTGAGCGGCTACAGCTTTCAGGCGATCAGGGGCAAATCGAGGCAAAAGTGCTTTTACCGCCTACAAAATTCACTACACTCGGCCAGGCGGTGTCTGTAAGTCATTGAAGGGCCCGTAGCTCAGCGGTTAGAGCAGGGGACTCATAATCCCTTGGTCCGGGGTTCGAATCCCTGCGGGCCCACCAAGTTTTTCGTTCGTCCATTCGGGTAGGCTCGATTACTCCTCGAACGACTCGATGATGTCCTTGCTCCCCATGCGGTCGAAATCGTCGGGCACAGCGAGTTCCCCGGCCAGGAAGCCAAGGCGTCGGACCGGCCTGGTCGCCGCCGCATCGCATGCGCTGACCATCACGAGTGGTTTGCCGGCTTTACTGATGATGAACGGCTCGTCTTTGGCCGCCTTATCTACCAACTCAGACAGTTGAGCCGTGGCTTCTTGGATATCGACATGCCTCACTCGAATCACCTCCCGCGAGCGCGATTGGGCCCTCTCGGTTACATACGCAAATCAGACTCTATCCTGCACTCCCCGCCGCAAGCGCCTTCTGCCCCGCGTTCGTTCTCTGCAGAGCCTCAGCAATCTTGTGCGCCAGAGTTTCCGTCGAAAACGGCTTATTGAGCAGGATCGAATCGCTCCCAATATTGGCATTCTCGAACGCCGCCACTTCGGTATAGCCGGACATAAAGATCACCGCAAGGCCAACATGTTTTTGTTTGAGGTTCTCGACCAACTCAACCCCACCCATGCGTGGCATCACGATGTCAGTAACCACAATATCGAGCCGGCCCCCATGTTGGTCGGCGACGGCCTGCGCTTCCAGCCCGTTCCCCGCTTGCAGTACGGTATAGCCCAGGCGCTTCAGAGATTCCGCAGCCAGAACGCGCAGCGGCGCCTCGTCTTCAACCAAAAGGATGGTTCCGCTTCCCCTCGGTGCGGTCCCGGCCTGCCGCACGGGAGCTAAAGGCGCGGATTTGTCGATCGATGGCAGATAAATTTTGAACGTCGTGCCCACGCCAGGCTCGCTGTAGACCGCGATGTGTCCCTTGCTCTGCTTAACGATTCCGTAGACAGTGGCCAAGCCCAGTCCCGTTCCTCTGCCCGCCTCTTTCGTGGTGAAGAAGGGTTCGAAAATCTGCGCGAGAATGTCCTGGGTCATGCCGCATCCCGTATCGGTCACCGCCGCCATCACAAATGGTCCAGGGGTGACTTCATTGTGGGACGCGGCGTAGAAAGCATCGAGATAACAGGCCTGCGTCTCGATAATCAGCTTGCCGCCGTTCGGCATGGCGTCGCGCGCGTTGACGGCCAGATTCATCAGCACCTGCTCCAACTGACCCGGATCCGCCAGCACCCGCCCAATCTCGTCGGAAAAGCTGGTAACCAGTTCGATATCTTCTCCAATCAGAACGCGCAGCATCTTCGCCATGTTCTTGAGCGTCTGGTTCGGATCCAATACCTGCGGCTCGAGCACCTGCTTGCGGCTGAACGCCAGCAGTTGACGCGTAAGCCCGCTTGCCCGATCTCCGGCGCGCTTGATCTCTTCTAAATGCGGCCGAGCCTCGGGCGTGGCGTTATCGAGCAGCAGATCGCTATAGCCCTTGATGATCATCACCAGGTTATTAAAGTCGTGAGCCACCCCGCCGGCGAGCCTGCCCACCGCCTCCAGCCGAGCCGAGCGTAGCAAGCCTTCACGAGATTGCCGCAAGCTCGTGCGCATGTCTTCAAACGACCGCGTCAAATCCGCGACTTCATCGTTCCCTTGAATGGGGATATTGAACTCGAAATCCCCTTTCTCAAGTTGTCGCGTGCCGTAAACGAGTCGTTCTAAAGGTCGCGTCACCTGCCGCGAAATGAAGAACGCTACGAACGCCCCGGCCACCACCGCAAGAGCGCCCAGAATCAGCAACAGCCGATTCAACAATCCCAGAAAGACCGTCGCCTGGTCATACGATTGCAGCGAATAAAACCGGACAGGATGGTCCCCTGGCAGCTCGACAAAATGCGTAAGATAGCGCTCGCTCCCGATTTCTACCTCCGGAATCGAGTCCGCCTTCGCAGGCTTCTGCTTCAGCGCAAGCTCGAAATCTCCCCAGACGCCCGGCGGCAACGAACTCAGCAACACAACTCCGTCCCGGTCGAACACAAATGCAGCCTTGCCGAAAGCCGCATCTAGCGTGGATTTTGAGGAGATTTCGCGCCCCAGCGCCATGCGCCCCAGCGCCCGCTGATTCGCGTTCACGCCGGCTACAATCGGCACCAGGCTCACGTCATAAAGGTGTCCCCCGGCGTACCACCAATCCTCTTCTCCGCCCGAACCCTGCATCAGGTGCTTCAGCGTCGAGACGTCCACGTCGGCGGAAGTCGAATGAAAGGCCAGCAGATCGCCGGATATGCTCTCCAGAATCAGCAGGTCGGCGTGGCTCGTCCGCAGGATGGATTCCGTGCCATCCTCTACTGTCAGCCGGTCGTTGGTCGACATCAGCGCCTTCATGCTGGGCTGGTCCGCAATCATCTCGGCACTCTGCTGCGCCTGCTCGCGCCGAGCCTTCTCAATCTCGTTGTAAACCGCCGATTCTGCCCGGAGAGTCGAGACCAAGTCCTCCCGCACGTGGCGCCGCATCCGTGCCTGCACCAGCAGCAACATGGCCGCCGTCAGCAGAAAAACCACCGCCAGCATGGAGACCAGCAGCTTGGTTCGTAGATGATGAAATGGCCGAAGCACGCACTATAAAGACTACGGGACCCCATTTCCCCGGGACAGACACTTCGGTAACTCTTTTGCTACTAGTTGGCACGGTCGTGCCCTTGCGCTGGCAGCCTCTGCCCCTCCACAATCCTTGAGGAGCAATGCGCACTTTTCTGCACACCGCCGCGATCGTCCTCTGTTGCACCGTGCTGGGTATCGCCCAACAGGCCCCCGCCCCGGAGCAGGAACTCGCCCGCGTCAGCCGCGAACTCCAGGAAACCCAAGCCGAACTCAAAGAATCGCGCCGCCAAATCGAGGAGCTGCGCCAGGGCCTCGAAGCCCTACGCACCCAAGTCCAAAACCAGGTCCAAAGCGAGGCCCAGGGCAGTACAGCCGCTCCCGCGCCCGCCGAAACCGCGGACGTTTCACCTGCTGTAATTCCGCACTCTGGCGAGCCCACCGTTAGCGCCGCCGACCAGGATGCCTCCTTCCTGTCCGCCAAAGTAGCCGAACTCCATCAGGACAAAGTCGAAAGTAAAAGCAAGTACCCCGTCCGCATCTCCGGCCTCATCCTATTCAACGCCTACGGAAACCACGGCGTACTCGACGCCCAGGACCTTCCCAGCCTCGCCTTTCCCGGAGGCTCCTCGATCTCCTCCGGCGGCGTCGGCGGCACTCTGGCCCAGACCCTGCTCGGCGTCGATGTCCGCGGTCCCAGGCTGTTCGGAGCCGAGACATCCGGCAGCGCCGAAGTCGACTTCGGCGGCGGCATTCCTCCCATCGAGTATGGGGCAGCCACCGGCATCGTTCGCCTGCGCACCGCCACTGTCCACCTCGACTGGGCCAAGACTTCCATCAACATCGGCCAGGACATTCCATTCTTCTCGCCGTTGAACCCGACCTCCTACGCTACCGTGCAATCGCCAGGCTTGTCCTGGTCGGGAAATCTTTGGGTCTGGACTCCGCAGATCGAAGTGCAGCACCGCTTCACTCTGACCGACAATTCCATGCTCGTTCTCCAAGGTGGCGTCCTTGATCCCTTCACCGAGGAAATTCCACAGTTCCAGGGCCGGATCGCCTCAGCCGGCGAGGAGTCCCGGCAACCCGCAGTCTCCGGACGCATCTCGTGGGACCGTTCCGCCGCCACGCGCTTCCCCTTTGTCTTCGGTATCGCCGGCTATCGCGCCAAGCAACGCTATCTGCCCTTCCCGCAGGTCGACAGTTGGACCGTAAATGCCGACGCCAAAATCGAGCTGGGCCGCTACTTCGGTCTCTCCGGCGAAGGCTACCGCGGAGAAGCCACAGGCGGTCTCGGCGGCGGCATCTGGACCAGCGTTTCCTACCCCGATCCCACCACACCGCATGCCGGCATCCATGGTCTCCAGTCCGCCGGAGGTTGGGCTCAACTGAAGTTCACGCCAATCGAGCGCTTCGAGATCAATGGGGCCGTTGGACAGGACGAAAACTTCGCTAGCAATTTCATCAAATATCCTTATGCCGCCGACGGCTCCACTCCGCTCAAGAAGAACCGCACCGAAGTCATAAATTTCATTTACAAGCCCAACTCCCTTCTTCTCTTCGCGCTGGAGTATCGCCGCATCTTTACCGTGCAGGCCACCAATGTCTCGGCTTCGGGTGCGCAACTCAACCTCGCTGCCGGAGTCCGTTTCTGATGGTCCGCCTTTCTCTCTGGCTAGCCGGGATCAGTTTCGTCCTATCCTGTTCTCTCGCCGCGCAAGACGTCACCGTCACCGGCCGTGTGAACCTCATCCATCGCTCCAAGGCCGACCACCTCAGCGCCGATGTTGTCGTTTCGCTAACTTCCGCGCAATCCGCGGAGCCTGCCCCGCCCGGTCCCACGCTTCGATTTGTGCAGAAGAACAAGCGTTTCACCCCGCACCTGCTCGCCGTTACTCCCGGCACTCAGATCGAATTTCCAAATCAAGATCCGTTTTTTCACGACGTCTTTTCAATCTATCGCGGCAAGCCTTTTGACTTAGGACTCTACGAAAGCGGGGCTGTCCGCAAAGTTCGCTTTACTCAGCCCGGAGTCTCGTTCATTTTCTGCAACATCCATCCCGAAATGAGCGCCGCAGTCGTGGTCCTGCGCACACCCCACTTTGCCACCACCAGCCGTGATGGCAGTTTCCAAATCGCCCACGTTCCTCCCGGCAAGTACAAGCTCGAAGTCTGGTCGGAGTCCGTGTCCGAGGACGAACTGAATTCGCAGTCGCGCGAACTCGAAATTACCGCCGGCGACACCCCACCAATCCAACTCACTCTCCACGCTTCCGGCGTCTCCCGCGAACACCTCAACAAATACGGCGAAGCCTATCCTCCCAACAAAACCGATAAGTACTAACGCACTATGCCACGCGTGTCGGAACAACGCCTTTCGATCTCCCCAGCCCATTTCACTGCTCCTGCGGTCGATGCTATCGTTGCAACACGAGTCCCAACCTTGCTCAAAGCCGCCAGCCCGCTACTTCTCGTCCTGCTAGCGGCATCTCTCTGCCCAGCCCAAACCAAGCCCGTCGGCTTCGCCGTTTTCAGCAGAGTTGAAACCTCCACCCTTCCTACCGGACTCGATCTCACCATCATCTGCACTAGGCCCGTGGCTCCCGGCTTCACCCAACTCAAGGATCCCGACCGCCTCGTCATTGACCTGCCCGACACCGTCGTTGGCAACCATCCGCAGAGTGTTCCCCTTACCGGACCCGACGTGCGCGCCATGCGCATCAATCAGTTCCAGAAAGACCCGCCCATCGCCCGGATTGTTCTGGATTTGCTCGGTGAGCGCGACTATTCCTTCGAACCGAAGGGTGTTGCCTTTGTTGTTCACCTGCGCAGCGCACAGCCGGCCCCGCCCAATCCAACCCAGCCCGCAGCCGCAGTCGAAGGCAGCATCGGCATCGGCTTACCGCAAGCCCGCGCCAAAACTACTCTCGCAAGTGGAAACGTTCTCGTCGGAAACGCCGCCGGAAGCAGAGTGTCATCAGGATCTGCCATCACCGCTGGAGGAGACACCGCGATTCTTAAGTTGGAACGAGGCGGTGAAATCCGCGTCTGTCCCGGCACCACCGCCTCCATCACCCCCTCGGCCAGCGGCCGTAGCATCATGACCGGGATGAGCGAAGGTGCGGTCGAACTCCATTACCCTCTGGGCGCTGACGCGGACACCGTCTTGACCCCGGACTTCCGCATTCTCCTGCCCGGCCCCGGTAATTTTCACTACGCCATCAGCGCCGACACAAAGGGCAACACCTGTGTCCGCGCTTTGCAGGGCAATACCTCTTCCGCCGTGGTTTCCGAACTTATGGGCGACCGCACCTACCAGGTCAAGCCGGCGGAACAAGTGGTTTTCCGCTCCGGACGCCTAAGTCAAACGGACGCCAACGTTCCCATGGAATGCGGCTGCCCGCCACCTCGCCAACCCCAGCTTGTCGCTTCCGACGCCGCCGCAGCCGACCACTCGCGCACGCTCGCCATGCCCTCCGACGGGCCACCTTCAGTAACAGCATCCTTGCCCGTTCCCTCCACGGCCGCGAAACCCCAGGTTGTCGTCGAAGCTCCCTTCGTCTTCCGCGCCTCCGATCTGCCTCCGGAGATCAGCAAACAAGTGGCCCAGTTCCGTGCCGGCCGCGCCGCGCAGGCCGCTCCTCCGCTTGTGATTGCGCCGCCGCGCAAGGTGAAAAGGGTGAAAGCAAAGAAAGAAAAGACACCCGCCAAACTACCCACCGTTCCCGAACCGCCCAAATCCGCGTCAGCGCCCAAGCCCGAGACCCCGCCTGCCACGCCGCCCACGTTCCTGGGCAAGGTGAAGAGCTTTTTCCGCTCGATCTTTAAATAGGCGATCTTCAATTAGGCGATCTTCCAATAAGTGACCTTCCGACAGGCGACCTTTCAAGTAGCTGATTTTCAATTAATTTGACGAAAAAGAGACACCCCTAAGCCTCTGCCAGGCATCCTATTCGCAGTACAAATGTAACCGCTTTACGCAACGCCAAATCCCGAGTTTGCGTCTATACTGTAGAGGTCGAAAACGAATACGTACCCCATGCCGGAAGCCCCACCAGCCCCTCAGCAAATCGAGCCACGGCCCATCGCGCCCAAGCCTCCGGCGCCGCCAAGACTAGCTGAACAGCTTGTTCTTCCATCACTCTTCGGTGCTGGCTACGGTACCTATCGCACCAAAAAGTCCTCATTTATCTACTCCTACGGCATCGTCACCGTCCTCGGAATCTTGCTGGTTGCCGTCGCTTCAATGGCGCCTCCCGTAGTCCAGTTCATAGAGCAGCAAGCTTCCACCGAGCTTGTCTTGTCTGCGCCACCGGCAGTTGGCCATGACGCGGGCGGCGGCACGCACGAGAAACTTCCCGCGAGCAAGGGAGCGCCTCCAAAAATCGCGAGAACGGTTCCACTAGCTCCACCCACGGTTCATCCAGTTCCCGACCCCGTGCTTCCGACGCCCGCGTCGGTTCTCGGGCCTCCTGCTCCGCCTCCAGTGCTAACCGCGCAGATGGGATTGCCCGCTGGCGTATCTGGCCCAGCTTCCAACGGCTCCGGCTCAGGCGGCGGCATCGGTTCCGGACGCGGCGGTGGTCTAGGTGGAGGCACGGGCGCTTACCGCGTCGGCGGCGGCGTCAGCGCCCCTGTGGCAACGTTCTCGCCCGAGCCCGAATACTCCGAGGAAGCCCGCAAAGCCAAGTACCAGGGCGAAGTCTGGCTCACCGTAACCATCGGCACCGACGGCAGGGCGCACGATATCCGCGTCTCCCGTTCCCTGGGCTTGGGCCTCGACGAAAAAGCTATCGAATCCGTCAAAACCTGGAAGTTTGATCCCGGCAAAAAAGATGGAGTCCCCGTCGCCGTGCAGATCTCCGTTGAAGTCGATTTCCACCTACTCTAGCGGCCGTCATTCTTTCTTGCTTTGGGCGGCGCAGGGCTTCAGCCCTGCGATAACGCCTTCATTTTGAAGCAGGCTTTAGCCTGCTGTGGTGAGGGCTGGTTCCTTGGGGAGGCCGCATGTCCTTCACCACTTTTTCGAGGAACGAATTTAACCAGGACATCAGTTACGCCAAGAGGGCGACTCACGAGGAACTCGTCTTCATCACCGATCACGGTAATCCGGCCCACGAACTCTTAAACATCGAAGAATGCAGGAGACTTTCCTGTAGTCCCTCCAACATCATTGACTTGCTGGGAATGCCCGGAGTCGAGGACATTGCTTTCGATCCGCCCAGCATGGGCGAGATGTCAGGCCGCCAGTAATACCTCCCCGTATTCCCAATTCCCACCGCCCTACCCCGAAATGCTAAATTGAAAGGGAATGTCCGCCCCAAACTCACTCTTCGTCCGCGCCTGCAAAGCCCAACCCAGCGACGCCGTCCCCGTCTGGTTCATGCGCCAGGCCGGCCGCTACATGCCCGAATACCGCGCCGTCCGCAAAAGCCACTCCATCATCGAGATCTGCAAGAACTCCGAACTCGCCGCCGAAGTCACCATCACCGCCGCCGAGTTTCTTGGCGTCGATGCCGCCATCATCTTTGCCGACCTCCTGCTCCCGCTGGAAGTCATGGGCCTCCCCTTCCACTTCGCCGCCGGAGAAGGCCCGAAAATCGAAAAGCCTCTCCGCACCGAAGCCGACGTCAACACCCTCCAAACCCACCGTGCCGCGGAACTGGGCTACGTAGCCGACGCCGTAGGCAAAGTCTGCACTCACTTCGGCAGCAAGCTTCCAGTAATCGGATTCTGCGGAGCACCCTTTACGCTCGCCAGCTACATGATCGAAGGCGGCAGTTCACGCAACTACCTACATGCCAAGAAGATGATGTACAACACCCCCCGCGTCTGGGACGAACTCCTCCGCAAACTGGTCGCAGTCACCGCCGAGTACTCCGCCCATCAGGTCCGCGCCGGAGCCGACGCAATCCAGGTGTTCGATAGTTGGGTCGGCTGCCTCAGCCCCGACGACTACCGCCGCTACATCCTACCCCGCACCACCGAACTCATCCACGCCCTGAAAAAAACGGGCGTCCCCGTAATCTATTTCGGTACCGACACTTCCACCCTGCTCCCCTCGATGAAAGAAACCGGAGCCGACGTCATCGGCGTCGACTGGCGCATGAACATGGACGACGCCTGGCGCAGCCTCGATTTCCAGGGCGCAGTCCAAGGCAATCTCGATCCCACACTTCTGTTCGCGGATTGGAAAGAGCTCAAATCCTGCGCCGAGCGCATCCTCCAATCCACTGCCGGACGCCCCGGCCACATCTTCAATCTGGGCCACGGCATCCTCCCGGAAACTCCAGTAGAAAACGTGAAGAACCTGGCTCGTCTAGTCCAGGAGTACTCCGTCAAAACGGTGCTTTCAGAATGACCTCAGACGCGTCCCTTCACCCGCCACGATTCGCCCACCACATTACGGTTTGTCATCCCGACCAACGCGAGGGATCTGCAGTTGTTTTAGGAATTCGTCAAAGGAGGCATGGGCGTCCTCGCCCGTGCAGGAGCAAAGGTTTCGATTTCGCCGACATCACCTCGGCAAGGGGTGTGGGGAGAAGGCCAAGGAAAATTACGACCGGTAGAGCCGGCCTTAAGACCGGCGTCACGCCGCAAGAATAGACCGGGGGCTTTAGCCCCAAGCAAGAACCCATGAAGCGCATCGCCATCATCGGAGGCGGCATCGCAGGCCTCAGCGCCGCCTACGAACTCGAAAAAAACCGCCAATCCGGCGCCGAAATCGACTACATCCTCTACGAAGCCTCCCCCCGTCTCGGAGGCGTTCTCCAAACAGAACGTGTCGAAGGCTGCCTGATCGAAGCCGGCCCCGACTCCTTCCTCACGGAAAAGCCCTGGGCCTCCGACCTCTGCGGCGAACTCGGCATCGCCAGCGAAATCATCGGCTCCAACGACGCCGCCCGCAAAACCTATATCCTCCTCAACAACCGTCTCATCCCCATGCCCGACGGCCTGATGTTTCTGGTCCCCACCCAAATCCTTCCAACAATCCTCTCCCCGCTCTTTTCGCGCTCCACTAAATTCCGCATGGCCCGCGAATACTTCTACCCCCCGCACGACGTCACCAGCCCGACGCACGGCGAAGATGAAACAGTAGCCGCACTGGTGGAACGCCACTACGGAAGAGAAATGGTCGAGCGTCTAGCCGACCCGCTACTCTCCGGCGTCTATGGAGGCGAAGCCGATCAACTCAGCGTCCGCGCCGTCCTCCCGCGCTTCGCAGACCTGGAAGCGAAGTACGGCAGCTTGGGCCGGGCGATGCTTGCCCAGAAGAAGCTAAACCAGAGAAGCCCAACTCCACCGCGCCCCATCTTCTCCTCGCTTCGGGACGGCATGAGCCGCCTGGTTGAGGTACTGGCAACCCGTGTCAACCCTGGGCGCGTCCGCACCAACATTCCAATCACAGAAATCCAGCGCCGCGAATACGGCTGGCTAGTCAACACCGTCGCCGGAGGCTCCAGCTTCGATGCGGTAATCCTCGCCACACCCACTCCAGCCGCCGCCCACCTCATCCGCCATTCCGCCCCGGCCGTTGCCGAGGAACTCGCCGAAATCCACTACAGCTCCTCCATCACCGTCGGCCTCGTCTACGACGCCAACATCCAACTCCCAGAAGGCTTCGGCTTCTTGGTTCCACGAACGGAAAACCGCCGCATGCTGGCCTGTACCTTCGTCCACAACAAGTTCCCTCACCGCGCCCCGGAAAACCGCACCCTCCTGCGCTGCTTCCTGGGCGGATCCCGCGACGAAGCCGCCCTCAGCCTTTCCACCGACGAAATCCTAACCACCGTCCGCCGCGAACTCGACGAAATCCTCGACCTCACCGACGCCCCACTAGCCGCCCGTGTCTACAAATGGCCCAGTTCCATGGCCCAATATTCCGTCGGACACCTCGACCGCCTCGAACGCATCCGCCAACTACTCCAGGAAACCCCCCGCCTAACCCTGGCCGGCAACGGCTACCGCGGCATCGGAGTCCCCGACTGCGTCCGCACCGGCCGCGAAGCCGCCACCCAAATGCTGGGCTACCTCGGCTTCCTA
>Ga0137401_10001290_pt1 | contig 10776 bp, 7 predicted proteins | sample CZOMad1_1_16fung_FD_108286 | JGI IMG/M metagenome (GOLD analysis project Ga0137401, IMG submission 108286) | Vadose zone soil fungal communities from Angelo Coast Range Reserve, California, USA - CZOMad1_1_16fungal (Illumina Assembly) | ecosystem: Environmental > Terrestrial > Soil > Vadose zone...
AAAGACTAGTCGGAGGTCACACGGATGTCGAGCGAAAGCATCACCCCCGAAGAAGCCGCGCGCGCAATCAAACCGGACAATCCATTTCTGGCGAACTTTCGTCCATACATTCCGGCGGAAGCGCACCTGCGTGAGCTGACGCTGTTGCCACTGATCATGGGGACCTTTCTCGGCATGGTCTTTGGCGCGTCTTCGCTCTACCTGGTTTTGAAAGTCGGGTTGACCGTCAGCGCTTCGATTCCGGTTGCGGTGATTTCGATCACGCTGTTTCGCGTGCTTTCAAAGCTGGGTTTGAAGGACGCGACGATCCTCGAAAACAACATCGTGCAGACCGCTGGTTCAGCGGGAGAGTCAATCGCATTCGGGGTGGGCGTAACGATGCCGGCGATCATGATCCTCGGACTGGATTTGGAAGTCACTCGCGTGATGCTGGTCGCGCTGCTGGGTGGATTGCTGGGCATCCTGATGATGATTCCGCTGCGGCGCGCCTTAATCGTTGCCCAGCATGGCTATTTGAAATATCCGGAAGGGACGGCGTGCGCTGAAGTTCTGAAAGCCGGAGCTTCCGATGAATCTCGCGCCGCGGCGCATCGCGCCGGCGATGTCGTTGACGAGACTGAGCAGATGGGCGCGAAGACAATCTTCGCGGGTTTGGGCGTCGGCTTTCTCTATCAGGTGCTGATGACCGGTCTCAAAGGTTGGAAGGACACGCCGGAGAAGGTCTTCGGCGCGCCGTTCAAAGCCGGGTCGATCTCGGCGGAGATTTCGCCGGCGCTGTTGGGCGTCGGTTACATCATCGGTCCGCGCATCGCCTCGATCATGTGCGCGGGCGGCGTGCTTGCTTATCTGGTTTTGATTCCCGCGATTAAGTTTTTTGGCTCTGGCATGACGACGCCCCTTGCGCCCGGCACGGTTCCGATTAGCGAGATGAGCCCTTCGCAGATTCGCGGCGCGTACATCCTCTACATTGGCGCCGGCGCGGTGGCTGCGGGCGGGATCATCAGTCTCTTTCGATCGCTACCGACGATTTGGCATGGATTGAAAGGTGGTCTGGCGGACCTGCGTGGCGGATCGGCTGCCAGCGCCGGCGCGCCCCGCACCGATCGGGACATGTCGATGAAGTTCGTGATCGGCGGGATTCTTGTGCTGATCGCGATGATCATGGCCTTTCCCCAATTGGGCTTGCAGGTGAATATCTATGTCGCATTCCTTGGGGCCGTCTTAATCGTCGCCTTCGGCTTTCTCTTCGTTACGGTTTCATCGAGACTCACCGGAGAGATCGGTTCATCTTCGAATCCAATCTCGGGGATGACCGTCGCAACACTGCTGCTCACTTGCTTGATATTCTTGCTGCTTAGGTGGACTGGTCCCAACTATTACATCACCGCGCTTTCGATCGGCGGCATCGTCTGCATCGCTTCGTCGAACGGCGGCACGACGTCGCAGGATTTGAAAACCGGATTCCTGGTCGGCTCCACACCAAAGTATCAGCAGATAGCGATCCTGATTGGCGCGTTTGCGTCGGCGCTCATCCTGGGGCCGATTCTTTTGGTGCTGAACGATTCGGCGACCGTGTACGTGCCGCGTCTGAGTTTCGAGCCGGCAACGAAGTCGGTGATGGTCGATCCGGGCAAAGTAAATGCCTTGCCGAACTTCACGGATCAAATTAAGCCGCCCGCGGCAGGGAACTACCGGGTCCTGAAAAACGATGCGTCCAATCCAGTGGTTACCGGGCTTGACCCAGGCGAATACCTCGTCGATGCCTCGGGCAAAGTTGCTTACAAAATGGAGGAGAATTTTCCGGCGGCGCTGAACGTTGATCCTTCCCAGGCCGGCGCCCCCGAAAAATTGAAAGGTCCGCAGGCGAATTCAGATCCAGGGTTGTATCGGCCGTATCACAAGACCGACACCGCGGGTGGGCCGGCGGGCCGCTACCTGCTTAACGATCAAGGCGTGCCGGTCTATCTCGCAGATCCCGGAATCAACGGCATTCACAAAACGCGGCCGGACGGATCGCAGGTGACCAAGTACGACGCGCCGAAAGCCACGCTGATGTCTTACATCATCAAGGGCATTTTGAACCGACAATTGCCATGGGGGTTGGTGCTGCTCGGGGTGATGATCGCGGTCGTCCTCGAGATGAGTGGCATTCCTTCGCTGGCGTTTGCGGTTGGCGTCTATCTGCCGCTCTCGTCGTCGAGCCCGATCTTCATCGGCGGCATGATTCGCTTGCTGGTCGATAAGTACCTGCGGAAAAAATTGCAGCACAAGAATCTCAGCGAGGATCAACTGGTAGCCGAGACTGACAAGAGCCCGGGTGTATTGATGGCGTCAGGTTACATCGCCGGGGGCGCGCTGGCCGCGATCGTCATCGCGATCCTCCAGGGTGTGCCGAGGCAGGGACTCGTCAACTTCAATAAAGCAGTCGAGGATTGGTCGACAGCGCATAATCCCTTGTTCGGCGCGGCCAACGGCGATTTGCTGTCGATGATCCCGTTCATCATCCTGATGTTGCTGCTTTATTTAGTTGGTCGTGAGGTCATTCTTAGAACCAAAACGCGTGGAGCAGGCTGATCGAACCTTTTCCGCTCGAATGGAATCTGACTGATCAATATTGCGAGGCGCGCCTTTAGTTAATAAGTTGAGCGCGCCTCGCAGTCTATCGGCGCCAGGGATCAATACTTATGTCCGCTAAAAGACTTCTCTCAAGATCGATTATTTCGCTCGCCGCTCTAGTGCTTGTCGTCTCAGCGACGTCATTTGTGGCGCATGCGCAAACTCAGCGTGGACCTTCCGACGTCGTCCGCGCATTTTATAAGGCCTTGCGCGAGCATCGCTTCAAGGATGCCTTCGCCATGACTGTTTACAAACCGGCGGTCGAGGACTTGACGGCAGAAGAGATGGAAGACTTGCGGCCCGGTTTCGAAGAGACAGCCGCGAAGATTCCCGATCAAGTCGAAATCACCAGTGAGCAAATAAATGGGAATGCAGCTACGGTGTTTGTGAAGATCCCCGTCACGGACAGTACTCCTCAGGTCACCTCCGAACCAGTTTACCTGACTAGCTCAGGCGGCGCCTGGATTGTAACGACTCCGGACGAAGCGGAAGTTAAGAAGAAAGGCCGGCGATTTTTTCTGGACGCTTTCATCGAAGAAAACGAGCGCGACATTGCCGACCTGCTTAAACGGATCATTGCGATTCAAGTTGTTTACGGAGCGCAACACAACGGCGCTCTCGGCGATCTTCAGGCCTTAATTGCTGCCGACTTGGTCGCCAAAGAGTCGGGTGATCCGAAAGCGATCGGATACAACTTTCGCATTACGATCGCGGCGGACGGAAAAGGCTACGTCGCCACAGCAGAACCAGTGCGCTACGGCCACACGGGCAAGCTTTCGTTTTGGATGGACCAGACCGGCGCGATCAAGAGCGCCGACAACGGCGGAAAGCCCATTGGTTCAAAGTAAAAGCAAAGGAAAGTTCGAATGAAAGGCCCGGCCATTCTGTCATCAAGCAGCGCGACAAGAGTTTCGGGTTGCATCATCGTACTGATTGCGACCGTTTTGTTTGCCGGCTTGATTCAAGCGCAAGAGACCAGGCAAACAGCCGGCAACCCACGCGGCCAGTCAATCATAACTGGCCGAGTCGTATTCGACGACACCGGTCAAGCAGTCCCCAGGGTTAGCGTTCGGCTGGTTCCAATTCGGCGCACCGAAGGTACGGTTACGCCGCCTCTTCTGGTTGCGATCACCACTGAACAGGGTGAATTCAGATTCAACGGCGTTGCCGCGGGTGAGTACAACGTTGTGGCCCAGGCTGATCCACGCGTCTCAGGCGCCGAGTCCTATTCGGGACCGTTGCCTGCTGGTGTTGCGGCCGCACGGTCCGAAGAGCTTAGTCAGAATTCCAAAAGGATTACGATCGATGGGCGTAGCAATACGCAGGTCGAACTGCGCATTCCGAATCCGCATTTTGGCGCCATCTCAGGTTATGTCCTGGCTCCGAATGGCGACGCCGTCCCGCGCGTGCGCGTAATGTGCAGCAGCACAAATAAAGATGGCGTGCGCACGTTTAGTCTGTCAGCACCGACAGACGATAAAGGCCTGTTTCGAATTGAGAGAGTACCGCCCGGCGAGTACGTGATCGGCGCTGACCCGCCTCCCAAGCCGCAGACAAGCGAAGTCGGCTCAATGTCCTTGCCACTTCCATCATTGATTCCAACGTATTATCCCTCGACTGTGGACGCTGCGAGCGCAGTGCCGGTAAACGTCGCTCCGGATAACGAGACGGCCGGCATCAACATTAGTTTGATTGAGAGAAGAGTTCGCCGAGTTTCAGGCATGGTCAGAAGGCGAGGCAGCGGAGAGCCTGTTCCTAACGTGACGGTCCAGCTAATTCCCAAAACCTCTTCTAACCAGTCGTCCGCTTCCGGTGTTGGCGGACCTCAAAGCATTGTTCCGAGAGTGCCGCAGATTCAACGAACGGACGACAAAGGAAACTGGTCATTCAGCGAAATTCCTGACGGCGAATACACACTCAGAATTAACCCAAGACAAGCTCTGCCGCCTCCCAATTCTTCCTCGCAATCCACCGCTGGAGTGTCGCGCCCTGAACCCGTTACGTTTGTGGCCAAGCGACAAGATCTCACCGTCGCCGGTTCCGACATGACGGACATCACTCTCGAAGTCTCTGCCGGAGGGCGAGTCTCGGGCACGATCGTTGTTGACGGTAACAAACCATTGCCGCCAAGACTTGGGATGATGGCTGTAGGAGGCGATGCGGGCCAACCCGTAAGCACGACTGTGCAAGCGGATGGTTCGTTTATTTTGATTGGCATCCCCGAAAGCGAAGTGGCACTCGTTCCTCAACTGCGTCCCGCGAACACGTTCTACGTGAAATCGATTGAAGCGAACGGTCTCGATCTGACACGCCAACGGCTTGAGATAGAGGACGACGCCGAGATCAAAAACGTGCGCGTCGTAATCTCAACGGCAGTGGCGGTCCTGACTGGCCATGTCTTGTCCGCGGAAGCAAAGACCCCTTTGTCGCGGGTAATAGTCTTCCTGCTGCCGGTCGATCCGGCAAAGCACCTGGCCGACGCAAAGTTCACGACCACGACCGGTGCGGACGGAACTTTCTCGCTTGGGGTGGCGCCCGGAGACTACGTCGTCGTTCCCTGGAAACCGGGCGAACCGTCACCCGCGGAAGCGGTAGCGCGGCCCAACGCGCTTAAGATCACTCTGCAACCCAATGAACACCGCAGTCTGGATATCTTGAAATGAGAAAGCCGCCTTCTTAACCCCAGTCGTCCACGGCCAAACAATCGCTGTCACAAAAATAATCATTGCCGTCCTCGCTCTCTAACCGCTAGAATACGAATTGGACGCCCCGCGTCCTTCTTGCCTTCACATCAATAATTAGGCCCACCTACACGCGCGAAAAGAGGTCAGCCATGCCCGAATTAGTTCGTTCTGTCGTGTCTCGTGTGCGAGTCTATTTCAAGGACCGAAGGCAATCGCCGCGCTTGCGGGTTCGATTGCTTTTCGCCGTCTCGATCCATCACGCCGGAAATGGCAATGGTTCAGGCCGGCGCGCCCAGGGCCTGATGGGCCACACGCGAGACATTAGCTGTAATGGGTTGGCGTTGCTCGTGCCGCAAGTTCATGTTGATGGTCATCATCTGGCCGCCGACGGCCGTGAACTGGAAGTGCGTCTCGAAATGGGGAGCAGCGAACCATTCAGAATGGTCGTGATGCCGCGGCGTTATGAACGACTGGAAGACGCGGAACTAGGTTGCACGTACCTGATCGGCGTTCGGATCGTGAGAATGGACGAAGCGGATCGAATGCGCTATTTAAGTTTCTTCAATGAAGGTTTAGAGAATCGCGCGGCGTAGGCGACCTGGCTAAACAAAAACCAGCCAACCAAAAACCTGTGGCACATGAAAATTTGGCTTCGGGGTCCTGGTGGATTGCCAGGCGAGATAACCGCGATCAGGGTCTTTGCCCACGCAGCGAAACAGATTGACGCGCCAGCGTTCGCCTCGCTGCGGCTTATGAATCCAGTGGTTCCAGGGGATGCGCATCGCAATGACTACCGAACTCTTTCCTATTTCCGCCGCCGTAGTCATATGCGAGTTGAACTGCCAATCTGACTCGCGTTTCTCAGGCGTCCAATGAATCGCCACGTCGATCCATTCGCGTGTAGGGGCCGCCTCGAATTCGAAATAGCGCTCTACAACTTGCGGATCAGGAGCGATGAAGATTTCGCAGACGTCGCGATCCCACAAGCCCATCGTCTTCTTTTCTGTTTGCGGTTTGTCGTTAACGATTAAGGGTTCGCCCTGGTGACAGACGAAGCGAAGGTAGAGCGCTTTATTTGACCACAGGACCCGAGCCTCGGCATGTCGTGACGCCGGCGCGGGGTCACCTGACCAATAGCGATCGATTTGAGTCCGATGAGCTCTGGCCCAATCGGCGCTCTGCAGATCCGCGACGTTTAGATCGGTCGCGATCTGTCGAGCTTCGATAATATCGTTTCTGTGCATTACGAAGTCAGTACCATCCGCATTAGCGAATGGCATAAAGAACGTCGCATACCGTATCGAGACTCCATCAACCCATTCCTTCGCCAAACGAGAAACTGGGCCCGCGAGGACGATAAGTAACCTGCTCTTCTTCCGCTTCCTTTGTTTCCGTCAGCCAGGTCGGGTCCGAATACTGCAACTTGTAAAGCTTCCAATACAATCCCTGCAAGGCGAGCAGGTCCTGATGTGTTCCCTGTTCGCGGACCTCGCCGTGATGCAGCACGATGATATTGTCTGCGCGCTGGATGGTCGATAACCGGTGCGCCACAATTACTGAGGTGCGATTTTGCATCACGCGGACGATTGCATCCTGGATCAACTGTTCGGTCTCTGTGTCGATCGAGCTGGTCGCTTCATCCAGAATCAGCAGCGCCGGATCGAAGGCCAAAGCCCGCGCGAAAGAAATTAATTGTTTCTGTCCGACTGACAATCCTGCCCCGCGCTCGCGCACTTCCGATTTGTACTGGTGCGGCAAGCGGCGAATGAAATTGTCGGCGCGCACTTCCGTTGCTGCCCAGCGGATGCGTTCCTCGGAAATATCCCTGCGTCCGAGGCGAATGTTGCTTTCGACAGTGCCGGTGAACAGGAAGATGTCCTGCAATACGACCGCGAAGTTCTCACGCAGCGACTGCAAATCCCAATCGCGCACGTCTACGCCGTCGAGCAGGATGCGTCCCTTCTGCACATCATAAAATCGCATCAACAAATTAGTGATGGTGGTCTTGCCCGAACCTGTGTGACCGACCAGCGCGACTGACTGTCCGGGTGAGACTGTGAATGACACGTCTTTCAAAACCCATTCTTCATCGTGATAAGCGAACCAGACGTTTTCAAATTCGATGCGCCCTTCGGCGCGCCCCTTCTTCAAGGGCGTTGCGGGCGTAGTGATCAGAATGGGCAGATCGAGCGCTTTGAAGATCCGATGCGAAGCGACGATGGCGCCCTGCAGGACATTGTACTTATCAGAGATATCCCGGATCGGCTGAAACAGAAAGCTCGAGTACTGGATGAACGCGAAGAGAGCGCCGACCGTCAGCGCGCCATGTATCACTCCATAACCGCCGTACCAGATGATCAGGGCGATGCCAACTGCGCCGATAAAATCAACCAGCGGAAAGAAAACCGCGTAATAATAAATTGTTTCGATGTTCGCGTTGCGATGTTCATCGTTGATTCGCTCGAAGCGAAGCAAAGATTTTGCCTCCGCGTTAAATATCTGGACCGTCTGGGCCCCCGAAAAATGTTCTTGCAGGAATGCGTATATGCGCGCGAGCCGCGTGCGCACCATGTCAAAACCACGGCGGGCGCCTTTGCGAAACCAGGTCGTCGCGGCGACCAGCATCGGGACCGTAATCAGAGTGATCAGCGTCAGGCGCCAATTCACATAAGCCATGACTCCGATAATTCCGAAAATCATGACCAGGTCGCCGAGCAGATCAGTGACCCCGGAAGTCAGTAGTTCATTCAACGCGTCAACATCCGCAGTTAGCCGCGTAATGATGCGACCGACCGGATTGCGATCGTAGTAAGCAATCTCCTGGTGCTGAAGCTTCTCGTAAATCTCGCGTCGCAGATCGAGCATCGCGTACTGGCCGGCAGTGTTCAGCAGCACCGCTTGAAAATAAGAAAAGACGAAGCGCAGGAACTGAGCTCCGACAATGACCAGCGCAAACAGACCCACGCCGGCCGTTTTTTTCGGCAGGATATAGTGATCGATTGCATACCACGAGAACAAAGGTTGCAAGGTGCCGAGCAGGTTCAGCAGTAAAGTCAAAATCAGCGCCGGGATCAGGAGTTTTATGTACGGCTTCAGATAGCGGGCCAGCCGGCGCGCGACCTGAAAATCGTACGTCTTGCCGATGGCTTCTTCTTCGTGAAATTGTTTTACTGAGGTAGACATTAGATCATTTTCAATTTGCGATTGCCGATTGCCGATTGATCAAGCGCTCGCCAAAACACAACTGCCCCCCGGATCTTTCGCGTTTATAAAAACCGCCAATCGGCAATTGGCAATCAAAAATCGGCAATGCCTCACGTTGCCGCGAGTTCCTCTTCCAACAACTGACGCTCGTACAGATCGGCGTACTCGCCACCCAGCCTCAGTAATTCGTCATGTGTTCCTCGTTCAATGATGTGGCCTTCGTCGAGCACGCAAATCACGTCTGAGTGACGCACGGTCGAAATGCGATGTGACACAATGATGCTGGTGCGTTCTCGCATCACACCCCGAAGCTGCGACAGAATCTTTTCCTCGGTGTAAGTGTCAACTGAAGACAATGCATCGTCGAGAATCAGGATCTTAGGCTCGCGCAGAACTGCGCGCGCGATGGCGGTGCGTTGTTTCTGTCCGCCCGAAAGCGTGATGCCGCGCTCGCCGACCATGGTGTCGAATCCCTCGGGAAAATCGCTGACGTCACTGGCCAGACCGGCGATCTCTGCGGCGCGCGCGATCTGATCGCGCTCAGCTTTGTCGACGCCAAAAGCAATATTCTTTGCCAGCGAATTGCTGAACAAGAAAGTTTCCTGCGGAACGTAACCAATCGCGGCGCGAAGTTGGGCCAGCGGATAATTCCGTACCGGCACGCCATCGATCAAGACACTTTCTGGCTCAGCATCGAGCACGCGCGGGATCAGGTTTACCAAAGTCGATTTTCCACTGCCGGTGCGTCCGACAAAAGCAACTGTTTGGCCCGCCTCGATCGTCAGGTTGATGTCCTTAAGGACGTGTTCGCTGTGGACACTATAACGAAAGGTCAGATCGCGTAATTCGATCCGTCCGACGATTGGCGGCTTTGCCGTAACCCCCGACGCGTCCGCGATGGCGGGGTGAATGTTGGCGATGGCCTGCATGCGATTCCAACTTGCGGCGCCGCGTTGATAAAGATTGACGACATACCCGATCGCGATCAAAGGCCAGATCAATCGCATGAGGTACATATTGAATTCGGTGAATGTTCCGACCGTGATCTCGCCGCGCGCCGCCAGTGGCACCCCCACCCAAATGATTAAGACGAAGCCAAGCCCGATCAAAAAAGTCATCAACGGCCGCATCATCGCGTCGATGCGCACCAGGCTCAGATTCTTTTGCGCATACTCCCAGTTCAGCTTATTGAAGGCGGCGATTTCCGCCGGCTCTTGCGCGTAGGCCCTTACGACCCGCACGCCGGTGAAGTTTTCCTGAGCGCGCGCGGTGATTTGCGCAAAGAAGTCCTGAATCTGCTGAAAGCGAGTGTGAACTTGCTGCCCGAAGTATTTGACCGTCAGAGAAACTAGCGGCATCGTCACGAACAATAACAACGTCAACTTCCAATTCAAGTAGAACATGATCGGAAGAATGATGAGGACCGCGAATACGGTTTGCAGGCTATACATGATCAGCGGCCCGGCGAGTTGACGAACGGCCGCGAGATCGTTAGTGGCGCGCGCCATCAAGTCGCCGGTCCGATGCTCTTGGAAAAACGATAACGGCTGATTCACCAGGCCGGCGTAGAAGTCATTGCGCAAGTCGTATTCGACGTGACGCGACAAACCGGTAATGATCCGCCGTTGGAGAAAAAGAAATATTCCGCTGATGGCGTTCGCGCCCAGGATTTTCAGCGCTGCAATCGTCAACACCCTCCAGCCAACCACGCTCCATTTGGAATCGATGGCCTTGCCGACGATTAGCGGAACGCTGACATTAAAGACGGTTCCGGCGATGATGCAGGCGATGCCGATGAATAAAGAAACCCGGTAGGGACGAAAATAAATGAGCAGTTTTCGCAGATCGTTCATGAATAAAGACAGAAGTCCGCCGGTGCTCTGGCAGCAAACACAACTGTGCGTTCCGACTTGCGAGCTAGAGTGGCAAAGCTTCTGAAATTAAAGTGTAAGTGAGATTGATCTGCGTGGCAAAGCGCGGGCTAAAACGAGAAATCAAGATCAACTATTACTCACATAACGACGTCATCACTCGCCTGTTGGGCCGCGTCGTTCTTACGCGATACACGAGAGAGGGCATCGTCAAGCGTGTCGACGGAACGGTCCGCGACGCAGACGCGATTGCGTCCGCTGCGCTTGGCCGCATACAGCGCGTCATCAGCGGCGCGAAACAGGTCGGCGCGCGAAGTCGCGTGCGCCGGAAATGTCGCAATGCCGATTGAGGCAGTTAGATTTCCAAACCCGGGAATCTGTATTTGCTCGATGCGCACGCG
>Ga0137401_10001291_pt1 | contig 10773 bp, 11 predicted proteins | sample CZOMad1_1_16fung_FD_108286 | JGI IMG/M metagenome (GOLD analysis project Ga0137401, IMG submission 108286) | Vadose zone soil fungal communities from Angelo Coast Range Reserve, California, USA - CZOMad1_1_16fungal (Illumina Assembly) | ecosystem: Environmental > Terrestrial > Soil > Vadose...
AAGCTCGGAAGCCGAGCGGCGCGCCGAAGCAGCCGAGCGAGAGTTGATGGAATGGAAGACCGCGCAGTTCATGGAGGGCCATCTTGGCGAGGAGTATGACGCGCTGATTATCTCCGTGCAGAAGTTCGGATTTTTCGTGGAGTTGGTTGAAATTTTCGTCGAGGGGCTCGTGAGTATTGACCGGCTGGAAGAAGTTACCGGGATGCGCTGCACGTTTCGGGAGCGCGACCACGTGATTGGCGCAGAGCCTTACCGCGGCGGGTCGCGAGGCGCCAAAGTGCAGAGAATTTTCCGGCTGGGCGATCGCGTGCGCGTGAGGGCTGAGCGAATCGATCCGATGCGTCACCGAGTGGAATTTTCGCTGATTTAGCAGGGCCTTTTTTGGGCAACGAAGGTAGTATCTTGCACTGAATCCTGGAGGCGCTCGTGGCCGCTCGCGTTTGCCCTGATTGCTTGCACGTAGTCACGGTTGGCAGAGTTCTTGCCTATTCGAACGACCTAGCCTGCCCGAACTGCGCCAAGCCGATCGAGATTTCGTTGCTGAGCCGGTATCTCTCGGTTTTTGCAGGGCTAATCGCGGCTGTCGCGGTGTGGTGGGCCGCTTCGAAACACTACGCGAATGATTCGTGGGCGCTCGCCTGGGTGCTGCCGATTGTTTTCAGTTATTTCGCCCTCAGCATTGTTGCTCCGATCGTGCTGGCGCTCACCGCCGACTTACAGCTCCGAAGCATCGAAACATCATCCGTCCAACGTGAGGTTGCTGCTCCTTCGCATCACGCCACTCACTGACCGGCCCAAACTCATCAGTTTATCCCCGGGCAGAGTTTAAGTGCACTTATAGTAAACTGCGGTACCATTGACCCTTCGCACAAGCAAAAGGTGAAATGGTTATTCGATGAGTCGCTTTGTTTCATTTATGGGAAAGCGTGTGGAAGTCCGATATCGCGTCGCGGACATTCATCAGAAATCCGCCGGGACGCTTGTGGTCGACACGGGTCGGTGCATCGTGATTGAAGAACATCTTCTGCAAGGGGAAAGAAAGAAAACGATGCGCGTGGAGATTCCCTACGAGTACGTAATACGTCTTGTTGAGGTGCCACGAAGTCCTGATGAGCCAATCACTGTTCACTCCGTGCCGCCTCAAGTCCGCCGTTAAATTTTCCTGACCTCTTATTCTGGCCAGCCCCCATCGTCGAAACTTTCTTGACGATTCTGCGTCGAGCCACGCATATATTGCATCTGTGCCAAAAGGGGGACTGATGAAACCAACGGTCGGATTTATCGGATTGGGGCTGATGGGCAAACCGATGGCGGGCAACCTGCTGAAAGCGGGATTCCCATTGGTGGTGTGGAACCGTACGAAGGCTCGAGCGGATGATCTAGTGCGAGAAGGCGCGAAGTTCGGCGCGAATCCTCGGGACACGGCCGCGCAGGTAGATGTGCTGATTACGATTGTGAGCGATCCACCTGCGGTGGAGGAGATTTTATGGGGCGCGGATGGCGCGCTGGCAGGGTTGCGTCGCGGCAGCACGTATATCGATTCAAGCACCGTTTCCCCCGAACTCGCGCGACGTGCCGCCGCCGCTTGCGCCGAAAAGGGCGCCGATTATATGGACGCGCCGGTGACGGGAGGTGACTGGGGAGCGAAGAAGGGCGAGTTGGTTTTCATGATTGGTGGAAAGTCTGACGTGTTCGAGCGCGTAAAGCCGATTTTCGAAGTGATGGACAAGAAATTCTTTGTGCTAGCCCCGAACGGCGCTGGGCAGACCGTGGCCCTCCCAATGAATCTGATCCTTGCGCTCGAAGTGGAAGCCTTGGCGGAAGCCCTGGCGCTGGTCACGAAGGCAGGCATTGCCGGAGAGAAACTCGTGGAAGTGATGCAGTCGAGCATGGCGCGCGCGGGAGTGCTGGACGTGAAGGCGCCGACAATGCTGAAGAATGAGTATCCGGCGAGCTTTCCGTTACGCCTGATGCACAAGGATATTCGTCTCGCCCTTGAGCTGGCGAAGAAAGAAGGGCTCGACTTGCCTGCTGCTGCAGCCGCATTTGCGACGTATAGCGCCGTGAAAGATGCGTCGAAAGACGACCCCGATTATGCAGCTGTGGCGCGCTTCTGGAGCAAATAGCGAGAGCCTGTTGAAATGACGATAGACATCTATTAGGGGCGATTACCGTGAAATCCGACATCTCGAGAGTTTCTACAAAGGGGCGTGTAACGATTCCCTCAAAGATGAGAAAGCGCTTCGGGATTCGCCCGGGCATGTTAGTAGCTTTTCAGGAGGAGGGCGGCCATCTTTTGATTCAGCCACTTAGTTTGGATTTCGTGAAGAGTTTCCGCCGGGTACTTAAACGCGGAGCTGCTTTAAAAAATCCGTTTTGACGAGCGGGCGAAATTACGGTAGGGATATCGCCGAGAAAAAGCTTAGCGGAAGGTCGCGCGCGGTGCGTAGACCGGATTGCGCGGCGAGGATAGAGGGAATCGCGTTGACGACAACCGCGGCGGTGGCCACGTCGCCATGCGTACCTCCGGGAATTGTCAACGCCAGATTCGGTTCGCCTCTTAGCTCGATCGAATCGGCTGGGTCTTTCGCACCCACAAACATCTTCAGCTCCATATAGATTTTCTCTTTGCCGCCGTCTGTTCCGCGCGCGATTTGATGCACGCCGGCCACCTGGCCGGGCGCAACTTCCAGGAACTCGGTTTTTACCGATTCTTCTGCGATCACCGGCTCAATCGTTTCTGAAATATCGTCGAGCTCAAAGCCCAGGCCATCGGCGACCATCGCGATGGATTCCGGCAGGCCGTGGTGCTTGATGACGCCGGCGCTTACCTGAGCACGAAATTCTTCGGGGGTGATTCCCGCGCCAATTTTCTTTTGCAACGGCAAGCGGCGCTTCGAAGCGTCAACCACACGGACGGCTTTCGCCCATTCGACCTGCTGTGAAACAGCGCTGAGCGTGAGAACGAGCTTGTCCATCACGAATCCGGGATTCACGCCTGTGCCCACCAAAGCGACGCCTTCTTCTTTCGCAGCGGCGTCAAGTTGTGCGGAAAGATCGGGGTGCTTGCGATAGGGATAAGCGAGTTCCTCGCATGTGGAAACAACGCAGCAGCCTGCACCGAGGCATTCGAGCAGTTGCTCCATCACACTCGGTAAATACGAAGAAGTCGAGTGGATCACCACGTCTACCGGTTTTGCGAATAGCTGGGCGGAGTCGGCGGCAACCGTCACGCCCCATGGAGCACCCGTAGCTCCCGCGACTTCGCCCAGATCGCGCCCTGCTTTGGCGGGATCCTTATCGATTGCGCCAACAATTTCGAGCGCAGCTTTCTGGCGCATTAGGCGAGCGATCGAAGCGCCAATTGGTCCGACACCATACTGCAACACACGAATTTTCTTCTTCAACTTGGCCTCGAATCGGGATGAACGACTTCAGGACAGCTCCGAAGTTCTCCCAGTCAGATCGCGCAATACGAAAACGAGTGGACTACGTTAATGGGTTATTCCCTCGACTGCAACCGCATTTCCAGAGCTTGTGGCATGAACCGCCGCACCGCATAATGTGCCGACCACTTTCTGTGAATTCTCCGTCCGAAACGCGAACCTCTGGAAAAAATTGGCCGCGCGCCGCGCTTCAGGCGCTCTTGCATTATGGTGGCAGCGCCCTGGTCCTCTTCCTGCTGTTTCGCTTTCTTTCGGGCCGCAAGATTTGGCAAACGCTTGAAACGCTTCCGGTGCATTTGTGGATTTTTGTGCTGACCGGCTATCTGGCGACGCATTGCATTGGTGTGACGAAGTGGCGGCTCATGGTCAGCGTGGCCGGTTCAGGCATGAAGTGGACACAGGCAGCGCGCTGCTATCTTGCGGGGCTTTTTGGCTCACTGTTTCTGCCGTCACTCATTGGCGGGGACCTGGTTCGCGCGGGGATGGCAATGCGAATCGGCCGCAGCAAAGCAGGAGTTCTGCTGGGAAGCCTGGTTGACCGGAGCGTTGATCTGGTGGCGCTGGGAATTTTAGCGGGCGCCGGTGCCTTGCTTGTACCTGGCTCGCTGGATCCGAAGGACCGGAGGATTTTTCTCGCGCTCGCCGGGATTGGGCTGGTTGGAATCGCGATGGCGGCGGCCATCGCTGCGTTTCTTCCAGCGCGCCGATTTTCCTATCGTATGCGGCGAAGATTCGTGCGGGTGAGAATCGCAGCTCGTTCCATGGCGCGACGCCCGGGCGCGGTATTCACCGCGCTCGTCCTCGCTCTATCGGCGCAGATCGTATTCATTGTTTTGAATACGGTTCTGGCGGAGGCATGCGGATTGCACTTGGCATTTCGAATATGGTTGTTCGCCTGGCCCCTGGCGAAGCTTTCGGCGGCAATTCCGCTCACCCAGGGAGGAATCGGTTTGCGCGAAGCGGCACTTGCTGCTCTGCTGCTGCCATTTGGAGCGCCTGCGGTTCTCTCGGTCGCTGCAGGAATCGCCTGGGAGGCCGTGGTGGTTGGCGGCGGACTTATTGCGGGCATTGCCTCATTCCTGATGACTCGATTGAGTTCCCAGCAGAACTAAGGGCATGCCGCGCGTTAGAAGATCCCCGAAACGACAGCGCATGTTTCGGGGATTATGAATTCCTAATACGCGTGCGACAATTTCAGGTGCGCGAGCGCGTGGCGCGAAGGAAATCGCGCAATGACGAGACGTTCGGTCCGTATGAACCCACGCGGCCGGCGTCGACTGGTAGTCCCAGGATCTCGGCCTGCTCGATGCTCATGCCGGCATCGTCAAGCTCAGCGAGGCTATATCCTTCTGCGGGCGTCAAACGACGGCCCGAACGATCCAGCGGCCGCGGTGGCCGGTGGGTGTGCCAGCGCTTTCTCACGATATCGAAGAAGTCGTCCCAATCTCTACGATTCCACATGAAGTTCCTCCCGAACGCCCCGGGTTCAGAGATATGGATGCGTCACCTGTGCCTTCGGTCGCTTCCCATTTTCAACAGGCCCGAGTATTCGCTCCGGGGACAGGAGCGCTGCCGATATTAACCCCGCATGTAGTGGAAAGTCTTGCGTCAATATAAATTGTATCCAGTGAGTTATCGCTTTTTAGGCGGATGTCCGCCATCGGGGATTCCCCGTAGGTCTCCGGCGCATCTCCTTGAATTGGCGGGATACTACACCGTATGGAAATCGCTGCTATACTTCGTGAATCGCTTAAATGCACGCGAAATGTGGGCCGGAGATGTCAATCGCACGTTTCGGCAGCGCAAAAATATAAAGAATGAACAATCCAGTTATCGTCGTTCACTACCACGAATTGTGGCTCAAAGGCCGCAACCGCCGATTCTTTCTGGGCAAGCTGTTCACGGCGCTTCGCAACGCACTCGAAGGAATGCCCGTTCGCAGAATCGAACAACCGGGCGATCGTTTTATCGTGCGTCTGGGTGAAGGTGCTTCGCTGGAAGAAGCGACGGCGCGCGTGAGCCGGGTTCTCGGAATCGCATTCTACGCGGTGGCGAAACCTGTCGAACGAAGTATGGAAGACTTGTGTCGAGCGGCTTGGGACGAAGTTGAGCCCCTACAATTTTCAAATTTCGCGGTGAGGGCCAAGCGCAGCGACAAATCATTCCCGCACACTTCGATGGAAATCGACGCGACGATTGGCCGCTACCTGCTCGATCGGTTTCGCGAGCGGGGGCGCGACGTGCGCGTCAAGCTTGCCGATCCGGAACTGACCTGCTACGTGGAAATCACGCCTGGACCTGCGCTCGTCTACGCGCGAAGAATTCCGGGGACTGGCGGTCTGCCGGCCAATACAGCTGGACGGATGATGTGCTTGCTTTCGGGCGGTTACGATTCCGCAGTCGCGGCATATCACATGATGAAGCGCGGCGCGCACTTGAGCTTCTCGCACTTCTACGGTACCGGAGCGCGTCCGGGCGAATCTTCTCTCCACGTTGCGAGCGAACTTGTACGCCGGCTCGTTCCTTACCAGTTTCACGCGAAACTTTATCGCGTGCCTTTCGAAGCGATTCAGCGAGAGATCGTTCGATACGCGCCTGAAGATTACCGTGTTCTGCTTTATCGGCGAATGATGCTGCGGATTGCGCAGGCTTTGGCGAAGGGCGCTCGCTCGCTGGCGCTGGTTACGGGTGATAGCCTTGGTCAGGTGGCGTCGCAAACACTTCGAAATCTAATCGCGGTCGAAGCAGCCGCGCGGATGCCAGTGTTCCGTCCGCTGATCGGTACCGACAAAATGGAAATTCTCGCCACGGCGCGCAAGATTGGCACGTACGAGACTTCCTCCGAGCCGTTCCACGATTGTTGCCCGGTCTTCATGCCGCGAACCCCGGCGCTCTACGCCAGCGCGGAGGAACTCGATGAGGCGGAATCGAAGCTGGATGTTCCCGCATTGGTTGAGCAGGGCGTGCACGAAACTACAGTGGAGCGCTTTTACTATCGCGGCGGGAAGGTTGAAGTGATTCCGCCCAAGCCTCGCACCGCGAAGGCAGAACGGGAACGCACTGCAATTGCGTGATCTCAGGGCCGCCGCATCTGCGCATACGTATTCCTCTGCGCCGGGTCGATGCGCGCGAATTTTCTGCGCTCGCAAACTTTAGAAAGAATCAACTGAGGAAAATCTAGCGGTCGCGTCCGCCGTAACCGCCGCGATCGCCGCCGCGTCCGCCACCACCACCGTGTCCGCCGCGTCCGCCGCCACCGCCGCGTCCACCGCCACCACCACCGTGTCCGCCGCGATCACCGCCTCGCCCGCCACCCCCTCCGCCACCACCGCCTTCTCTTTGCGGACGAGCTTCGTTCACTACCAGCGCGCGGCCAAGAAAGTCTTTGCCGTTGAGAGCTGCAATCGCCTTCTCTGCTGCGCCGTCGTCGTGAATCTCGGCGAAACCGAAGCCGCGCGGCTGTCCTGTAAAACGATCGCGGAGCAGCGTCAGCGAATCCGGTTGAATGCCGATTTCAGCGAACAGCGCCTGCACCTGCTCTTCTGTTGCTTTGAACGAGAGGTTCCCAACGTACAATTTCTTCACGGCCGTTCTCCTAGGTCCCCGCGAGCACGGGACACTCAGCGCAGCTGAGGAAAGAAGCTTTCGAGCGCGTCTGAGCCGCAAAATACCGGCTTTCTGCAGACCGGCCAGGCTATCCCCAGGAACGCACGAGCATCTTGCGGCAACTACCCCTTGCAGTCAACAACCGCGTCGGTCGAAACGACTCCAACGACAAAAAGGTCCGGAGCGAGCCAGAACTACCGCTTCTTGTTCAGTTCCTCAGAAGTCGTCGGCAGCGGACCCGAGGCAATCGGTGGTACGATGCGCCCAAGCTCTCCGGAGATTTCCATGCTTGGAACCATGATGGACTTTCCGCTCACGCTCGTGCCTATTCTCGAGCGTGCCGGAAAGCTTTACGGCCAAGTGGAAATCGTTTCGCGCCGGCCCGACCGCACGATCGCGCGCACGGATTATGGCGCGATCTATCGACGCGCTCGACGCTTGGCTCGCGCACTGGAGTTGGCCGGGCTTGCTCGAGGCGACCGCGTTGCCACGCTGATGTGGAATCATTCGTCGCATCTTGAAGCATACTTCGGCATTCCGGCTTCCGGTGGCGTGCTCCATACGCTGAATCTTCGGCTGCACGCCAACGAGCTAGCTTATATCGCTAACCACGCTCGCGATCGCTATCTGATCGTTGACGACGTTCTACTCCCCATCTACGAATCGATTCGCTCTCAGGTTCATTTTGAGCGCGTGTTTGTGGTGCCGTTCAGCGGGCAACCGGTTCCGCGAGAGAATGAAAGCTATGAGGACTTGCTCAGTGCGGCCGACGATGAATTTGAATATCCGGTGCTTGAGGAGAATGAAGCGGCGGCGATGTGTTTCACGTCTGGGACGACTGGCAAATCGAAGGGGGTGGTCTATTCTCATCGCGCGCTCGTGCTTCACAGTTTCGCGCAGTGCCTGGAAGATGCATTCGCAATAAGCCACAAGGAGGTGGTGCTTCCTGCGTCCTCGATGTTTCATGCCAATGCCTGGGGTGTTCCTTTCACTGCGACGATGGTGGGCGCGAAGCTGGTCTTTTCCGGGCCTCATCTCGACGCTGAAAGCCTGCTCGACTTGATTGAACAGGAAAAAGTCACGATCGCGACGGCTGTGCCCACCGTGTGGTTCGGCGTTCTATTGGCGCTTGAAAAGGAGCCGGGGCGCTGGAAAATTAATCATCCCGTCCGCATCACGTGCGGCGGGTCGGCTGTGCCGGAAACGCTGCTTCGGCGCATGGATAAGTTTGGATTCCGGATCACGCATCTCTGGGGCATGACGGAGACGACTCCGTTCGCGACCACCGGCACGCTTAAGTCCACGCTGGCGCATGGCTCCGAGGACGAAAAGTACAAGATTCGCGTGAAGCAAGGATTGCCGGCGCCGTTTGTCGAAGTCCGCGTGATGCGGCTGGAGGGCGAAGCGCCTCGCGACGGAGCGACGCTTGGCGAACTCGAAATTCGCGGGCCATGGGTGGCAGCGAGTTACTTCGAAGCGCCGGAGACTGCGGATCGCTGGTCCCGCGATGGGTGGTTCAAGACGGGAGACATCGCGACGATTGATTCTGAGGGCTATGTCAAAATTGTGGATCGCAGCAAAGATCTCATTAAATCGGGTGGTGAGTGGATTAGCTCGGTGGATTTGGAAAATGAATTGATGGGACATCCGAGCGTGCGCGATGCGGCCGTGATTGGTGTCGCGCACCCGAAATGGCAGGAGCGTCCGCTTGCGGTTGTAGTGGTGAAGGAAGGCGCACGGGTGACGCCTGACGAATTGCGCGAATTTCTCGCAGCGAAATTTGCGAAGTGGCAGCTTCCGGATGCCTTTGTTTTTAGCGACGAGCTTCCGCGGACGTCGATTGGCAAGCTGCTTAAGCTGAAGCTGCGCGAGACGTATGCGGACTGGAATTGGGAAGGCTAGTTTGGTGAGCTACGTTCGGTAGCTCGCATTGATGTTGACATACTCGCCGGTGAAATCGCAGGTCCACATGCGCGCGGTGCCCTTGCCGGAATGCATCTCCACAACGATCGGCACGTATTTCGCGAGCATTTTCTTGTGTGCTACACGCTCGGAAAAGGGATGCTCGCCGCCTCGCCGGCAGACGAGAATTCCCGCTAGCTTGATATCTATGCGCTCGAAGTCCAACGGCACACCGGCTCGTCCGGCGGCAGCGAGGATACGGCCCCAGTTGGGATCGGCGCCGGCCAGGGCTGTTTTTACGAGGGGCGAGTTCGCGATCGTGCGCGCGATTTGAGTGGCAGCCCGATCTGACGGCGCTCCTCGCACTTCTATTTCGATAACGCGTTGCGCGCCCTCGCCGTCTTCGACAATTTTTAGCGCGAGTATTCGGCACACCTTCTCGAGGGCAGCGCGAAAGGCTCTGAAAGCCGTATTCTCGGTTGCGATCCTTCGCGCGCCGCTCTTGCCGTTTGCAAGAATTGCTACCGTATCGTTCGTCGAGGTGTCGCCATCCACCGTAATCGCATTGAATGTGCCGGCAACGGCGCCTCGCAGCGCTTGCGAAAGGAGCGAGGGCGAAATCGCGGCGTCCGTTGCAAGGAAGGCCAGCATGGTCGCCATGTTGGGCTGAATCATACCCGCGCCCTTGCAGCATCCAAGAATCCGGACAGTTTTTCCGCCGATGCGGCAATTCGCCGATGCCCATTTGGGACGAGTATCGGTGGTCATGATTGCCCGGGTGAATTGACTGAAGGCTTCGGCTTTACTGCTTCGAGCGCGGACCAAATCTGGCACCGCCTTCAGGATTTTCTCGACCCGCAGCGGCAGGCCTATCACCCCAGTCGAGCAAACCAATATTTGTGTCGGATGTAGCTTGTCCAATTCGCGCGCGACCTTCAGAGTCGTCGCCGCGGCCGCTGCAACACCGACTGAACCAGTACAACAGTTCGCATTGCCGGAATTGACGATGATGCCGCGCATCCGATTGCGCGATTGCCTAAGATGAACCTGCGATGCCAAAACCGGCGCAGCAATTACCTGATTCTTGGTAAACATCGCGGCGGCCACCGCAGGGGTTTCGCTCACAAGAAGCCCTAGATCGAGGCCCGATTTCTTCAATCCGCAGGCGGCGGAGGAAAACGAAAAGCCGCGAGGGATATGTGACGCTGTTAAGGAGGGAGTCATGCTGCCGAAATAGGGGTGGAGGATTCAGAGAGAATCGGCAGAGCGGCGCGCTCGGGAATTACAGTAGCGATCACCGCAACCAGCTGGCACGAACGCCGCTTCGGGCACGCACGGCAATCCCGTTCCACTTTTTCAGTCAGCGTGTGCCGTGAGGTCGGCTCAAAACCCTGACGCACAAAGAATTCCGGCGCATGCGTTACAGCGAAAACGCGTGCGATCCCGCAACGGCGCGCTTCTGCGAGCGCAAACTCCAGCAACTTTGTGCCAGCGCGCCGCCCGCGAAACTCCGAATCAACCGCGAGCGAACGGATTTCCGCCAGATCTGTACCGTAGTTTTCGAGGGCCACGCAACTCACGACGCGATTTTTATTTTCATGCACCAGGAAATGGCTTATATTTTTTCGAATCTCATGCTCAGCGCGAGGCAGCAGTAATCCTTGCTGGGCGTACCCGGCGATCAATTCAAAGATCGCGCGGGCGTCTGAAGATCTGGCTCGTTGCGCCTTCATTGGCCATCCTCGATTTTCTCAAGCCGCGCCCTGAATTCGCTAAGAGCGGCGCGAACTGCTGCCGGCGCGGTTCCACCGGCTACTGC
>Ga0137401_10001294_pt1 | contig 10765 bp, 7 predicted proteins | sample CZOMad1_1_16fung_FD_108286 | JGI IMG/M metagenome (GOLD analysis project Ga0137401, IMG submission 108286) | Vadose zone soil fungal communities from Angelo Coast Range Reserve, California, USA - CZOMad1_1_16fungal (Illumina Assembly) | ecosystem: Environmental > Terrestrial > Soil > Vadose zone...
AGCAGCACGCCGAAAACGTAAGAGGACGGCGCCAGCGGCAGCGTCGCGAACAGCTTGAGCCGTCCGGTGAAACGATTTTCCAAAAGCAGATAGCCCAGCCAACTGATCGAAGTCAGTGAAAGCGAGAAGACGATCGAGCCGGCGAGAAAACGCAGGCGGCTCGCTTGCGGCGCGACTTCACCGCCGGCGACGGCGAATGCGAACAGGTACATCGCGGCGGGAAAGACGAGAGCAGCCAGTAGAAACGGACCAACTTCACGGCGCGTGCCGGCAAACTGAATTCGAAAAACGCAGACGATGTCGGTCGCTCGAGTCATCCCATGCTCTCCGTTTGGCGCTTATCGAAGGACTCGCCCGTCAGAGTGAAGTAAACATCCTCGAGCGATGCCCGCGCGATTGAGTATTCCGATAGTAGCTCTCGCGCGACGTGTTGCTGCGCCTGAGCGAAGCTCGCAAAATAACGAATTTTCAACTCGCTAAGCGGATCGCTCGGATTGAGCGCGTCGCGATAACTCACTCGATAACTGCGGTCCATCCGTGTTAACAGCTCGTCTAAGGTGCCGAACGCGACGAGCCGCCCGCTTGCGATGACGCCGACACGATCGCTTAACTGTTCCGCCTCTTCCATGTAGTGCGTCGAAAGAATGACAGTCGTTCCCGTGCTGACCGCTCGACGAATCACCGCCCACACGGCGCGGCGCGACGCCGGATCAAGCCCAGTGGTGGGCTCGTCTAGTACCAGCAGCGGCGGACGGCCCAGGAGTGCCAAACCAATAAGTATTCGTCGACGCTGACCGCCCGACAGTGAGCCCACGCTTCTGTTCGTCTCGCCGCTTAGTTCGAGTTCCGCGATCACTTTCTTCGCGTCCTCGCGAGCTTCGCGTTTCGAAAGGTGCTTAAGACGCGCGAACAATTCAAAGTGCTCGCGCACCGTCAGCCTTTCAAAGACCCCGGCATCCTGTGGAGTTATGCCCATTGCGCGCTTCGCCTGCTGCGGCTCCGCCAGGACATCAACTCCAAAAACGCTGACACAGCCTGCGGTTGGTCGGAGCTCCGTTGTGAGTTGGCGCAGGAAAGTCGTCTTGCCGGCGCCATTCGGACCGACGATAGCCACCACTTCACCACACTGCACTTCGAGATTGATACCTCGGTTCGCCTCTGTGCCGTCGCGGTAAGTCTTAACTAAATCCTGTACGCACACAGCAATCTCGCGCGGCGCCGGCGCGAGCGTCGCGCGCTCTATCTCAATAGGCGATAGGCTCCTGATCCTGGCGACCAAATCTGTCCTTCGTTAACTCAACTGAAGAAAATCGAGCCCCCCACAAATCGCCGTGAACGGGCTGTTCCGATAAGCCGAAACTTCATAGGGGCAGCCAATTTTGCAACCCTTACAGAAGTCCCACATTTGGGGTGACTGCTGGATAATCTTTCTCACTTCAGGAGACTCATAGATTTCGCGCAAGCTCAGCTCAGGCGCGCCGCGATGAAGCGAGACAAACGCGCAGGGAAACTGGATCGAGCCATCAGGCCGCATATTGACGAGATGCGACGCCGAGCGGCACGGAAATTTCCGGGTAAATCCATCGTTCCGATAGAACTTGAAATAGTCCTGATAGAAGCGGACGCATTTGTGCCGCTTCTTTAATTCAGTTACAAATGCCGCGACCTGGTCGAGTTCCTCTGCTCTCATTTCAACGTCTTCAGTTTTCCAGGTTGTGCGTACGACGTTGTGGACGGCCTCAGTGTGAAGCAGAAAGCCGCGCTCTTCGCAGTACTCCGCCAGTGCCGGAAGATCGTTAAGGTTCTCGAGATCGACCGCCGCGTTGATTTGGATCGTGTTGTGCCGAAGATTGCCTTTAATGTGGTCGAGCGCGTCGAGGATAGTTGGCAGACCGTCAATACCGCGGCGCTGCGCAAACTTCTCGCGGTCGAGGGTGTCGATGGATACTTCCAACTGGTCCAGCTTCACGCAGGCTTCGGCGAATTTCTTGAGCGCCAAACCGTTGGTTGGCATAGAAGTGTAGAAGCCTTTGCGTACCGCGTACTCGATATAGTCGGGCATGTTCGGATTCATCAGCGGTTCGCCCCCCGAAAAGCTCCAGGCAAAGACGCCGAACTCCGCCGCCTCGTCCATCCGGGCGAACACCCGATCGCGGACGGCGCGATCCTCTGGCTGCTGGTTCTGCCAGATGGCGCAATACCCACACTTCATATTGCAATGAAGCGTAGTTTCAAACATCACCATGAAGGGACGGTTGAAACGGTGCCGCAATTGCCGCAGCGCGTTCCTGGCCATTAGGGTCTTTTTCAACGCTTGATCATTCCCTGTGAAGCGCCATTTGGCTGCCTGCTATAACGTAAAAGTCTTGTCGCTAAGTTTTTGGTTGATGCTTACCTGTTTGAACCGATGGCGTTCCAGCAACATGTTCGCCGCGTCATAAAGCTCTACCTTGACGGGCAACTTCAATTCTCGATCAATCCAGATAAAAGCTCTGCGCGCGGTTTCCAGTCCACCGACAGCTTCGTTAACAGTCGCCGCGAATTCGAACTTGTAAGAAGGTGTGCCGTCCAGCGTTTCTGCGCGTGCGAAAGTGGACCTGATACGAGGATTCGCAGCGTCCTTCAGCGCGCGCTCAATAATCTTGCCCAATCCCACATCGGTAATTGGGTGTCGCGAATCGGACAGCGCAAGGGATTCGTTTGGATCAAGGCGAAGCTTACCTGCGAGCGCACCAAGCAAGCCGTTCTGGCGTGCCAGCACCTTTCCATCATTAAGACCTTGTCGATAGACGGCAGTCTGATCGATCTTGCCGTGATCGTTTAGCCACTCCAATCGAACGTCGAGAGGCTTGCGGAACGAGAGTCGAATTGTCTGCTTCTCACCATCGGAGATAGCCTTCTCTTCTTTTTCATAGAGGCAGGTGTAGTCCAGCAGGCGTTCGTAGGCGCTGTTTACTTCGTTCCACGTGACGGGTGATGCTTCCGAACCGGCTTTGGTTGAGGTCGTTGCTCGCTTCTGCTCTAACGGATCAACCCCGCGGTCCGCGAGACGCGCGGACCGGCAACTGCCGCCGGCAGAGCATACCAACCCGGCTATTACCAGTCGGTACGCCAGTCTCTTGCCCAGGGTTCTCAAGAACAATCGTCCCGTATCAATATCGCGTGCGCTCAATTGGCAAACCAATTCGCTCGATCACCGGCAAAGAGCATGCCGTGTTGGGCGACACTAAAAATAATCGGGAAACCTGACTGAACCTCTGAGATTGCTAGTCATGAGGCTTCGAAGGGACGGGTCGTGTGGCTTTGCCTGTGAGGCATTTTGTAATCAAGTGGGGCTTTTTGAATTCAGTGAGCGTGTCAGAAGCCCGACTGTAAGGGAGGGCAACACGCGCGACGATCCTTGATTGCATCAACACAAACCTGGGCGCCAATTGTCTTCAATCCAGTTGTATTTGCGCGTCTGGCCCTCCCTGACGGTCGGGCTTCTGACACCTCTCTTCAAGGACACGGTTTTCGCCTACTCAGACGAAATCTTCTCTGCTCCGCCCGCGAGATCGATCTCAAAGCGCGCCGCGATGCGATACAGCGTTTTGCGGTTGATGCCAAGAATCTCGGCCGCCCGCTTTCGGTTGCCGCCGGTCGCGTGCAACACGTGCAGAAGATAGCGTCGCTGCACCTCTTCGGCGGATGGTAAGCCAACGAACAGGGACGCGATTCCATTGGCAGGAGCGACGGGTGACACCTCCGCGAGAGGCTTGAAGATCTTTCGGGGCAAATCTGCGGACGTAATCGGTCCGCGTTGATTAAGCGTCATCGCGCGCTCCATTGCATTTTCAAGTTCGCGAACGTTACCGGGCCACGGGTAGTTACAGAGATATGAAAGCGCGGTGTCATCCAGTGGCGGCGGCGTCCGATTGTTGGGAGTATGCTTTCGCAGAAAGTGTGCAGCGAGCATAGAGATATCGTCACGCCGCTCCCGCAGTGGAGGTAGTTGGATGTTTATTACATTAAGACGGTAAAGCAGGTCATGTCTAAAGGTCCCACCCGACATCAAACTCTCCGGATCGCGGCTACTTGCGCCAATGACGCGGGCATTCACGGTAATCGGTCGGCTGCCGCCAACCGGCACTAACTCACGCTCTTGCAAAACTCGCAGCAGCTTCACCTGCAGCCCGGTGCTCATCTCACTGACCTCGTCAAGGAACACTGTCCCCGCTTGCGCTTGTTCAAATATCCCCAGTTTGTTTGCTACCGCGCCCGTGAAGGATCCTTTGACGTGTCCAAACAGTTCCGATTCGAGCAGTGTTTCCGTAAGCGCGCCGCAGTTCACGGCAACGAATGGCGCCCGATCTCTGGCGCCATGCGCATGAATTGCCTGGGCTACCAACTCTTTGCCGGTGCCTGACTCTCCAGTGATTAACACTGACGCCGGCGAATCGGAAACGCGCGCAATCAATTTGTACACCTCAAGCATCGCCGGCGTGCGCCCAACTAAGCCAGGCGCGTATTGCTCATCCGTATCGACGGGACGCTCCGGCGCTGCGATCGATTTCGCCAGCAGCGCCCGCCGCACTGTTGCCACCAGTGCGTCAATGTCGAAAGGCTTACTCACATAATCGAACGCTCCCTGCTTTACCGCGCGGACCGCCGTGTCGACTGATCCAAACGCCGTCATCAGAACCACGGGCAGGTGCGGATATTGTTGCCGGACATGATCAAGCAAGGCCAAACCATCAAAGGGTGTCGTCATTCGGATGTCGCTCACGAGTACGTCCAGCGGTTCGTCGGCAAGCAATGACAGAGCGGCATCGCCGCTCTGTACGAAACGCGAAGCAAACCCTTCTGCCGCGAATACCTCGCACAGCATTTCACAGGTGACTGGATCGTCATCTACGATCATCAGACGGGGTTGGTCAGGCAGCATCAGTTACCACCTCCCGTGCCGACGCCGCTTCGACAGTAAGAGGAAGGGACAGGCGAAACGCCGCGCCCTCGCGCTGTTCAGCAACCATTTCGATTGTTCCACCATGTTCGATTGCAATCGCGTGGGCGATGGCCAAACCGAAGCCGCTTCCCGCTTCTTTCGTCGTCCACATCAGTTCGAACAGATGTTCAGCCGCAGACGGGTCGATGCCCACGCCGCTATCGCAAAACAGTAGTTCGGCGCTACGCGAAATCCGATCGAATCGAGTGGTAATCTCCAACTCGCCACCATTTGGCATAGCGTCAATGCTATTGTTTGTCAGATTAAGAAAGAGTTGCAAGAGGCTATTGCGATCACCTGGAATTAGAGGCAAATCGCTATTAAGAGTAACTGTGACCGCTATGTCATGCGCATCGAGTGTGGGTTGGACCAGCCACAGCAGTTCCCGGATCAACGCATTCAGATCGAGTGGCTGAAGCTCGGGCCGTGGTCGTTGAGTCCGGGCCAGGAGACTTCTGATGCTCTTGACCACTGACTCGATTTGCGAGTTGATGATTTCGACGCGCCGCCGCGTTTCTTGATCGTGAGGATGTTTGCGCGCAAGCAGTGCCAGATGGCCTGAGATGGCATTGAGGGGAGTGCCTATTTCATGAGCCAACGAGGCAGCAATCTGGCCCACTGCAGCCAGGCGCTCTGATCGGGCCAGACGCTGCTGCGTTTCGAAGAGTGCCTCGTTTGAAGCACGCAATTCGGTTGTGGCCCGTTCAACTTCGAGCTGCAGTTCGTCATTGAAACCACTGACCCGCGACAACAATCGCTCACGTTCTTCATTGCGCGCTCGAATTTCATCAATCATGCGATTGAAGCCTTTTGCGATCGTACCGAGTTCATCATCTCGCCGCACCGTGACACGCGCTGATAAATCTCCAGTGCCGGCTTGGGCCATGGCTGACGCAATGTCCTGTGCCGGACGACGAAAGAAGATCACAAACAGAAGGTATAATAACGCAATCGATACAATCGACCCGCCGACGAGCACAACGTTCTGTTGAAATTGAAGCCGACACAAAATTCGTCGGCGAGTTCTTCTGCACCAGGGCAGTGACATAGCCCTCGCCTCCACTTTGGTCCATCTTAACTGTAATCAGCCACCGGCGTTGGCCATCGCGCTCAACCTCCATCGTCGTCACGTCCGGGAACGGCCGCTCCATCTCACCAAGCTCATTGTCCTTTGATTGCTCATTGAGATAAGGGAGGCGCGCTGCGGAAAGCGCCGTGGTGGCGACGAGCTTCTCGCCGTCCGGCACATTTTGGTAAACATCAAGCTGAAGGAACTCTGGACGAGCATTCGCCAGAAACTCGATTTCTTGAAGCAGATCGGCCGGGCTGTTGAAATAATTGCGGGTCTGCGTCCGCTTGGCAACGGTAGTGACTTGTCTAATAGCGTTATTGTAACGAGTTTCCTCACTCAATGATTGTCTGATTAACCCGTGCAGATAGGATGATGCCAGCAAAATTGCCGTAATCGTTCCTGCCACAAGCAGCAGGACTTTCCACTGAAGATTGAGTCTCAGTTGCATGACCCGAAACTTTGTGGGCTCTCAGCGTCTAAAGACCTGCTCGCCCATCGACCGACATTTGGCGCGCGGCCCGCAATCGATCTTAAGATGTAAGCACATTCTACCTGTAATCGGCGTTGCCAGACTACTCATCGAGGTCCAGTGGTTGATGAAAGAAATGACGAACGCAAGAGACGCGGTGCGACGATGAGCCGGCTCTCCCAGCGCGATCTTGAGAAGCACCCCTCGGACGTCTTTGGCGGATGCATCTTCCACGATGTCAGTTCACCGATGATAGCTCGACAAACGCCGGGATTTCGTGTTAACAGATTGCTTTCCCTTCCTCCCATTTGGCGACACTTGCTAAGAAATCGAAGTGACTGATGATTGATGTCAGGCGTCGGATGAGCCTCAAAGTTTATTGTAGTTTCATCTTTCTCATGTCCGCAGTGGGCATGACCAATGCTCTCGCATCTACTGTAAGCAGCATCAAAGGCACCGTCAGCGCCATCGCGAGCGACCCTAACGCGCGGTCGACTCTGCTTGTCGGGGCGCGATTGACGCTCGTGAACCGCGATTTGCCCGGCAAGCCCCCGCTCAGATCCACTACGGATGAGAGAGGCAATTTTATTTTCAGCGATCTGCCCGCCGCTAAGTATCTACTATCTGCCGAGGCTGATGGTTTTCCGAGCGTCACCAAAGAAGTCAACCTAACCGCCGGAGCAACACTGAATATAGAAATCCTATTGACTGCAAGCGTCTCTGCAACCGTTACGGTTCGCGATGATGAAGGCCTCCTAAGTATCGGCGAAACCAGCACCACCAATATCATTCGCGCTAAGACACTGACGGATGTGCCGCTCCGCGCGGAAAACTATCAAAGCGCGTTGCTGCTGACACCTGGCGTGGTTCGCGATGCCAATGGCGGCGATCATTTGAAAGGTGCGCGCACGGGGCAGAGCGCTTACACAGTCAACGGCGTCGACGTAACCGATCCTGTCACCGGCAATCTCGCGTTCGACATTCCGCTCGAAGCTGCCGCCGCGGTTCAAGTAGAAGAGAATCCTTACTCGGCAGAGTTCGGACGTCTCACCGGTGGAGCTACTAATCTGGAGACGAAAGGAGGCGGCGATAAATTAAAGCTGGGCGCTACTCGCGTCTTTCCGGTGTTTCATAACTTCTTCGGCGGCGCCGTCGACTCTTTCAGGCCGCGCGTGACCTTAAGCGGACCCATCATTCGCAACAGACTTTTCTTTTTGCAATCCTTGGAATACCGGTTCAGCCGCATCTATGTGCCGAGTCTGACACCTGGGCAGGACAATTCGACTTCAGAGAGCTTCAACTCGTTCACTCAACTCGATCTGATCGCCAACAAGAACAACCGCTTCAAATTCATCGCGGCCATTTTCCCGCAGAGGGCGCGCCATCTTGGCTTGAATACCTTTAATCCGCAGGAAGCCACAGCTAACCTCAAACAGCACGGGGATCTCTTCTCGGTCTCGGAACAGTCAATTCTCGATGATGCTTCATTTCTGAATTCGTCACTGAGTTATCGAGGATCGAGGGTTGATGTGTACGCGCAAGGTTCGGATCCGCTGACAGTTCTTCCCGACGGCAATACCGGGGACGCCTTCGCGGATTCCCACCGACAAATCCGCCGGATTCAGTGGCAGGAGACCTACTTTGCAAAAACGTTTCATCTCGCTGGTCAACATTCATTCAAGCTTGGCACTGAGTTGGATTGGACAAACATCTCCGGTGTATACCACAACCGGTCGATTCTGATTAGACGCCGCGATCGCACTTTGTCCCAACGAATCGATTTTGGGGACGACGGCACCGTAGCGCGCACCATTAGTGAACTTGCTTCTTTCGTTCAGGATCGGTGGGTCGTCAGCAAGAGACTAACGATCGATGGCGGCGTGCGCTATGATCGCGATGGAGTGGCTGAGCAAAATAACATCGCCCCTCGCCTCTCGTTCCTCTATCTGCCATTCACGAATGGTCGCACGTTTATTCGCGGCGGAGTCGGTCTCTTCTATGATCGTGTTTCACTTTCTATGGGAGATGTCGACGCCGCTCCTGAAGAACCCGATGATTCAACTACCCTGGGTCGCTCTACGCGCTTCACCCAATTGCCGCGGCGGACGGTCACGACTTTTGCGGCAGACGGCATTTCAATCATCGACGGCCCACGACGCTTTAGAAACATTGTCAGCGGCGGATTACGGGATCCGAGCAGCATTCGTTGGAGTCTGCAAGTTGATCATGGGTTCACCAGGAACCTGACGACCCGCATTGGGTATCTCTACCGTTCGACTACGAACGATCTGATCATTGAGCCGCGCATCGGAAGATTCAATACGCTGCTGCTACACAGCGTGGGCCGCGCGCGATATCAAGAACTACAACTGCTCGCCACCTGCACGAGCCATCGTTTGGGTAACTGGACCGCTTCCTATACCTGGTCCAGGGCCCACGGCGATCTCAACACCGCTGATAATTTTCTCAGTGATTTTCCGACGCTAGTGTTTCGTGCCAACGAATTTGGTCCTTTGCCATGGGATGCGCCCCATCGATTCCTGGCTTTTGGCCAGTTAAAGGCGCCCTTTGGCCTTACGGTTTCGCCCTCGGTTGAGATACGATCGGGCTTCCCGTTTTCGGCGGTAAACGAGCGTCTGGATTTCGTCGGCGCGCGTAATCAAGCGGGCCGCTTTCCTACCTTCGTTTCAATCGACGCGCAGGTAACGAAAGAGTTCACTGTTCCCAAGTTCGTTCCGAAACTTGAAGGAAAAAAGGCCCGCATCGGCGCAGCAGTCTTCAACATTACCAACCACTTCAATCCCCGTGACGTGCAGAACAACCTGGGCAGTTTGCAATTTGGCCAGTTTTTCAACAGTCTTGGAACGTCCGTACGTAGCAAATTTGAAATAGATTATTAAATGAGAAGTTCGAAGGCCCCCATCTTGTACCTTAGGCGTGGCTATGCCGTGGCTCTATTGTTTGCGTGCGCGGTTAGTTCCGTCTTTGCTCAGCAAACTCAAAACGGCGGCACAAGCTTGAGCGTGTTCGTTACCGACGCTCAGCAACGCGCAGTAGCGGGTGCTATTTGCTCGCTGAGCCTTGCAGTCAGTAACTCAACGGTGGATGCCACCGTATCGACCGATGAACAAGGAATCGCCAAATTTCCGGCCACCGTGATACCGGGAAAGTACAACCTGCGCGTGGAGAGTCCCGGATTTGAGACTATCAACCGGCACGATCTCTTCGTCAAAAATGGTGAGGTAACTAAGGTTGCAATCTCGCTTAAGGTTGCGGCCGTAACCGAAAGCGTAACCGTCGCGGCACCGGCTGACGAAGCAACGAATGTCCAAGCGGGTTCCTCAACGACGGCGGGCATTCTGAAACGCGATTCGCTTCAACGGCTCCCACTGGCTGCTGCACGCATCGATCAGGCGCTGCCACTAATCCCAGGCGTCGTACGATCATCAACCGGCGAAATCAGCATTGAGGGAGCTACAGAACAGCAAAGCGCATTGCTGGTAAACGGCCTCAACGCTTCCGATCCGGCCAGCGGAAATTTCAGGTTGAATCTGCCAATTGATTCGGTTGAATCAGTGCAGGTTTTTCAGCATCCTTATACCGCAGAGTATGGGGCTTTTACCGGCGGCGTCGCCGCGGTAGAGACGCGCCGGGGCAAAGACCGTTGGCATTTTGAGATCAATGACTTCCTTCCCGATCTTCGCTTCAAGAGGGGACACATCCGCGGTGTTGCGGAAGACACGCCGAGGGTGAACTTTAATGGTCCGCTCATCAAAGATCGGCTCTTCCTCTCCCAATCGGTTTCATATTCTATTGCCAAGCAGCCCGTTCGCGGATTGCCATTTCCGATTAATGAGACGAAAAGCGAGTCACAGAGCTACTTCTCGCAATTCGACCTGGTTCTGACCAATCGCCACACGCAGACCTTCACCTTCGGGTATTTCCCTCAGCGCGATCAGTTCGTCAACCTAGACTTCTTTCGGCCGCAACCGGTAACCCCAAACTATAAACAAAAAGATTTTGTCGTCACTGTGCGCGACCGTTACCAGGTGCGAGAAGGACTCCTGCAATCTGCCTTTTCGTTTAAGCGATTTGACGCGGACGTGTGGGGACAGGGTGAGAGCGAGCAAACACTGACTCCGATCGTGGAGCGGGGTAATTATTTCGCGACTCAGGCAAGGCACTCAGACCGGCTGGAGTTGTTCGAGGTCTACAGTTCTCCGGCAAAACACTTTTTTGG
>Ga0137401_10001296_pt1 | contig 10759 bp, 8 predicted proteins | sample CZOMad1_1_16fung_FD_108286 | JGI IMG/M metagenome (GOLD analysis project Ga0137401, IMG submission 108286) | Vadose zone soil fungal communities from Angelo Coast Range Reserve, California, USA - CZOMad1_1_16fungal (Illumina Assembly) | ecosystem: Environmental > Terrestrial > Soil > Vadose zone...
ACCAGATGCGCGGCGGCTTCTTATCGTTCAGCAATACGTTCCCGATTATTCTCATCGTCATTGGTGCGGTGAGTCTCGCTTCGGCGCTCGCACCCATGGACGGCCACATCGACGGCCCCAATCCTCCGGTTCTTCCTCCTGCCGTTCCAGGCCCTGCGCAAAACGTGCCGCAGAATCCTTATCCTGGCACCGGGCAGGGGCAATAAACTTTTATGGCGAATTCCCGCCTGCGCAGCAAGTCAACGTTTCCCGGGCTCGCTCTCATCAGCGTCGGCGTCCTGCTCCTCCTTCACAACTACGGCGGCTTTAACATCGGCCATTTCATCTGGCACTGGTGGCCTCTCGTCCTCATCTTCTGGGGTGCCGTCAAGCTGTATGAACGTACTGCGGCGAGTCGCGCGGGCAACGCTGCCACTTCCCCCATCACCGCCGGTGAAATCTTCCTGGTTCTCGGTTTGCTTTTGCTTCTCGGTATCGTCGTCGCCGTGGATTACAGCAAGCAACACTTACCGGACGAAGTCTGGAGGGGTGGGCTCGGAGACAGGTTTGATTTCGATTTGGAAGTTGCACCGAAGCCGGTGCCGCCAGATGCCCGCATCACCATCCGCAACGGTCGAGGCGACATCAGCGTACATGCCTCGGACGAGCCTCAGATCCGCGTCTCCGGCAAGAAGAACGCCAGAGCCTGGAACGAAACAGAGGCACGTAAGCTGACGGACCGCGCATCCGTCGAGATCGTGCAAAACGGCGACGGCTACGAGATTCATCCGGCAGGCAGCAGTGATTCGCGCCTCAGCCTGGATCTGGAAGTCTCCGTGCCAAAAAAATCCTTGCTCACCATCCGCAATGAAAAGGGCGACATCGGCGTCTCGGATATGGCCACTCCCGTAAGTATCACCAATGGCTCGGGCGACATCGAAGTTCGCAACACTGCAGGCGACGTCTCGATTGATACCCACAAAGGCGCCACAAAAGTTTCGGATACCAATGGCAACGTGAAAATTTCCGGACGCGGCGGCGAGGTAAGCGTCAATTCGGCCACTGGCGGGCTGACTCTCGATGGCGAATTTTTCGGACCGATCACGGCCGACAAAGTGGCGAAAGGCGTACGCTTCATTTCCCAGCGCACCGATCTCACGCTTACGCAGCTCAGCGGCCACCTGGAAGCCGGCTCCGGCAATATTGAGATTACTGATGCGCCCGGCAACCTCAACTTGCGCACCAATCGCTACGACGTTTCTGTGGAAAACGCCGGCGGCAAGGTGAAGATTGACAATCGCGACGGCAATGTCGAGCTGCGCTTTTCCGCTCCGCCGAAGGAAGACATCGAAGTCTCCAACGCCGCCTCAGGCATCACTCTCACCCTGCCTGGCTCTTCCAGCTTCGAGATTCTTGCGGATTGCCATTCGTGCGATATAGATTCCGAATTCTCCGGGGATTCCCTGAAGAAAATTTCAACGCAGTCCGGCGATTCTCACCTGGAAGGAAAGTACGGAAGTGCTCGCGGCCCCAAAATTACTTTGAAAACCAGTTACGGCTCGATTTCCCTGCACAGGACGAGTTCCGATATGGCGGTTCCGCCAAAACCTCCATCCGTGAAGGTTCCAACTCCTCCAACTCCACCGAAAGCGCAAAAGCGCTAACGATCCGAAGGCAGCCAGCAAACTGAGGGGCGATCTCAATTCACCGGAACCGCCCACGGGAATGCGTCAATCCACAAGTTCAACGTGAAAATGCCCGCCATCTGCGTGTGAATTCACAAAGTCTTCCGCATTCGCCCATTCGGTGTACGGGCGCGGCCCGCGTCCATCCCAACCCGTCAGCTTGATTTTCTTTTGCTCCGCCAGCGTCGTGAGTTGCCGCCGTATGCGCGACTCCGGCACATTGTAGAAAGCGGAGATTCTCCGCGTGCTGATGCACGCGGACTTGTGAGTGTTTCTCGCTAGCCGCAGTATTTCTCTTTGGACGAATTCATCGGAAACCATGGTCACTCCATCCCAATAATCTGTGGCTGACACCTAAAGCAGAGTAAGGGTCATGCTGTCTAGCGTAGGCTGAAGTCGGGAGTATATGCTTCCAGAACGTAGTTGCCAAGCGCCCCGCGGCAAAGAACCTGTAGCCTGCCGATGACTACCTTTCCGCCAAACGATTCAATTCACTGTAGAAGCTCGGGAACGAAACACCGGCGCAATCGGCATCGCGAATCACGGTCGGCCCGCCGGCTGCCAATCCCGCCACGGCAAACGCCATCGCGATGCGGTGATCTCCGCGCGGCTCAATCTCCGCGCCGCGTAATTTCCCCGCGTGCCGTCCCTCCACTTTCAAGCCGTCCGGCCGCTCTTCCACTTTGGCGTCCATGCGCCGTAGATTTTCGGCGAGTGCCGCAATCCGGTCGCTCTCCTTGACGCGCAGCTCCGCCGCATCGCGAATTTCAATTCCCTCTTCGGTGTATGGCCCCAGCGCCGCCAGCATCGGCAATTCATCAATCACAAGGGGAATCTGCTCACCTGCAATCACTCCGCCTTTGAGCGAAGCTCCCTTCACCGCCAAATCTCCAACGAGTTCGCCATGCGAACTCCGCAGTCCCAAAATCTGAACCGCGGCGCCCATGGATGCAAACAGATCCAGAATCGCAGTGCGAGTCGGATTCAGCCCCACGTTGTGGATCAGAATGTTGGAATCCGGAAAAAGTGAGGCCGCGGCAATAAAAAAAACCGCCGAAGACAAATCTCCCGGCACATCCAACGATTTGGCCGTCAGCTTTCCGGCGCCATTTCCACTATTGAGCCCACGAACGCGGATCGCCCGTCCGTGCTTCTCAATCGTCGCGCCAAACTCCTCCAGAGCCAGCTCCGTGTGATCCCGCGTTCCCGCCGGTTCCGTCACGCTGGTCACTCCGTCCGCGAACAATCCTGCCAGGAGCACCGCGGATTTTACCTGCGCGCTGGCCATCGGCATTTTGTAGTCGATCGCTTTGAGCCGCGCTCCGCGAATTTCCAGCGGCGCGAAATTGTCCTCCCGCGCGCGAATTTCCGCGCCCATCTCCCGCAGCGGGCCAATCACGCGCTTCATCGGCCGCTTCTGCAGGGATGCATCGCCCGTCAATCTCGACGTAAATTCCTGCCCCGCCAAAATCCCGGAAAGCAGCCGCATCGTCGTCCCGGAATTTCCCGCATCCAGCGCCCGCCAGCTGGATTTCAAGCCCCGCGTTCCGCGCCCGGTGATCCGAACCGTATCCCCTTCCACCTTCACTTCCGCGCCCGGCGCGCTCATGCACCGCAGCGTGCTGTGTCAATCCGCCGCCGCCGAAAAATGCAGCAGTTCGCTCGTCCCTTCCGCAAGTGCCGCCAGCATCGCATAACGATGCGAAATGGACTTGTCGCCCGGCAGTTCCAGTCCGCCGGTCAAAAGCTTTGCAGGATGAATCGTCTCTTTCTTCACGCGCAAATTCTAACACGCCGCCAAATTTCAGTTCGAATATCGCCTCGCCATCCAATTTCCATTTTCAATTTTCTTTCCCTGGAAATCTGCCCTGTACTCGCGGCCAGTTTTTGAAAAGCACTTCCAGTCCTCTTTTCTGAAATCTGCCGGCCTGTCCATACGTATCATTGTGTGAGGAGAATTGTCATGCCAGCCCGCAACACGCTCGTTCATTTCGCCGCGAAAGCCGCCATGTTGTTCGGCGCGCTCTTTGTCGTCAGCGTCCTTTTAGCGGCCATTCCCAGCCATCGCGCGCCCGCCATACAATCGCAGGGTTCGCAGCAATCCGGCTCGCAATCACAGGAGTCGCAAGGCGTGGACCACAGCGGCATGCCGGGAATGGACATGGATGATGCCAAGGCCAATGAAGCCCGCGCCGTCCATGACATGACACGCGGCCATCATGACGCCCACAACCTGCACATGCACATGACCGCTATGCGCCCCGCTTCTGCGCAAGACACCGCGCGGGCCAATGAAGTTGTCACGCAACTCCGCGGCGGCCTGGAAAAATACAAGGACTACCGCGTCGCGCTGAACGAAGGTTACAAGATTTTTCTTCCGAATCTCCCGCAACCCGAATATCACTTTACGAACTACGTCAACGGCTTCTTCGAAGCCTTCTCGTTCGATGCCTCTCGCCCAACATCCCTGCTCTACAAGAAAACTTCCGACGGCTATGAACTCGTCGGCGCCATGTACACCATGCCCAAGCGCGCCACCGAAGAGCAGCTCAACGCCCGCATTCCATTGAGCGTCGCCATGTGGCATCTGCATACGAATCTCTGCATGCCTCCCAAGGGCCAGCAATTTCGCAACACGGACTGGCACAAGTTCGGCTTGAAAGGGTCCATCGCCACACCGGATGCCTGCGATGCCGCCGGCGGCCGCTTCCAGCCCGTAATCTTCGGCTGGATGGTTCACGTCTACCCTTACGAAGATTCTCTCGACAAGATCTTCGCCTTGCACCACCACCAAGACTGACAACACTTCTTCGTCGGGGCGCGCCTAACGGAGTGGAGTACTTTACGTCACCATTCAACTGCTCCGCGCGTTGACTTGCGTATAAGCGCAACCTAATATGACTTGTCGATGGCGGTTCCCTCTACATGATCGGGCAAACCGTTTCCCACTACCGAATTCTTGAGAAGCTCGGCGGCGGTGGCATGGGGGTGGTGTATAAAGCCGAGGACCTCAGGCTCGGCCGCCACGTATCCCTGAAATTCCTACCGGAAGAGCTCTCCAGAGAGCCGCTGGCCATCGAACGCTTCCAGCGCGAAGCCCGGGCCGCCTCCTCCCTGAATCATCCTCATATCTGTACGATCTATGACGTGGATCAGTATGAAGGCCAGAGTTTCATCGTCATGGAATACCTCGAAGGCCATACCCTGAAGCACAGCATTTCCGGGAAACCCATGGACATCGAGCGCATCCCGGAATATGGCTACCAGATGGCTGATGCCCTCGAAGCTGCCCACTCCAAGGCCATCATTCACCGGGATATCAAACCCGCTAACATTTTCGTTACCGAGCGCGGGCAGGTGAAGCTCCTCGATTTTGGTCTTGCCAAGCTTCTGCCCGAACGCAAGGGCGCTAAACTCGCCCTCCAGAAATCTGGGAGTTTCGGCACCACCACTCAGGAAACCCATCTCACCAGCGAGGGCGTTGCACTGGGTACGGTCGCCTACATGTCTCCCGAACAAGTCCGGGGCCAGGAACTGGACGAGCGCACGGACTTATTTTCGCTCGGTCTCGTCCTCTATGAAATGTCCACCGGCCAGCGGGCGTTCAGTGGGAATACTTCCGGCGTGATTTTTGACGCGATCCTGAATCGCGCGCCCATCTCGCCGGTCCGTTTAAATCCGTTGATTCCGCTCCAGCTCGAACAGATCATCAGCAAAGCGCTGGAGAAAGATCGCGATTTGCGGTATCGCACCGCCTCGGATATTCGCGCGGACTTGCAGCGGTTGAAGCGTGATACGGATTCTTCTCGCGCGCTTTCCTACTTGTCCGGACCGTCTCCCAGTCAGACCGTTCGCAAGTATTGGCCTCATTTCGTCTGGGCCGGCGTTCTCGCGCTGGTCTTGCTTCTCTTTGCCTTCAACGTGGGCGATATGCGGCAACGGCTTTTTGGGAGCTCGAGCGCCAACCGCATCGAGTCGATCGCCGTCCTGCCTTTCGCCAATGTGAGCGACGATCCCAAAACGGAATACTTGAGCGACGGTATTACCGAGAGTTTGATCAACAGCCTCTCGCAACTGCCCAATCTCGCGGTGATGTCGCGCAACACGGTATTCCGTTACAAAACCCAGACTACCGACCCGCAAAAAATCGGCCAGGACTTGCGTGTCCGGGCCATTCTTACCGGCCGCCTCATTCAGTCCGGCGACGAATTGCTGATCAGCGTGAATCTTGAGGACGTGCAAAACGGCCGGCAAATCTGGGGAGAACAGTACAACCGCAAGCTCTCCAATCTCGTCTCTGTGCAACAGGAGATTGCCGGAGACATTTACGCGCGCTTGCGTCCCCGGCTTGCCGGCGAAGAGATGAAGTTGCTCGCCAAGCGGCAGACGGAGAGTGCCGAAGCCTATCAGCTCTATCTTCAAGGCCTCTTCTACTGGAACAAGTGGACGCAGGCCGATTTCAAGAAGGCTGTGGACTTCTTCACCCAGGCGGTTCAGAAGGATCCGCACTACGCTTTGTCCTATGCCGGGCTTGCGGATTCCTACAGCCTGCTGGGCGACGCCGGCTATCTTCCGCCATCGGAAGCTTGGCCCAAAGCAAAAACCGCCGCGATGCAGGCGCTGGAAATTGACGATGGCCTGGCCGAAGCCCACACGTCCCTGGGTCTCGTGAAAGAACATTTCGAATGGGATTGGGCGGGCGCCGAGCGTGAGTTCAAGCGCGCCATCGAGCTGAATCCGAACTCAGCGACCACCCATCACTGGTATGGCGACTATCTGTCGAACATGGGCCGCCTCGATGAGGGCATGCGCGAAACCAAGAAAGCGCAGGAGCTGGACCCACTTTCGCCCATCATCAATACAACGTTGGGATGGCAGTTCTACCTGGCGCGTCAGAATGAACAGGCCGTCGACCAGTTGCACAAAGTTCTGGAGATCGATCCAAAATTCTCGCCCGCACGGCGCATCCTAGAGGAAGTCTACGCACACATGGGCAAACAGAAGGAAGCTGTCGCCGAGCGCGAAAAGGCCTTGTCGCTCTCGGGCGGCCCCGAACTAGCCGCATCCATCGAGGAAGACTTCAACAAATTGGGCTACAAAGGTGTCCTGCAAAGCTGGCTCGAAGGGTTGACGGAGCTTTCCAAGCACAGCTATGTCTCTTCCTACAGCATCGCCGAATCCTATATGCGGGTGGGTGAGAAACAGAGAGCATTCGAATGGCTTGAAAAGGCCTACGAAGAACACGATAGCGGACTCGTCTCCCTCGCTGTGGAACCCATGTTCGAGCCCCTTCGCACGGACCCGCGTTTCAAGGATATCGTCAGGCGCATGAAGCTCCCGAATTAGGCTCGTCGCTCCACTTCCGCTATCGATCCGGCTGCTAGAAAGCCAAACTTGTCATTCTTCGGGCATCCGACGAGGATGCCCCAAAGAACCTCAGCTTCAAATGTTACGACCAATTAAGGCTTGGTTGTTCGCCCGGGCTCTAATGCAGCGGATAATCCCTGTCGCCCGGTTGATGCCCATCCACTCGCAAAACCTTCACTCCAGGACGCACGGCCCGGGCCTCCACAAAAGCAATCGCGCCCGGAATGGCCGTCACCAGATCGTACTGCATGTCGTTCGAATAGACAATCTTGGGTGGCGACGCCGCCTCCGCCCGAAAGATCTTCGCCACCCAGTATTGTTTGAATTGCGCTTCCGACATTTGATAAATCACCTTCAAAACCACGTCGCGCTCTCGCGCCTGCGGGGCGCGGATCAGCAAGGTCACCGGAAGTTTCGAATTCCAGTACTGCCGCTCTCCCAGAAGCACTTTGCGCACCTCGGAGAGGCTTAGATCGCTCACCGGTGTGTCCGAATTCACGACCACGGCGATGTCGCCGCTTTTCGTGGTTTGTGCAGTCGAAGGGCCCTGCACGGTTATCGTCAGCCAGATCATCATCAAGAGAATCGCTGCAAAGCGTTTGTTGGTGGCATTCATAGTCTGGCTCGCTTAGAACGTGAAGTCCGTCTGGAAGAACACGCCATTCACGCGCGGCTCGGTCGGCAAGCGCTTCGTGTTCCGGTATTCGCCCTTGAAACTAGCGTAGTTCGTGATGTCGTATCGCACTCCGAGAATCGACTGCACCAGGTCTTGATTCGTCAACACCTGTTCGCTCAGCGGCACGTGCGTATGTTCGAATCGGTAGTACGGCTTCAGTGCTTTCTCCAGCCACGGAAGCCGGTAGCCCACCTGCACGTAGTACGCCTGACTGTTGGTGACAAAATTCGTAAAAACGTTCTGATGATGAACGTTTGCGAATTCCGCCAGGAATTCCGGACTTTCCTTCGTGTAGACTATATGCGCGGCCGTAATCCATTCGCGGAAATCCGTCCCACTCGGAGGCACAGGCAAAGGCTTGATTTTGTCCCGGTACACAGACACTCCCATCTGTAGTCCATAAAGCTTGGCGGGACGCGAGTAGAGATTCGCCACCCACGCGCGGTTGTCATTGTTATCGACAAAATCTCCGGGACGGCTGATGGTCGATCCGCGGCCATTGCCCACTCCGGCGCTGTAGCCCAGACCCGCTCCTCCCGATGGAATATTTCCTTCCACCAGAAACCCCACGAAATGCACGGGTATAAACGTTCCGCCGAACTTCACCATCTCCGGCCGTGCAATCGTCGTCTGCAGCCAGGAACCGTGATGATACGCCGTGTTCCAATAGCCGATCGGCGTGTGATAACGCCCAAAGGAGATCTTGAAGAAATCGTTGTAGTCGTACCGGATGATGTTCCGTTCGACTTCCACCGTGTAACCCGTCGGCTGCGCATTAAAAGTAATTTCACCGAAGTAGCTGACTTTTTGTGAAAGCGCCGACGCGAGATGGAGATCAAGCTGCCCCAGGTTGAAGCCGCTGGTGGTCCCCTTCTGGTCAGTCGCGGAAAAGTTCAGCTCGCCAAAACCCCGAATCTGCAGCGATGGATAGTGCGTCTCCATCTGGTGAACCGTAGCCTGCGTTTCTTGCGATTCGTGCCGGTGCGCTTGCGCAGGAGATACCGGCGACTCAGTGGACTCCTGCTTTGGCGTCGCGGCCGCGGGCGCACTCGTAGCCGTCAGCACCGCAGCCCCGCCGGCCGGTGGCCGCGTCTCCAAGTCCGCGACGCGCTTCTCCAACTCTTGAACGCGCTCGAGCAGTATCCGGATCTGCTCCGTTTGATCTGGCGCGGGCGGACTCTGCCCCCATGCCACATCGGCCGTAAGAATTAAAGCTGCGCACAACAACAGTGGTCGCTGCATACGTTCCATCCCCGTCTTGGCTTCGGCTTTGAATCCGAAACCCAAGACTGCGTTCTCGAACTGGGAAATAAACAGTTTCCTTCGGCTCCGGCAAGCGAACATATCTTCAATTGAAGAATGATATGGGCTCGATCAACGTACCCGGAGAGTGGGCAGTATTCTAATCTTGGCGCGCCGAATGTCAAAAGATACTTTGTTCACGCAGGCGGGTTACTGCACGCGTGCGTCAAACACTCCGGTTTCAATTTCCCCTGCACGCTTGATCTGCACAAAGATCCGGTACTCCCCGGGACGCGGAAATCCGTACGGGAAACTGACTTTCGCTGGCATCGCTGCGCTCGCCAGTGCCATGGACATCCCGGCGTGCGACTCGTTCGAAGCTCCCGCTTGCCCCAGCGCCGCCATGGGAACCGATCCTGCCGGATGCACGTGGGCAAATACGCTCAAATCTTTGCTCACGAACTCTGCGTGCCCAGCCATTCCCAAATAGGGTTGCAAATCGATCGCGGGCTCTCCGTCCTTGTTCTCCACGCTGAATGTGAAACTCATCGGCCGACTTGCTATCAGCGGTTCCTTGGTCCTCAACCAGACCATGCGTCCGCCATCGGGCGGCCACCCGGGGATCACTTGCGGCATTCGAACGGTCACAAAAAGCCGGTACGGACCTTGCTTTACGTCCAGCTTTACGTCCAGCTTTACGTCCAGCTTCACATCGAACTTTCATGTCGCAAGCGGGTCTAGTACGTCCAGCCTCTTTCTCCCACCGTTTCCAGACTTTTCGTCCAATTGCCTCCCGGTACTCCGCCGCGTATGATTACCGATTCATGCTAACGGCCCGCCCTTATTCGTTCACCACTCCTGTTCTGTTTGCGATTGCTTTCTGCGCATTCGCCGTCTTTTTCGGGCCCGGCCTCCGCATGGCCATCGCTCAGGAATCGCCCGAGATCCTTCCCCTTAGCCAGGTCCGCCCCGGCATGCAGGGTTATGCCTACACCATCTTCGCGGGCGACCAGGTCGAAAAATTCGATCTTGAAGTTCTCGGCGTCCTCGACAATTTTCTCGGCCCGAAGCAGTCCATCATCCTCGTCCAGCTCAAAGGTCCGAAGGTGGAGCATACCGGAGTCGTCGCCGGAATGAGCGGCAGCCCTGTCTATCTCGACGGCAAACTCGCCGGTGCCCTCTCCCTCAAGCTCGGCGTCTTTACCAAGGAACCGATCGCCGGTGTTACGCCTATTGAAGCGGTCCTTACTCCACCATCCCAGAACAGTTCCTCGCAAGCCAGCGTACAGCAACTCTCGCTGCCCAGTGAATCCTCCGCGCGCACCGGCTTCCCTTCTGGCTCCGCTCTTGAGCCCATCGAAACTCCCCTCGTTTTCTCCGGCTTTCAACCTGCTGCCATTCAACAATTCGCCAATCAGCTGCAAGGGTACGGCTTGGTTGCCGCGCAAGGCGGTACCTCCCCGCCGCGTCCGGAAGACGCGCATCTCTCCGCCGGCGACATGGCTGGTATGGTTCTCGTTCAAGGCGACGCCTCCATCAACTCCGCTTGCACTGTCACTGCGGTGCAGGCGGACCGCGTCTACCTCTGCGGCCATCCCTTCCTGAGTCTCGGCAATGTCCAGCTCCCCATGGCACGCAGCCGCGTGGTTGCCACACTCTCCTCCGACCTTGCCTCCACCAAAATCGTAAACGTAGGCGGCTCCATTGGCACCATCACTGGCGACCACCTCACGGCTGTCACCGGAACGCTCGGCGCGGCCCCGGCCATGGTTCCGCTCGACCTCACCTTGGTGGCCACCGAGGCCGGCTC
>Ga0137401_10001298_pt1 | contig 10748 bp, 10 predicted proteins | sample CZOMad1_1_16fung_FD_108286 | JGI IMG/M metagenome (GOLD analysis project Ga0137401, IMG submission 108286) | Vadose zone soil fungal communities from Angelo Coast Range Reserve, California, USA - CZOMad1_1_16fungal (Illumina Assembly) | ecosystem: Environmental > Terrestrial > Soil > Vadose...
GTCCCGTGTAAAATTCTAAAATCAACTTGTGGACCGGTAGCTCAATGGTAGAGCAGCTGACTCTTAATCAGCGGGTTGGAGGTTCGAGTCCTCCCCGGTTCACCACTGTTTCTTTCTAACTTCTTGAAACATAACTAATTGACCTTCCGCGGCTCTTGCGAGCCGGCCGCCAATTTAGGCACATCTGGGAACAAAACCCCCGCGACTCGATCGACCGCACGCCGCTGCGAGTCGGGAATTGCATGCATGTAGGTGTTGAGTGTTGTTTCTATGTCTGAGTGGCCCAGAATTGCCTGAGCGGTTTTTATGGATTCGCCCACCTCGCCTAGCAACGTCGCGTTGCCATGCCGAAACGAATGCCAAGATACTCTCGGCAACTTAGCGCAGTCGCATGCAGGAGCTAGCACACGGTTGTAAAGGTTCTTGGGGCTGAGTGGCGTTCCTTTCGTTGTGCAGAAGACGAGATCTTGGGGCATCGTCCGCAGGCAACCGGTACGATGGGTTTCGAAGGCTGCGCGGAGTGCAGAGCTCATCGGAATCACTCGCCGACTGCTCCGGGTCTTCGGCGTCCCAAACTTCCCGTCAGAGTACGTCTCCGAAACCGCGATGTTGCCACGGATGAAATCAAGCCGGCTCCACCTGAGCGCGAGGATTTCTCCGATCCTCATGCCAGTGAGCACCGCTGTAACGACAATCGTGCGGCACGGTTCTGATAGCCTAGTCAGCAACTCTTGAATCTGCGCGGGTGCCAAGAAGCGGCGCTCTTTCTTGGCTTCTCTATCGCCGATCTGGATACCGTGCGCTGGATTGTGTTCGAGATAACCACACTCGACAGCTGTCCGAAGCACCTTTGCAAGCGTGACCCGAATGCCATGAACCGTCGAGCTCGAATATCCTGTGCGCTTGGTCGTGAGGAGTAATTGTTGGATGGCCGCCCGGTTCACATCACACATTCGAAGTGATCCGAGTGCAGGCAAGACGTACTTGTCCAGATTGAATTGGTAGATTCGAGCGCTACTTGGTTTTAGGGCAAGCAACGCGCCAGCCTCCCAATACTCCCTTGCAAACTTCTCAAGAGTCATCATCGGTCGGGCGCGATGTAGTCCCTGGTTTATTTCAGACACTCGTTTTTGAAGAAGCGAGCGAGCCTCACGTCGGGAGAGTTCACTTACCCCACCGAGTACGACGGTTGGTTGCGTGCGGTGCAGCGTCCCGTCTTCTCGGATCACGTCCTCCCTCCAACGTGCGACCCAGACTTTTTTGCGTTTACCACGAATGAATAGACTCCCGTCCTGATAACGCGGGCGTGCCATTCTTTCCTTTCCGTTGGCTCGTCCGCATTTCCTTGCGTCACTCTTGAGTGTAGCTCGACTGTCAAGCACTATGACGGGCTCCGCGTTGATCTTCGACCCAGGCATGGATTTCATCCTCGCGGAAACGCCAGTATTTTCCGAGGCGATAGCCTGGCAATCTCTCCACCGATCTCTTACGCATGCGTCCGTATACCCAGGAGACGGGGACGTGCAACAGAGAAGCCACCTCCTCGACCGTCAACAGTCGATTCGGTTCGCGTCTTTTCGTTCCTGTGGACTTGTTCGCCTCTTCAGGGAGCAGTATCTGAAGAGTTTCAACCATCCGCGGTTCGGACAATGGCTGGAATTCAGCTTTCACGTTTCCTAATCTTGTCGGTTGTTGTCTCGGTGACGAATTCACTGCCAGGCGCAAGCCATGCACTCTTTGCGAGTCTGGGTTCTTGCGCACACGGGATTGCGTTGGACGGGACTTCATGTTTGTTAAGCGGTCCTGGTAAGAGCCTCTCCTTTGGGCTGTTGTTGAGTATGGTTGTTGGCGTGTTGGCCCGACCAGTGCTTGCACTCTTCATCCTGAACAGGAGTTTGGGCGCCTCGCTCGTCACGTAAGAAGCGTTCGCGTCGATGAATTCGGCGTATCCGTCCAGGTTGTGTCTGACTTCGTCCTCCAATCGAACTTGAAGAGTTGTAGTTTTTGGTTGTCTCAATGGTGCTTTCAGAAGTGCCAAGTCTTTCTCCTTCTATGGTTATTCGTGATGTATTACAGCTTGCATTACAAACTGCTTGCTCCGACTCCTGCGCGCGGCCAATACACGGCCTCGAGCTGCTCGGGGCGGGCGGGAGCGATCCCACGAAATTTTGGGCGGCGGAAAGCCCCCAAAAGTGGGGTCGCTCCCGCCCGTTTGAGTCTTTTTTCCACGGTGACTTTTCCTTTCAATGCCGTCTCCATCTCCTTCGAGTCGAAGAAATTGCTCGAGCCACAGGGTGATGAAAAAGGAGAAGAAGAAGGTGGAGGACGTAATCCTTGCCTTCTTCACCCATTCCCTTCAGGTTCCCGCTCGGCAATGCCAACTTGGGGGAGCAATTCCGTCGTGAAGTGCGCGGTGACAGGGTGGTTGGCCCCGCCGAACCCTTCGTGGATGTCAGCCTCGCTTACTCGCCCTGCTTTCCATCCGCGATACAAATGTTCGAATCGGTCTCCGGCGAATCGCGACTTGGCCTGATTACCGAAAATTAGGTCGCCCTCGGTCACAGATGCGTACCGCCTGAGGTCCCACGCCTTGCGGATTTGAAGTATCGGCAGAGCTCCGCCGATACGTCAGATCCTAACGGAATAGCCGCAACGGAATTGAATAGTTCTTTGGCCTTTTCGAAGTGAGAATCCACTCTTGCCAGATAGAGAAATCGGAACTCGGAGAGCTGCCGAAACAGTGAGAGGTAAACTCTCAGATGATGGACAAATTCGGTGAGGCTTGCCTCCAGTCCTTGGAGATAGGTAAACATCACCACAGACAAGGGAGAAGAAGCGTCGCTAGCGATAAACATTGGGAACTTGTCAACGAAGTAGCGCACGGTGGGTTGGGAAGTTTTCTGCCCGTAGTAAATCTTCGCGGGAAGCAAGTGAATCGGGACCTTCAACTGGTCACAGAAATAGCTCACCTTTTCCGGTTCAGTTTCAAAGTATTCCCACTGCGGATGGGAGAGGACAAAATCGAGGATTCCAATGCGCCGCTGGATGTATTCGAGTTCGTGTTCCCGGCGGTTGCGAAGGTTCTCCCGACCGATCTGGCGGTACAGCCTGCGCGAGAACACGTGATAGACGTTGCCGCTCTTTGGGAAGTATTCTGTGCGTGCGTGTTTCTTGGTGTGAAGTTTGCCCCAGAAGGCGGTCGTGCGCTTACCCCAATGGCCACAGGTGAAGGTGAGGAATTGACGTGCCACAAAGTAGCCGGAATGGGTGGCTACGATGTAGAGAAATCGAGCTTCGGTTTCGGTGTAACCCAGGGTTTGCAAGGCTTCGAGGTGTGACGGCTTGATGTTCATGAAAAGAGGATTTGGGGGAACAACCAGTGTGGCACTTGGAGGTTGCAGCGATAGGGCCAAGCGATTGTGCTGAACTCTTGGGTTGGAGTTTGAACTGATGCTGTCATTTGTATGCCTCATCCTCCTGGGATAGCTGATTGCGCCTTGATCTGCCTCAAGGCACACGTCGAGCGGGCGTTCCAACGGCAGGGTTTCTACCTTCGCGCCCAGCCCGGGACCATTGAGCGAAACGCACTCAAGCTAGGCGGCTGACCGAAGTGGGACGGCTCCACCAAGCCCACGGGGAAGATCGGAAAGAACCCCCGCTATATACTCAGAGGCCTCAAAAAAGGAAAAAGGCAACAAGAAAATCGAAAAATCTTTTTCGGCCCGAATGGCGAATCGGACGGTTTCCCCATTCGTTGTGTATCTACGTGAATTTCTTGGACTTGGAGGCTGACCGCCTTTGCGCTTCTTTCCTCTAGTTTTAGTTGGCTGAAGTACTCCGGGCCGCGCTCAGATGTTTAGGCCACAATGACGAGGGTTTGCTGGCCCATTAACAAGCCGGATAGACGAGTCCCCAAACTAACCTGGCGCGAAGCGGTCCAAAACGGCGACCCTACAACAAAAGAACCTACGACCCGGTGGGCAACCGCACGCAAAAGGTGTCGACCATTCCTGGGTTCCCGGGCGGGTTGACGAATTACAACGCCAACGATCAACTCAGCACCGACACCTACGACGCCAACGGGAATACCACGGCCTCCATCGGTCTCGGCTATGCCTACGACTTCGAGAATCACCTGATCCAGCAAGGCGGAATCAGCCTCCTCTACGACGGGGACGGCAACCGCGCCTCGAAGACCGTGGCGGGTGTGAAGACCACCTATCTGGTGGACACGCAGAACCCCACGGGGTACGCGCAAGTGGTTACCGAGACCACCGGCAACACCACGCGGCAATACGTGCTGGCGCTGGAACGCGTGAGCGAGCGGATCGCTGGCGGCACGACCACCACGCGCTTCTACGATTACGACGGCCACGGCTCGGTGCGCGCGTTGACCGACACCACGGGCAACGTTACCGACACCTACGACTACGACGCCTTCGGCAACTTGCTCCACTCCACCGGCACCACGCCAAACGTCTATCTCTACTCCGGCGAACAGTTCGACCCCGACCTCAACCTCTACTACAACCGGGCTCGGTACTTGAATGTTTCAACGGGCCGCTTCTGGTCAACGGACACCTTGCAGGGACGCGATACACAACCGCTTAGTTTGCACAAGTACATTTACGCCAGCGCCGATCCGGTCGATAGGGTCGATCCTAGCGGAAACGATGATATGGTCGAATTGGCCGCAAGCTTTGGTATTTCCTCAACCATTAACTCCTTCAATAGCCTTCAATTTTCGGGTGCATTGAATCTTTTTGCTGGACATGCAGGTGTAGATTGCCACCTCCACCCATGCTATGTGGAAGAAAATAGCGCAGAGAGGGTGACTCAACCAGATTGGCGGGCGCCGGGAACGGATGAGACGTTCGTCACATATAAAGTATTTTATAAATTTCGCGGCCAGACTATCCGGGTCGATCACGCTAAAATAGTTCTGTTGGAAGAATTCATTTCAGGCGACAACGGTTCGGGCGCATGCACAAACGGATGCACTAACAGTCCAAGTGAGAACGTCGATGGCATATTCGTAGACGAGATAACAGCGGGAACCACCGGGCCTACCGACCTGCGCCAGAAGTTTTTTGTTGAAAAAGGTCAGGTAAAAATCTTTCACATTTTTGAGGGCGTTGAGATTGGCGGCGGCTACTCTCAAATATTGCACATCTACCGAAAGGGACGTCCCGGCTACAAAGTAGAAGACTAGTCGTGGGGAGAGATCATGTTGGGCCTATCCGTCAAGAAGATAGTAACTGTAGTGGCGGTAGCAGCGGCGTTCATCTTCTGCTTCTACCTATACGGGGCGAAGTATGGGGTTTCCAAAGCCCAGCGTCCCACAAGGTTTCCCGAAACGCGCACAGTGGTCGAGGCTGATTTTTGGCTGAGCTGGAGCCACTCTGAGCGCATCAACTTCCTCAAAGGATATCTTGCTGGATATCAGCATGGACGTAGGACTGGCTGTATTGACGCAGAGGCGATGGTCCGCGACAAAAGAGCGGATTATCCTGCCCTGGATCTATGGCCTGAGTGTTTCAGCAAAGGCAGCCGATTCGGCAATGGCTTGGACTCCTACGAGAAAGCGATGACTGAATTGTATTCCAAGTATCCCGCCGATCGGGATCTGCCCTTGAGCCTATTATTGGACAAGCTCTCGGATTCGGAGCACATGACGACTGAAGAAATCCACCGATGGCTGGCAACGATGAACTCAAAACAGTAATAAGGCTTTGTCTCAGACCAACAAGCGTGTGGCTCCGCCTGGTCGTGATCCAATGAAAAAAGTATTGGCGGGTGGCAGGCCCTTAGCCGCAGGGCAGGATTCGGGTGCCACATGCTTCGCTTTTTGAAGCGTGCGGGTTTTGACTTTTCTCGTTAGTATCAGCGCGAAATGATCGGACTCCTCCGCCAACTCTTCGCCACAATCCTTACAATTACGGTAAGCGCATGAAGAAGACCAACACTGTGGCAATGGATCCGTTGATCGAAGGTTACTTGAGTTACCTCGATAAAGTGGGGCGCAAGACACCACGCACCATCATCGACGTGCGTTGTACGCTGCGCCGCGCCACAACGCAGTTCGAACGAACGCGTCCCGGTGTGGCGCTATGGCATCTTGCGCTGGAGGATTATTTGCATTGGCTCGAAGCCGAGCGCCAGTGTGGCTGCACTGAAAGCAGCCTGGCCAAGTATCTCAGCCACGTCCGCGGACTGCTCGAGTACGCCTGGCGCAGTGGCCGCGCCGAACGCAACGTCCTCGATGGCTTCAGCCTGCAGCATTCCTTGCGGCGTTCGGAACCGCAGACTCTCAACCTGGAACAAGCCGAGCGGCTGGTGCGAGCGACCTCCACGCCCGGGCCCACAGCACGCCGCGATCGACTGATTATCTTGCTGCTGTATGGCTGCGGGCTACGCACCAGCGAACTGTGCGCGCTCGACGTTGCGCATGTGAACCGGGAGCGCCAGGAACTGCTGATCCTCAAAGCCAAGGGCGATCGCCCGCGCGCCATTCCCATTCCCGAGGCTCTTTATACCGAACTGCTCGCTTACTTGCTGGAGCACGGAAGACGCGGGCCGCTGTTTCGCACCAGCATTCATAGGCGGCGTCTGAGGACTCACGACGTATGCGAGATCGTAGCGGCCGCCGCAGCTCGTGCCGGACTACAGGCCGGCGTCACGCCGCGCACGCTCCGACATAGTTTCGCGACTCACCTGATGGATCGTGGCGTTGATCTGGCGGTGATTTCCTCGCTGATGGGGCATCGCAGTCCGCAGGAGACCGGCGTGTACCTGCATGTTTTGCCGGAGAGACCCCAGGCTGCGGTGCGCAAGCTAGCGATCGGAAATCAGTAGATGAGGACATGCTGGGAGCCCAAGGGGTTGGCGATCGTCGTTTCCAGGCCATGTCGATGCGAGATTTTTATTGAAAAGCATGGAATCGGAGGCTGCTCATGAAATGGTCGTTCTGGATCGAGCTCTATATTCGCACACACTGCGTTGCGCGAGGCTTGCGCCCGCTCACCGTCGCCGCTTATGAGGACGCCCTACAGCAGTTCCGCGAATGGGTGCGCACGACGCTAGAGGATCGCGCCCCTGACCAGCTCACCGCACGCGATGTGCTCGCTTACCTGCAGCATTTGCGCGAAGTGCGCGGCAACGGCGATTCCGCGGTGAACCGCGCCGTGGTCATCCTGCGACGCTTTTATCGCGCCATAGTGGCCATGGGCTATCTGGATCACGCTGCGAATCCCTTGATCGGTTTCCCGTCGATCAAGGCTGTACCGCGCAAGCTGCCCGTCGCTCTTTCAACGGAGCAGATGAGCCGATTGCTAGCTGAACCCAAGCCCGACACGGTGATTGGTCTGCGGGACCGCGCGATACTCGCGTTGCTTTACGGTACCGGCATTCGCGCTTCCGAATGTGCTTCGCTGCGCAGTGGTCAAGTGGATCTGGCCCAACTGACCATCACCGTGCATGGCAAAGGTGGACACCAGCGAGCCATCCCGTTGAGCCCCGAACTCGCCCAGGTACTCCGAGTCTACGCGCAGGCCCGCGGCCCAGCGCTCCCCGCCGCGCCCTTCTTTCGCTCGCGTTTCGGACGCTCGCTCTCGCGTGGCAGCATTTACGAACGCGTGCGTACCTGGGGTCAGCGCAGCCGCGTCGGCTTTCCGCTCTCCCCGCATCGGTTGCGGCACACTTTTGCGACTCACCTGGTGCGCGCGAAAGTTGGCCTGGTGACCATCCGCGATCTGCTCGGCCATCGGCTGATCACCAGCACGCAAATCTATTTGCACGTCACCGCCGACGATCTCCGCGACGCCGCAGCACGGCATCCCATCAGCAGGTTGCTCGATACCATCAAGCATTTGATTCCCAGCGGGCCGCTGCTGTTCCAAAAGGCTCACCCGCTCTGCTGCAGCGGATAGCTACGCTATCCGCTGCAGCAGACAGTCACAACTCATCCCTTCCCACGCACCGGACCACCGGTGAGAGTGAACTGCGTTTCAAAAACAGTTTCCACGGGAAACAAGTTTAGTTCTTGGCTCTCGGGCTCTCTGAGAGTAGTATCAATCCCGGTGTTAGCCTTGTTCGGACCTGCCCAAACACCCTGTCGTGCTTCGGCAACCAACGAGTCAGTCACCCTGCACGAGCCCTCCACTCGAACTAAATACACCTACGACCCGGTGGGGAACCGCACGCAGAAAGTGTCCACGCTGCCGGGGTATCCGGGCGGGTTGACGAATTACAACGCCAACGACCAACTTAGCACCGACACTTACGACGCCAACGGCAACACCACGGCTTCCATCGGGCTCGGGTATGCCTACGACTTCGAGAATCACCTGATCCAGCAAGGGGGAATCACCGTCATCTACGACGGGGACGGCAACCGCGCCTCGAAGACCGTGGCGGGCGTGAAGACCACCTATCTGGTGGACACGCAGAACCCCACGGGCTACGCACAAGTGATTACGGAGACCACCGGCAACACCACGCGGCAATACGTGCTGGGGCTGGAACGCGTGAGCGAGCGGATCGCTGGCGGCACGGCCACCACGCGGTTCTACGATTACGATGGGCACGGCAGCGTGCGAGCGCTGACGGACACGACTGGCGCGGTCACCGATACCTACGACTACGACGCCTTCGGCAACTTGCTCCACTCCACGGGCACCACACTCAACAATTATCTCTTCGCCGGCGAACAGTTCGACCCCGACCTCAACCTCTATTACAACCGCGCCAGATACTTGAACACCACCACAGGCAGATTCTTTAGTGGAGACCCGTCCGAAGGGAGCCAGGACGATCCGACCACGCTTCATAGGTATTTGTATGCTAGGAACAACCCCGTCAACCTATTTGATCCGTCCGGGCTGGATTTTACGTCGGACCCTGGCACTGGAGCTGAAGTACAAGCTGCAATCGGCGAGCAATTCTTATTGCAGTTTGGTAGTAATGGGTGCGTTGACCAACAGCTAGTTGCCATCCTGGCAAGCGATTGCGGTGCGGGTCGGGTAGTTGGACTGCCATTTCCCGGCGGGCTGCGACCGGACCTTGCAAATATTCAAACGGGAGCACTGTTTGAAATCAAACCCATAAAGTCTGCCGCTGACGGGTTGGAGCAGCTCTTTACGTACCGAACTTTGTTGTCACTAGCTGACGGGAAAGGGAGGAATTGGCACCTAGGATCTGCGGTGGAATTTGTTCCGCCAAGAACCATCCCTCTAGGAAGTGCTCGCGTTGCTTACGTTGCACCGCCAGTTTTTGGTGTGATTGTATATTTTGTTGCGGATGCCAAAGACGCCTTCGATTTGAGCTTATTGCTGGCGTCAAGAATTCTTCCGGCGTTGTTAAGCCGTGCCGGAGCTGCAGCCGCGGCGCGTGGAGTTTCCAACGTAATCTCAATCTCGAGAGGAGTTGGAATTGCTGGGGCTGCTGCTCAGGCCCAGACTGCGGAGATCGAAACGGATGCCGGTGCAGCAGTGCTGGAAGACGTAGCTTAAAGTTGGGATGAGTTTTTGATATGCGCGATCTGAAAAAAGCGGCTGCCGATCTGAAGGCATATATGGACAAAAGGTCCAGCCTCCAGGAACAGCTTGGAGGTGCTCCTCTGGAGTTTCGGCAGAGATATCGAGTCTGGTGTCTGGCCGAGTGTCAGGAGGAGTTTGCTCGCGATTTTCGCCTTCTGAAGATGGTACGTAACAATGTCGTTTCTGGATTCCTGGAATACCTCAAAACTATCGATTCGCCAGGGGAGCAACGCAACCTCGTGTTGGCTTTGTGCAAGAGATTCCATTGGCAGGAGTTACTTGGCGCTGAGGAACAACCACAAATCGAGCGGTTCGTCCAATTTTTTACGGTTCCCTTCCAACACTCAGGGGGCGAAATGGTGTCCTCCCTTCGGGTGTCCTCAGACCAATTGGCTTTACAGGACAGATACTTTCAGCGCCGCGTGAGCAAAAAAGCGGTCACTCAAGCCCTTCGGGAGGAAGCAAGAAAACTACAGGGAGGGCCGCTAGGTGAGCTGATTCTAGACCGAGACTCGGCACTTTGGTTTGAACGAAGATTATCTACGTGGTTCTTAGTTACGGCTTTCGATTTTAGTGGCTCAAGCCAGCTTAGGTATTGCCAGACCATGTATGCTTCGTCAGGAGGGCTAGAGGGTACTCAGATTTCGAGCGGAATTTCAATACTTGACTGGATGGGGATCATGCCAAAGACAACATGGTCGTGGCTGGTTCCAGAAGATGCTCCGACTGTTGTGGCGTCGGTCCACGAACTGTGCACGCATTTCTTGAGCGCGGCGGAAACGTTGCTTACCGGGCTGGTGGCAGGCCCTTAACCGCCGGGCGAGATTCGGGGCCGCATGCTTCGGTTTTTGAAGCGTGCGGGTTTTGACTTTTCCTATTAACATCACTGCGCAATGGTCGCGCTTTTCCGCCAACTCCTCGCCGCAACTTTGACCTTGCTTATCACCATTCCGGCAGACGCTATTTCGTACGACCCGGTGAGGAACCGCACGCAGAGAGTGTCCACGCTGCCGGGCTTTCCGGGCGGGCTGACGAATTACAACGCCAACGACCAACTCAGCACGGACACCTACGACGCCAACGGCAACACCACGGCTTCCATCGGGCTCGGCTATGCCTACGACTTCGAGAATCACCTGATCCAGCAAGGGGGAATCACCGTCATCTACGACGGGGACGGCAACCGCGCCTCGAAGACGGTGACGGGGGTGA
>Ga0137401_10001302_pt1 | contig 10735 bp, 9 predicted proteins | sample CZOMad1_1_16fung_FD_108286 | JGI IMG/M metagenome (GOLD analysis project Ga0137401, IMG submission 108286) | Vadose zone soil fungal communities from Angelo Coast Range Reserve, California, USA - CZOMad1_1_16fungal (Illumina Assembly) | ecosystem: Environmental > Terrestrial > Soil > Vadose zone...
GCAGCGGCCGATCCGCGAGCCCTGATTCAGGAGGCAATGGCTCGCCACAATCTTCAGAAAAATCCGGACGATTTCGAAGCCCACTACAACCTGGGAGCGCTGCTGCAAATTCGCGGCGAGGTCGCGGAGTCTGCCGCTCATTTTGCGCAAGCGGTTCGCATTCGTCCCGAAGACGCCACGGCCAACAACGCGCTTGGGGCGGCTCTTCTTGGCGCGGGACGGAGCGGCGAAGCCATACCCTACCTGTCCGCCGCGCTTAGGGCTCGCCCAGATTATTTTGACGGCCACTACAATCTGGGGAACGCGCTGGCTTCGCAAGGAGACTTCCCGGGTGCGCTGGTTCATTTCCAAGCTGCAGTACGCCTGAGTCCCCAAGACGCCAATGCCGAGGCCAACCTTGGCAGCGCGCTAGCCGAAACGGGAAATATCAGCGCAGCACGATTGCACTACGAGCGCGCCCTCAAACTCAATCCCGCTAACGAACTCGCCCGCGAGAATCTGCAGCAATTGAACCAGCACGATACCACCCGTCCTCGGAACTAGCCCTGCGTCCCACAAACGGGACACCTCGTTCCAGGGAAAACGTCCGTAACGGTACAAAAATTGAGATCAGCTTTAGCTTCTTTTGAAGTGCTGAGGATTCAATTATTCTCGCGAGTACAGACCTGTCACTTGTTACTTGCGCAGATGGCTTGCAAAATCGGAAACATTTATTCATCCCCACCGTATCTCATTCAAGTACTTGATGCTGTTCGGAAAGATTCAGAAAATATTCCGTAAAAAAGCAGCTGCAGCCTTACCACCGGCAAGTTGCAACGTCCTTTGACTTAGTAGGGATTTTCGAAAAAGTGGGGTTAAACAGATCGAGCCGCTTCTGGTTTGGCCGCCGGAGCGACGCCGATCTCGATTAGATACGCGAACCCTCGCGGGTGTGCGTTTCTTGATTTAACCCCGCCTCATTCTAGAAGGCTCCCAATTCGAATTGCAACCGTGAACGCGGGCCAAGCAGACGTTCACCGAAGGAGATCTCAGATGAGGCCCAAAACGAAACTCACCGCGCATTTCGCGATCGGACTCACTCTTTGCGGCACAATTCTCTTCTCAACTTCCAGCATGCATGCCCAGGGCGCTTCGCGCTTACCCGGCGGCACTCGTTACGGAAACGCCCTTCCTGGCCTCGATCCCCTCGCAACGATCCAGGCCGAGGTGGTCCCTCCCGCTCACATAAAGCCCCAAGCGGAAACGATTTCCGTTCACGAGCTTCTTCTGCCCGCGGCCGCGGTCAAAGAATTCCAACGCTCGCAGAAGGCTGTTCACTCCGGCGATTTCCGGTCGGCCGCCGAACATTTGCGGAAAGCCATCGAGATTGCTCCCGCTTTCGTGCAGGCACACAACAACCTGGGCGCGAGTTATATTCAGCTGAATGAGTACGAAAGTGCCGTAACCGAGTTCGAGACCGCCATCGCCCTGGACACGAAGATCGAGGAACCGTATCGAAACCTGGGTCTCGGCCTCTTCCTGCTCCGCCGCTATCCCGAAGCGGAAGTCGCCGCCCGCCGGGCCATGAAGCTGGATCCGCAGCACAGCGCAGCGAGATACACCCTCGGTCGGATTCTCGCGGCGGAGGGCGGCGGCTCCGCCGAGGTCGAACAACTGTTGCGCCAGTCCGTCCCCGATTTCCCGGATGCACGATTGCCCCTGGCGCAAGTCCTCTTGAATCAGGGTGCGACCGATCCGGCCGCAGCCGAACTCCGTGCTTACCTAAAGTCCGGCAACGCCGACCCCGGTAAGAGGCAGGCGGTGCAAAGCTGGCTGGCCCAAATAACCCGCACCGAAGCCAAAGGACCAGAGAAAAACGCTAAGCCAGCGACATAACGCGGTAGAAATGGGAAGCGCAGATTTGTGGCAAAAGTGGAGGAGATGCGGCTCTGTACGCTCCAGCCGCACGGCTCCGCTGACTGGTATCGGCTTTTTCGCAGCTTCTAAAGATTTTAATTACAAGGAGATACGGGCAATCTAAAGACGGTTCCCTTAGCTCGGATTCTGACCCCTGTGAAAATCCTGGAGCCCCTAGACACGGCCGGGACGGCCAATTAGACTGTGGGCTCCTAATCAAGCTCCCAGATCAATTCAGAGGCAAGGCCAATGAAACGTTTGATTCCGATTCCGCGCGAACTAGCCGTCAACATACGACGCCAGAACGAAACTGGCATGGGCTATCACGTCGTCTCGGTGACGCTAAAAAGCGGCAAGTGTTTCGATCAGGTAGTCGCCAGCGAAGGCTGTGTCATCCACGTTCGCGGCCATAAGGAGGTCCCGTTCAGCCCTGACGATGTCGCTGCCGTGGACGTAAATCACAAGCGCTGGAACTTTCGCGAAGAAATCTAGGCTTCACTGATTCGCCGCATGTTTAGGGCTTCGTCACCGCAGGCGCGAGCTTCAGTCTGTCGAGGTGATCTTCTTTTACTTCCGGTTTGGTGGCTTAGCCTGGTCTTCCTTCAGCATTCACAATATGGTGACACCCCGTTAACGAGCTCGGGCGCACGCTCGTCCAGCCAGTCCAACCCATGAAGCTAAGCTGGCACTAAGGTGAGGAGGAGGATTCATGTCCAAGGAAGCGGCAGAACATCACCACAAAGCAGCAGAACATCATGAGCACGCGGCCCGGCATCATCGCGAAGCCGCGACGCATCACGAATCCGGAGATCATGAGCTAGCAGCCCACCACGCGCATACCGCACAGGGGCACCTGCACCATGCTACGCATCACGCTTCGGAGGCGGCCAAGCAGCACGTTGAGCATCACGGGCAAAAAGCGAAAACAGCCGGCCGCTAATCTTGCAGTTACGAACCGATGCACGGCACCGCTGGAGAGTCATACTTGCTTGGCGGCAAGCCATTTAGAGACAACGCCGATTGGGCAGGTAAGGGAAATAGAGCGAGCCAGGAACGAGTGTATTCCTGAGGACTACCGAGATCTCAAAATCACTCGTTCCTGGATTGAGCAACTGCGAGGATGACTCCCTACTTTCCCGCCGCGATCATCGTCCACGGATATGCTTTCATGTCACGTAGTTCCGACTTCTCCCAAATCAGCTCCGGATGCGCTCGCAAATGGTTCGCTGCGAGGAAGTCCATTCCACAGGCGTGCCCTGCTGCCGCCATAAATTCCATGTTCGCGGCCATCGATGTATCGGTTACCTTATTCTGCGCAGCGCCCGCCGTTCCGTAGGCGGGTTGCCAGGAGCCGGCCCCGGAGCCGCGCGCCGAGAGTTCGAAGTGCCCGCAGAGGGTCCGCTCGCTCGGTTCCGTTTTGCCGGTCACGCTATCAACATGGTCTGCCATGAATTTCTGCGCTAACTGCACGTCGATCTTTCCTTTATTTTCCGCCATCAATTGTTCCCATCGCCGATGCCGGGCATTCGCGCTGTTGCCCTTGTCTGCGACGGCGAAGTCCGTCTCTTCGGCCGCTAACTTTGGGTTGATCGGAAAGTTTGAGCCGACGAAATAACCGTCAGTCTTCCGATCCAGAGTCACATTCTTCAATCCAAGTTCGAGGCTAGCGATTTCGTTCTTTCTGGTATCCGCGATCAGCCAGTCGTTCGCGTATCCGCCGTTGTTCCCTTCTTTGAAGATACGAGTAACGTCGTCAATCGAGGTGGAGTACTGCATGGCCTTGCGGGCGCGCACGAATTCGGGCACGCCGCTGGTGTCGAAGCCGTGAAAACCCGAAATGGTGGTTTCCGTAATCACGATGCCAGCGGCATTCAATCCAAAGTCGTCGCCGCTGTGGATCACTCCCGGAAGGCCATCCATTAGAAAGTGGTAGCCATGTGCGGGAGCGATGTCGAACACAATTGTCCATCGCGACCCGTCCAGGTAGTTGGTCCAGTTGTTGTGTGCGATCACGACATGCCCGTCTTTGGTGTAACTCCCGACGGCCACGAATGCGCTGCAGTGCTCTGGAGCGGTCACCGTCGGCAGCGATACTATTTTACGTGCTTTGTCGTACTCTCCGACGTAGTAGCCCCACTCCTGCGAAGCGTTTATGGTCACTACGTCCCACAGATCCAACTTCACGCCTTGCGCGTTCAATCCATCCGCGATGCCTTGCATTTCTTCGCGATATTCCTGTTCCACATTGGGCCACAACACGTTTTTCGCGGCATCACGAAAGAAATTCCAATCCTTTCCATCGTCGTGTGTCAGTTCCAGCGCAAACACCTTCTGCATGTCCTGAATCTCCGCGGCGAGTAAATAGCCGTGCTGATACCCGATCTGCGCCGGCGTCCCTTCCAGATGTACCAAGGTCCATCCGTTTACGGCCGGGTGCCGGATCGCACCTTTGAGACGGTCGTCGGCCTTCGGCGCTTTCGATGCCGCCACGCTTGCCCCCAGAATCGCACCACAGACCAAGAAAATCGCGACTTCTCGCCGCATCGTACCTCCTGAAAGTGTATGAACGGTGGCCAAACTTCTGCGCGCAAGTTGACGCTGAGACACTGAACCTATCCCGCCAAGAATTCTCTGTCAAATGGTAGCGACTCTACGGGACGCAAGGCTGATCCTGCCGACTCGCGCTATATCTCGATTCCAAGATTATTCCACTGCTCAAATTACCTCGTGGAGAGTTGCTCGACGGGGGGAAACGACTCGGGCGTCGTAAACGATCGCTCCGGGGGCTTGACGCCCGTTTGCAATGCCTGATGCATGATCGCGAGCGCCCGGCCGGCGGTAGGCGGAATTACGACCGTGGCTGTCAGCGTGCCGGTGCGGACCCAAGTTTGACCGGTCTTCGGGACGCCGTCACAGCCGACGTAAGGCAGGTGCAACCAACGATCTCTCTCGGAAAGATTGTCCATCCCTGTGAATGCTTTCCTCGCACCCATCGCCATAGCATCATTTTGGGCGCCAACTGCGCTGATGGTAGTCTTCTGCGAAGTATTCAATCGTAGCCAGGACTCCACGCTTCGCTGCGCACTCTCCTCCGTCCACTGGCCCCTCAGCGTGATGACCGGAACACTGGGAGGCAGAGTCATTTGCATTCCGGTGGTTCGATCCTTGGCCGCGAAATTTTCCGATGGACCCTGAATGTGTAGAATGCCGCCTCCGTTGCGCACCAAAGCCGCAAGCTGCAGCCCTTGAATGCGGCCTACTTCTTTTTGGTCGGCACTAATCGAAAAAATCGGCAGCCGCGGCGCGGACCTGCGGAGCTCTGGCAGGTAATCTGCCTCGCGGTTGAGAAGCACCCATGGAATGGCTGCTTGCACGGCGGCGCGAGCCACTTGCGGGAGACACGGCCCGCCGACGGGCTCGCAAATGATAGCGTCCGGACGCGTGGCGGGATCGGCTTGTATGATTTTCAGCAACTGGGTTCCCTGTGTAATCGCGTCGTTGTCCGCGAAAACAACCTGCACGTCGCAGCCGAGACTCACTCCCGCTTGCTGTGCGGAGGCAGCTTGTTCCAGCTGGTAATCGTTTTCCCGGGTCATCAGCGAAACCAGCAAACGCAGCTTTTTCATCGGCGAAACCCTTTGGCACAGAATTTGCGGTCTTTCGCCTGACAATACGCTGGGGGCGTTGCCGCCGGGGTGAAACGTTTCATCTGTGTGTCATGTTGCAAAACATGGGTCTATTAGCGTTATATAATAGCTAAGTACATTATTTGATTGACTGCTGAGCAACAATTCCTTTCAATTCCATATGCTCGAGACGCTCTGGGCAATGCTTTAGTAGATTATCTACCCATCTTGTGGTAGGGTGTCTACCCATGACCCGAAAGCCGAAAGCGCCACGCCTGGAAATTATGCAGGGCACTCTCGATCTAATTATTCTTCGCACGCTCCGTTGGGGGCCAGCGCACGGTCACGGTATCGCGAAATTCATTCAACAGACTTCCGGCGATACACTCAAGATCGAGCACGGTTCTCTCTACCCCGCCCTCCAGCGGCTGTTGCTGGAGGGTTGGATCGCGGCTGAATGGGGCACGTCCAGTAACAACCGGCGCGCCAGGTTTTATCGCTTGACTCCTGCGGGTCGTAAGCAACTGTCCACTGAACATTCCAAGTGGGATCGCTTCAGTGAAGCGATCGCGAGCATTCTGAATCCAACCCCGTCAGAGGACGCCTGAGCGCCAGTGGGTCCGAACGGAGCATCACCGTGGGTTTGACTCGAAACTTTGCAAAATTCGGCGCCATCTTTCGCAGGAAGGAACTCGCTCGAGATCTGGATGACGAAATCCGCACGCATATCGCCATGGAAGTAGACGAAAATTTGGAGGACGGCATGGAACCCGAAGAGGCTCGCCACGCGGCGCGCCGCAGTTTTGGCAACGTCGCACTCGCGCAGGAAGACAGTCGCGGCGTCTGGCTGTACCGCTGGTTCGATGATTTTGGCAAGGATCTTCGCTTTGCGGTTCGCATGCTGCTTAAGAATCGCGGATTCAGCGCGATCGCCATTCTTTCTCTGGCCCTCGGTTTTGGTCTGAACACCACCATCTTCACTGTCGTCAACGCCATTCTCCTGAATCCGCTGCCAGTGCGCGACGTTGGCCGGCTCGTTTCACTCGATAACATCGACACGAAGACCAAGTTTACGCAAGCGCGCGCCGAGAAACTCGGCATGTCGTTTCCCAACTATCAGGACTTTCGCCGCCAGAATGAAGTCTTCACCGACCTGGCCACCTGGCAGCAGATTCCTCTCACCTGGAGTGGCGGCGCCGAGCCACGTCAAGTGCAGGCTTACATCGTCAGCGCGAATTATTTCGACGTGCTCGGCCTCAATCCGGTCGCCGGCCGTTTCTTTCTTCCAGATGAGGATACGAAACCCAGCAGCAATACCGTAGCGGTCATCAGCTACGCGCTCTGGGCCAACAAATTTGGCGCCGACCCCAACATCGTCGGACGCACCATGAATCTCAACGCCACACCCTTCACCATCATTGGCATCGCCCCGCGCGGCTTCAAAGGCACCATTTCGCTTGCCCCTACGGAACAGGTGTGGATTCCCACCAGCATGTATCCCCAGGTCCTCGCCGGGTTTTTTGCTGACAATTTCAACGATCGCCGATTTCTAGCGATGAACACGTTCGGGCGCCTCAAGCCCGACCTCGCTCTGCCGCAAGCCGAAGCCTCGCTGAAAACCATCGCATCGCGTCTGGAAGCCGAATATCCGAAGGAAAATGGTGGCCGCAGCGTCGCGCTCACTTCCCTCGCCGAAGCCGCGGTCGGCGTCAATAACCACGAACAGTTCGCGCTTGCCAGCGCCATGATGCTCGGGGCTGTCGGCCTCGTCCTCCTGATTGCCTGCGCCAACCTAGCGAATTTGCTCCTCGCACAGGCCGCACGCCGTGAAAGAGAAATGACGGTGCGCGCCGCGCTCGGCGCCGGACGCAGCCGCATCCTCCGCCAACTCCTCACCGAGAGCACGCTGCTGTCGCTCGCTGGCGCCGTGGTCGGCCTGGTGTTCGCCTATTGGGGACGCGGTATTCTTTGGTCCTATCGCCCTTCCTTCATCGCGCAAAACGATGTCGACCTCGCTCTTGATTCGCACGTGCTGCTTTTCACGCTAGGTATCGCGCTTCTTACCGGCGCTCTCTTCGGTGCCGTACCGGCCATCAAGGCCTCCGCCCCCGATCTCGTCGACACGCTGAAAGCCGGCGGCCGCGGCAATTCCGTAGGCTGGCGCAGCAACCCGATGCGCAGCCTGCTCGTGGTATTTGAAACCGGGCTCGCCATGATCGCCCTGATCGGCGCAGGACTGTTCATTCGCAGCCAGCAGAATGCCCAGCGCATTGACCCCGGTTTCGAGTCCGAAAAACTCTTCATGATGGCCGTCGATGTCGGCGCGCTCCATTACACCGAGGGCCAGGCGCAGCAGTTCTATCGCGCTGCCGCGGAACGCGCCGCGACCGCTCCGGGTGTGCAGTCTGCGACGGTGGCCTCCAATTTCCCTGTGGGCGGCGGACTTGGCCGCACCATCTTTCCCGAAGGACAAGATGAAACCACGGGATATCGAGGCACGCTCACGACCATTAATTCCGTCCTGCCCACTTTCTTCGACACCCTTCGTATCCCCGTCGTTCGTGGCCGCAGCTTCACCGACAACGACCGTAAAGATACCCTCAAGGTCGCTATCGTGAATGAGGCTATGGCCAAGCATTTTTGGCCCAACGAAGAGGCTCTCGACAAGCGCTTCCATTTTTTCGGCGAGCCAGACCTGCGGCAGATCGTCGCCGTTGTCAGCAACACCGTGATCAACCAGATCGGCGAAGACCCGCAGCCGGTGGCCTACTTGCCGATGACGCAAGGCTATTCGCCAAACGCAACCGTGCAGGTGCGCACTACCGGAAAACCCGATGCGGTCATCGCTACCGTCCGCGGCGAAGTGCAATCGCTCGCCCCCAACCTCGCCATTACCAACGTCCAGACGATTCACGAAATCATGAGCCAGGCCCTCTGGGCGCCCCGGATGGGAGCGGCGCTACTGACGTTATTTGGTGTCCTCGCGCTGGTGCTCGCGGGCGTTGGCGTTTACGGAGTGCTGTCGTACTCGGTGAACCAGCAGCGACACGAAATTGGGATTCGCCGCGCTCTTGGCGCGCAGGAAAACGACGTGATGCGCCTGGTCGCCGGCCAGGGCATGCGACTCGCGGCAGCCGGCCTCGCTCTCGGCTTGTTGCTCTCCGGTGTCTTCGCGCGGCTGCTCGCCACCCTGTTGTTCGGAGTCAGCGCGATGGACCCTTGGACGTTTCTAAGCGTGACCACTATTCTGCTGGTAGTCGCGTTCGTCGCCTGTTACATCCCCGCCCGCCGTGCTTTGCAGGTCGATCCGCTCGTCGCACTTCGCTACGACTAAGTCGACGCCGTTCGGCGTGTAGGGCCGTCGCCGCTGCCCGGTTAACGTCAATCATTCTGCGATGTGGAGCTTGTAGTCCTGGCCACGCGTCTCCCACTCGATTCGCACCAGCCAGTCAAAGTGCATGCCTTCGGCCTTTAGCCATGCTTCCAAGGCTTCGCGCGACTCGGCGTGAAATTCGACAAACATTTTGCCCTCGAGCATGTTGACCTGCACCCGTTCGGCACGCCCGGTGCCGCCGCACATCATGCGTTGCGCTAAGTTTTCCGCTCCCTGCCGCGTAAGGCAAGCCAACGTGTGCTGCGTTAGATAGCGAGGCATTTAACGCTCCCGAGACTGGTCAAATCGAGGTGAACAACAATTATTCCATAGCCGGGGCCCAAGGTAATGGAACGGCAGGACGGGAAGTCGAAAACGAGCTCCGGCCGGGCGAAACCACACACCATCGCATCGTAAAAAAGTCAGAAGTTTGGCGCCCTCCTCATCGAACGTTGTTCTGCCAGGAACCTCCGGTCGCGAGCGGTGTTGCCTCAATTCGCGAAGCCGATGACTTGATAAGCTTTTGTGATGTTAGCTGTGACGCTTTGCGGGAAAGCCGGGTCGAACTGAGCGGCATATTTCGAGATTAGAAACTGCGCCACTTGCTTCTGGGCTTGTTCGAGATTTGCGCCGCCGGCGTAGGCTTTTCCCGTTTCATCCAGCAGGTCACGAAAATATTGCTTCCATAACTCGAACTTTTCCTTGCCGTGCATGACATCGCCGTGGCCGCCAAGCACTTGGTTGAAGTCGAGTTTTTCGGCGTGGTCGAGAGTGGTGATCCAGTCGAATGGATAACTGTCAGCCATAAAAGGCGTCCAGCCATGGAGTGCGTCTCCCGTGACCAGCACTTTTTCCTTGGGAAGGTAGACGAAGACATCGCCGTTGGTGTGTGCGTTTCCCAGCCAGAACATTTCGACCGTTCGCGATTTGCGGTGAAGGATCAGGCTGTGGTCAAAAGTCATCGTCGGCAAGACTACCTGCATGCTTTTTAGCTCGGCGAAGTAGGCTTCGGCCTGGGACAAATTGCTCTGCAGTTGTTCTTTTTGCCTCGGGTCAGAGGCCTTTGCCAGATCCGCTTTCAACTTTTCGATTTCCTGGGGCATAGTCGTGATTTCGTGCTTCACGCGCGGGATGCCGCGCTGTTCGATGTTCAGGCGAGTAGCTTCTGACGAAATAATCTCCACACCCGCGGGCCAGGAACTGGGGTACGCCTGGTTGCCCTGGTAGTGATCCCAGTGGAAGTGCGTGTTCACTATGTAGCGAACGGGCTTGTCAGTGAGTTTCTTAATTTGTTCGATAAGAGCCCGGGCAGCCGATGGCTTGGAGTGCGTGTCCACAACCAGCACGCTATCATCGAACAAAATGATCGCGGCGTTGCAGTTTACCTTGTACGCCGGCTTGGCGATGGCGGCGTACACGCCGTCGGCGATGGGCTTGATGTCGAAGAGGTCTTCGGCGGCAGACGTGTTACCAGCCGTGAGAAACAAGAGACCAGCCAGATAGAGCAAACGCTTCATGAGATTTCCTTTCACTGTCGAGTCGGAAGTTCGCGGGCGCAGGCTACTACACAGAATGGAAACCGTAAAGCGCCGCGAAGGACCGGCTGGTGGCCGGTTCTTGGATCGGTCCGTCCGGCTATCGAGGGAAAGAACGCAAACGCAATTGCATAACTTCAGCTATCAGAAAACAGGCGGATGAAGCACACGAAGACACTGCCAATGACAAGAACCACGGGCGCGGTATTTAGATTTGAGCGTAACCGCCGTCTACGAACAGCTCGACGCGGGCCACGTAACTGGCATCGTCGGAAGCCAGCAAGGAAACGGCTTTGGCGATCTCA